>Ga0066903_100002540_pt1 | contig 14363 bp, 9 predicted proteins | sample PanSoiMetaGPlot1_FD_67491 | JGI IMG/M metagenome (GOLD analysis project Ga0066903, IMG submission 67491) | Tropical forest soil microbial communities from Panama analyzed to predict greenhouse gas emissions - Panama Soil - Plot 1 (version 2) | ecosystem: Environmental > Terrestrial > Soil >...
TGGCGTTTGGGTGCGAGGCGAGGAAGGCTTGCATCGCCTCGGGTTTGCCCGCGCCGGCGGCAGCCGCCGCGCGCAGGAACTCCAGGAACTCCTCACCCGTGCGCACGGGGAACCCATTCGCGGAGTGGCCGATGATGTCCGTGTGAAAGTGATCGCTGAGGTGGAAGCGCACGGCGAACCCGCGCGGACCGGAACGCTGCGGGTCGTTGTCGGGGATCGTTGGTAGACCCGTGGAATCCGAAAAGCGCACGGTGACCGGCGTGGACGGCCTGTTTGCGTGAGGGGCGCGAGTCAGCTTGGCCGCCTCCGGCGACGGCGTGAATGTGCCGGAGCACATCAGCCCCTTGGCGTGGGCGGCTCGGAAACCCGGGTGCAGGCCGAACAGCGTATCAAGGATGTCGAGCAACTTCTCGGCAAGAGGAAGGTTGGCAATGGTGCCGGCTGGCATGTGCACCTCCTTGCAAGGGTAGTTTTGCGTCAGGTTCGGTAACGGGGCGACGTGGCCGCCTCTGCACGCGCGGCGAGATGTGGACACTGTCATGGTATGCCGGGGCGGCCGATGCGACCAGAAGAAGGCAGGTGAAGGAACCGTGAAGAAGGGCCCGGCAGTGCCTCGTTGCCCGGCCTGTGCACCGGAGTAAGATGACGCGGGGGGCGTGACCGCCGGCCCGGCGGGCGGACGGAGGAATCTCATGGCTACCATGCGTGTGGTGCAGGTCTCTCGCCCCAATGCAGCGTTTCAAATCGTAGAACGGCCCATCCCCGAAGCGGGCGCCGGAACGGTGCGGATCAAGGTCCTTGCGTGCGGCATCTGTCACAGCGATTCGATTACGAAAGAAGGCCTCTTCCCGGGGATACAGTATCCGAGGGTTCCCGGTCATGAGGTTGCCGGCCTGATCGACGCGGTCGGCCCCGGCGTCGCCGGCTGGCAGCCGGGGCAGCGGGTCGGCGTCGGCTGGAACGGAGGTTATTGCGGATATTGTGAGCACTGCCGCCGCGGAGAGTTCTTTGCCTGCGTGCGCGGCCAGACCACCGGCGTCACGTATGACGGCGGCTACGCCGAGTACATGATTGCTCCCCCCAGCGGGGTCGCGTTGATGCCAGCCGACCTGGCGCCCGTCGAGGCCGCCCCCCTGATGTGCGCGGGCATCACCACGTTCAACGCGCTTCGCAACAGCGGGGCACGGCCGGGCGACGTCGTCGCCGTGCTCGGACTGGGCGGCCTCGGCCACCTTGGCGTCCAGTACGCCGCGAAAATGGGCTTTCACACGGTCGGCATCGCTCGTGGGAAGGACAAGGAGCCGCTCGCCCGCAAGCTGGGCGCGTCGGTCTACATCGACAGCCAGGCCCAGGACCCTGCGGTGGAGCTCCTCAAATTGGGTGGCGCGAAGGTCATCCTCGCGACGGTGACCAGCGGCGAGGCGATGAGCGCCGTGCAGGGCGGCGTGGCCGTCAACGGCACGTTGCTGATCATTGGGGCGCCCGAGTCGATGCAAGTTTCTCCCTTGTCGCTGCTCATGGGCTGTCGCTCGGTCAAGGGCTGGTATTCCGGAACCTCGATCGATTCGCAGGACACGCTTGCCTTCAGTGTGCGGACCGGCGTGCGCTCGATGAATGAAACTTATCCGCTGGAACGCGTCTCGGAGGCGTATGACCGCATGATGAGCGGCAAGGCACGCTTTCGAGTCGTGCTGACCATTGGATCCTAGCTCAACAGTCAGTCCGCCTTGATTTTTTTCCGCCAGGCAAAACATAATCCTGGCATGGCGGATGCCGGCCGTGGCGTCGTTTGCGGTGGTGGTCACGACTCCGGCTGCCGGCTATCCCGCCCGGCGGGCCGCCAAGGTGGATCCGGTGACGGCGCTGCGGCATGAGTGAGAGGTCATTTCGTCCATTCACCTTTTAGCGGTAGCCAAGAATCCGGATGCCTTCGGCGGGGCGTTCGATCGCGAATTGACCACACGCACGAAGCGCGGCCGCTGCGCTTTCCGGGTCGGATGTAATGATCTCAACCCATTCCACATGCTTGAGGTATACGATCCCGAATGTCGCCTCGAAGTAACCTTCTTCCAGAACGGGAAAATCGGCTTCGCAAAGTCGATCGCTGTTAACGAATTTCCACCGGCAACCAGTCACAGTCTCAGCGACCTCGGCCAAGGCCTCAAAGGCCCGTCGCCATTTCGCGTTGGACATGCAGGATGCATGGAACCGGCTGATGATGATGCGGTCGATCTCTCGTTCTTGTGCGGCCATCTGGCGCCGGGATTCTTCAACAATCTTCTGATGACGCTTTGTGAAAGACATCGGAAAACCTGCAGTATTTCCTGGACTTAGAGTAACCATCTGCACTTGGCCGTAAGTTCATATCTTGCATCCAACCAACCTTCGGCGAGCCAAGCGCCGATGTGTTCGACAACAACTGCCGCATGGGACTCAATCTCAGGGCGCAACGCGCCACAGGCTCGACAGCGTGCCAGTCCACGATACAGGACCTTCTGGCATCGCTGGCAATGCGTGGACAGCGTTTCTTCGGAACTTGGTCCGTGCATAAAGAATGCTCCGCCATTCGGCCACGGTTATCTCGCCCCGCGGCTGGCCAGGAGCGCTACCACTTTGTCCCAACCGAGCGATCGTCAAAAGTTGCATGTTATCGCACAATTGCAAAGTTGGCGGCCAACTCTCATTCCCGCCGCAAGGCCGGTAGCAAGGACGCTCGCAGGGTTGTGGCCAGGGCGGCGGTTGCCGTGACCAGGCCGACGACTAGCACCAATGCCAAGAGGCCCAAAAGCGACAACCACTGGATGCTGCCTGATGTTATCAATAAATGAGGGGCCACGGCCAGGATGGCCGAGAACACGCCGACCGCCAGTCCAATCACCAGCAAAAAACCATTTTCGGCCAGCACGAGCCAGCCGAGTGTCTTGCGGCGGAAACCGAGGGCGCGAAGCAGGGCCAGTTCGCCGCGGCGTTCCCAGACGCTGCGTAGCAAAACAACTGCCAGACCCAGTGCCCCAAGGAGCAAACCCAGTCCGCCCAGTGCCTGGAAGGTGGCCAGGTAGGTGTTCTCCACGGCCAGGTATGTTTCGAGCCGTTGAGCGGTGGACGTGACAAATAGGGCGGGAGTTTTCACCTTCGCCAGGGCTGATTTCACATCCTGCTCTTTGTCCGGTGGACAATCCAGCAAGAAAAAGCTGAAACCTTCCTGCCGGGGAAACAGTTTCTTGAAATGCGTGTCCGAGATCAGCAATTCGCTCTGGAAAATGCTGGAATCGAGCAGGCCGGCAATTTTGAGCTTCTGTGTCCGGCCTTGATCGTCCTGGATTTCAACAACATCACCCAGCCCCTTGTGGAGAATCCACTGGGCGCTGTTGGCATCGGCGAACACAGGAATGCCGCCGTCGCTGTCCTCGCGTTCCAGGATTTGCCAGGGGTTCTCCTCTTCCTTTCTATCAGCAGCGCTGAAATGGAATCCGCCCCGGTCGATGAGGGACTTCGACACTCCGAGGATGCGCGGCTTCTGCGGCTGATAAAGGTTCAGGCAACTCGCATCATCACCGGCCCGGACCCGGAAAGGATAAAAGGTAGCCTTGTCTAGGACGACAGGCGGATCATCGGGAAAGAAGAGATCTGCCTTCCCTTGGGAACTGTTGAGATCCTGGAAAATGGGCACATCGGTTTCCATGAGCAGCCGGAAGCCGCCGCTGCCGGAATCCTTGTTGAAGAAATCGGCGCCGGCTTCGCGATGGAAAGCCTGCACGGCAACAACCACGAACGTGGCTGAAGCCAGAAGGCCGGCGGTCAGCAGGCTGCGCGATGGATGCCGGCCGGCGTTGCGGATACCGAGACGAATCAGAGCGCCCTGGCCATGAGTGACTTGATGTCGATGGCTGCCGCGCATCCACCGCCACAAGATCGTCAGGAAAACCGTGAGAAGGAGAATCCCGCTCGTGAAGAAGCTGCCGGCCTGGGCTTCATGATCGGTGGCCATGAAACCGATGCCAAGACAAGCAACGGCGGCCAGTGCGGAAACAATAATGATGAGCATGCTCCACGGTCGTTTCTTGGTTGTTTGCAAAGCCGATTCGACCGTTGTTTCTCCAGCCAGCAATCCCTTTGGTGCCACCTTCGCCAGCGCCCGCGTGGCCCAGAAGATGGTCAGCAAGCTGGCGGCCAGTGCGGATGCGTAGCCGATCAGAAAACTCCGGAGCCGGGCGTGGAAATGCAGGAAGGTGAGCGGTTCTTCACCAGGCCAGTTTGCGCTGAGATAATCGAGCAACCAGCGGGCATAGACCGTGGCCGCGATGGCGCCAACCAGACCGCCGATCAGGGCCAGGATGAAACCTTCTCCAAGAAGCAATCGGCGGACACTTCGGCGATCAAATCCGACAGCCAGAAGCAAACCGATCTCCGGCGCCCGGCGATCGAGATTCAGGCGAAAGAGAAGTCCGACCAAGAGCAACCCGGCCACAATCAAAAAGAAGCTGAAACCCAAAAATAGCATGCCGAAATCGGTGGAACCGGCCCCCGCCTGAAGGCCTTGCTTTTTGACATCCTGAAACACAAAACCGCTTTGTTCCGGTTCAAGCTTCGCGAGAAGGGCATCCGAAAATTCCTTGGCTGTTGGCATCATGTCCCACCACGGGACAACCAAAAGAGAAGTGAGATTGCCGAACCGCGTGCCCCAAAGCTCTTGCGCAGTTGCGAGGTTGATATAGGCCCGTGGAGTTGTCCTGTACCGTTTCCAATACTCCTCATCCTCCGGCCGGATGCGCTTGGACACAAATGGAAACGGCGGATCCTCCCAGTTCTTCATGTCCGCCTGATCGGTGATGCCGGGGAACTGCGGGGTCAGATCGGGATCGTCCTCCTCACCTTTTATTGGAAAGATCCTGGTGACGCGGAAGGACTCAACCTTTTTGTGCAATTGTCCCTGATCGTCCGGAGAATAATAGGTGACGCCGACAACGTCGCCAACTTTGGCATGGAGTCTATCTTTGGGCCAAGTTGCCAGGGCAATGTCCTTGGGGCCAAGGCCTAGGTGGGCCCCTGCGATGATGGCATAAGGAACCTCGTTACCTTTCGACACCTTCTTCTTAATTTCCGGGTCATGCGCGACGGCAATGGTATCCGCCAAGTAAACCAGAATGGGTTTCCAATCTACATTCGGAATTTTCCGTGCGGCGTCGACCACCGCCGGCTCCAGGAACATCTGCTGACTCTGAAGAGAAAGATATGGACGGTGTTTGCGGTAATATTCGATCACCTTGGCGACCGGCAATTCGTCCTTGGGATTGGCGGGAGCCAGGTCTTCGGGAACCCGGCCGCGCCAGCGAAATGGTTTCAAGCTTTTGCCGTTATTCTTCGGATCGAGGAACTTGACGAATTCTCGTGCCCGATCCTCCGGCGTCAGAAGCCGAAGGTTCCAGTCAGCAAGGGTGAGATTCTTGTGCAGACTTTCCGCCAAAGATTCCTTGACGCCGCCGGCCAGCAAGGCATTGACGCGGCCCGGCAGACCGAGCTCCTTCTGCAAGAATTTGAGTGGGAGGAATGCGTTGCGGGCGGCTTCCGGGCTGGGTTTCAGGGTGAAACGGGCCATTCCTTCATCGGGCAGAATCTCCTGCACTTTCACCTTCAAGAGCTTGACCGAATCTTCCGTCTTGCGTTTGCCAAGGAGCGTCTCGCGCGGCATCGCGTCGGCTTTCTGAACGTCGACGGTGATTGTGTCACCGACGTCGGCCTTCAGGGCGCGAGCGAGGGCGGCATTAAGGACTACATTGGGTTCCGCCGTTTCCCAGACGTAGTTAACTGCAAGAGATCCCTTTCCCCAAATGTTATGGTTCACTCCCCAAACGGTGATTTTTCCAACCGGCGGACCCTGTTCTTTCCGCGCCGATCCTTGCAAAAGAATGACCGGGCTGACGCGCTCGGCCGGCATCTCCTTGGCCAGCTCCTCACGAAAGAAACGTCCTGTCACCATCGCCTGATCGACCCAGCCGAGCTGATCGAGTGTGAGCGCCTTCAGGCTGCCGGCCAGGGAATCGCCGACCAGCAAGGCCCCGATGAGCACCGCGGAACCCACCGCCACGCCGAGGAGCACCGCCAGGTTGCCCCGCCAGTGGTAAAAGAGGTTTCGAAAAAGCAGCCGGGTTCGGTTCATGGTTTTGGGTAGGGTGCATTCCCTTTTCGGGCCTGGAAATCACAGAATAGAGAACACGGCTTTCCAGGCCCGAAAAGGGAACGCACCCTACACGGAACGAAATCCCCAAAGATAAAACGCCCGATGGATTGTTCCGCGCCTGATTTCATGAAGCAAGCGCGAAACAATCCATCGGGCATCTGCAATCAACGACGCATCTACTTGAGGTCCTTGACAGCTTCGATGATCTTCTTGCTATCCTCGGCAGCGTTGACTTTGTTGTTGACCATGGCGATCTTGCCGGTCTTGTCGATGACGAAGGTCCAGCGCTGTGCGGTGCCGCCCCGGATCAGTTCATGGAAGTTGCCTTCCTTGTCCTTGAACTTGAACGTTTTCTCTCCCTTGGCGAAGGGAACGCCAAACTTCTTGGCAACGCTGCCGTCTTCGTCGGCCAGGAGGGTGAAGGGCAGCTTCTCAATCTTCTTGAAGAGCTTGTGATTCTTGACGGAATCGCCGCTGACGCCAACGACCTCGACTCCCAGATCGGTCAGCTTGGCCAGGTCGTCGCGGAAGCCGCACGCCTGCTTGGTGCAACCGCCGGTCAGGTCGGCGGGATAGAAGTAGACCACCAGGATTTTCTTGCCGACGTGATCACCGCTTTTCCACGTCTTGCCCTGGTCATCGGTGCTGGTGAACTTGGGGGCGGGATCGCCGACCTTGACACCGTTGCCACCCGCGCTCAGGGAATTGCACAGGACCAGGGCCGCCACCGCCAGGCAGCACACGCCCGCGCCCAACTTGATTTTCATGGCCGTCTCTCCTTGGTGAAAAAAACTTGATTTCCAACGCCCAAAGCAGGGTTTAGAATAGATCGGCCCATCGTGGGCGTCAACGTGGTCAGAAGTCAGAGGTCAGAAGTCAGAGGTCAGGGGTCGGGGGTCAGGGGAAGGGATAACCAACGGAGGATCACATGAATCGGATCGTGCGGATGGGGCGGTGGCTGGTTGTACCGGGGATGTTGGTAATTGGCTGCCTGTGGTTGCCGGCCCAGGATTTTTCGCCGCCGGCGCCCAAGAAGGTGGACGCGGTCGCGAAGAAAGCGATTACCGAGAAGGGCAATGCCCTGGGCAAGAAGATTGCCTTCCTCCGCTCCAAGGGAGTCGGCGATCCCTGGCTGGCGGACATCGAGATATACATGGAGGCGGTTTCGCGGACCGTGATGCTGAACGAGTTTTTCGAAGACAAGTCCGCGGAGTGGACCCTGGAGGCGCTGGACCGTGGTATGTTGCGGGCAGCCCTCCTGGCGCAGGGACAGTTCCCGCCCCCGCCCTGGCTCTTGACCAGCGGATCCACCGTGGTGCGTGGCTACCGCTCATCGATCGACGGTTCGCTGCAGCCGTATGCGGTCACGCTGCCGGCAGGTTATGGCGATCCGAAAAAAATCTGGCGGCTGGACATCGTCCTGCACGGCCGGGATCCCAAGCTGAACGAGATCAAGTTCCTGCACCAGCACAACGGCGATCAGGCCGCTCCCAAGGACCAAAACTTCGTCCGCATCCATATTTTTGGCCGGGGCAACAACGCCTATCGCTGGGCCGGCGAGAAGGATGTTTTCGATGCTGCGGACCACTTCATCCGCGTGGAAAAAGGCTTGAACCGCGACTTCATCGATCTGGATCGCGTGGTCCTGCGCGGATTCTCCATGGGCGGCGCCGGGACCTGGCACATCGGCCTGCACAAGCCGGACCGCTGGTGCGTGATCGGTCCCGGGGCCGGCTTCACCACCACGCACGGCTACGTCGGCAAGTTGCCGGCCAAGCTGCCTTCCTATCAAGAACGCTGCTTGCACATCTACGATGCCGTGGACTATGCCGAGAACGCCTTCAACGTGCCGGTGGTGGCTTATTCCGGTTCGGAGGATTCGCAGAAGCAGGCAGCGGATAACATCGAAGCGCGTTTGAAGAAACTTGGCCTGGCAAAAAGCATGACACACCTGGTTGCCGAGGGCCTGGAGCACACCTTTCCACCGGAATGGCAGAAGAAGGCCGAGGCGATTTACGCCAAACATGCCGAGAAGGGACGGGCGGAATACCCGGAACGCGTTCGCTTTGTCACCTACACGCTGCGCTATCCATCCTGCTCCTGGGTGGAGATCATGAGCCTGGGCAAGCACTTTGACAGGGCGGAGGTGGATGCCAGGCAAACCAAGGAAGGCTTCAAGGTGAAAACGACCAATGTCAAGGCGCTGCGTCTGACCCTGGCCGAGGGCGCGCCGCCCAAGCCGACCGTGGTGATCAACGATCAGGAAGTCTCAGCCAAACCGTGGATCACACCAAACGGCCAGTACCATGTCTTTCTCGTGCGCGACAAGAATGGCTGGAGATCGGTGCTGCCCCAGGTCCTGTTCACCGCCCGCGATCGGAAGCTGCAGAAATTCGGCGGCATGCAAGGGCCAATCGATGATGCGTTCTCGGAAAGCTTCCTGTGCGTGCACGGCACCGATAAGCCCTGGCATCAGGGGACGCAGAAATACGCCGACCTGGCCCTGATGCACTTCCAGATGGAATGGGCCAAGTACTGGCGCGGCCAGCTTCCCGTGAAGGACGATGTGGATGTCAGCAATGACGATATTCTGAGCAAGCATCTGATCCTGTTCGGCGACCCGGCTTCCAATTCTCTGATCGCCCAGGTCTTGCCCTCCCTGCCGATCACGTGGACCAAGGACCAGATCGTCGTGGCGGGCAAGAAGTGCCGGGCGCAGGACCATGTCCCGGTGATGATCTACCCGAGCCCGCTCACCCCCGGCCGATATGTCGTGCTCAACTCCGGCCATACGTTCCCCACTCCGGACTACGTGAAAACCAACGCCTTGCTATATCCACGGCTGGGGGATTACGCCCTGCTGCGGCTGGCGCCGACGGATAGGAGTATCTTGAATACGGAAGTCGTCACCGCGGGGCTGTTTGATGATTACTGGCAATACGACCTGGCGGACTTGCCGCCGCCGGAATGAATGTGGTTGTGTGCAGTCCGTGACCCCGAAGGCGAAGACTCGCCTTCGGGCTTGAAGGGAAGGTGCGACAATGCGATGTCTACTTGGGTGTTTTCTGGTGTTGATGGGTAGCGTGGTGGCTGTCGCCAGCGGCGAAACCATCGTTCCGGCCGGCGCCAAGCTGGAAAAACTCTGGAGCGAGGGAGAATTCACCGAGGGGCCGGCATATGGTCCGGACGCGTGCATTTATTTCAGCGACATCGGCAACCGCATCATGAAATTTGACCCGGCCACCAAGAAAACCACGGAATATCGCAATCCGAGCGGGCGCGCCAACGGCCTGGACTTCGATCCGCAGGGCCGGCTGGTCGCTGCCGAAGGCGCCAACACGGGCGGCAATCGCCGGGTCACCGTCACCGAGAAAGACGGCACCGTTCGCGTCCTGGCCGACCGCTGGAAGGGCAAGCGCTTCAACAGTCCCAATGATCTGACCATCGATATCAAGGGCCGGGTCTATTTCACCGATCCCCGTTACGTCGGCAGCGAAAAACGAGAGATCGATACGGAAAGCGTCTACCGCATCGATCCGGATGGCACGGTGACGCAGATCATCAACGATGTGAAAAAGCCCAACGGCATCGGCCTGTCACCCGACATGAAGACGTTGTACCTGGCGGAGAGCAACCCCGGCGGCCCGCAGCAGCTACTGGCCTATCCGCTCAACGAAGATGGTTCGGTCGGGAAAAAGCGGTTGCTGTACGACTTCGGCAAGGGCCGCGGCATCGACGGCATGTCCATCGACAAGAAGGGCAACATTTACGGCGCGGCCGGCCAGGGCCAGACCGGCGGCGTGTACGTCTTCAATTCGGAAGGCAAACGCCTGGCATTCATTCCCGTGCCCGAAGTGCCGACCAACTGCGTCTTCGGCGGCAAGGACAAAAAGATGCTCTACATCACCGCCGGCCGCTCGCTGTACCGCATCCCGGTCGGCATCGAGGGTTTTGCGGTGTTTTGGCCGAAGGAGAAGTAGACCCCCAACAACCCAGGATGTTCCCCCATGCCATCTGATTAACGACGGCTGATCGCACGATTTGCTAATCCGGCGTCACTCTTTTTCGTTGCGGAACACATCCGGAGAAAGCGCAGGGTTCAGTTGCCATTCACCGTATGTCTCCTGATTCCGCAACACTTCTATGCCATTTCGACTTACCTCGACCAGGCGCTTCAAGGGGAGGCCGGTTTTCGCATCGAGGAAAAGCTTGCATTTCATGAGATTGCCGGAGACGGGAAGTTCCAACTTGTATTCGATGAGTAGGGCTTCCTTGTCCCCTATTTTTTCCTTGCCAACCGCCTGGAAGGCAAACGGTTTCAATTTGGACGGCATGGTCGGATTGCGGTCCCCAATCGAGTTCATGCCGGAAAGCATGCTGGTTCGACCCAGATTGGAGGCGAGGAAATAACTTAACAAAATCGGTACCGGCGGTGATGCCTTGGTGGTTTTGCCGCCGATTTCGGTTTGAATAGTCATGGTTTTGCCGTCGCTGAGCCAGGTGACTTTAGATTTGCTTCCCATTTGCAAGCCGTCGAAAACCAATTTCATGCGGTTGCCCTGCCCGAGAATCAAAACACCCTTGAGGCTTATGGGACCGTGCTTGTCGCGAGCATCGATGTCGAAGGCAATTTGTTGCGTCTTGGCGGCAACCAATCTTTTGTCCAATTCCTCAAAGCGTTTTTTGGCAGAAGTGCCATCCTCGTCCTCGGCGGCCTGGCCCATCCATTGCAAGGCCAATGCGGCGACCTTTCGAACGCTCTCATTGTCCTCCCGAAGTAAGGGCACAACCTGCTTGCGGATTTCGGGGGCCTGGCTTCCCATGGCCCCCAGGGCACCCGCGGCCGCATATCGAACATCCGGGTTGTCGCGCATATATTCGACGAGCTTGGGGACGACTTGGAGACATGGCGGACGAAGGCGGCCCAGAGATTGAACCGCTTCCAAACGCGTATCCTCATGATCAAGGTATCGAAGCAATGCTCTTTCCACTTCCGGGGTGGAGGGCACACTCCAAAGATCAAATGGGTTAGCCGGTTTCTCCTTGATCCCCTTTTCCAGTTTTGCGCGCATTTCGGCAGCCGAAAAAGTGCCAAGGTCTCTGGCCACTGCCCTTCGGACCGCCGGTCTGGGATCGTCCGCCAAGGCCAACAAGATTTGCCGCCGGTCTTCCAGAGCCATGTTGTTCCACAACGCCGACGTCGGTTCAGGATAAGTAGTGGCCACCAGGCCGCGGTACCAGGAAACCTCTTTGACCTTTTTTTTTGGTTTCTTGTCCCAATCCGGGTCAAAATTCGGGTTGCGAAGAGGTGGGGGTTCGAGCAACTCGTTCCAGTCCCCATAGAACTCAACCCAGGCAACCAACGGGACCCCCTTTATCTTGGGCCCAAAGAGCTTCTGCCGAAAACAGGGTTCGAGCATGGCCAGGCCAAAGAGCGCCCCAAAAAAAATCAATACGAGGACCAACCGCCTTAGCCACTTTCGCTGTTTCTTGGCACTGCCATTTGTGTCCATTGGATTCGCTCCACTGCCGGAATGAATTCGAAACTTGGCCCAGACTGGTAACAGGCCGCCGACGTCACATCTTCCCAATCACCGCATCCGCGAATTCACTGCACTTCACTTCCTTCGCTCCTTCCATCAGCCTCGCGAAATCGTAGGTCACGGTCTTCGAGCCGATGGCGCCGTCCATGCCCTGGATGATGCGGTCGGCGGCTTCGGTCCAGCCCATGTAGCGGAGCATCATCTCGCCGGAGAGGATGACGCTGCCGGGGTTGACCTTGTCGAGGTTGGCGTACTTGGGGGCGGTGCCGTGCGTGGCCTCGAAGACGGCGTGGCCAGTGAGGTAATTGATGTTGCCTCCCGGCGCGATGCCGATGCCGCCGACCTGGGCCGCCAGGGCATCGGACAGGTAATCGCCGTTCAGGTTCATGGTGGCGATGACGTCGAACTCATCGGGCCGGGTCAGCACCTGCTGTAAGGTGATGTCGGCAATGGCGTCCTTGATGAGCAGCTTGCCCTTGGCCAGCTCGGCTTTTTGCTCGGCATTGGCGGCCTCCTCTCCCTTGGCAGCCTTGGTCTTTTCCCATTGCTCCCACGTGTACACCTTGTCCTTGTATTCGCGCTCGGCCAGGGCGTAGCCCCAGATGCGGAACGCCCCCTCGGTGTACTTCATGATGTTGCCCTTGTGCACGAAGGTGAGGTTTTTGCGCTTGTTGCGCAGGGCATAATCGATGGCGGAGCGGATCAGTCTTTCGCTGCCTTCGCGGGAGACCGGCTTGATGCCGATGCCCGAGGATTCCGGAAAGCGAATCTTGCCGAACTCTTTGGGAAAGGCTTCCTTGAACAGGGTCAGGAACTTCTTGTTGCCCTCGGAACCCTGTTCGAACTCGATGCCGGCGTAGATGTCTTCCGTGTTCTCGCGGAAGATGACCATGTCCACCTTGTCCGGCTTCTTGACGGGCGAGGGCACACCTTTGAACCAGCGCACCGGCCGCAGGCACACGTACAAATCCAGGAGCTGCCGCAGGGCGACGTTGAGAGAGCGGATGCCGCCGCCGATGGGCGTGGTCAACGGCCCCTTGATGCCGACATGGAATTCGCGAAACGCCTGGACGGTTTCATCCGGCAGCCAGGTATTGAGTTTCTTGAAGGCTTTTTCGCCGGCGAAGACTTCCATCCAGGCGATCTTGCGTTTGCCGCCGTAGGACTTTTCCACGGCCGCATCCATGACGCGCACCGAGGCGCGCCAGATGTCGGGCCCGGTGCCGTCGCCTTCGATGAAGGGAAGGATCGGCTTCTCCGGAACCTGCAATTTGCCCTGAACGAGAGAGATTTTGTCCCCGGCGGGGACCTTGCTGTGCTGATACGGCATGATGGCTCCTTGGTGGGTTTTGGCGTCAATATATGGCGCGCAGGCCGGATTGTTAGCGGAGAGCCGAAGGCGATCGAGCCGAATTGCACCGACCAATCACTGTATAATGATCTTTTCCATGAGATGCTCCTCTCACGAGGTCGAATTCATGCGACTGCTTTGTTTATCCTGCGCCGGCTTGCTCTTCGCCATTGTTTCCCTGTTCCACTCTCACGCCCAACCTTCCAAGTCCGACATTTCCCTCTTCGCTCGCGATAACCTCGTTGCCTGGTGCATTGTGCCGTTTGATGCCAGGAAGCGCGGGCCTGAGGAACGAGCCGACATGCTGACCCGGCTCGGTTTCAAACGCTTCGCCTATGACTGGCGCGGTGAGCATGTGCCGACTTTTGACGCCGAAATGCTTGCCTTGAAGAAGAAAGGAATCCGGCTGGAAGCGTTCTGGTTTCCGGCCCAGCTCGACAAGGATGCTCGGACCATCCTCGATCTGCTCAAGCGGCACGGCATCAAGACGCAGCTCTGGATCACCATGGGCGACCCGGCCCCCGCGGCGAAGAAGCAGGCGGACAAGATCGAGGCGGCAGCACGCGTGCTCCGGCCCATTGCTCTCGAGGCGGACAAGATCGGCTGCCGGGTCGCGCTCTACAACCACGGCGGCTGGTTCGGCGAGCCGGAAAACCAGATTGCCATCATCGAGCATCTCAAATTGGCGAACGTCGGCATTGTCTACAACCTCCACCATGGCCACGAGCACCTGGGACGCTTTCCGGAATTGCTCAAGAAAATGAAGCCGCACTTGTGGGCCCTGAATCTCAACGGCATGGTCAAGGACGGTGACAAGGTCGGCAAGAAAATCCTGCCGATTGGCCAGGGCGACCTCGACCTGGGTTTGCTCAAGGCGATCCAGGCGAGCGGCTACCGCGGACCGATCGGGATTCTGGGGCACACGCAGGACGATGCAGAAGATCGGCTGCGCGACAACCTGGAGGGCCTGGATTGGCTGCTTCCCCAGTTGCAAGGCAAGAAGCCAGGACCGCGGCCCAAACCGCGAACCTACAAGACTGCCGATAACTCGGCTGCCAACTCCCCGTATGATCCGGAGCTGGTCGCCCGCCTGGTGAAAGAGGCGAAGGCCGGCGGCGATGCCCGCCACGGTGCTGCCGTCTTCCGCATGCCGCAGTTCGCCTGCATCGGTTGTCACAAGCTGGGAAAAAGCGGTGGCATCGTCGGGCCGGACCTCAGCGGCATCGGTCGCTGCCTGACGCCGGAGCAAATTGTCGAATCGGTCCTCTGGCCCAAACGCCAGGTGAAGGAC
>Ga0066903_100002541_pt1 | contig 14362 bp, 14 predicted proteins | sample PanSoiMetaGPlot1_FD_67491 | JGI IMG/M metagenome (GOLD analysis project Ga0066903, IMG submission 67491) | Tropical forest soil microbial communities from Panama analyzed to predict greenhouse gas emissions - Panama Soil - Plot 1 (version 2) | ecosystem: Environmental > Terrestrial > Soil >...
TAGTGGACGAGATTTCTCTGGCGATCGAGGCTTTTGATGAACATCGGACGTCCGTGCATCTCGCAGCGTGGCTGGTTGGGAGTAAGAATCGGGTCTTCTCCGCGTTTGGGTGTGATGTACCCCACGCGCTCGCCAAAGCAACGTCCACAGAACTTCTCTGTGCAGCGGAAGAATTCGATGGAATAGTCAGCGTTATAGGGGGCTACGCATGCCTCCATAGTGCGGAAGTGTTTGTCACAGAGCGGCAGGATGTCCGTGCGCATCTGGGGAGAGTCTAGCAGTTTTCAGAAGGCAGTTCTCTGGCTGCAGTTTTAAGCTAGCGGCTCTCAGCGCGCACAAATCACTGCTGTTTCTTCCGTGACTTGGGGATTTCTCGTCGTCCTTCGTCGTCGTAGTAGACCTTACGATTGAAGTCAGACTTGGCTCCTGGTATGGGCCTTTCATCCTTCGAGCTGAAGCGCTGTTCCTCTGGTGATGACGTAAGCGGATTCTTTGTTGTGTACATCGATTCGTCCAGCGTGCTGCCGACTGGTGGCTTAGCGACGGCAAATACCGGGAAAGCGTTGCCGTTTGTGTACGACACGCTGATGTAATCGGCCACCATATAGCCGTTGTCAGATAGTGGCAGCCATTTCAACTGCATCGGTCCCGCGATCTTCTTTCCGGCGGTCCAGGTTTGACCACCATCCGACGACGTCACGTATCCAACATCCAACTGGCACGAGTTTCCACAGTTCGAAACGGGAAAGAAGTAATACACAAGTGTCAGATGGGCTGTATCTCCAGACGTCGCCGGATCGACTCCGATGCCCGGAATGAAGTGATCGACAGTGCTGGTCAGCGGATCGATTGGAATGCGAGCTGCCGAAGTCCAGTTGCGTCCGTCGGTTGAAGTGCTCATCACGATGTCGTTCGATTTGCATCCTGTGCGAAAGCGGCAGTCGGACCAGACAACGTACACTTTGCCGGCACCGTCGATCTCGACTGACGGCAGGTTCGGATTGCGAAATCCTCCTGCCTCCCCGTGCTGATTGATGTTGGAGATAGTCACGCTGCGGCCAAAGGTTTTGCCCCCATCGGTAGAAGTAGTGGCTTCAATTGCGAAGCCTTCGAACGGAACAATGACGTTGCCGTTCGGTTGAATGACAGGTTCGCCGCCCAACCCGAAGGCGTGGTCAGCGGAAGCGACTCCTCGACTCCAGGTCAGCCCACCGTCGCTGGATGTACTGATAAGAATGTCACCACTGCCGAATGCCTGGTCCCATTCCGTGTAGCAATTTCCATAAAACGGACTGGTCGGAGTGTTATCACAGGCCGTCCAGTTCTTGTCGTCGAGATGCGTCGTATCTATGGGGATGGGATTGCTCCAGTGCAACCCATCGGGAGATCGGCTCACTGCAACGTCGCCAATCAACCCGTTTTGACCGTCAAGACCAGCTAGCGGAAGAGTTGAGATCAGCCACACTCCGTGTTTCGCGTCAAAAGCAACAGACGGATCGGCAGCCGCTCCGTAGGGGCCATCCTTGTAATTCACCGTTAATCCCGGCAAGTTGCCGAAGTGCCAAGTTGCTCCGCCATCAGTTGACGTGGCGAAGCCTACGTCAGCGCTGCCCCAACCAACGTTCCCCGGACGGCGCGCCACATGAAACGCGCTGACGATGGTCGATCCCCATGCGAATGTGTCAGGTTCAACTTCCGTGCGGTGAACGCTATCAGTATTGGCGAACCGGTCAACGCTGATCTTTACGAGTTGGTTCTGGGAAATGGCAAAAACCGAAGAGAGGCAGAGTATAGCCAAGCAGAACAGGCGTTTCATCAAGGATCCTCACGCAATCGAAGAGGTAGGGTAGTTAAGGCCGCCAAGCCGTCCGGCACTATACCGCGGATGTTGATGGAAGTCCACTGGCAGGGAAGAACCGACGGGCCAAGCGACTTAAGATCCGAATTCCTTGCGTAACTCCCTGCGAAGAATCTTGCCCGAAGGAGTCTTCGGGACCGCCTCAATGAATCTCACTTCACGGGGCTGCTTGTAGTTTGTCAGGCGATCGGCGACAAAAGCACAGATTTCATCCTTTAGATGATCACAAGCGACGGCACTGTCCCGAAGGGCGACAAATGCGACAGGGATTTCTCCGGCCGCTGCATCGGGCCGTCCTACCACTCCGCACTCGCGCACGGCGGGGTGCTCCAGGATCACACCCTCGACCTCCGCCGGAGCTACCGGGAAGCCCTTGTACTTGATCATCTCTTTCCGGCGGTCGACGATGCGATAGAAGTCGCTTTCATCTCGCGTCGCAATGTCTCCGGACCAGTACCAGCCATCCCGTAGAACGGCTTGTGTCGCTTGCGGCTCCTTCCAATATCCCAACATGAATTGGGGGCCACGCATAACGAGTTCACCAGGTTCGTCAGGCCCAACCTCGTTGTTGTTTGCATCGATAATCCGGCAATCGGTTTTTGCTACCGGCTGACCGATAGAGTCCGGCTTATAGAGATCCGGATCGAGATATCCCAGGTGCGTGACCGGCGATGCCTCTGTCATCCCGTATCCTTGACATATGAGAATGCCAGTCAGCGACGTGAAGCGACGCGCAAGCTCTGGCGCAAGCGGAGCAGCGCCGGACTTCACCCAACGAACTGTTCCATGACTCGAAAACTGCCCGACCTCAGCTGCTTGGCACAATGCGTTTAGAGCGGGCGGCACCGTCGGCATTGTGGTCACACCTTCCTGGGGGACGAGCGCTTCAATCTCTGGCAAGTTGAAACGAGGGATCAAAAGCATGGTCGCGCCGAGAGCCAGCATCGGGTTCAGCAGCACATTCAATCCGTAGATGTGATACAGGGGCAGGAAACATAACAAGACGTCTTCGTGCACGAAGGAAGCCCCGTGAGGCGCGATTACCTGAAAAATATTTGCTACCAGATTGAAGTGCGACAGCATGACTCCCTTGGGCAATCCGGTGGTGCCGCTGGAGTATGGCAGCGCTGCAATCGTTTGCTCCGAAGATTGTTCCGGCTGCGGCAAAGATGCTGTACCTTTCAGCAATTCAGCGAAAGGCGAACCTCCACTGGTCTGCCGGGTTGTATAGACGCGCCTCAGCTTCGGGATGCCCTTCAGATTTATGCCTCCAAGGTTTGGACCGTCGCTCACGAGCAACGCTGTGTCCGAGTTTTCCAACTGATAACGTACCTCGCGTTCCCGGTAGCTCGGATTTAGTAGCGTGGGGATACCTCCGGCAAGCGTAGCCGCGTGATAGGCGGCACAAAACTCCCAGCAATTCGGTAGGTAGATCGCCACTACTTCGCCCGGCTTCAACCCTGAGGCCACAAACCCACGAGCCAGAGAGCGGACGATTTCGCCATATTCGCCATAGGAAATTCGTCGTCCGCAAGAGGTGTCGATGAGAGCGGTTTTATCGGCAAAGCGGTTCGCAGATTCAAGGACCAGGTCATGAAGGAACCGGCCCTGAGGGTCCGCATAAAGGGAAGTGCGCAGCATGGAAGGGCATTTTAGCGGAAGTACGAAGAAAGTCTAGCTGGCGAGCTTGCGGAGGAAATCACGCTCGTCCATGTGGTACTTAAATGCCTTCCGCCCGTCGATGAAGACGACGGGAACTTCGTCACTGAATTGCCGTCGCAGCGAGTCATCCGAATCAACATCGACCTCTTGCCAGCTAAATCCCCCGCGTTTATGCAGCTTGGCCAGAGTTTCCTTGACGATTTCGCAAAGATGACACCCCTTACGGGAGTAGACCACGACTTCGCGAGCGTTCTGCATGTCGGGGAAGTGTAGCAAGTTGGCGAGGTCCTTACCAGACGATTCTGAGACCAGCAGTATCAGCCATGGCGAGGATACAATCGCCTCATGTCAGAGAAAGTTCTTCAAGGGCAAAGCGTTCTGATCACAGGCGGAGCCAAGCGCCTCGGCCGTGCCACCGCTCTCGTTCTCGCCAAGGCCGGAGCAGACGTGGCGATCACATTCATGAATTCAGCCCGTGAGGCCCAGCATACGGTTATCGACCTTACAAGCTTCGGCGTGCGTGCCCTGGCCGTCCGATGCGACGTGACAGATCAGAAGAGCGTGAGAAATGCAGTGAAGGAAGTAGTGAAGGAACTTGGTGGCATCGATGTCCTGATCAATAACGCTGCTAACTACGAAACCGTCGAGTTCGAAAAGCTCTCACTGAAGCAGTGGGACGCAATCTTTGCTTCAAACACGCGCGGGCCGTTTCTCGTAACCCAGGAGGCGCTGAAGCATCTGCGCGAATGCAAGGGACGGATTATCAACATGGGCTCGCTTGGAGGATTGCGTCCCTGGCCAACTCACGCACATTACTGCTCGTCCAAAGCCGCGGTTCACATGTTGACCAAAGTCATGGCCAAGGCATTTGCGCCGGACGTTGCAGTGAATTGTGTAGCGCCGGGAATGATTGATCTGGGGGAAAAGGCCGCAGCTGCCTTTATGAAGAACATGGCGAAGCAAACTCCCATGAAGCGAAACGGAACAGGCGAGGAGGTTGCGGCAGCAGTGATGTTTTTTGCCGCCGCTCCCAAATTCATTACGGGCCAGATACTGACGGTTGACGGAGGGTTGGGCCTTTAAGCGATCTCGGTCGACATAACGATTGTGGCCGACATCCAAGGCCAGTTTTTAAGAAAGAGTCGTTGCAAATTCCTAAGAAGCCTTCTTTGCTTCTGACGTCGTCGGATCGATCATCCTCTTGACCTCAGAAACACGGTTTGCTGGAAAGCCGCCTTGACGCGCGTGCTCCTTGATCATCTCTTCGTTCGGCGCGATGTAGACGCAGTAGATCTTGTCCTGCGTGACAAAACTTTCTACCCACTGAATGTCGGGGCCGAGATTCTTGAGCACGCCGCAAGATTTTTGCGAGATGGCCTGCAATTGGTCGGCGGAGAGACCTCCGGCACCGGCGAGTTCCCGTTCAATCACATATTTCGGCATAGTATCTTCTCCAAGTAATCCTTAAGCTGGGAACATAGTGTGCCTGCAGAGCGGGTCCGAGAGCAAGTTGACGTCAGGACCACCCGGTGCACATCTCCAAAAGCGAATCGGTGGCGCATGCTATAGTGCGCACATCCGATGGGCTCATTGAGTTTTCTCTTTTATCCTTGGGGCATCATTCTTCAGGGGTTGGCGATAGTACACTTCATTCGCCGACGCCCCGATACCTATTGGCTGTGGATCATTCTTTTCCTGGGTCTGCCCGGAGCATTGATCTATTTCGTTGTCGAAGTAATTCCGGATGCTGGCTTGCTCCGGCAGTCATTCAAAGTCTTTCCGCGACGCAGAAGAATTCGAGAACTAGAATTCGCCATCCTGGATAATCCCTCGGCAGGGAACTACGAAGAGGTTGCTGACCTGTACCTTGAGGAGGGTCAGTTCGCAAAGGCTCGTCAGGCCTACGATAAGGCAATCTCCGCGCGAACCGATTCACCAGATCCTTTCTATCGGCGTGGAATCGCTGAAGTTGAGCTTGGAGATTTTCCGGCAGCCGTAGCAGACTTGGAGCGCGTGGTTACGAAGGATCCGAAATATGATTTCCAGCGCGCGGCAGGCTTGCTGGCGCACAGCTATGCGAACACAGGCCAGCCCGACAAAGCAGATGCTTTGTTCCGAGATGTAACGGTCATCTCAACCTCTTCTGAGACCTACTACAATTACGCACAATTCCTCGCATCACAGCAGCGAACGGGCGAAGCGCGAGAGTGGGCCGAGAAGATCCTGGCGAAGAAGCCGACCATGCCGGGATATCTGAAGCGGCGCGAGCGTCCCTGGTTTCGCAAAGCTAACGCTTTGCTGAAGCGCCTTCCGTCTTAGGAATTCACCGAGGTACAGAAGCGTGCTCCAGGACGCCAAATGCTAGACTCGTTTTGTGTGGAACATCTCTTACCTGGAATGCACTCGTTGCGGATCGCAGCTCAATGCGGATCGTCCGCAGACCGTCTGTCCCAAAGATGGGGGTGTTCTCTACGTTCGCTATGATCTGGGAAACATAAAGAAACACTTTAACCCATCCGAGCTGAGTGGCCGAGAAGCTTCAATTTGGCGTTACTCCGATGTCCTGCCATCCGCAGAGCCTGTCTCGTTAGGCGAGGGATTCACGCCAATGCTGGCGCGTCGCGAATTTCCGAACGTATATATCAAAGATGACGGCCTGAACCCGACCGGATCGTTCAAAGCGCGCGGGATGTCTGTGGCTGTCACGATGGCCAAAGCATATGGCTTGAAGAAGCTCGCAGCACCGTCCGCCGGAAATGCAGCTAGCGCACTCGCGGCATATTCTGCCAAGGCCGGGATCGAAGCGCACATCTTCATGCCAAAAGACGTGCCCATGGCGAATCGTGTGGAGTGCGAGACTTATGGAGCACATGTCACGTTAGTAGATGGATTGATCAGTGATTGCGCAAGGATGGTTGCGGACCGCAAAGAGAGCGAAGGCTGGTTTGACGTCACTACACTGAAAGAACCGTTCCGCGTTGAGGGCAAAAAGACCATGGGGTACGAAGTCGCGGAGCAGTTGGATTGGGTATTGCCACAGGCCATCATCTATCCGACCGGCGGCGGTGTTGGCCTCATTGGCATGTGGAAGGCCTTCGATGAAATGGAAAAGCTCGGCTGGATCGGGTCTAAGCGCCCGAAGATGATTGCCGTCCAAGCTGAGGGTTGCGCGCCCATCTGCAAAGCATGGGATGAAGGCAAGACCACATCCGAGTTCTGGCAGAACGCCTCGACGCAGGCTGCAGGATTGCGTGTACCGAAGGCATATGGGGACTACCTTATATTGGACATCCTGAAGAAAAGTAGCGGGACTGCCGTTGCAGTGAGCGAGAAGGGAATTATCGAAGCCTTGCGAGATCTGGCACACAATGAAGGCGTGTTTGCGGCGCCGGAAGGTGCCGCATCACTTGCCGCCTATCGCCAGCTTCTGAATCGCGGATTTCTTAAGCACGATGACAAGGTCGTTCTGTTTAACACCGGGTCCGGGTTGAAGTACTTAGATATTATCGACGCCAGCCAATCGCGCTCCAAGCCGCAGGCTGCGCGGCAAATTGGAGGCATCATTGGGCCTTATTAGTTCCTTGCCGCTTTTCGCGATCCACCTTCATCCAAACATGTCATGACCGACCGGCTCTACTATCACGATTCGTTCCTTTACGAATTCGAAGCGCAGACAGTCGACGTGTTGCCGAATGCCGACGAATCTGGACGAACGGCGATACTGCTCAACCAGACGGCGTTTTATCCGACGAGCGGCGGGCAAGTATTTGACACCGGTTTGATGGAGCTGCCAGATGGGAACAAATTGCGCGTCCATCAAGTTGAGCAGAATGACAATGGAGACGTACTGCACTTCGTTGATAACCATGTCCGAGTTGAGCGGGGAACGCCCATCCGGGGCTCGATCGACGCCGAGCGCCGGCAGGACCACATGCAGCAGCACACCGGGCAGCATGTGCTATCCGCCGCGTTCATTCGTCTCTTTGAACTGCCCACTGTATCGTTTCACATGGGAAGTGAGTCCTGCACAATCGATCTCGACGCTAAGGCGCTAACTGGGCAGCAGGTCGAGGCTGCGGAAAAACTGGCGAACCAGGTTATCTTCGAGAATCGCCCCGTGGAAATTCGATTTGTCTCGCAAGATCAGGCCCGAGGGATGGGTCTGCGAAAGATTCCGGTTGTCGATAAGGAAGAACTACGCCTCATCGATATTCAGGACTTCGATGTGACTGCCTGCGGCGGTACCCACGTTCGATCAACGTGTCAGATCGGCGTCATCCTGCTGCGTAAAACCGAAAAGGTCAGGCAAGGGTGGCGTGTGGAGTTTGTCTGTGGCGGGCGTGCCATCTCTACCGCAAGGAAGGATTATGCCGTTCTTGCAGAAGCGGGTGGTCTGCTGTCCAGCCATTATAGGGATGTTCCACAGCAGATTCGGAAATCGCAGGAGGACGCCCGCCTCGCGCGCAAAATGCAGGAGCAACTCGTAGAAGAATTGGCCGAAGCGCACGCTTCGAAGCTATTGGCGGAACATCACGGTGCCGGCGGACGAAGGGTGATCAAGAAAACCTTTGCTGACCGTGACCAAGCCTATATCAAGTTGCTGGCACAAAGGCTCACTCGCGGTAATGAGAATGTGGTGGCCTTACTCGCGGCAAGTTCCGGAACACCGGCGATGGTGTTTGCAGCCTCTCCTGACCAGGGACTCGATATGAATACGGCAATGAAGGAAGCATTGGCGCGCCTGGGAGGCCGTGGCGGCGGAAGCAAAGAACTCGCTCAGGGTGGCCCCGCCCGAGTGGATGATCTAGAGACTGTCCTGAACGAACTGGCGACCAAGTTCGCCAGCTGAAATCAGAATGCCTTGCCCAGAGCGCTACAGGGTACGCCATACACTGGTATGCTTAAACCAATTGGGGCTTCAAAAGTGGGGGTACCCTTCCATGCGCAAGACCTGCCTTTCCTTCATCGTTGTGCTCATTTCGTTTTGTTGCTTAGCCCCTGCCCAGGAGGACAGTAAAGATCAAGGCACGCTGAGCGGTGCAGTTGCCCGTCGAGCCTCGAACTCACCGCTGGGCAGCGCAATGCTCTATATCCAGCACGAGGGTACAAGTGAGCTGCTCTCCACTCGAGTGGGAAATGTCGGCCAATTTGAAATTCCTCTCCCGGCGGGTGAGTACAACGTGTTTGTGGTAGCGCAGGGTTATGCGCCGGCCTGCAAGAAGGTAACGATCGCGCCGCGGAAAACAGAACACTTTGTAGCCCGACTCAATACCGATACGGAAGCAGAATCCATGGAGAAAATCGAGAAGGTCGACCCCGACGCCCTGATCAGATAGTAGTGCTTGCAGTACTCCCATCGCCGAACGGACTTCCCCCGTGTCGTTCGTGCTAGAGTTTGACTCAGCGGCTCCATGGAACAGCGGCTCATCCTCGTCAATCTGCTGGTGAAGCTCGGCGTAGCGGCTGCTGTCGCTAGCGCCCTGGTGCGCTCTGTAGAGTTCAAGTCACTGCTGTTTCGCGAAGATCGCAGCCTCCGGCAAAAGATTTATCTCGTTCTATGGATCGGAATTCCTCTCGCTCTCGGAGTTTGGATTCGATTCAGCGCGAAGAGCTTCTTCGCCGGAGACCTATCGTTTGAGACGGCCTTGATTCTTGGTGTGATCGGTGGTCGACTTACCGGCGTCCTCGGAGGCTTGCTCGTCAGTTTTCCGGCACTACTCCACGGTGAATGGGCAACGCTCCCTTTTACGGTGCTTTGCGGATTTCTGGCGGGACAATTGCGCAATTTAGCGGCCGATATGGAGGAAATCTGGTCGTTCTCCCCGTTTATCGACTTGAGCATTTATCGCTGGATTCGCCGCAATTTCCCGAAGCCTCGCGTGTTCGACTGGCAGATCATGTTCTTCGTTACGATCGTTGCGCTTCGATTCCTGCATACAGAACTCTCCCGCGTGCTGCCGCAGGGAACGTTTAGCCTGGAGAGTCCAAACCCTTGGGTCGAAGTTCTAATCTATGCAACGTCGGTGATGGTCATCGGTACTGAACTGAAGATATGGAACGGTGTCCGACTTCAGATCAAGCTGGAGGAACAAGAGCGACTGCTGCTGCATGCTCGGATGGAGGCGCTGCAAAACCAGATCAATCCTCACTTTCTATTCAATACCCTGAATTCAGTTTCCTCCCTTGTTCGGTTCGACCCAGATACGGCACGTGAGATGATTCTCAAACTGGCGAAGATTCTTCGCAGGCTATTAAGCAGTACCGAGGCGTTTGTGCCGCTTCGTGAGGAACTGGAGTTCATCGATGCTTATCTCGATATCGAAGTCGTTCGGTTTGGTCCGGACAAGTTGAGAGTTGTGAAAGATCTGGATCCACATTCCCTCGACGTCATGATCCCCAGTATGCTGCTTCAGCCGCTGGTTGAAAATTCGATCAAACACGGATTATCCGCCAAGGTAGACGGAGGAAGCATTTACCTGCGCAGCCGCATGACGGATTCCAAGCTGATCATCGAAGTGGAGGATGACGGCGTGGGCATGGATGTGAGCGCGTTCAGCGAGCAGAACGGTGGACTCCAAGGCACCGGCATTGGAATGGCAAATGTAGCCGAACGGTTAAAAGTGTTGTACGGAGAAACCGCCCGCATGAGTGTCGACGGCCAAGAGGGAAGAGGGACACTGGTTCGCCTGCGGCTGCCCTTGTTGCAAAACACCGACTCCATTACTAGTCCGCTCTACGACGAGCGTTCCAACACCCGCCGATAGAACTCTTCATATTCAGGAATAATACGGTCGGAACAGAATCGCGATAACGCCAACTCGCGCGCCGAAGCCGACATTTCTTTCAGCCGGCTGGGATTCTTGAGCAGATCAATGGCGTACTGTGCCATTCCGTCAACGTCCCCAACGTTTGCAAGAAACCCGTTCTTGCCGTGTTCCACGACTTCTGGCAATCCCCCTACACTCGTTGCGATGGGGACAACACTGCAGGCCATTGCCTCCAAAGCGGCGAGTCCAAATGATTCAAGTTCGCTGGGGAGCAGCATGATATCGGCCAACGCAAGTTTTTCCTGAACCTGGTCCTGCTTCCCTAGGAAGAGTACGTCATCATGGATGCCCTTCTGCACAGCTAGCCATTCGGCGCGGGATCGGTCTGGACCGTCTCCAATCAGGAGCAGCTTTGCGGGAATCTTCTGGCGCACACGATCAAAAATCTCGATGACATCGGTGATTCTCTTCACGGGCCGAAAGTTCGAGAGATGCACGAGCACATGTTGTCCGTCCGGAGCAAACTCTTTCCGCTGTTCCTGGACTGAGGCTGGAACCCGGCGATACACCTCGCAGTTCACGAAGTTGTAAATGACCCGAATGTTGTTGCGGATATCGAATTCGCGCAGCGTGCGCTCACGAAGATATTGTGAGATCGCCGTCACGCCGTCGCTCTCCTCGATGGAGAAGCGAGTAATGGGAAGATACGAACGGTCGAGCCCTACGAGAGTGATGTCGGTTCCGTGAAGGGTCGTGACGAAGGGGAGCCTGCGCCCGCGCGGCTTTGCGGCGAGCATTTGGCGTGCAAGCAGCGCACTCACGGAGTGTGGAATCGCGTAATGCACGTGCAACAAATCAATGTCGTAGAGCTCAGAAACCTCTGCCATGCGTGTCGCCAGGGCAAGGTCATACGGTGGATAGTCGAATAGCGGATAGCGTGAGACCTCCACCTCGTGATAGTGAATGTTCGGGTGCGGCCCGGTTAACCGGATCGGCTGTGCGTAAGAGATGAAATGAATCTCGTGTCCCCGGTTGGCCAACTCAAGTCCAAGTTCGGTTGCGACTACACCGCTGCCTCCGTAGGTTGGGTAGCAGGTGATTCCGATCCTCAATGCCTAGTCCTTTCCACGCATACTCATACTGCAACATTCGATGGAGATAGCTGAAGTTCGATTCAGATTTTACCGGGACGAGACGACTATGGGCAGGTTTCAGGGTTCTGAGCGCTGGCAAATTGCGGATCCTGCTCTTCAAGAAGATGTTGAAGGCGTTTTTGAGTCTCTTCGGGCAATCCCGTGAACTCAATTCCCATCCCTACCCCCGGATCGCTGGCACGCACCACGGCTTGCGATACGACTTTTTCGGATTCGATCCAGAACGTCACCTCGAGTGCGGTTCCAAACGGAAGCGGCAGCTGTGTCTCAACATAACAGCCGCGCCCACTGATGTCAGTGGCGCTCGTTCTCATGTGGGCAGATGAGCCGCCACGCTGGTCCATGATGTCAATGGGAAATTTGATCTTGTGGCGAGCAAACTTGCGTTTGTTCGCGCCAGAGGCCTTGGGCTGTTCTGCAGCCGCTGCTGCCGCAGCTAGCTTCTCTTTCCATGGACACTCCTGGCCCTCGATCAGCTGTATACCAATTTGCCCTTTGTGCAATGGCTCTGTCGTAATCGACCATACGACTCGAAAGCGAGCTTTATGATCGCCGTTCTGGACTCCAATGACGTCACCAGCTGTGAGTTTGTGATCTAGCCCGCAAAGCAGAGCTCCCGCGCTGCTGATGTTGCGGGCCTCCACATTTTGAAAGAAGGGTTTACCATCCGCACTCATCCCCCAGATTCGGACGATGAGGTCCGTGGCGAGACGCGGCTCAGGCCTGCTGTCCATCGGAGAAACTCAACTTCATCCTGAAGCTGCCAACCACCTACAGGGGAAGCTTCTACAATCATACCCGCAGCAGGGCACGCGGAATGTTACGAATGTCTCGGGACCAACGCTCGTTTGTCAGCGGGACTTAGCTGAGGTCTCGGTAAGAGGCGAGTCCGATCTCGAGTTCAGTCAGCAATCTACGCGATCTATCATCTGTCAGTAGACCAAGCTCATCTTGTCGCGATTGACGTAGCCGCGTTTGCACCCGTCCCAGATCGGCATCATCGTATCCGGGGTGGCAAACGAATTCCCAGGTGCCGTCCGGAATCTCACCTAGCAAAAGACGCCATAATCGCTCATCGAGACTACCTGTAGAAGCGATGCCAAATGTTCCGAACGGGGTGCGGACTTGGGCACGGTTGCTCGCTCGCAGAAACCTCTTGCGGAAGATGCGAAGCGACGTGGCTTCAATCCAGCGTTTACGACTGCGAGCACTGCTCGCGAAGAATGAAATCGAGGGTGGTTCGAAAGGATTGCGAATAGCAACGATACTTGCCGCCTGGGCCGCCCGCAAAATAGGAATCAATACCGCCGGGAAAATATGGGTATGCTTGTGCGTATCGAGGTGGGTGAGATTGATTCCGGCAGCTTGTATCTTACGAATCTGCGCAAATGCCTCGGCTTCGATCTGCCCAGGGCGAATACGGTCGCGAAGCGCTCGGCCGACGAATGTAGCTAGGCTTTGGTAAAAACGCCCGGTGTTCGGATCGATCAAGTCTGGGATATCGTCGGGAGGAAGGGTGGGCGTGCCGTCGACCAGAACGACGTGGCAACCCACACCTAGAGTGGGAGTCTCTTTGGCAAGACGGATCGCGTCATCAAATGCGTCTGCATTTGCCATCAGGGTGGCAGACGTCACCACGCCTTGGAGATGTGACTCGATAATGGCGCGATTTACGCCTGCCGTAAGCCCGAAGTCGTCAGCATTAATAATGAGGCGTCGCAAACGCTCAGTGTAGCAGGCAGCGATGTTCGAGACGTATGACGCCTGCGGTTGCCAAAACGCAATTTTACCGCTCGTTTCCGACTTACAGATTCACCTGCTAAGCATGTTTGGGTGAAGTCTGTTGCAACAGGTCCACGAGTGGCTTCGCCGAAGCCGGCGTAGTGACCTTGTTCTCGCGTACGATTTCTTTGGCACTCAGGTCCTTGCCATAAAGATTCTTGTTGGCTCCATCGTCCGACCTGAGAGTGGATCCTTCCAACGAGACGCCTCCGAACACTCCGCGGGCCCGGGAGTAAGAGAGAATCTCCGCTTTCATCACCACGTCGGTTTCTGCAGAAGCAGTCCGGCCGACTGGTCCAGCTGCTGCCGAAGCATCGGCTCCGAGCTTAACTTTGCTCGACATGATTGAATTTGCGCCTTTTTCATTCATGATCAGCAATACGAAATCGGTAGCTTCTCCGCCGATTTGCAACCCAAAACTGCCGCCTTCGATGGCGTACATCGCAGGAGCTCCCCAGTTTCCACGGAAGTCTTCTCCTTTACGGCAAACGACAGCTCCGCGCCCGTAACTTCCGCCAACAATGAAGCCAGCCTTTTTCACTGACGGAAAGACAACGACACATTCCGCCTTGTCCAAGAGATCTCGCGGAATACCTTTGTCCGGCATTCCAAGGATTTCCTTGAGGACGTCGCGAGATTCCTTTAGGCGGTCTTCTTCCTTTTGTTGTGCCAATGCCGGAAAGGCAAAGCAGAAGCAAACCACAAGTGCGATGAGATTTTTCATGAAACCTCCTTATACCTCTTGTCGGCGCCTTGGATGCGTGGAACACACAACAGGATGTGAGGTTTGCCTCCGAGACGTTGCAGAAAAAGGAGGGGTAAGAGATCTTCAAGTCAGGGACTGTAAAAACATGAAGGCTTGATGGATTGTTGACCCAGTCGGTTCCACTCATTGACCTCTCGCCCAGGAATACCGCCGCTCTACCGCAATGGAGCGCTATCGAGATAGAATTTTTGCAGTCAAGCCCCTTAGAGTCCTAAATTCCATCCAACCTGCTCAATCCGCACTGAATATAAACTCTGCAAAGTTGGCGGGTTTACCTCTAACTCCTTTGGGATCCGGATTTTGCAAAGTGATCCTGGGCTAAGTTGTTTGTAATCCGGATTTTGACAAAAATATTTTTTTCGCCACCAGCGCA
>Ga0066903_100002542_pt1 | contig 14361 bp, 8 predicted proteins | sample PanSoiMetaGPlot1_FD_67491 | JGI IMG/M metagenome (GOLD analysis project Ga0066903, IMG submission 67491) | Tropical forest soil microbial communities from Panama analyzed to predict greenhouse gas emissions - Panama Soil - Plot 1 (version 2) | ecosystem: Environmental > Terrestrial > Soil >...
TGGCCCTTGAGGACGCGCAGCTCGGCGCCGGTCCGCGCATCCCACACCCGCGCCGTGTTGTCGTCCGAGGCGGTGACGATGCGCGCGCCGTCGGGCGTCACCGCCACGCTCCGTACCCAGCCGTTATGACCCTTGAGGCTAAAAAGCTCTGCGCCGGTTTTCGCGTCCCACACCCGCGCCATGTTGTCCAAACCGCCGCCGGTGACGATGCGCGCGCCGTCGGGCGTCACCGCCACGCTCGTGACCGCGTTGGTATGGCCCTTGAGGACGCGCAGCTCGGCGCCGGTCCGCGCATCCCACACCCGCGCCGTGTTGTCGTCCGAGGCGGTGACGATGCGCGCGCCGTCGGGCGTCACCGCCACGCTCCGGACCCCGCGCTCATGGCCCTTGAGGCTGAAAAGCTCGGCACCGGTTTTCGCGTCCCACACCCGCGCCGTGGTGTCGTCCGAGGCGGTGACGATGCGCGCGCCGTCGGGCGTCACCGCCACGCTCGTGACCCCGTTGGTGTGCCCTTTGAGGACGCGCAGCTCTGCGCCGGTTTTCGCGTCCCACACCCGCGCAGTGTTGTCCCCAGAGCCGGTGACGATGCGCGCGCCGTCGGGCGTCATCGCCACACTCCATACCGAGTTGGTGTGCCCTTTGAGGACGAGCAGCTTGGCGCCGGTATTCACATCCCACACCTTCGCCGTGTAGTCTCCCGAGCTGGGAAAGCTATTGCCCGAACCGGTGACGATGCGCGCGCCGTCGGGCGTCACCGCCACGCTCGTGGGGCTGTGCTCCATGAGAAGGGTGTCCGGGCCGTCCTGCTTCACGAACACGGTCGTGCCGTGCCCCCTGAGGACGAGTAGCTCGACGCCGGTCTTGGTATCCCACACCCTCGCCGTGTTGTCGTTCGAGCCGGTGACGATGCGCGCGCCGTCGGGCGTTACCGCCACGCTCATGACCCGGTTGGTGTGCCCTTTGAGGACTAGCAGCTCGACGCCGGTCTTGGCATCCCACACCCTCGCCGTGTTGTCGTTCGAGCCGGTGACGATGCGCGCTCCGCCGGGCGTCACCGCCACGCTCCGTACCCCGCCGTCATGGCCCTTGAGGCTGAAAAGCTCGGCACCGGTTTTCGCGTCCCACACCCGCGCCGTGTTGTCGTCCGAGGCGGTGACGATGCGCGCGCCGTCGGGCGTTACCGCCACGCTCATGACCCGGTTGGTGTGCCCCTTGAGGACGAACAGCTCCCGCTGTGCTTGCAAAGCCCCACTGAGGCTAACCTCGGCCGGCGACCAATAGGGCTTCTTTCTGACGAGTTCGTCGTCACTGTCCTGCTCGGGCAGAGCTTCCAGTGCGACCAGCACTCCGGTTGTTGCATCGTCCGCCCTTACCGCCTGGTCGGCGACGGAGGTCAGAAAGCGGGACAGGTTCAGCTGCGCACCCTTAGTCGCTTCTTCTGCACGAGCCGCCTGCGACAGCGCGTCCTTCTGCTGGACATAGGCGTAGAAGCCGGCCACGCCTGCAGCCAGCGCCAACAACAGCGCAACGACGAGGCCCGCCATCGTGCGGCGCGCGACCCGCCGTGAAGCATCTGCTCTGGCCTTGGCAACCTCGAGCTCGGCGGCCTGACGCTGCCGCTCGCGCTCCTCCTCTTGCGTACGGCGTCTCTCCTCATCGGCGATGGCCGCCTGTTCGGCGCACTGGCAGGCATAGATATAGTCTTTGTCCGTCGGCTCCAGTTTGGCGGCGAGATCATGACGCGCAAGAAGCCGTTCGGCCGCGCGCAACCGTTCTGCGCCATGGGCGATCCAGGATGACCGCCTGCCGTTCGCCACCCAATCGCGGGAAGCGCGCTGGATCCCGTCAAGCACGGTCAAGAGCCCGGCATCCTCGACGAGCCAGCCCTGCAGCAATCCCCATTGGCGCAACAGCGCCTCGTGCGCAGGCTCGATTGTCGTCTCACCTGTCTCCTTGGACACGTCGGTCGCCAGCAGCCGCTCTTCGACAAGGTGTTGGATCAGAGGTCGGGCCTCCGCCGGGATCTCTGAAAGGCGGGCAACGCTTCGGCGTGGCGCGCCCGTATCCGGATCAATGCCGCAAAGCCAGGGGATCAGACCGCGACGCAGCAGCGTGAGCCGCGCCTCCTTGTCCTTCGGCACCTTAGCGTCGGCATCGGCAGCCTTGAATGCGCGCTCAACCGCGGCCTCGATCGAACCCTTGATCCGGCCGAGTGCATTATAGTGCTCGAGGTTCAGATGACCGGTTGCGCCGTATTCGCCATAGAGCCGCTCGAGCGTGAAGGCGAGCAGGGGCAGTGCATCCTTGGAGCCACCGGTCTCGACGTCGGTCAGCACCTCCTGAACGAGGGCGTCGTCGATCCTCAGCGCGCGCGAGGTTCCCTCCAGGCGCCGCGCCGGTCCCTTGATGACGTCGGCGTATTCACCCTTGGGAATTGGCGGGAGACTGAAGGTTTCCTGACGCACACCATCGAGTTCCGCCGCCACTTGCAATCTTTCGTAATTGTCGGATCGGATGGTGAAGACCGTGATCGCCTCCGGTGCATCGGCGCGCAGGAGGTCAGCGAGCAGAGCGAGGAAGGGGCGGGCCTCGTCCTGCGCTTCCCCGAAAAACAGCTCCTCGCCTTGATCAACGGAGATTATCAGGGTCGGCGCCCTCTGTTTGCCTTCGCCCTCGGTCAGGGGTGTCGCTTGGTCGACCAGCTTTTGCAGCAAGGGGCTCACCCCCGCCGACCCGCGTTGAATGGCAGCCCTGAGATCGGCGCGCGACGTTGCGATCTTGCTGGCCTTGAAGGCAGCCTCGCAGGCTTGGAGCAATCCGGTTTCGCCATAGAGGGCCGCGCGCTCGGGGCGGATCACGGACAACGGCAAGAAGTGCTGATCGTCGCGGGCTAGCCTCGGCAGCAGGCCAGCTCGCAGGAACGATGATTTGCCGCCGCCCGAAGCACCGAGCACCACGAGCAGCCGCGGTGGGGGTGCCTCGCGCAGGCCTCTGAGCTGATCAATGGCTTTTACGACCTGCGCCTCGCGCCCATAGAAGATGCCGGCGTCATCGGCTTCAAGCGGGCGCAGTCCCCGATAGGGTGGACGCTCGGGATCGTGCGCGGGTGGCCAGGTGAAGTAGCTGGCATGCAACCCCGCCCTACGGAGGCCTGTCCGCAGGCGAGACAAGCCTTCGAGTGAATACGTGACGAAGTGCTCCTCGCCCGTGATGGGGAGCGTGACCCGGAATTGCTTATGGTCTCGGCCAGTTGCAAGATTGACGATTTGCCATGTGCCAGTGACGTCCCTTGGCAAATCCCCGATGGAGATCCCCTCCTCGATCAGGACACCGAAAAGTCGCTTATTGAGCCGCCGGGCGAGATTCAGTTCACTAATACACCAGCGCGAGGCGAGCCACGCCTTACTCACAAGGAAGAGCACCGCCTCGCAGCGGCTCGCCGCCTCATTAAGCGCCCGTTCCCAACGCTCACCGGCCGTGATACCGCGTTCGGGATCAAGATCCAGGAAGAGGTCGTTCCAGCCTTCGGCGACCAACCAGTCCCGTAAAGCGATCGCGGGCACATTGTCGGTACTGGAATGGCTCAAGAAAATACGCGACACAGCAATGCTCCTCGGCCGCAAATATCAGTGACCCTCCGAGCTTAGCGGGAGGATTCAATGGTGTCACCGCTACAACGGAGCTGGTGTCACTTCTTGCGTCACGAACAGGCCATCACGACGTACCAGGACACTCAGTCGTCGTGCCTGTTCTGCAACACACGTGCAAAAACACTTGTCGTCAGGTCGTTGTCAGCTTCGTGTAATCAAGCACGTTCAACAATGTCCTGGTCATGCTTGTTTTGCAATGAGCGCACTTGGTGCGAGCGCGCTGCCTTCCGTCTCTTAGTAGGAGTCAATGAGATGTGGCGCGGCACCTCCCATATTTCGCATCACCAAAGAAGCGACAAGGATTGCAGTCCTTTAAGCGTTCATCGTTCGTTACAACGACACGTTCTTCGCAGAGCTTGTGCGGGCGCGGATCGAGGACCTGAAAAAGCAGCAGGAGGTCAAAATCCGCAGAACGACTGAACCAGCAGCTCGCAAAGAGGTTTCCACGCCGGTGCGTCGTCCCGCGTGCACTCTCGTGTTCGCCACGACCATTGCTTGAACTCAGGGAGATACTGCATGAAGGCCGCTTCAGCTTATTGCTTTACCATTCTTACGGGGGTGTTGTTCTTGACCGGATTGAACACGTCCGCAATCGGCGTCCAATTGGATCCTACCCAATGCAGCTCCTGCTGCAACGACTTGGTGGACACCTGTTGCGCGGAAACGAGATGTCAAGATAATCAAGATGATTCCGCGACTGCACGGTCTGGCAGTTCGCAGTTCAAAGAGAATTCCACCGCGTCATCGCCCAAGGCGCCGCCATCTGCAGGAGTTTGTCCGGTCCCGGCCCTGGGGAAGCGCATATCATCATCATCCGAGATCGAGCAATTGCGGCAGCACGCCAATACGCCAATCTTTACTCGCTGTATGGATGCCACCAAGGCCCTGCTTTCAAATCGTAACGCCGCGATGCAGGGCCTTTCATTAGAAGGTCAAAGCCTCGCCCAGGACTATGCCGATACGTGCTTTAGCGCGCCCATGCTTATTCACGGTTCGGATCTCACGTCGGCCGAGTTGGATGAGCTGCGAAACAATTTGATGCTCCTTGTTAGACCCAAGGACACTGACGTTTGGTGTCACGGCTTTCGCATCGGCAACCACGTCCTGACGTCCTTGCATTGTCTGAGAGCGGAGGACGATCAGCACCCCATCGAGGTTTTTGCAAGGACTGTGGGGTCGCCGGAACTTCTTCCTACGGTCGAGGTGCTCCCAAACGATGGTGGCAAATTAAACGTTGAAGACAATCAGAGTCGCGATTACGCCCTATTACGGTTGTCGACAGTTGTCTCCGAACCCAACGATCGTGGATTGGATTGGCTTGGCGACCCCGTAGAAATCGCGCGAATTATCGTCGTGCAATCGAATATCTATGTGCGGCACAAATTGGCACTGGATAGTTCGGCGGACCTTACTCCCAGCGTGCGCGTACAACACAGCTCGTTCTGCAGATTGGTTGCTGCCACCCCGGAAGGCTACCTCTTGCATTCCTGCGCCACAGAGCACGGCACAAGCGGTGCCCCCCTTTTTCAGCGCGGCGCCGACGGACGATTGCGTCTGATTGGCGTTCACGCCGGTGCAACTTCCGGTCTCACGGCAAGCCCCCAATGGCAGGCATGCCGCAGGCGTGCAGAGAACTACGGGGTGAGACCATCAACCCCAGAGATACGCAATGCGCTATTGCGAGCCCATTGAAATTGCGGGCACGTCGGTCTGCGAGCCTTTGCAACATCCAGTCGTGGTCGATGCCGAAGGAGCACACGCGACATGTCTAGGCGATTCCGGTCAACCCAGCAATCTCGATCGCCAGATGCAGCAACGGTATCCGAGCGCCCATTGGCAAATCAGCGGCCCGCGCTAAACCCATAGTTCCAGCCTCGGCCCTTACCGACTTGAGGAGCAGAAATCATGAAGATAATGTTCCCATTTGGAACGATCATACTGATCTTTTCCCTCACCCTCTCGTCTCGAGCACAGGAGGCAGCAGAAAGCCTGGCGTTACCCAATCCGGAATTGAAGCAATACTTGCAACAGCGCAAACGGTCCGAGAGACCCGCGCCTGGAGCCTTCGAGAGCGCTCCTGTATTCTCACTCACAGAAGACTCGATCCATTACCAAACTCTGCAGAAAGCGGGGCGTGTCTATCAACCCTTGCATGTATCTGACGAAGCATTGATCCAGCTGAAGGCGGATATTTCACCCCGTGAAGTCAGCTCGCTCATTGAGCAATACGGGCTTACGGTCATTGACACATTTCCAGAGATTGGCACCCTCCACGTCAATATTGCCAATCTCAGGCAGCGTTCGGCAGCGCCAGCCCCCGCCGAGGTGAGTCCCGCAACTTCATCGCTCACGCCTGCCCTCAATGCCCTAAAGCAGGATGCACGAATTCTGTCGGTGGCCCCGAACTCGGCGCTTACCCCCCACCAAGTGATCAGCTCAATCCGACCACATCTGACAAAGAGTACATTTCGTGAGTCCGCGCTGGCTGAGGTAGCCGACTGGGGCATGGCAGACGCCAAGGTCGATCAGGAGTGGACGCGGATTGCCGGACGCACGTTTCGAGTCGGCATTATAGACGTTGGCTTTCGGCTCGATCATGAGGATCTCAAGGTCACTCCCGGCCTCTCAACCAAGATTGAAGTCCACGACCACGGTACTCACGTCGCCGGTATCATCTGTGGCCAGCACAACGGAGTAGGCGTCAAAGGTGTGTTGCCAGGTTGCACCCTGGTCATCAGTACGGGTGCGTTTATTTTGAATCTGTCCGACCCCATTGAAAACCTGAACCTGAACACGCAAATCTACGGAACATTTGCGGAGTTCATCGCAACAATACTTGACTTCATCAATAGGAACGAGGGCGTCAAAGAGATCAATTTGAGCCTTGGATACAATTGGAAACCCAACTTAAATGTCAACCCCGCGGACGGCGACAGCAAAGCGAATCAAGACATAAGGGATCTCGTGAGAATGCAGGGCCGAATTTTTCTCAGTATTCTCACGGTCGCAAGGTCGAGGGACATCGCAATCGTCTCCGCCGCCGGGAACGATAGCAGCAGCCTAGTCACGCCGGCTCCGGCCAAGTGGGCGAGCCCCTTCAATTGGGCAGCCTTGACCATGCGACAACAGGAGGGTTGGTCCAATGGTTTGGTGGTGGAGGCGCACGGCAAAGACGGAAAGCGGGCTACTTTCTCGAATATCGGCGGCCTTATTTCGGCGCCCGGTTTCGAGGTTTACAGCACGCTTGCCTCCGCACGCGACGCTTATGGACTGCTCTCAGGAACCTCGATGGCCGCACCCTACGTGACCGGCGCTCTGGCAATGCTCAGAAGTGCTCGCCCCGAACTCAAGCTCAGACAGGCGATTGAGTGCCTGACGATGTCTCCAACCAGCACCGATACGAAGGCCCCCAAACTCGACGCGCAATTTGCCGTCGAGAACTGTCAGCCGTGATCCCGCGCCGGCTCTGGGGATAGGGAATGGCTGTCGGCCCACTTGGCACCCGCGTTGAGATGCGGGCTTGCCGAGTCCTGCCGTATGTCGTGCGCGACGAGCTTGTAGCCGGCCTTCTGAAGATTGGCCGCCATGCCGGCGCCCATGGTGCCCAATTTCCCGAGCTGTGCGGCATTTCCGCCGACGAAAGAGCCATAGAGGTCGATCACATTACCCCAAGAAAGCACGGCGGGGACGATGATCTGACGAACCTGCAAATGCTGTGTTACAAGTGCAATGCAAACAAAGGCGCTCGCGACAATACGGATGTCAAATCAGAGAAGGACGACAAGCGACAGAGGCGGGATGCATCTTCTGCGAGCTGCCGAAAGATCGCATCGTCGGATCAAACTTGCTCGCCGTGGCTATTCGGGACCGGTATCCCGTAACTCCCTTGCACAGCTTGGTACTGCCGAACCGCCACGCAGCAACTTTCTTCGATCTTTTTGAGCCTGAGAGGCGCGCCCATCAATCATCTCCTCGACGCGCTCCGGGTCGAGATCAACCATGTCGGACAGCACGGTCGCTGGATTCAATATCGGGATGAACAGCGGCCGTGCTGCCGGGCAGACGATCGACCATCGCATGTGCACCTCATCCCCAGAAGGTGGGGTGACATAGCTAACCCAAGGGGTGGCATACGCGCCGTCATGCCTGGAAAAGCGGACTATTGATCTGCGGTTGGCGGAAATTTCGGTGGGGTCTGCGCCGGGCCACCACATGCGCGATCGGAGCGGTACAGGCAATGGGTGGCCCGGTAATTCGATCGGGCTTGTCGGCGCGCAGCGAAATTTCGTGGATTGGCCTCGATAATTACTCTTACCGCGACTAGCTGGGAATCCGCCCTGCGCTGGAGCGCATTTTTTTGCGGTGCGCCAAGGCATGCGTTCAATTTTATAAGCCGACGATGCGGAGGCGGATGCTATCTGGTGCCCACGATGTAATCGGCGCTGGCGGTCCCGCACGCAAGGGACCGCCGGCCATTTGAGATCTCCCATTGGCCTGGTTCACGCTGAAGCTATGGAACGCGGCGACTAATCGTGAGGGGCCCAACCTCACAACCGCGGCACAGGGGCCTAAGCCGTGATTTTGCCGATATGCTGCTACTCATGCGCGACGATCTCGCACGCTTGCGCATTCGAGATGGCTATAAAACTCAGGCCGCGCGACCTCGTCAGTGCGGAGGATCGCGACCCCTTGCATGGGCGCGCACATTGGTCGAGCAAGATAATCGGCAAACCCGTGATTGAGCGCTGATCCAACAGGACTACGAAGCGAAAATGCCTATAGCGCCACGAGAAGTTCGCGCAGGAAATTGCTAAGGGCGCCATGCAGCGCGATACGCAGCCGCTGGCCAAAACAGCATCGTGGTCAACGCCAGCGCCCCCGCGAATGTTAAGTTATGCTAAGTTCAGGAACGCATCAGTGAGGTGCCGGGCGCGCCGCCAAGCGCACGTTTCGCACCGAGGCATGGGTCGCGTGATCAAAGAACGTCGAGCGCGAGATGCAAGCACAGCCGGTGCGCGATGCCAAATACGAGCACATCTATAATGGCAGTGCTGCCTAGCTGGATGCTCGAGCCGCGGGCAAACTTGTAACTAGAAGCTGCGCAACGAGCGGGAGCACATCACTACCCTATCATTACCCTCACCATCCTTCTGCCTCGTCCGAGCTACCCTCCGAGCTGCGGCCAGCAGGCGAGATGATCTGTTGCCACCGCTCTTCGCGGCGCATCGCCCGTGCTCCCGTGCGCGACGATGAGACCGGAGAGGACACGCCCAGGTTTCAGAGCTAGGCTGCAGCGGGGCTTCCTTGCCCAAAATCCAGTATCAACTCTGTCGGAGATTTCGCATGTCAGCCCTTAGAGCATTTCCGATCACCACACGCTGGCCCGCGGAGCATCCCGAATTGCTCCAGCTCTATTCGCTACCGACTCCCAACGGAGTAAAGGTCTCGATCATGCTCGAAGAGATCGGGTTGCCGTATGAGCCGCATCTTGTCGACTTCGGCAAAAACGATCAGCAGACCCCCGAGTTTCTCTCGTTGAACCCGAACGGCAAGATCCCGGCGATCATCGACCCGAATGGGCCCGGCGGTACGCCGCTGGGCCTTTTTGAATCGGGTGCGATTTTGCTCTATCTCGCCGACAAGACCGGCGAGCTCATGCCGGCCGAAGCCGCGCGCCGCTACGAGACGATCCAGTGGGTGTTTTTCCAGATGGCGTTCATCGGGCCGATGTTTGGCCTGGTTGGCTATTTCCACAAGTTCGCCGGCCGCGAGATCGCCGACAAGCGGCCGCTCGAGCGCTATCGCGACGAGTCGAAGCGCCTGTTGGGTGTCCTAGAGATGCGCCTCGAAGGGCGGCAGTGGATCATGGGAGATGACTACACGATCGCCGACATCTCCATGCTCGGCTGGGTGCGCAACCTGATCGGTTTCTACGGCGCCCGTGAGCTCGTCGAGTTCGACGCCCTCAGACAAGTCCCGGCTTGGCTGGAGCGCGGCTTTGCGCGGCCCGCCGTGCAACGTGGACTGGAGATCCCGAGACGAGCGTGAAGCCCGACGACATCGAAGCCGCGATGCGGCGAGTGGGGAAGGAGGTGATGAGTGAGTCGTGCCAAGGACATCCTCTCCACCCACCTGTGCGGACTTTTTAGCTTCCTCGGGCTCTACCGCCGCAAGAAGTAGGGACACCAAATGGGGGCCTATGAGGAATCCAGTACACAGTGGACGCCAGAACCGCCACAACCACCGTTGTCCTCGATCAGCAGCCACGGACCGATGCGCTGCATGCGCACGCAGCATCCCTCGCCGTAACTGCCTTCGTCGGTGAGGGCGAGTGTGCCGGGTCCCGGTTTGACCAGCGCCCTGAACGTGACATTGTGCGTATCGCCAGGTTTCGATGACCCTCACGGCTTCGATGCTCAACTTTCTGCCGACGCCGTTTTTGATCTCGATTTTGGCTTCCGGGTACCACGTGCCGATCCAGTCCGAAGCCTTCGGCGCCGGAATTGGCGCGACCGGTGCCAGCGCCACTTTCGGCAGCCAGCCGGTCGTCCATAACCGCCTCTTGGCAAGCGGCATTACGTAGTCGACCCACGTGAAATCACCTCGCGTCGCGCCGACGAGGACGAGGTCGCCGGTCACCAGGTAGGATTTCTCCGCCGGCGGCAGGCTCTATCCGAACGGATCGCGCTGCTGTCAGACAGCAGGCATTGCCGTAAGATAGTGCCAGGAGTCGCAGTAGGACTCGAAGCCGACCTTCGCGTAGCAGCGGTTCGACATCGGATTGCGCAGATCGGTATAGAGACAGGCGGCCGTCTTTCCTTCGGCAAAGATCCCTTCCACCACGGCGGCGGTCACAGATCCCGCGTAGCCGCAGCCCCGATGCTCCGGCGGCGTGTACACTGGAGCGATTGCGGCAGAGCGCGACAGCCGGCGCGAAATAGCCGCCATTGACACGGGCTCGCCATCCACAGTCCAGAAGAGATAGCGGCCGCTGCCGGCCGATTTCTCCGCGTGCTCCATGCGGGGTGCAGGATCATGCGGAACGGCTTCGTGGTGGAAGGCGGTCAGCCACTCGAAGAGGAGGGGCGCGTCCGCGGCTGTCACCGGCCTTGGAGCGCCTGCCGCACCGGGATAGCGCGGTGGCCCTTCGATAACATGGATGCGCTGCGGGATCGGCGGGTCGAACTTGGCCCCCATGGACGTGGCGTGCGAGGCAAACCAATGCGCGGTCTGATCAGCGCCCACAACCCCGGTCGAAGCATCGCTGATGGTGTCCTGAGCGAGCTTCTGGCATTCGGCTTTGTCGAGCTTGCCGAGCAGGATGGCGCGGCCAGGGGAGCGAATGGCGCAATGGCCTCGTGCACCCAGGGTCCAGTAAGCGAAACCGGCGAGCGTGTCGTTGACGGCCGCGGTCAGCACGGCGATCTGCACGTTGAACCGGATTTCGTCAGCTTCTAGGGCGGGCAGGTGAAACTGGGCAAATTCCTGCAGGTTCATGGACTGTCCAAACATGCGAACATTTGTTGCAAGTTGATGTTCGGCGATGATCCGGCGGTTGGCCCCGCCTATCCTCTCGATGCCCTCCAATGGTTCATACGAGCGATCACAGAGAATCCCAAGGACCAAACCTCCTGGCCATGAGAACGGCAAGGAGTTACGCCTGCAACTCGCTGGCCTGGATGAAGGCGGCGCCGGATCGACGGATTTTCACCCGCGACTTAGCGCCAAACCCGCGTTGCATCCGCGCACCCGAAGGATGTGCAACGTCACTCTTGTCGGCCGCGAACAAACCAAGAATCTGCTAAACTGCGAAAGTCCAGCCTCGGGGGGCTGCCATGCTTCGCTGGCTTGTTCTAGATCTCAATAGCTTCTTCGCCTCCTGCGAGCAGCAGGAAAGCCCAGAGCTCAGGGGCCAGCCCGTCATCGTCGTGCCGACCATGGCGGAGACCACCTGTGCAATAGCGGCGAGCTATCCCGCCAAGGCCTTCGGCATCAAGACCGGCACCCTCGTGCACGAGGCGCGGCGGCTCTGCCCCGAGGTGAAGCTCGTACAGGCCCGGCACAAGCTCTATGTCGAATACCACCACCGCGTCCTCTCCGCCATCGATCGGCATATTCCAGTTGAAGACGTCATGTCGATCGACGAGGTGGCCTGTCGCCTCGATAAAGTGCAGCACGATCTCGCCGTCGCCCGAAGCCTCGCACTCGCCATCAAGCGCGAAATCCACTCCCAGGTCGGCGAATGCCTCACAAGCTCGATCGGCATCTCCGCCAACAAGCTGCTGGCGAAGCTGGCATCCAACATGCAAAAGCCCGACGGGCTCGTTATTCTGACACCCGAGACCCTGCCCGGCTCTATTGTTCATCTGGAACTGCGAGATATACCGGGCATCGGCCCCAACATGGCCGCCCGCTTGCAGCGTGCCGGCACTAGACGGCCACCTTCTCGGCCTCGGCGGTCTTTCTCGCCTTGAGCCACTCCTCAAAACGCTGCACGACCACGAACAAGGAGGGCACGAAGAGAACCGCGAGACAGGTCGAGGCGAGCATCCCTGAAAACACGGTGATGCCGATCGACTTTCTCGCACTCGCGCCGGCTCCGGTTGCAACGACGAGCGGCACCACCCCGAGAATGAAGGCGAACGAGGTCATCAGGATGGGGCGAAAGCGGGCCCGCGCTGCTTCGACTGCCGCCTCAACGATCGGCTTACCCCAGCGCACCCGCAGCTCCCGTGCTACCTCGACGATGAGGATCGCGTTTTTTGCGGATAAGGCGATCAAGAGAATCAGGCCGATCTGAACATAGAGGTTGTTGTCGATGCCGACGCCACTGAGCACCGAAACTGGACCAACGAGCGCCAAAGGTACGGAGAGGACGATCGAAATCGGCGCGTACCAGCTTTCGTACTGTCCGGCGAGCACCAGATAGACGAGGAGCAGTGCCAGCCCAAAGGCCAGATAGAGCTGATTGCCCACCGCCTTCTCCTGGTAGGACATCGCGGTCCAGTCGTATCCCGCACCCGGTGGCAAGGTCTTCACAGCGATCTGTTCCATGAGCTTAATGGCCTGACCGGACGAGAAGCCGGATGCTGGCAGGCCGATGATCGCGGCGGACGGATAGAGATTGTACAGGCTGATGAGCGACGGCCCTACGTCCGGCACGATCTGGGTGAGCGTGCCCAGCGGGATCATGTCGCCGTTCTGGTTGCGCACGCTCAGGAGCTCGACATCCTGGAGACGTTCGCGGAACTCGGCGTCGGCCTGGACATAGACCTGGAAGGTGCGCCCGAATTTGGTGATCTGCGACACGAAGCTTGCGCCCATGTAACTCGAGAGCGCGGAGAACACTTGGTCGACGGATAGGTGCACCGTCTGCGCCTTCACGCGATCGACATCGATGCGGTACTGCGGCGCCGTTGCCCGGAAGGTGGAGTTCACACGCTGCAAGGCGCTCTGCGATTGCGCATTGCCCACGATCGTTTGAGTGAGGCTTTGCAACTTGGCGAAATCCGCGCTGCCATCGCGTAGCTCGACCTGCAGAGTAAATCCGCCCGCGTTGCCGATACCCTGGATCGGCGGCGGCGGGACAACGAGGATGTGAGCATCCTCCACGGCATTGAGCTCCGCGGTAAGACGCACGAACAGGGAGCGCAAATCCTCTCCCTTTCGCCTCTTGCTCCACTCCTTGAGGATCAGATACCCGACACCCGTATTTGCGAGCGAAGCACTGTTGTCGAGGACGGAGATACCCGCGATCGTTATGGCCTGCTCGACACCCGGTACCTTGCGGGCGATTTCGGATATGTGATTGAGCGCCTTCTGCGTACGCTCGAGCGATGCGCCATCCGGAAGCTGCGCGCTGACGATCAGATACCCCTGATCCTCGATCGGCAGGAATCCGGTTGGCACACGGATCAGCCCGAAGCCCGCGACCGCGATGATGGCGATGCCCACGATCGAAGTAGCACCGCTTCTTTTCACCATTCGGCCGATTAGCCCGACATAGCGGTGCGCGAGCCTGTCGTAGAACGCGTTGAAGCCCCGAAAGAACACATTGCGCTGCTCCGGCGGCGTTGCCGCACGCAGCCAAAGTGCGCATTGAGTTGGTTTGAGCGTCGCCGCGTTGATCGCGGACAAGAGTGCAGTCGCGGCGATCACCAACGCGAACTGTGCATACATGCGCCCCGTCAAACCTGGGAGAAACGCCGCGGGAACGAACACTGCCATCAGCACCAGGGTGATGCCGATGATCGGTCCGAACAACTCGTTCATCGCCTGGATCGCCGCGTCATGGGGCGTCGCTCCCCTGTCGATGTGATGCGCAGCCCCTTCGACCACCACGATGGCGTCGTCGACCACGATACCGATCGCAAGCACGATGGCGAACAGGGTCGAGAGATTGACCGAGAAGCCGAGCGCCGCCATTGCAGCGAACGCACCGATGATCGTGACCGGCACCGTGGTTGCCGGGACCAGCATGGCGCGCCAATCCTGGAGGAAGATCACGATCACGATGAGGACGAGAATCGCGGACTCGAAAAGCGTTTGATAGACCTCATGGATCGATTCGTTGACGAATGCGGTAGTGTCGAAGGGAACGTCGTACACCATGCCCGCCGGCAGCGCGGCGGCGAGCTCATTCATCCGCTTCTTGACCGCTTGCTCTACAGCAAGGGCGTTGGCGCCGGGTGACTGGAAGATGCCGATGCCG
>Ga0066903_100002543_pt1 | contig 14357 bp, 11 predicted proteins | sample PanSoiMetaGPlot1_FD_67491 | JGI IMG/M metagenome (GOLD analysis project Ga0066903, IMG submission 67491) | Tropical forest soil microbial communities from Panama analyzed to predict greenhouse gas emissions - Panama Soil - Plot 1 (version 2) | ecosystem: Environmental > Terrestrial > Soil >...
CGCGAGCGTGCGTTCGTAATTTAAAACCGCGCGCCCAAAATCTTTCTGCCGAAAGTATGCGTTTCCTAAATTGTAAAAAAGATTGGGTGCATCCTGTCCGGCCCGGACCAGTTCTTCGTAATCGCCGATCGCCGCTTTGAAATCTCCGGCAGCGAATTCCTGATTCGCCTTTGTGAACTGAGCGGTGGGTTGCGCACTCAGTATTGTCGCGCCGGCCAGAAGAAGAATTGCAACAAGCAAGGTTTTCATGCGCGCAGGCTCTCCAGAAAACTAAGGACCTGATCTCGTTCGTCGCGCGAGACTTTTTCAGAGCCGTTGCCGCTACCGCTGTAGGTCAGTTCGTCGCTCCGTTCCAGCAACCGGCGCAATTTTGCGCGCTCGTTGTCGTCCAAATGAAAAGTCTTTGCCACGGTTTCGGCGTCGACCGCGTTAGGATTGATATTTTTAGCGAGCGCTGTTTTTAAATGCACAACGCGCGCGGCCTGCGAGAAATAGACCTGAGGTGAAACTTCGCCACGCCGCAACTGCCGCAACAAATCAGCCATTTCCTGCTCGCGCGCGATGATTCGCTGCCTTGCACGATCGCGACGCGCCGATTGGCGAATTTTCCAACCTAGAAATCCGAGCAGAATGGCAAGCGGCCCGAGTTGCACGATCCAAAAAATTGGTCGCGCGTAAATTGGAGCGAACGATCTGCGCGGACCGAGTTCGCTCATTTGATACAAAATGTCTGCCGGCTTGTTCGTCGGAGTCGGCGTTGTGCTGACGATCGCGCCCGGAGTGGCGGCTCTCGCGGGTCCGGAGGGTGCGGCAGCGACACTTGGCGCCGGCGCGGATCCTCCTTCAACCGTGATTGGGACCGCGTCGTTGCGTAGAGTGACATAGTTTTCTTTTGCCGGATCGAAATAGGCGAACACGAGGGGCGGGACGGCTGCTTTCTTTTCGTTTGGCGCCAACACCATCTCGAACGTTTTTTCGCCGCTGATTCCCACGTCGTCGTCCTGTTTGAATTTCGAAGACGGGGGATATTTGTGCCAGCCGCGCTCATCCTCCAGCGCCGGCGAATTCATCCGGTCAAAGTTTCCGCGTCCCGTGATTGTTGATGTGACTGTGATTGGGTCCCCGACCTGCACTGATTTTGGTTTGGCATCCACCGTCATGGTGAAGCTGCCAACCGCGCCGGAAAAATTCGCGGGCGCATTCTGCGGCAGGGACTTAATATTTAGCGAAACCGGTTCGCTCTTGATCGGGAGCTCCGTCCGTTCTCCGATGCTGCCGAACGGATCCGCGAAAAATGGATCAGAAAACGGATCGTCCATGTTAAACACATCGAAGGGTGATCGCGGACGTGTTCGTGGTGAGGTGCTTGGACGCCTCGGGACGACGATCGTCGCTTTGGCGGTAACAGGGCCGAGATCAAATTTTCCCGGACGTGCTGCGGAAAGCGCGGTTTTGAATGTGTAAACCTGATAGGTGCGACCGCCAATGTTTTCAAGGCTCTCGCGCGGTTGCTGCAATTTCTGCGTTGTGAATCCTTGCGCGGAAAGATCCGGCCCGTCTTGAATCCGTCCATGAACGCGCGCATCGAGACCAAGCCTAATCTCGGCGGGGATCATTTCGCCGACATAGGCTTCTTTCTTCGCAATCACCAGGTCCGCGAAGGCGAGCTTGTTTCCGATGGCAGCTTGACCGGCGCCTTGCCGCGAAGAAGAGACGCTGCCCGACGATCCTTGCGCGACATTCAAGACTAGTTCGGGCGTTTTCAGCGAATCGTTTCCAACGCGAACCGTTTGTGGCGGGATCTTGAAGCGGCCGGTTTTCAGCGGGAGGATCGTGTAATTGTATGTCACGCTGCTCGTCACATCGAAATTGTGCATCTCGAATTGGCGTGACGTGCCGGTCTGATGGACTTCCAGGCCGTCGATTGAGATCGTCTCCGGAACATTCGCGCTCTGCGCGCCGCTCACTTTAATTTCCAACTGGACCATTTGGCCCATGGCCGGCTGGGAATCGCTCAAAACCGCAGTCACACTCGGTGTTGCCGCAACCGCGGAACACGCCAGGACCGCTGAAAACAGCGCAAAGCCAATTCTGAATCTTCGTTGGTCGATCGACATCTTACTTTGTCCGCCGAGGCCCATTACGAGTCCGCCTCGGACTTACCAGTCATTATAGACATGGCGTCGGACTCTGCGTTCATCAAGCTGCACGCGTTGCTCTTCGTCCTTCATCGATTTGAGAAGTGCTTCCGCTTGTTTTTCGCTCATCTGCCCTTCTCTTTCAGGTTCGGCTTCAGCGAATTGCTCGCTTTCCTGTTGTTTCGGACCCAACGGCTGTTCGCCGTTAGCGCCTTTGATTTCGCCGGCGAATTTCTTTGGTGGGGTGACACCCGGCGTTGGGGAAGGCGTTCCATTTTCGTCCGCCCCTTCGCCCTCTCCCGGCGATGGTGACGGAATTTCATCTTCACCGCTACCTGGCGTCGGAGATTCGTCGGGTTGTTCCTGTTTACCGGCTTGCTGATCTTTTTGGTCTTTGTTTTCGCCTTTCCCCGGAGAAGGCGATGGCTGTTTGGACTTCTGTTGATCTTTGCCCTGCGAGGGCGTCGGACTTTCGCCCGGTGTCGGCTGCTGGTTCTGATTCTTCTGGGGCTGGTTTTTGGCAAACTGCTGCTTGGATCGGTCCTGTGATTTTTGGTCCTGGTTTTTAGACTGAGCTTGCTGATTCTGTTGTTGCTGGTTTTGCTGCTGTTGATTTTCCTGGCCGCCAGAGCTGCTCTGCGATTGCTGTTGATCCTGGTTCTGGTCGCTCCCTCCGCCACCGCCTTGTTGCTGGTCATTCTTGTTTTTTTGCTTTTGCGGCTGAGGTGGAGTTGGCGTTGGCGTGGGCTTCGGATGCTGTTTCAATCGCTCGATCTTCTTTTTGACTTCCTCGAAGTTGGCCTTGGCTGCTTCATTGTTCGGATTCAACTCCAATGTGGATTCGTAATGAGATGCAGCATCGCCCAAATCTTTCAGCGCTTTGTCGTTCGATTGATCGAGGTCTGCGCGCTCTTCCAAGGTACGCCCGAGATTAAAGTGGCTGTTTTCCTGAAGCTTTTTGTCAGGTGACAGCAGCGAATCACTAAACGATTGCAGCGCTTTATTGTAATCGCGCATTTGAAACGCGGCCGCGCCCGCATCGAATTGGATTCGTTCCTTCTGGGACGAATCGGAATGGGTCTGAAGGTCGTCCAAAAAATTCTTGTAAGCGTCGCTGTATTTCCCGTCGCGATAAAGACTCAGCCCTGTACTTGCGGCTCCGGAAGCCGGCCGAGCAAGAATCAAAACTAGAGCCGCCGCCGGGATCGCAATCTTTGACCAGCGCGGCACGCGGGCGCGGACGCGAATGCGTTTTCGCTCGCTGATGAGGACTGAAATCGTCAGTGCGACCAGCGTTGCACCGAGCGGCCATTCATAGCGTTCAATCGGTGTCCGCGACAGCCGCGCGTCGATTTCCGCCGCTTTCATGTTCGCCAATCCCTGCGAATAAAGTTGCGCCATGGTTTGCGGTCCATTTTCCAAGTGCAGATAGAATCCGCCGGTCGCCTGGGCTATTTCGCGCAATCGTTTTTCGTCCAGCTTCGATTTTACGACCTGCCCCGCCGAATCCTTTACGAAGGCCGTTCCGCCGTCGTTGCTGGGTACGGGAATCAGCGATCCTTGCAATGTGCCGACGCCGACCGTGAAAATTTTCACGCCACCATCAGCGGCGGCTTTCGCGGCTTTTATCGCATCACCGTTCAATTCTTCGCCATCGGTGAAAATAATCAGGGCGCGATTTCCGGCGGCGCTCTTTCCAAATGTTTGAACCGCGAGATTGATCGCTTCCGAGATGTTGGTGCCACCTTCCGGAATTATTTTCGTGTCGAGATCGTTGATCGATTCAACTTCGGCTTCATAATCGATCGTAAGCGGCGCCTGCAAAAACGCGCGGCCGGCGAAAGCAATCAATCCGACGCGATCGCCTTCCAGTTGATTCATCAGGTCCTGGGCGGCGAGCTTAACGCGCTCGAGCCTGTTTGGCTGCACGTCGTTTGAAAGCATGCTGCGCGAAGTATCGACCGCGAAAACGAGATCGAGGCCTTTACGCTTTACGTCTTGATAGATGTAGCCCCACTGCGGGCGCGCCAGGCTGACGATCGCCAGCGCGAGACCGAGCAAAACAAAACCGAATCGGGCCACTCGGCGCGAACGGTTCACGGTAGCGGAAAGCTGGGGTAGTAATTTGGGCGAAACGAATTCGCGTAACTTCGCGATCGCCCGCTTCTCCGCGCGCAGAAAGAGCAGCGCGAGCACGGCAACGGCAATCAGTGCCCAAAACCACTGTGGAGCTGCGAAGTTCACGGCAATTTTTTCCAAATCGTTTGCGACAAGAGCACCTGTGCGACGAGCAGGCCGGCGCCGCTTGCGATGCAGACGGAAAACAAATCGCGGTACTCCTGATATTTTTTCACCGCGACGGTCGATTTCTCGAGTTTGTCGATGTCGCGATAGATCTGCTCGAGCGATTGGGTATCGGTCGCGCGAAAAAACTGGCCTTCTGCAATTTTCGCAACTTCTCTCAATCCTGCTTCGTTAAATTCCACGCGCTGGTTTTGGTAAACAAGATTGCCAAGCATGTCCGTCATCGGACCGCGTTGAGTGAAAATCGGCGCGGGGGCAATTCCATTGATGCCGGCGCCGATTGCGTAAAAGTGAATTTTTAACGCTCTGACCGCTTCGGCGGCGGTGTTTGGCGAAATTTTGCCCGCGTTATTTTCTCCGTCGGTCAAGAGGACGATCACGCGGCTCTTCGAACGTTTGTCATTCAAACGATTTGCGGCCGAGGCCATGGCGGAGCCGATCGCAGTCCCGTCTTCGACCAAACCCACGCGCACGCGCTCGAGATTTTGCATCAACCAGTCGTGATCCAGCGTCATCGGACTAACGACATACGGGCGACCGGCAAATGCGATGATGCCAATACGATCGTTTGGCCGGCCCTCAATGAATTTGCGGGTCACTTCTTTGATCGCATCCAGGCGCGTCGCTCGATCTCCGCCGATGGTGAAATCCTTTGTGTACATCGAGCCGGAGACGTCGAGCACGAGCATGATGTCGATTCCACTGGCCTCAACCTGGGTCAGACTCTTACCGAGTTGCGGGCGCGCCAGGGCGACGACAAAAAGTGCGAGCGCGAGAAAGATCAGCGCGCGCAAAAGCTTGCCCGCGCGGGAAACGCTTTGCTTGCCAATCGCTCGCAGGGTCGCAGTCGATGAAAAAGTGAGTGCTGCGGAAGGTCCGCGTTTGCCGCGCAAATAGGCGAGCAGCGGAATTGCCAGCAAAAGCAGAAGCAGCCAGGGACGCGCGAAAGTTAGCGCGGTGTTTTGCGGCCACCAATCAAGCAAACGCAACTTGCTCTCCTTTCACAAAACCGGTCGCTTCTTCGAGCAGCAATCGGCTGTCCGCGGAACTTGCCTCGTAGCGCGCGAACTTGATCAGGTCACAGCGACTCAGAAAATCCTCGAGCAATGATTTCTCGTTAGGCGAAAAAGAAGACAGTTTCGAAAGTGCGGTGAGAAATTCGATCGACGTCTGCCGGGTAAGGGGCAATCCATATTGACACGCGACGTAGCGACGGAGGATGTCGGACACGCGAATGCTGAATTCGTACGGGTTCGCAGTTTCAATTTCACTCGAAATAACCTCCAAGTCTTCGAGCGCGGTTTCGCGGGGCGTCTTCGGAGGCGGTTGCGGTTTTGGTTTTCGTTTCCAAAGCCAGATCAATAACCCGATCAGACAGAGTCCGACAAAGGTGGCCAAAAAAATCGCCCAAGTCGGAATGAACGAGTAGTCGATCGGCGGCGCGATCTCGTGAAAATTCTGTTGAGCGGCAAGAAACGACATCATCGGAGGGCCACGCGGCGCTCGCGTTGTTTAAAAAAGGCGCGCAGAGCAGGGAGATAGTCCTCGCTCGTCCGAAGCGCGATCGCGTCCACATTATTGCGCCGAAGTGTGCGCGACAGCTCATCTTCCTTTTGCTGGGCGAGATCGCTAAAACGGGCCCGCGTTGTCCGATCGGCGGTGTTGATTTCGATTTGTTCGCCGCTCTCGGCGTCTTCAAGAGTAATGATTCCCACGTTCGGCAAAACTTGTTCGCGCTCATCCTGAATCTCGATCGCGACAAAATCGTGCCGCCGCCCGGTGACCGCGAGCGCGTGCGAAAAATCGGGCCCTTGAAAATCGGAAATAAAAAACACGACGGCGCGCCGCGTTACAATCTTGTTCAAATAATCGAGTGCAAGCGCGGCATTTGTTCCGCGTCCTTCCGGTTCAAAGAACAAGATCTCGCGAATTAATCGAAGGGTGTGCGAGCGGCCTTTTTTCGGTGGTATGAAAAGTTCGACGCGATCGGTAAAAAGAATCAGTCCGACCTTGTCGTTGTTGCGAATCGCGCTGAAAGCGAGCAAACAGGCAACTTCCGCGGCCAGCTCGCGTTTCGATTGCGTTGTGCTCCCGAAGTTCCCCGACGCACTAACATCGACAATCAGCATTACGGTGAGCTCGCGCTCTTCCGTGAATTTCTTCACGAAGGCGTTACCGAGTCGCGCAGTCACGTTCCAATCGATCGACCGAATATCGTCGCCCGGTTGATACTCGCGTACATCTTCGAAATTCATCCCGCGCCCTTTGAAAACGCTATGGTAGTTACCGGCGAAGACGGTTTCGACCAGGCCGCGCGTTTTGATTTCGAGAGTGCGGATTTTCTTGAGAATCTCCGCGGTCCGTTCCTGCAGCCCGTTCATCGCGCTCTATGGCACAGGAAGGCCGGCAAAAATTCGTTCGATGATCGTTTCACTGCTGACCGCTTCTGCTTCGGCCTCGTAACTGACGATGATTCGATGCCGCAACACATCCGGGCCGATGCTTTTTACATCCTGAGGGGTCACGTAACCGCGTCCGTTCAGAAACGCGTGAGCACGCGCGCCGAGCGCGAGATAAATCGTTGCTCGCGGCGACGCGCCATATCGAATCAAACCCTCCAGCGCCAGATTGTAAGACGCCGGCTCGCGCGTCGCCCAAACGACATCCACGATGTAATCCTTCACCCGATTGTCGATGTAGATTTGGTTCACGACGTCACGCGCAGCGATGATCTGTTTTGGATCGACCACGCCTTGCACGCGCAAGTCAGGCGCCGATGTGGCCATGAGATCCAAAATCGTGCGCTCTTCGGATTTTTCGGGGTAACCGATGTTCAGCTTGAACATGAAGCGGTCAAGCTGCGCTTCCGGAAGCTGATAAGTCCCTTCCTGCTCGATCGGGTTTTGCGTCGCCAAGACGAGGAAAGGATCGGGCAGGGGATAAGTTTGCTCGCCGATTGTTACCTGACGCTCCTGCATTGCTTCGAGCAATGCGCTTTGCACCTTTGCCGGCGCGCGATTGATTTCGTCGGCGAGGATCAAATTCGAAAAGACGGGCCCAAGCTTGGTGGAAAATTCGCCAGTGCGCGGGTTGTAAATCAACGTGCCGATCAAATCCGCTGGCAAAAGGTCCGGGGTAAACTGCAATCGTTGAAAGCCGGTCTGGATCGCCGCCGCCATCGTTTTGACGGTCAGGGTCTTAGCCAGGCCCGGGACGCCTTCGAGCAAAATGTGGCCATTGGCGAGCAGCCCCAGCAACAGTCGATCAACGAGGTATTTTTGACCGACTACGACGTGTGAGACCTGCTCGCGCAGAGCCGGGATCCACTGCCCGAGATCTTGCACTTCACGAGTAATTTCCTGAGTAGATTTCATGTAATTTTACAGACAAATTCTGACAAATGTGGGCGGGAAATGTTCGAATCCTCGGACACCTCCCTGCAGCGAGCCTAGAAGCGACAGAACGCCCGCCTACACCTTTTCACTGCGCGGACGCAGGGTCAAAACGATAGGAAGGCCGGCGAAAGGTTGCTGTTTGCGGATCTGCGACTCGAGATAACGCCCGAACGCTCGTGGTAGGAGTCGCGGGTCGTTCACGAAAAGGACGAACTCGGGGAATTTAAGCGACCGTACCTGGCCTCCGGAGCCTTGGGCCACATAGAAAAGTTTCAGCCGTTTGCCCTTTACCATCGGTGGTGGATTGGCGGCAAAGGCCGCGCGCATTAAACGATTCAAGATTCCGGTGCCGATTCGTTTCTTCGCCGCTCCGTCTATTTGTTCGATAAAACCAAAAAGTCGCTCCACGTTTTCGCCTGTCCCCGCGGATGCGACGAGGACCGGCGCGTAATCGAGAAAGAAAATTCGATCTCGCGTTTCGGCGACAAGGTCCCGGATCCTTTGTGCGCCGCCTCGTTTCGGTTTCGCCAGGTCCCATTTATTGAGAACAACGATTGCGGCTTTGCGCGCTTCCTGAATGAGACCGGCAATTCGTTTGTCCTGCGCTGTGACTCCTGCGGTTAGGTCGACAACCAACACACAAAGATCGGCGCGCCGAATACTTCGCTCTGCACGCATGACGCTGAAGACCTCCACCGAGCTCGAGAGCTTTCCCCGGCGGCGAATTCCAGCGGTGTCGATGAACAAGAACCGCCGGCCATCGCGTTCGTAGGAAATGTCAACCGAATCGCGCGTGGTCCCCGGCAATTCACTGACAATCGCGCGCTCGTTTTGCATGATTGCATTGATCAAAGAAGACTTGCCGACGTTCGGTCGACCAATGATTGCGATCTTAAGCGCGGCCTCGACTTTCGATGGGCCATCATCGGTTTCGGTCTCCGCAGTCAATGGAAGAAGCTTTTCGACCTCGTCGAGTAGCTCGCTGGTCCCACGATTGTGTTCGGCGCTGATTGAAATGCCGGCACCGAGACCTAACGAACTGAACTCAGCTGCAAGTGCGTCGTTTTTTTCATTGTCGATCTTGTTGATCGCGAGAACGATCGGTTTGCGCAATTTCCGCAAGGCGCGGGCGAGATCCTCGTCAATCGGCAGCAAGCCGGCTTTTGCATCGACCACGAAGAGAAGAATGTCGCTTTCTCGCAGCGCTTCTTCGGCGGTGCGTTGAACGTGTTCGGTAAGCTCGGTTTCACCGGCGCCCAGAATTCCGCCAGTATCCCAAATTGTGAACGGAATTTGTCCGCGCGTGCAGGTGGCCGAAATACGATCGCGGGTGATTCCGGGTTGGTCGTGAACGATCGCAATCTTGCGTCCAACCAAGCGATTGAAAAGCGCGGATTTTCCGACGTTAGGCCGTCCGACAATGGCGACGTTCGGCAGTCTTCGGTTCATCGCGCATCGATATCGTTTTAGTCGGCACGGGCGTGAGCGTGACCCTCCGCCTGCAGTTGCCGCACGCCTTCGAGGACATAAATGACTCCCGACACAGAAGTAAACACGCCGGCGACTATGACGACCAAGGTGAGGGGAAGAAAGTGAATTTGCAGCATGACCCATGCGATCGCGCACATCTGGCAGACCGTTGCCACCTTCCCGGTCCAGCTCGGTTTCACTTTCATTTTGTTGCCGATAAAAAAATGGAGGATGACTGCGCCGACGAGAATGACCGCATCGCGCGTAATGACGAGGACCGGGAACCAAATAGGAAATTTCCCGTAGTCCGGATCGCTCTCGCTCCAATTGGCGATGCTGAGGGTGATGATACCGCTCAGAAGCAGCCCTTTGTCGGCGATTGGATCCAGAATTACACCTAACGAGCTGCGTTGCTTATAGCGGCGCGCGACGTAGCCGTCCAAACCGTCGCTCAAGGCGGCGATGAGAAAGATGGCAATTGCGGTGAAGCGCATCCACTCCTGCGGATTATGACGCTGAATGCTCTCGCCGTAGTAGATCGCCATGGTCACGAACGCGGGAATCATCAAGATCCGCGCGACCGTGATTTTATTCGCCGTCGTCATGCCTAATCATTGTAGCGGCGGTCTGAGACCGTCGCATTAACAAAGCAGCCTCTTGACTATCTATATAGTACCTGGCAGTGGCGGCTTGACATGGATGTGGCGAATTCTGGTACGCGCTGTAGGGGAAGCAGTTTGCTTCCCGACAAATTGGGACGCTAGCAGCGTCCCCGACAAAAAACGAAGGAGCGGCACTTTTGTTGTGCCGCTCCGAAGGGGAAAACAGCCGTGCATGCCTCCCTGCTCTATAAATAGTTACGAGATTGGCGAATCGAAGTTTGCGGTTTTCTTGAGAATCTGGCCTCCGTGGGGCAGCCGTCCCGCGTGCGATCTCCTCGTATTGCTCAAACTCTTCTCGCGATTACACTTCAGCCGTAAACCGCCGATGTGGCGAAATGGCAGACGCAACGGACTTAAAATCCGTTGGGCTTAAAAGGCCCGTGCCGGTTCGAATCCGGCCATCGGCACTTTGAAACGTTGAAACCTGATATGCCAGCAGAAAAACCGCTATTCATTCCCGTTATTCTGGGCACACCGCGACAAGGCCGCGAGAGCGAGCATGCGGCGCGGTTCGTTTTTGAACAAACCAAAAAACGCGCCGGCGTTGAAACCGAATTTGTCGATGTTCGGACGCTTCCCATGAAACTTGACGATGCCGGCGAACAGATGAAGGACACGAAATTTTCAGCAACGATCGCGCGCTGCGACGGCCTGATCATTGTCACCCCGGAATACAATCACAGCTTTCCCGGTCTGCTGAAGCATGCGCTCGACATGAACTTGAAGGAATACATTCATAAGGCCGTCGGCATTTGCGGCGTGTCAGCCGGACCATTTGGTGGCACGCGCGTCATCGAGCATATGCTTCCGGTGATGCGCGAGCTCGGTCTCGTCACAATTTTCGAAGACGTGAACTTCGGGAATATCGGGATGCTCTTCGACGAACGCGGCACCCTGCTCGATCAAAATTTCGTCGGCCGCGTTGATGGATTTTTAAACGAGCTCATTTGGATGAGTCGGGTATTGCGGTACGGCCGGGAAAACATCGCTCCCGTCTGATTTCCAGGGGTCGGGGGCCTGTTTACACCGCCGGTTCCAGTGATAGATTTTGAACGCAAGCCGCTTTTGGCGCGTCCATTCAGCGCCGACCAACCATGGAGCAAAATCCACCACAATTTCCTTCTCCCGAAGAGCTGAGGACGAAGATCACCGAGTTCATGAAACAGAACTTTGGGGATCGCGTCTCGGTCGCGGCCTTTCCCGCCCCTGAGGCGGCGGAAGTCGAAGCCGAAGAAAAGCCTGAACAAACCGACGGTGCGAAGTTCGAGTTCAAATTTTTGCCGCGTGACATTAAGGCGCACCTTGATCGGTTCGTGATCAAGCAGGACGAAGCGAAGAAGGTCCTGGCGATTGCCGTCTGCGATCATTACAACCACGCGCAGTATTTGCGCCAGCTTGAGAAGGAAAATCCGCAAGCCGCCGAGCAGACCGAGTACACGAAGCAAAATGTAATTTTGGTCGGACCGACCGGCGTCGGAAAGACCTATCTCATCAAACACATCGCGGATTTAATCAAAGTTCCGTTCGTGAAATCCGACGCGACCAAGTTCAGCGAGACCGGTTACGTAGGCGGCGACGTGGAGGATCTGGTGCGCGAACTGGTGCACAAAGCCAACGGTGACGCGAATCTGGCGCAGTTTGGGATTATTTACATCGACGAGATCGACAAGATCGCTTCGGCCGGCAATCTCATCGGACGCGATGTGAGCGGGCGCGGTGTGCAAACCACGTTGCTGAAGTTGATGGAAGAAACGGAAGTGCCCGTCCGCTCAATGAACGATCTTCAGGCGCAATTGCAGGCCGCGTTTGAATATCAGCGAAAAGGCAAAGCAAAACGCGATACGATCAACACGCGTCACATTTTGTTCGTGGTCAGCGGCGCCTTTGAAAAATTGAAAGAACAAGTGGCCCGCCGCGTGCGGCAGGGACAAATCGGGTTTCAAGCCAAGCCAGTGGACGTGATGGATCAGGAACTTTTCCAGCACGTGACGACGCAGGATTTCGTCGAGTACGGCTTCGAGCCGGAATTCATTGGCCGTTTGCCAGTGCGCGTGGTCTGTCTCGATCTCACCCCGGACGATCTGTTCAAGATCATGAAATTTTCGGAAGGCAGCATTCTGCGCCAGTACGAGCGCGCCTTTCGCGCTTACGGAATCGAGATCAGTTTTGCCGATGAAGCGCTGCGTCTGATCGCGGAAGCAGCCGCGGCCGAGAGAACCGGGGCGCGCGGCTTGCTCACGGTGTTCGAGAAATTGTTCCGCGACTACAAATATCATCTGGCCGGGTCAGGTTTGAGCCAGCTGCGGGTCACTTCCGAGCTCGTGCGCGAGCCGAAACGTGTGCTCGATCGGATGATGGTCGAGGGTGAAAAGCAGGAGGCCAAGATGCTGGAGGACGCCGCCCGGCAATGGGCCGAGGCATTCGGTCGGGAGCATGGGGTTGAAATTGTCTTTGACGATTCGGCCTTGCGGCGTTTGGTGGAACGCGCTCAAACCGAGCGAATGAAGATGAATGACCTCTGCACGCACCTGTTCAAGGACTACCAATTTGGTCTCGGTCTGGTGAAAAAGAACACCGGCCGAACTAAATTTGTCCTCGGGAGTGAGGCGATGGACGCACCCGATCGGTGTTTGAGCGAGTTGGTGGTTCAGTCGTATTATCCAGGTGGTTCGCCGGCTGCCAAAGCCTGATTCCCTTTCATGAAACACTCGCTGTTAGCAACATTGATCGTCGGCATCCTTGTCGTGCTGGCCGTGAGCGGTTTGCAACTCAGCCCGCTGGTCGTGCAATTTGAATCGCGCGCCGCCGAATCCGTTTCGTCGTATGCCGCGGCCACCCACGTCGTGCCAAAACAATTGCAGTACGTTTTCATGACGATTCTGTCCTTTGGCGTCGCCGCCTTGACTCTTACCAGTTTGCGCCGCGGCCGAATTGGTTTGATTGCGCTCGGATTGGTTATCGAGCTGGCGGCCGTCGCCTGGATTTGTTCGCTCTACAGAGTTTTCTTTCAACCCATTCCGTCGATGTTGGCGGTGATCCTGGGCTTCGTGATTGCCGACCGTTACACTGCAATTGCGCAGCGCGGCCGCGCGGTAACCGCGCGCACCTTTTTCGCCGATCGTTTGTCCAGAGATCAGCTTCAGCGCGTCATCAACGGCGATATTCCCTTCGATCCCGAAGCGAAAACCTACGAAACGACGGTGGTCGTCTGCGATGTCGCAAACAAATACGATCTCGCGGATGAATGTGAGCCGCCCGTCTTTGGCAGAATCACGGAAGAGTTTATTCAGCGTGCGGCGGACGCGTTTACGCAAGCGGGTGCTTATATTCAAACGGCGGACGCCGAGGGCGTAGTCGCGTTGTTCGGATTTCCCGAGATTGACGCCCATCACGGCGACAAAGCGGTCCATGTCGCGCTCGATATTGTTGAGCGATTTCGCCAGGCGCGGTTGGCAAATGGTGAGGCAAAGTGCGACGTCCATCTCGGCGTCAGTTCTGGAACGATGGTCGTCGCTCCGCTGCAGGACAATGAACGACCGGGACTGATTACGAGCGGCGAGCCGGTCGAGCTCGCGCGACGATTTTGCGTGGCCAATCGCTTTTACGGTTCCAAAGTCCTGATTGGGCCACGGACATTTGAGTTGGCCAGTCGCTACATCGTGGCGCGGCCGATCGATTTCCTGAGTGGCGTCAATTCGCGCGAACGCCACGAGATTTACGAGCCGCTTTGGCCGGCCGCCGAAGCCAAGCCGGAACAGCTCGCCCGCCGCGACTGTTTCTGGAACGGGGTTGTGTTTTATCGGGAAAAGCGCTGGGCCGAAGCTTATTCGGAATTTCAGAAAGCGCGCGGGCCAAACGAGGAAGAAGACGCCCCGCTGCAACTGTATCTCCGCCGTCTCGAACCGCTCGCGCTAAATCTCGCGGAAATGCCGATGAGGCACGCGTAAGCGGGGGCGGGCCCGTGAGAAGGACGGAATATCCACCCGCGTTGCGGGACTTGGTCGCGCAGCTTCGGCAAATGCCGGGAGTCGGCCCGCGTTCGGCGGAACGAATCGCACTCTGGATGGTGCAAGCGCGCGGCGATCAACCGGAACAGATCGCGCGGGCGATCTCCGAGACGCGAAAAGGGATTCATCCCTGCACACTTTGCGGCTACTTCACCACGAATGAGCTTTGCGATATTTGCTCGGATTCTTCGCGCGCGGTCGAACTCCTCTGTATCGTTGAACAGCCAACCGATATTTTACCGCTCGAAAAGACAGGCGCCTTTCGCGGGCGATATCATTCGTTAGGCGGTCGGATCTCTCCGCTTGATCATGTCGGCCCGGAAGACTTGCGGATCCAGGAACTGCTTGAACGCGTTGAGAGGGAAAAATTCAGTGAAATTG
>Ga0066903_100002544_pt1 | contig 14353 bp, 7 predicted proteins | sample PanSoiMetaGPlot1_FD_67491 | JGI IMG/M metagenome (GOLD analysis project Ga0066903, IMG submission 67491) | Tropical forest soil microbial communities from Panama analyzed to predict greenhouse gas emissions - Panama Soil - Plot 1 (version 2) | ecosystem: Environmental > Terrestrial > Soil >...
GCCGCGGTTCCTTTGGCAATCAGCTCGAAAGCAATGGCGGCGGCCGCGAATCCGGACGCCGTTTCCCCAATTGTGACCTCCCTCGCCCGTGGAGCGACTTCGATGTATTTGACGCGAACCAAAATGCTGATCGCCGGCGTGCTACTGGCCGGCGCCCTCTCGACCGGAATCGGCTCCCGCCTCATATCGACCGCGGACGCACAGCCCCCTGCGAGCGATGCGTCTCCCGAGGCGATCAAGAAAGCACTCGAATACCTGCGCTCGCACCAGACGCAGGAACGCTGGGAATACAAGTTCGTCCCGGTCGAGAAACCGCTCGTGTCCGCGGACCTGCAAAAGCTCCTGAGTGCCTCCGACCACGAGGGATGGGAATATTGCGGGACTCAGGAACTTGTGACAGGTCGCACCAAAGACGGCAAAGTCGGCGGGTCGTCGATCCCGCACATGGTCTTCAAGCGCCCGCGCGTCGCTCTCGGCGCCGACGATGCCCGAACGGCCGCTGGCCTCATCGCTCTGGCCCTGCAACAAGCCGAAGCCGCGGAACGCGACGCAAAGGCCAAAGCGTTGGATGAACAGAAACTCCACTACCTCCGGGCGATTCAGGACGCGCACAGGCAGTCGGCACTGGACGCCGACCAGGCCAAGTCCGAGGCGGAACACCGGGCCCGGGCGGCCGACATGCTCAAGAAGAAAGCGGACGAGTCGGCCGCCGAACTCGCCCACGAACGCGACCGGATCAAAGAACTCGAGCTACTGATCCGCAAGTATCAGGACGAGCAATCCGCCTTTCGCAAACGCCTCGAGGATCTGGAAGCCCAGAGGTCGAGACCCGGCACGTCCCGACCGAGCAGCCCGGATCCGCTTGCCGCGAGCGACGCTCTGATCATCCAGGTGAAGGGCGACAAAGCCGACGACGTCGCAAAGGTCCTGGAGAAAGTCTTCCCCGCCGGGGGTTACAAGGCGAGCATCGATTCCAAGTCGAACACCTTGACAGTCCATGCCCCACGCGAGTTGCTCCTCAAGGTGAAGGAGGTCGTCGAGAAGTCGCTGGACGTCAAAGCCTCGCTCGCGACCGCCAACCCGGTCGCGGCGTCTGCAGCAGTCCCAGTCACTGCCGTGATTGAAATTGACAAATCGTCCGACCCGAAACTCGTCATCCAGCTAATCGAGAAGGTCTTTCGCGATGTGAAGATCGCCGAGGTGCGGCCGGAGGGGATCGTCGTCGTCGGGCCGTCGAAGTCGGTGAGCGAGGCCCGCGACCTCATAAAGCAGCAAGGACTCGCCATCAAGCAGCAAGGGCCCGCTAGTCGGACTACGGAAGAGAAGTTCGAAATCGCGACGATCCGGTTGAAGCACGCGAAAGCCGCCTCCATTGAGGCGACGATCACCAAGGCATTCGACGGCAAGGACGCGAAGTTGACGATCGTGTCCGACGCCGCGAGCAACACGCTGATCGTCACCGGCCCGCCGTCGAAGGTGGCGGACGTGAAGAAACTGGTCGAAGTCCTCGACGTGGAGTCTGGGCCGCCGAAGTGAGCGATTAGCTATTCGCAGACCGAACCCGGGGGCCTACGGTGCCCCCGGGTTAGAGCCGCCCGCCACAACTCGGACTGGCGAGACTGTCAGCCCATCATTTCCGATCCCAATTCAGAAAAATCATGGTCCCCGGGTGCGGTCATCCCTCATGATGGGAAGCTGTGTCTCATCCGGTTGGGTGATCCATGCCGCACCGACCGCCGGTCTCGCTGGCCCGCTGCATTCGTGCCGCGGTCCTCGACATCGACGCCACCGCCGCCGACGGTAAGCTGCTCCGGGCATTCGTGCGCGATCGCGACCCGGCCGCGTTCGAAGCCCTGGTCCGCCACCACGGGCCACTCGTGGCCGCGGCGTGTCGGACCATTCTTACTAACCCGGCCGATGCAGACGACGCCTGTCAGGCGTTTATCGTCCTGTACCGGAAAGCGCATACCGTGCGTGATGGCGGCGCGTTGGCCGCGTGGCTCTTCCGGGTCGCCCGCCGGGCGTCGCGGGAGGTGAAGGTGGCCGCGGTCCGCAGGCGCGCCTGCGAAGCCCGGGCATCGCGGTCGAACGCAGTCCCGGCGACCGATCTGAGTTGGCGCGAGGCATGCGCGATCCTGCATGAGGAAATAGATCAACTCCCGGCCCGGTACCGGCTGCCACTTATTGCCTACTACCTGAATGGCAAGACGCAGGACGGTGCGGCCCGGGCGCTTGGCTGGACCGCGGAGGTGGTTCGCGGGCGGCTGGAACGAGGCCGCGAGAAGCTACGTCAGCGTCTGCGACGCCGCGGTGTCACGTTGTCCGCGGCCCTGTTGGCCGGCGCGGCCACATCGCCGGCGCCCGCGGTCGGCCTACCCTCGGTCCTGACTCCAACCCCGGCGGCCGCGGCCGCCGCCGGGGCCCTGACCGCCGCGAGCCGTTTTTGGGCCATCGCCGGCGCGCTCACCGTCGTCGCGGGATTGGCGGCGGGAGGCATCATGCTCCGAACCGAGGGCGCGGACCCGCCCGGCGCGCCGCCACCGAAGGAACCGGTGGCCGAGCGCCCGCCCACGCGGCTCGACGTATTCGGCGACCCACTGCCGGATGGGGCCATAGCTCGATTGGGGACGGTGCGGTTCAATCATGGGGATGGGCTCAAGGCGATCCTGCATGCGCCGGACGGCAAAACGATCGTGTCCGTGGGCAACGGGCAGGTGCGGGTTTGGGACGCCGCGAATGGGGCCGCACTCCGACAATTCCCAATCAACAAGCCCTCATGGGACGATCACGCGGTCCTGAAATCGGACGGCAAGACACTGGTACTGTTCCAGCAAGCTGACGACGTCGATTCGATTCGGACGTACGACATAAACACCGGCAAAGAGATTGGACATATCCCCCTGCCCATTCGACGCTACGAACTCAGTGTGTACCGCCGAAATTGCCTGTGTCCTGACGGTCAGCTTGCTGCTGCGAACACACCCAGGTCGTTGCACGTTTACGACGCTGCGACGGGCAAGGAACTATCCCAGCCTCCGAAGCGAGCCGATGAAATTCGCGCCGTGGCTTTTGCCGGCCCCGATCTCCTGGTCACAGCCGACAAGGTCCGAACCATCGAGGTGTGGGAGGCCAGGACTGGGAAGCTGTTGCGCACCTTTGATCACGGCGACCCGGTCGAGGTCATTGTCGCGTCCACTGACGGAAACCTACTGGCCACCCTCGAACACCATAACCATGCAATCGACCGTTATCTCGACAAGGACCGCGTCCACGTTTGGGACCTCGCGACGGGAAAGCGCGTCCAATCGATGGAGGCTCGTCCCAAGTCATGGTTCATGGGAGCGGTGTTCACAAGCGACGGACGATCATTATTGACCGTCGCAACTGCGCGCGATGGCGGGACGACGACGCTTTGGGATTCTCGCAGCGGAAAACGGCTGTGGGAACGCACAGAGAACATCGGCCAAATCGTGACTTCGAGTCCGGACGGAAAGCGCGTGGCGGTCGGATCGCAGGTTGGACGATTTGCAATCCTGGATATTGAAACCGGCACATTGGCGATTGAAAACTCGCTCACTGTCCGGGCTCCGGCCGTTCATTTGTCGAGTTCCGGCGAACGAGTCATCACGGTGGGTTATTCGTCAATTGGCACGTGGGATGGGACGACTGGTCGCCGACTGGATTCGTTCAATGTCCCTTATTACGGCTCGGTCGGACCTTGGCGGACGGTGTCACCCAATGGGCGGTACGCGATGACCGTGTCGTCGGAGGACGACCGAACCTTCGCGCAAGTTTGGGACGTGACCGCTCGCCGAGTGCTACACAAGGTTCCTGTAGGCGGCGAATACTTCCAAGGGACGTTTGCCTTTTCTCCGGACTCGGCCCGATTTGTAATCCGCCGTACAGGCGAACCGGCCAAGATCACCATCTCGGACGTTCGCAGCGGCAGAGAACTCGTCACGATTCTCGACCCGCGAACCAAATGGCCGGGCACGATGAGCTTTACCGCGGACGGCGAGACACTGATCGTCGCCGGCCACCGGGTCGTGAAGTACGCGGTCGCGGACGGCAAGGAAATCTTCAGTTATCGGGTCGAGCCGGTTCCGAACCCTTCGCCGGGTCCCCGCATCGCCGCAGCGGGCGGCGGCGGAGCAGAGGAAGACCGCCTGGCGTGGCGCGTCTTTGCGGCTTCACCGGACGGTTCGCTTGGCGCCTGCATCCTCTCCGGCGGGTTCGGGGGCCCGCCGCTCGCGGACCGCTTACTGCTGTGCGACGGCCGAACTGGAAAAGTGCTCCGACGTTGGTCCGATTCCGGGAAGTCGGGCCGAAGTTACGAGCAAATCACTTTCTCGCACGACGGACGTTTGATAGCGACGTCCGACGGATTCGATGTACACCTCTGGGAGGCGGCCACCGGCAAAGAGGTGCGGACGTTTCGCGGACACCGAAATGAGATTGAGGGTCTCGCGTTCAGTGCCAACGGCCGCCGGATGGTTTCGTCGAGCTGGGACGGTACCGTCGTCGTCTGGGACCTGTCCGCCCGCGGCACCACAGACCCCGATACCTGCTGGGCGGATCTCCTGAGCAACGACGCGGCCAAAGCCTACGACGGCGTCTGGCGCCTCGCGGACTCCGCGGACGATACCGCGCTGCCGCTCCTCCGCAAACACCTGCGACCGATTTCCGAGGCCGACCAGGAAAAGATCCGCAAGGCGGTCGCCGACCTGGACAGCGACCAGTTCCGCATCCGCGACAAGGCCTTCAAAGAGTTGTCGGATCGCGGCCATCGCGCCGCGCCGGCCCTGTGGGCGGGATTGGAGAAGAAGCCATCGCCCGAGGGACGAAATCGGATCGAGCAGCTTCTAGCGAAGATTGTCGACCCGCCGTCGTCCGGCGAGTCACTCCGAACCTCGCGGGCTCTTGCGGCGCTCGAGGCGAAAGGAAGCCCGGGAGCGAAGGAACTGCTCCGCGAACTGGCGGACGGAGCAAGCGACGCGTGGCTGACGCAGGAGGCGAAGGGGGCGCTGAAGCGACTCTTGACAACAAGCGCTATTTAACCAATCCGTTGATTGCCGCAACAGATTGCAACGTGCGGAGGAGTACCTCGCCTGGTTAGATTGGCGAGCACAGCTTCCAGGTTGGGGCACGAAAGGCACGGTGGAATCATGTTCCGAGCGAAACTGCTGGTGCCGGCGACGATCGTCCTCCTGTTACCGGCGATCGGGCACGCACAGAAGGAAGTAAAACCCGATGTGTTCGGCGAGTTCGTCGGCAGCACCCCTTGCGGGGAGCCGTTTGGCAAGCTGTTCGACATCCCGGCCGATGCCAACCCGCCGGTACTGTGGGTGCTCACGCTGTATCAGGACCCGAATGCGCATACGCCCACCGTCTACAAGCTGCGGGCCGAATCCGACGGGGCGAAGCCCCCGGCCGCCCGCCAGCCGATCACCAAGGAAAAGGAGGGCCGCTGGTCCATCGGCAAGGGGACGAAGGCTGACCCGGACGCGGTCGTCTACGAGCTGGCAGGCGCGGTGAACTTCTACAAGGTGAGCGACGACGTTCTGCACGCACTGAACCCGGACCGGACGCTCGCGGTCGGGACCGCCGGGTGGAGTTACACCCTATACCGCTCGAGTGCCGCGGAGAAGGCAGTACCCCCGTCCGCCGTGGTGGCGAGGCCGTCGGTGTCATACAAGCTGTCACCGCTCGCGTCCGGGCCGAACGTGTTCGGGCTGTTCGAGGGCCGCACGCCGGCGATGGGAATCGCCCGCGCGCTGAAGATCGACACCGGCGGGGACCTGGCGAAATGCAAGTGGCGGGTGACGCTATACCAGGATCCGAAGACAAAGGCCACGACAACCTACAAGGTGGAGAATTCATTCCTCCGCGAGAAGCAGCGCGAGGGGATGTGGTCGATCGATCGCCGCGAGGGAGTCGTGGTGTACCACCTGGCGGCGACGAAGACGGAAGCCGACCTGTACTTGCGCAAGGGGGACGACAACGTGCTGTTCTTCCTGGGCCAGGACCGTAAGCCTCTGATTGGACATGCGGATTTCAGCTACACGCTAAATCGGCGGGAGACGAGCGCGGTGGGAAAGTAACTAACTGTTGCACGGAGAAAAATTCGCACTCTGGAACGCCTACCGGTCGGAACCGCTCCCCATTTTCCTGCTCGTTGTCAGGTCACGGGCAGGGACGCCCGCTGCCCAGACGGGCCTCAATGTCGGCGGGAGCCTCCTTGGGCCGCGCGCTGAATACCGTTCGCCTTGGCGTGGTGCCGGATCGTCGACACGAGACGCTCAACGTCAGCTGACACAAGAATCACCAAACTTCAAACCCGTCAGCTGGCATTTCCCTACATCTTTCCACTCCGCTACCTCAATTCTCCTCTGCCGTCAGACTCAATTACGTTCACGCCTTGATCGAATTCAGCACCGGCGCGAAGGCGGCAAAATCGGAATAATCCTTTTTGCTGGACCTCCGGCAGTGACCTACAGGCCTAGTGGGAACCGTTGTCTCCCGACCGTACGCCCGGACCACGCGCCCCCTCGCCGGGTCCCGGCACTTCACCCGCGCAGACTCCGCGCCTTGAGTATGCACACCAGTCGCACCCCAATCGAGCGGCGGGCCGCCGAGATTATCCAATCTTGGCTCGATGGCGCCCCCCCGGACGCGGCCGGCGCCCTCGCCCGCCACCCCGAATTCACGACGGACAAGGCCATCGTCCTCGACCTCGCCTTCGCCGAGTTCCTCGTCCGCGAACTCAAGGGCGAACTGCTCGACATGGAGGAGTATTGCGCCCGCTTCCCGGATTACCACGCGTCCCTCGGCCGCATGCTCGCGCAACAATCCGTTGGCGAGCGCACCGGCAGCACAGACGGGGCCCTCCCCTCTGGCCTCGCGGACCGGACCGTCAATGTTCAGGTCCACCCGGTCCAGGTAACCGACCTGGACGGAAGCCGCTTACCCTCTTCCAGCCCCAACTCGCCGGCGACGCCGCTCGTCGGCGGTTCTGGTTCGTCCATCAGCAAGCGCGGCGGGCCGACTTGGCCGGAGCCGGGCGGCAAAGTCGGTGACTTCAACCTGCTGCGCCAACTCGGTAAGGGAGCTTTCGGCCGCGTATTCCTGGCTCTGGAAGAGCCGACGACACGACACGTCGTCGTCAAAATCTCTCGCCAGAAGTGCGACGAGGCCAAGGTGCTCGGGCGACTGGGCCATCGCAACGTCGTTGCAGTGCTCTCCGCGCCGCACGACCTTTTGAGCGGGCTGTATCTGATCGTCATGCCGTATCACGGCAGCTCGACTTTTGAAGACCTGCTCGAGTTGGCCTACCCGCTCCGCAAAGGGGGCGCAGATCGCCCCAAGACCGCTCGCGTGATCATCGAGGCGGCCCACCGCAACCTGCAGCCGGCCGACCCCGTTCCGACCGACTGCAGAGCGGACCCGTTCCTCGAACGAGCTGGATTCATCGACGGAATCGTCTGGCTTGGCGCTCGGCTGGCCGATGCGCTCTCGGCCGTCCACGGTTCCGGCTTCGTCCATCACGACCTGAAGCCATCCAACGTCCTGCTTGGCCTCGACGGCCAGCCGAAGCTGCTCGACTTCAACCTGGCCTCGGATGCGCGGAACGCCAAGTCGCGATTGGGCGGGACGCTTCCGTACATGCCGCCCGAACACCTACAGGCGGTCCGCGAACACGACGGCAATAAGTCGATGGATGCCCGCGGAGACGTCTATTCGCTCGGCGTGATCCTCTATGAGCTCTTGACCGGGACGCACCCGTTCGGACGATTCCCGAAGTCGCGATCGGTCCGGACAGTGGCCGAAGAGATGCTGGCTCGTCAGCGGCTCGGCGTGCGGCCGGTCCGCGAGCGGAATCCGGACGTCCCGGCGCGACTGGCGCGGCTGGTCGAGAGCTGCCTGAAGTTCGACCCCGCCGACCGCCCGCAAACGGCGGCCGATGTCGCTGCGGAGCTGCGCCACTGTTACTCGGCCAAGAAGCGAGCGGCGCAGTTCATCGGCAGCCGGTCGGGCCGTGCGGTGATCACGGCCACCGCGATCGGTCTGTTCAGCGCCGTGACCTGGCTGGCAACGGCACAGGCGCGGCCCGCAACGAGCGACTATCGCGGCGCCGGAATTGGTGCCATCGCCGACGGGCGTTATGCGGACGCTATGTGCTTGCTCCAGAAGGCTGCCCAGGTCTCGCCCGATGACGGCGACGTCTGGCTGAACCTCGGGCGGGCCAAGCTGGCGCAAGGGGAATGGCTGGCAGCCCGGCCGGACCTGGAACGGGCGGCCAAGCTGCGGCCGGATCACGGACCGACTCAGGCAACGCTCGGCTGGTGCCTGGCGAAGCTTGGGCATCATGACCTGGCGCAGGCGGCCCTCGCCAAAGCAGAGCGGCCGGACTTCAAGCCGGCGGGGTTGTATGCCCTTCGCGGATTCAGCTACGTGCAGGTGCGCAATGACGCCGAGGCCATTACGGCCCTCGACAAAGCTCTGGAGCTCGACGCGAATAACCGCGCGGCTCTGGTCAATCGGGCACATCTCGGCTTGGTCCAGGCCACGGAGAAGTGGAAACTGCCAAATCAGCAGGCCTTCGACGACATCGAGAAGGCACTGACGGTCGGCCCGGCGGACGGCAACTTGTACCTAATGGCCGCCAACTTCTACGCCTGGGCAGCCCACAAGCCGCCGCATGTGAAGGTCGATTGGCACCCGCAGCCGGAAGAGATGCGCGAGCGTTGTCGGTCGCTGCTTCGCCTCGCGGTCGAGTATGGCGCTCCCGAAGCCACGTGGAAGCGCGACTCGACGTTCGCGTTCCTCTTTGGCGAGGCGGACACATACGCGAAAGACTGGGTCCGCCCGGGCCGCGAGGCCAGCCCGTTCGGCTACTGGCGGGCGGGCGATCCGTTGGTTGAGTTCCCTGGCTAATCAAGTGAATCCATTACCACGCGGCCCGGCGAGTGATCGCCGGGCCGATTCATTTTGTCAATTGCATGAATGTCATTTCTTTGCAAGTCGTGTCATTTGAAACGACTCCGCGCACAGGCGACCGGTAAGGCAAGATCGCGATACCCCCCATCCGGGAAAAAAGTTGGCGGTCTTGACGGTCACCCTGCCAATTTGGCAGTCATGCAGTTCGCAAAACCTCGCACTGGCCTTTATGTTTGCATCCGCGACCGGGCCGATTAACATGAAGCCTCCTCTCCGGAGGCTTCCCCATGATCTCCCGCCGCGACTTCCTTCGCACCTCCGCCGCCACGGCCGCGGGGCTGAGCGTCACGCCCGCGTTCGCCAAACCTCGCGACGTCAACGGCATCTTTCTGATGCTCGTCGGCGGGCCGAGCCAGCTCGACACCTGGGACCCGAAGCCGGACGCTCCAAGCGACGTCCGCGGGCCGTTCCGGCCGATCCCGACTCGGATCCCCGGCCTCCAGTTCACGGAGCTATTCCCAAAAATGGCTGCGGCGGCAAATCAGTTCGCAATAGTTCGCTCGATGCATCATGAAGCGGCGCCGATTCACGAGACGGGGCAGCAACTCCTGCAAACCGGCCGCCTCGCGGCGAACGGCTGCGAGCCACCACATTTCGGAGCACAGGTTTCAGCCACTCAAGGCTCGCAGCGTGGAATGCCGACCAACGTACTCCTGCCCGGGCCGATCGGGTTCACGGGGGTCAACATTGGTCACGGACAGACGGCCGGCGATCTCGGGATTGTCCACGAGCCGGTCGCGGTCCCCTTCGGCATTGAAGACGACCCGTTGCGATCGCGCTACGGCGGCTCCGAGTTCGGCGACAACTGTCTGCGGGCGGCCCGACTAATCGAACGCGGTTCGCGATTCGTCACGGTGAACATGTTCACGACCGTGTACGACACGATCACCTGGGACAGCCACGCTGCCCGCGGATCGCTTCGATCGGAGCTGTCCGATTACCCGGCCCTCGCGGCCGACTTCGATTCGGCATTCACGGCGCTCATCGAAGATCTGCGACAGCGGGGCCTATTGGACACAACACTAGTCATTGCAACCGGCGAGTTCGGCCGAACGCCGTATCTGAACCGCGACGGCGGCCGCGACCATTGGGCCGGAGTGTGGTCAATGCTCCTCGCCGGAGGGGGCGTCCGCGGGGGAACGGTCGTTGGCGCCAGTGATCGTTTGGGCGCGGAGCCAAAGGACTGCCCGGTCGGTCCGGAGCACCTCGCGGGCACGATCCAACACGATTTGGGACTGCCGGGCGCCAGCTCACCAATCCCGGGGCTTTTGGTCTGACCCGGGAGACGTCATGTTCCGCTTCCTCGAAGGCAAGTATCAACCTCTCGCCCCACTGCGCGTCTTCTACAGCCGCGTCGTCCAGTGTTTCCTGGTCACGCTGGTGATTGTGGCGTTTTCGCTCGCGATGGGCACGGTTGGCTATCACTACTGTGCCGAACTTGATTGGCTCGACTCCCTCCTGAACGCCTCGATGATCCTCACCGGGATGGGGCCAGCGGAAGGTTGCACCAGGACCGACGGCGGGAAGTGGTTTTCTATCTTCTACAGCCTCTACAGCGGCATTGCATTCTTGTCGCTGGTGGCCATCTTGATGGCTCCCATCTATCACCGCTTCATCCACCGCTTCAATCTGGACGAAGAGGGCCAGCCCGATCCGATGCCCCCGCGTCCCCCGCCTCCCCAACTGGGCACTGACCTATGACTCGACATCTCGCGATTGCTCTCGGCGCGCTTCTCTTCTCGGGAACCACGTCCGCGGAGCCGCTACAGAGCACGCAACCACTGGAAGAGAAGGGCGACCTCGCGGCCAAGATGGTGGACGGAATCCACCGGTACCTCGACCGAGAATTGGCCGCCTCGCCAAAGCTGCGCGAGACAATGTGGAAAGTCGATACCTCATCTCCTGCGGCTTACGCCAAGTCCGTGGCTGCGCACCGCGACCGGCTTCGCCAGGTCCTCGGTGTCGTGGATCAGCGCGTACCGGCGCACCTCGAATACGTTGGCGGACCAGGTGAGCCGTCGCTCTTGGCCGAGATCGACGGCTGTAAAGTCCACTCGGTCCGATGGGCGGTCCTACCGGGCGTCGATGCCGAGGGGCTGCTAATCGAACCGAAGGAGAAGCCCCTGGCGAACGTGGTGGCCGTCCCGCACGCCGACCAGACGCCTGAGGACATTGTGCTGGGTGGGAGCGACTCCTTTGCCCTGACCCTCGCCCGCCACGGATGTCGGGTGCTCGTTCCCACGCTCATCGACCGCAACGACACGCTCTCGTCGAACGCGAAACTCGGCAAGGTGACCGACATCCCGCACCGCGAGTTCGTCCACCGCATGGCCTACGAGATGGGCCGCACGCTCACCGGCTACGAGGTGCAGAAGGTACTCGCCGCGGTGGACTGGTTCGCCGCGGGCGACAAGTTGCCTGTCGGCGTGATCGGCTACGGCGACGGCGGGATGATCGCACTGTACGCCGCAGCGATCGACGAGCGAATCGGGACGTGCGGCGTCTCGGCGTACTTCGCGCCGCGAGAGAAGATCGCCGATGAACCAATCGACCGCAACGTCTGGGGCCGGCTTAGCGAGTTCGGCGACGCGGAACTTGCGCTGCTGGTCGGCCCGCCGCTCGACGGCGAGAAGGGGTTCCGCCGGCTCGTCCTCGACCCAGGACCGGCGACCAAGTTCGACCCGAAGTTCTTTCCGACCTGGGCCGGGCCGGTTACGGGCAAGGGCCGCGGCGGGGCCGCGCCCGGCACGCTTGGGGCACCGTCGCAAGAGGCCGTCCACGCCGAGGGCGAGCGGTGGTACAACCTCTGCGGCATTCACGTCCAATGGGCACTCAAGGAAAAGCTCGGCAACCACGTCGAAACGCAAGACTTTCTTCGCGCCCTGCTCGGGAAGGACGAGCCCCAGAAGGCCGACACCGCGATCCGCGAGCCGGCTCGCCGGGTCGATGCAGCAGCCCGCCACAAGCGGCAGTTCGACCAACTGGTCGCGTTCACGCAGAAGCTCTGGCGCGACTCGGACACGACCCGCAAAGCATTCTGGGCGAAGGCCGACTCGAAATCACTCGAAGCGTGGGAGAAGTCGTGCGAATGGTACCGCGACTACTTTCATACCGAAGTGATCGGCAAGCTCCCGGAACCCACGATTCCGCTGAACCCGCGCACGCGGCAACTCTACGACGAGCCGAAGTGGACCGGTCACGAAGTAATGCTCGATGTGTATCCGGACGTGTTCGCCTACGGGATCGTACTATTGCCCAAAGGTATGAAACCCGACGAGAAGCGACCGCTGGTGGTCTGCCAGCACGGACTCGAAGGTAAGCCGACAGATACGACCAACCCGAAGGAGCGGACGAAGTACTACAACTCATTCGCGGCCCAACTCGCGGACCGCGGGTACATCGTCTACGCCCCGCAGAACCCGTACATCGGCCAGACGCACTTCCGGCAGATCCAGCGGAAGGCGCAGCCGCTCAAGTCAGCGCTGTTCAGCTTCATCGTCCGCCAACACCAACGGACTATCGACTGGCTCGAAACGCTGCCAAATGTCGACTCAAAGCGGATCGGCTTCTACGGCCTGTCCTATGGCGGCAAGACTGCGATGCGCGTGCCGGCCATCGAGAAGCGGTACGCCCTGTCGATCTGCTCGGCCGATTTCAACGAGTGGGTCGGCAAGAACGTGTCAGTCGATTTCTGGAGTTCGTACATGTACACGATCGAGTACGACATGTACGAATTCGACCTCGGGCAAACGTTCAACTATGCCGAGATGGCTTACCTGATCGCTCCGCGGCCATTCATGGTCGAACGCGGACATGACGACGGGGTGGGAATCGATGAGATGATTGCTTATGAGTACGCGAAGATCCGCTACCTGTATGCGAACCGTTTGAAGATTCCGGACCGCACGGAGATCGAGTTCTTCGCCGGCGGGCACGAGATCCGCGGTCAGGGCACGTTCGAGTTCCTGAAGAAGCACCTCGGCTGGCCGAAGTAGCCGGAAACATCACGCTCCGCGCGATGTCTAAGATCATAGACATCACGCTCCGGGTGATGATCGGGACTACGCCCTCTCCGGATCCGGCGTGATCGACATGACATGCACGTTCGGCCGATCGATCCAGCCGATGTGTCGCCAGAAGGACTTGGCTTCGTCATTTCCTTCGTTCACCAGGATGAGGCAACGGCCAATCCCCTCGGCCGTGACCGCCTTCAGGCACCATTCCACCATGGCCCGCCCGACTCCGCGCCGGCGATGATCCGACGCGACGGCCACGTGGTGCAGGAAGCCGCGTCGGCCGTCGTGGCCGGCAAGTGCTGCCCCGACGAGCTGGTCGCCCTTTCGTGCGACCACACTCAGTCCTGGATTGCGTTTGAGGTACCGCGAAAGACCTTCCGGGGAATCGCACGGAAACAGGCTGAGACCAGGCATTCCCGACCAGAGCGTCAGGGCAACCGGGATGTCCGCGACGGTCATAGGGCGTAGGTCGAACACGGTGGTCCCCGCGAGCAAATCGGTCCGTGACAGGTTCACGCGGCGACTCGGACTACTTGCGCGAAGCCCTATTACTCTTCATGATTCGGTGCGACTGCCGTCTCCTCCAGAGGGATCGGCTTTGACGCGTCAATAAGGAGCCACGAGAAGACACCCAGCGCGTAGACTCCGGCGTACACCGTGAACAGCACAGTGTATCCGGCCGGGTCCGGAACCTTTGAACCCTCCGAGGTGTAGGCCCGGAGCAACCGGCCGGTCACCTGGATTCCGAGAACGGCGCCCAAGTTCCCGACCATGTTCATGGTCCCGGAGACGATGGCCGAATATCGCCGACCGATATCCTGCGCGGCAGCCCAGCTCGGGCCCATGATCCAATCGTTGAAGAACCCGACCATCATGACACAGATGGCGAACGCCCAAAGGTTGTCCGCGAACAAGGCGTTCGGGCCGGTGAACCCTGCGGCCAAGAAGTAGAAAAGCCCGGCCGTCCCGTACCCGATCATGGCAAAGACCCTTCGGCCCCATTTGCGATCGCCGGTCCGCCGAATGTACCGATCCGTAAGCAGTCCGCCGATAAGGCATCCGGCCATGCCGATCAGCATGGGCGCGCCGCCGAGAAGGGCCAACAGCACTTTGCCGCCGTTTGTCGCGTCCCATTCCTTGTAGCGGTCCTTGAGCATGAGCGGCAGGTTGTACATGAGGAAGTACCAATTGAAGTTGGTCACCATGTACATGCCGCAAAGTGCCAGAACGTTTCGACTGGTGAAGATACGTCCCCAAGGTACGCCGTGGTGCCCAGCGTGTTGCGCCCTGCCGGCTTCGATCAGGTCGCGCTCAGCCTCGTTTACAGCCGAGTGCTCGTC
>Ga0066903_100002545_pt1 | contig 14353 bp, 12 predicted proteins | sample PanSoiMetaGPlot1_FD_67491 | JGI IMG/M metagenome (GOLD analysis project Ga0066903, IMG submission 67491) | Tropical forest soil microbial communities from Panama analyzed to predict greenhouse gas emissions - Panama Soil - Plot 1 (version 2) | ecosystem: Environmental > Terrestrial > Soil >...
CCATTACTCGTCGGACGGGGCAGAGCCCGTCCCTCCAGCCTCTAGTTCTTCTTCCGGCGCTCGTGCTTGCGGACCAATGAAACCATCACGCCCTGGATCTTTAGCTCGCGGGCGGGAATCAGATTCGGATAGCGCGGGTTTTCGGCTTTCAAATAGGGCCGACCATGATCGACCACGTAGCGCTTGAGCGTTGTCTCGCCGTCGATTAGCGCAGCGACGACGTCCCCGTTATGCACTTCTTTGCTTTGCTCGAGAATCACGATGTCGCCGTCCAAAATATGCGCGCCGGTCATTGAATCGCCGCGAACGCGCAATGCGAAGGTCCCGTGCGACGTTGAGACGTTCGCGGAATCGCGATCGAGAGAGACGTGACCTTCGATGTCCTGTTCGGTCAACGCCGCCATGCCGGCCGGAATCTGTCCATAAATCGGTACGTCGTAGATTCGCTGTTTTTGGAGCGGCGTGATTAGAGCGCGCGCTTTGCCGGCGTGACGCTGAAGAACCCCCTTTTTCTCGAGCGCGGCGATGTATTGCATCGCCGAGGTCTGACTCGCAAACCGAAAATGGCTTTGGATCTCACGCGTGGTCGGCGTCAATCCGCGCTCGCGCTGTTCGCGCTGAATGAAATCGAGAACTTTTTTCTGTCCCTCGGTCAGCATGAACTCAGGATCGCAGCTTTAAACTGTGATGCAAGTTCAAATGAACATTACACGCGTCTACTGCGTCTTCTGGTGCTCTGGCACTTTGTCCGGCCATGGCGGTGGCGAGGGCAAATCGTAACGCTTGGTCTTGAGCTCTTCCGTTATTTCCTGAATCCCGCGATCGAGCTGTTGGTCTTCGCCTTTGAATTCCTTTCCCGGATCGTTATCGACAACGATGTCCGGATCGACCCCGTGTCCTTCGATGATCCAATTCTTGCCGTCTTTGGCGTAGAGCCCGAACTCCGGTTTGAAAAAGTTCCCGCCGTCCGCCAAGGGCAACGAATTTCGAATGCCGGTAACGCCACCCCAGGTTCGTTTGCCGATTAATTTCCCGAGACCCAGTGTTTTAAACCGGTAGGGAAAAATGTCGCCGTCCGACGCGGAGAATTCGTCGCACAATGTCACCATCGGGCCCATGAAACTTTGTCCGGGATCAGGTTGAGGCAGAGAATTTCGCGCCATTCCCACCATCGTAAACGCGCGTCGCAGTCGTTCGATCACGAGCGGCGAAACGAAACCGCCGCCGTTGCCCCGAACGTCGACAATCAACGCATGTTTCCGGATCTGCGGGAAATAAAGCTTCGTGAACTCGTTCAAGCCGGGCCGGCCCATGTCCGGAATGTGCAGATAACCGACGTCGCCGTTCGTCTTCTTGGTGACGTAATCGATGTTCTTCTGGACCCAATCTATATAATAGAGCGGCCCTTCGTTCGCGACCGGGATGACGGTCACGTCACGTGCTCCGGCATCGGACGGTTTCGAATTTACCCGAAGCGAGACCTGTTTATCGGCCGTCCCGATCAGCAGCTCATAAATGTTCGGGACAGACGCAACCGGTGTCCCGTCCACCGCGATGATGTAATCGCCTGGCTTCACGTTGACACCAACCGCAGTGAGTGGCGAGCGCGTGTGTTTGTCCCAATTTTCGCCCGGCAGGATCTTGTCGATCTTGTAGGCCTTGCTCGCCGGGTCACGCGAAAGCTCGGCGCCGAGGAGGCCCAACTTCACTCGCGGCGTGTCCGGCCGTTCGCCACCGGCGACGTAGGCATGGCCGATATTCAATTCCGAAATCAACTCGCCGATCAGGTAAGTGAGGTCATTGCGATGGTTCACGTACGGGAGCAGCGCGCCATATTTTTCGCGCATCGCTTTCCAATCGAGGCCGTGCATGTTTGGCGCGTAAAAGAAGTCGCGCATGTGCCGCCAGCACTCGAAATAGATCTGATTCCACTCCGCGTGGCGGTCGAGCTGCATGTCGAGCCCCTCGATTTTATGCTCGTGGTCTTTCGTCTCGATCTTGTCCTTCGGGATATCGATGATCGCGTAATCTTTTTTGACCTTGAGCAGCATCTTTTTGCCGTCGAACGAGATCTGGTACTCGTTCGCGTCTCCGAGGACGGTTTCTTTTCGATCTTCGAGGCTGTAAGAACAGAGGTGCGCTTTCCCATCCCGGCCGTCTCCGTCATCATCATCGTCTCCGCTATCGTCACCCGCGGTCCGACGTAGATAAAAGATGCGGTCTTCGATCATTCGCAGATCGCGATAATTTCCCGGCGTGATTTCGAGGGCGACGAGGCGATCTTGAATCCCGTCCGTGTCCACCTTCACGACCACGGGCTTTTTCGTAACCTCCGGTTTCTTTTCTTCGGTTTTCTTGTCGCCGGATGCGGGGGTTGCGTTCCCTTTGGTTTCTGGCTTTTTCTCCTCGGCCTCCTTCGCCTTTTCTTTTTCGCGTTTCTGCTCCGCCTTCCCAACCTCGTCACTCTTTGGGCCGAGCGGATTTTCGGTGTCCTTCGCCAGCGTGACCATGTAGACGCGCTCCATGTCGCGATACACGTTGATGAATTCCTCTTCGCCAAAGGTCGGTTTGAAATCGCGCGCGGAAACGAGCAGCAAATATTTTCCGTCGTCGCTAAAAACCGGCTCACCGGAGCCGTACCAATTGTCGGTTACGGCGGTTTGTTGTTTGCTCGCGAGGGAATACAAATAGACGCGCGGCAGTCCGTTTTCCTCCGGCCGGCCCCACGCGATCCATTGGCTGTCCGGCGACCAATTGAAAATTTCGATCTCGCCGACTTTGTCCTGGTCGACTTGCGTCACGGTCTTCGTTGTTACGTCGACGTAACGCAATCGCTGCAAGCGATCGGCCCACGCCAACTTCTTGCTATCCGGCGACCATTTGGGCGCATAGTAATAGGTATCGGCGCCGCTGGTCAGCTGCACCGCGTCGCCCTTGCCGTCCTGCGCGCGGAGGTACAATTCGTTCTCGCCCGTCGCGTCGGAATTATAAGCGATCCATTTCCCATCGGGCGACCAGACTGCGTCGCGCTCGTGCGCCTTCGAAGTTTTCGACAAATTTCGCGGCGTTCCGTTCTTCGCCGGCACCGAAAACAGATCGCCCCGCGCGACGACGATCGTGCGTTCGCCGTCGGGTGCGATATTCACGGACTCGATATGCTTCGCGGCATCAACCAGCGAGGACCGGCCGATCGCGAAATCTTCCTTTACGTCAATCGGTACGACCGCGGCCGAACCGCTCTTTAAATCATATCGCCAGATGTAACCGGCTTGCTCGAATACGATTGAATCTTTGCCGATCGTCGGAAACTTGATGTCGTAATCCTTGAAGCTGGTCAGCTGTTTGGTCTGTTTTGACGTGAGATCGGTAACGAAGAGGTTCATCCGGCCATCACGATCGGAGATGAAATAGATCTTGTTGTCGGGTCCCCACATGGGGCAAATGTCCTGCGCCGGATTGTTGGTCAGATTTTCGGTATTGCCGGTTTTGAAATCGTAAATCCAAACGTCGTCGGCCATGCCGCCGCGGTAATGTTTCCAGGTCCGGAATTCACGGAACACGCGGTTGAAGGCCATTTTGGAATCGTCCGGCGAAAATGAAACAAATCCGCCACGCGGAACGGGCAGTTGTTGCGGCACCTCGGCGTCCAGTCCCACGGTGAAGAGCGACCCGATGAAATCGTTGAACGATTTCATCCGTGAGCGAAAGACGATCAGTGGCTTCGTGTTCTCCCATGTCATCACGATGTTGTTCGGTCCCATACGGTCCGAGACGTCGTCGCGGCCAAGTGTTGCCGAAATCGTCAGCCGTTTCGGCGCGCCGCCTTCAGCCGGCATGACGTAAACTTCGCGATTGCCGTCGTACTCCGAGGTATAGGCGATCTGCTTTCCGTCTGGCGAAAAGTGCGGAAAGGTCGTGTAGCCCGGTCCGCTCGTCAGCCGGCGTGCCACACCTCCGTCTTTGTCGACTGTGTAAAGTTCGCCTGCGTAGCAAAAGACAATTTCCTTATCGTTCGTGCTCGGAAAACGCAGCAGTCGCGTCGTCTTCGGCAAATCCTGGGCCGGCAGGACCGATAACGGCAGTGCGAGTAAGGCAAAAAAGAGAATTCGAGAGCGCATAAAAAGAGAAGGTTGAAAAAGCGGAAGTCAGAAAGCTTGTTGGGGGAGGGGCAAAGTGCAAGACCGAATTCGAGCGGTCCGAATTCGCTAGAACTTGCCGATTTCGCGAAACCAATGCAGCGCACGCTGGACATCAGCGCGCTTCAGCCCGTGGCCACCAAAAAATTTCTCCAACCGCACTTGCGTAAAGCCGGTCCGTTTTAGCGAATAATAGACGTTTTCCTCCGCGCCCGCGGGTGCGATTTGATCGGCATTGCCGCTGCTGATCCAAACCGGCGTGGTCAGGAATTCTGCCGGCGGATGGTAATCCTGGTAAGCCGCGCTAACCCGATCGGAATTGATTCCGGCAAGGAACAATCCGCAGATCCGAAGATTGCGATTGCTGGCCAGGGTCGCGGCCAGAATTCCGCTGCGCTTTGCCCCACCCGAAAACCCCGCAAACGCGACCGGCCAGCGCGCGGACTGTGGCCATTCAGTTCGAATCATCTGCAGCGCGGCCGTCAGGATCGACAACCTCCAACGAAGAGAGTCTTCTCGTGGGCGAATCGTGGCGTCGGTCGCCAGGACAATCCAACCTTCCTTCATCGCCGCATCGCGGTATGCCGGCGCATCCATGATGCTGGTGCGGCCGAGATCGGTTGTCGAAGTTACGATGAGGATCGGCCATTCACGCGCTGGATCGAAATTGTTCGGAAACATCAGCAGCGCTCGCCCGGTTGTGGGTCGCGGATTTCCGCCTTCCGCAGCGTACTGTTGAAAGTAATCGCTTAAAGGAAATTGAAGATCGAGTGTGGCGCCGCCGCGGACTTGTTGTCCGCGCAAAGTCGCGGCCGGAATCGTTTGAGCGATAAGCAAGACTCCGATCAGTAGCGAGAGTGCCTTCTTAATTCTTAATTCCTAATTCTTACTTTTTTACGATGCCGTCGCGCTCGCCGGCATAAGGTCGGGACCTTCATCGAACTTCAATTTCTTGTGCAGCTCGCGTCGCAGCAACCAGAGATTGATGCACGCCTGAAGAAGTTGCGATCCCACCGAGAGATACCAGACGATCTTGATATGGAAATCGGCGCGGTAGGACAACAGCAGTGCGGGCAACACAAAGATAAACAGACGTGAAGCCGAGCTCAGCAGCGGCGGAATCGTGTTGCCGAGTCCCTGAAAGATACTCGAGGAAGTAAAGACGATTCCGGCCGCGACGAAGTTGAAGGCGACAATGTTGAGATAATCTCTCCCAAATGAAATCACGGCGGGGTCCTTCGAGAAGAACCGGATCATCGCTCCGGGCACCGCCCAAGTGATCAACGCCAGGACAAGCATAAGCGCGGTCGCGAGCGCGAGTCCCGAGTAAATCGAGTGCCGGACGCGTTCTGCTTTTCGGCCGCCAAAATTTTGTCCGACGACTGGCGAAACCGCGAAACTCAGCGCCACCACGGGCAGGAAGAGAGCCTGCATCACCCGCGCGCCGACACCGAATCCGGCTTGCGCCGCCGGTCCAAAATTCCGAATGATCACGTAAACGATCAGAATGTAGACGAAGAGGAGAACAAACTCCGCGCCTGCCGGAACGCCGATCCGAAGCATTGCGCGCCAAATTTTGAACTGAGCGCGCCATTCCGAAAATCGAAAACGCAGGTAATGGTATTTTTTTTCGAAGTACCAAAAGACCAGCACATCCGCGAAGAGTATCGCAATGAACGTCGCGAGCGCCGCGCCGGTCACGCCCAAATGCGGCAGCGACACGAAACTGGCAACGATACGACGAACGAAATCCAGGACCGGCCACGGCTCGGTCCCATAAATCAAGAATGGCGCCAGGATCATATTCACCAGGACGCTGAGCACGGAAATTACCGTCGGCGCCTGAACGATTCCGGTGGCGCGCAATGCCGAGCCCATCGACACCAGAGGAAATTGTAAGAGTAAGGCGGGCAGGAACCAGTAGAGATAAGTTTTTGCCAGCTCGGCAGTCTTCGCGTCTGCGCTAACCGCATTTGCATAACTGCCGATCGCCAGAAACCCGGCCGTCGCGAGCGCGAATGCGATCCAAAGCGACATCACGCAAGATTGATTGAAAACCAATTCCGCGTGCGCCTGGTCTTTTCTACCGGCGGCTTGCGCAATTAATGCCGTCGTCCCGACGCCGAGCATTTGTGTCATGGCCAGAACGAGCATGTTCAAGTTGCCGGCCACACCGACCGCAGCGATGGCCTCTTTGCCGAGATGGCCGACCCAAAAAAGATCGGCCAGCAAATAAAGTGTCTGCACGATCATGCTCACGGCCATGAAAGCCGACATGTGCAGCAAATGCTTCGTGACCGAACCCTGGGTTAAGTCTTTCATTGCCGGCCTCTTTGAAGGTTTTGGCTACACTTTTTCGGCGACGATCTCAAGCACGAGTGGCGTGAGCATGAAGGAAATTTCATCTTTCTCTGCCGCAGCGAGATCGGCGCGCACCTTATCGGCAAACGCGAGGTCGATCTTTCCGAGCTGCTGAAGACGTTCGAGGTGCACGTGAATGAACTGAGACGGCCATTCCCACATGTAATCGCCCGGACGCAGGCAAAAAATCCGTGGCGTCACGGAGCGCAGGACAAATCCGTTTTCGCCTAGCCAAGCCGGTAACTCCCGACCAACGTCCGGCTCGCCCCCGGATTCTCGCCAGGTGGCGATCACGTGCGCGCGAAATTCCTCAAATCTGGCCCGGCCGGGAATGAAACGCCAGGTCGTGTAATGCCCGTATTCGTGAAAAATGGCGTGCCCATTCTTGCGGAGGACGCCCGCGAGTTTCTTCACCAGCAATTCTGGCGCAGAAAGAAAGCAAAGAACCCAGCGGCACCAGATGAAATCGAATGGGCCGGACGGAAGCGCGTCTGCCATTAGATCGAGCTCGTGAACACGGACATTTGAAAGAGCGCGTTCTTTGATTGTGTTCTGGAGGGAGTGCACAAAATTGTGTGAGCGCTCGACGGCAACAACGCGCCCACGCGCTCCCACAATTTCCGCGAGATCGACTGTCGCGTAACCGGGCCCTGCGCCAACATCCAGAACGCAAGCGCCCGCAGCGATGCCGGCGTTTGCCCAACATTCCAAAACCACCGGTTGCCAGGCGCGATGTTGCACGCCCAGGCGTTTCAATTCCTCTTCATTCGTGCCGAGAACGTAGTCGCGCTCCTTTGAGCCACTCATTTAGTGAGCTTACATGGAGGTGAAGCGCAGCCCACCCGATTCTTGCTTGCCACGCCATAGCCTCGGCAAAGGCGAGTGCGTTTCCGCGACCGTTACTTTTTGACTTCGGCTTTGCCGCTTTTGTCCTGGACCGTGACGCTCAGTTTTTTTGACTTGTCGGATTCACGTCCGCCATACGAGACAGACCAGGTATCGTTGGTCGCGTTGTACTCGGCTTTGGGCAACTGATATTCACCAAGATCGTAACCGCGGGTGCGCGCTTCAATGTCGGCGATGTCCATCGCTTCAACGGCGGTCAATTTGGGACCGTCGGGCGCGGAAGATTCCGGCGCCGGTGCTTCCACAGGCGGCGGCGGCGCGGCTTCTGTTTTGGGACTCGCTTCCGGCTTCGGCGGACCGGTCCGCAACGACGAAGGTGGTCCCACTAACGTGCGGATTGAATCATCGACTGGAGTTTCCTTTGCCGCAGGTGGTGAGCTTGTGGGAGCGGAACGTTCGGATTTCAGCGCAGGAGCTTCAAGCTTTTCCGTTTGCGCTTCGGTGGCCGGCCCTTCGGCTGGTGATTCATTAGTTACTTCGGGCTGGACCTCGGTCGTTTCAGACGGGGAGGGCTTTGCTTTTGGTTTTTCGCTTTTCTCCGATTTCGTTCGCGCCGGCTCGGGTTTCTTTGCCGGTGTGCCCGGGCGATCAATCGCGCGAACTGCGCCAGGCGCGAGTGCCGTTTTTCTGGTAACAGGTTGGCGCGGTGTGGTTGATTCGTCCGGCTGCGTGGTTGACGCCTGCGCGATTAAGGGAGCTGCGGAGTTTGAAGTTTGTAGGGCCGTCGATTCGGTGCTTTCCGGTTTTTGAGTGCTGACCTCTGAAGCGTGATTGCTAAGATTTGTTGCCTGCTCTGGTCCGGCCGCCGGAATGTCCGTTGTCGTAGGCGCTTCCGCGGTGACGATGGGCAACGTTTCTTCAGCCGGACTAGCGGTCTTGGTTGGGGCTGCCCCCGTTGCGACCGAAGCCGGTTTTTCTGGCGCGACCGGTTCGGTATTTTTGGCCGCTGGCACAGTCTCGGTGGTTTCCGCTTTGGCGACTGCCGGCTCACTGCTCCATTGTCCCTTTCGCTGACCATCCGCAAAATTGGCGTTATAGGTTTTTCCGTGGTCGACGGTCGTCACGGTGCCGTTGAATTTCCCGTGCACCATCGTTCCCGAGTAACTACTGATAGGTGTTTTCTTGTGCGATACCGCGATGTTTGAACCGGTCGTGAATCCACGATCGACCCGATACCAGGTCAATATTCCGGAGCCGGTCGCATAGCCTTCGTTATCGTGCGCGCCAGTCCATGTCGCGCCGTCGCCCGGCTTGGGATCGTTATTCCAGATCAGCGCTTTTTTCCGGTCTTCACTCCATTGATAATTTCCATTCGCGAACGTGCGAGCGGCAAGCGCCAGGGTGAACAGGCAGAGTAAACCGAGGAAACGACGGTGATTCACGAGCCGGCGATTGTAATTCATTCCGGCTCGCGTTCAAATAGGAAAGTCCGCACAGCCGATAAAAAGACCCCATCGCGAGTGATTTGTTCGGACTAAACCGGCCTACTGCGTCGCGACGTGGTCAAGTAACGTATAGGTCGCGTCGCCGACAGCGACGTCAACGCCGACTGCCACACCAGCGTGGAAAATGAAATCGCGTCAACAAGTTTTCTTCGACCCCTGATAAAAACTGCGGCAGGCAACAATTCCTGCCGCAGTCGCTTGCTTTGGTCGCGGATAAATTTGTCCGCGCTTCGGCGTCAAAAAAAACTTGGTCGCCCTGCGCCGGGATTCAAGCGAAGTGCGCCCTGAAATTTTTATCCGAAAAAGTAGCAGCCGCTGCGCGATCTCAGTGGTGGATCTGCACGTTCACTTTGTGCGTCTTGTCATCCACGGTTGCGGTAAACGCCGGCGGGACCGAAACGCCTGTGTCGGCCTTGCGCGCATAAAATAGCGTCCATTTTCCCTTCACTGCTGAGTGGTCGACCGTTGGTTGGTCGTATTGATCAATCGGCGCGCCGTTCGCTCGCGCATCGCTCTCCACCAGACTCACCACTTCCGGCTCGGTCAGTGGTCCTTCACGTTTTGGTGTCGGTGAGGGCGTCGGATTCTCGGGAGTTCCCTCAGGGATCGCGCCGGTGCGCAACGAAGAAGGCGGCCCAACCAATGAATCTACTGACACGTCCGCCGGAGATTCAGGCGGTTGAGTGTCGAGCGTTAAATGTTGAGAGCCTTCAGCCTCCGACGGTGAGCTCGCCGCGCTCTTGTTAACTGGGGATTGCTGAGCGGTGGTCTCGGGCTTCGAAGAGGGTTGATCTCGGACTTCTGACTTCAGAACCGGTGGCGTCTCTTCAATCACAGGTGGTGGTGATCCTTTGACTACCTCGCGCTCCGGGTCGGTAGGTTCGGCCTTGGCCGGCGAAGTGGACTCGCGAATGGCATGTTCAAGATCGGGTGTCGGACGCCCGACATTTTCTGGCGCAGCGGTTGATTTCGGAAACGCGGTAGGCTCCGAAAACGCCCGGTCGGGCGTTGAAGCAGGCTGGGCATCGGCGATCGAAGGTTTGGGAGACTGTGTCGCCAGCGGTTCGTGCAACGTCGGCGGAGTTTCTACCGGCTCCGGTTCAACTTTTTTCTCCGCGACGGTCGGCGTTTTCGCAGCCGTCTCTTTATGGTACGTGTCTGGTCCGCGCGTAGCGCGGTCGGTGGGCGCCGGCGACGGTTCCGTTTTCGCGACCGGTCCGGCCACCGGCTTTGCTTTCTTCGTGACCACCGTTGGTTCCGGCTCCGCCGGTTTCGCTTCTTCTTTCTCAGCTTCCGCGACTGCTTTCCGTTTTTCCGCGACCACTTCGTCGGGCACTTTCATGTTGGTTGGGGCCCGACCGCGCGACCAGCTGGTGACCCGACCTCCGCCAGCGAAATAAGCATGCATCGTTCGCCCGGCGGTATGGACATTGACCACGCCTTCGAATTTTCCGTGGACCATGTTGCCATAATAAAGCCCGTCTTCTTTTCCACTCGCGTTGTACCAGGCCAGATCGCCAAAGCCGGTCGCGTAATTGTCCTTGTCGCGCCCACCCGACCAGTTTGCGCTGTCGCCTGCTTTTGGCGTTGCATTCCAGACCAGCGTCTTGCCGTCCCGGGCTGTTTGGTAGTCGCCTGCGGCCACGAGCGAACCGCTCGCGAGCACGAGCACGCCGGAGCAAATTGAAATCAATAATGGTCTCACGGGGATTTCCTAAAAAAGACAGAGGAAGATGTTACTTCGCGTGCCCATTCCAGCAAGGCACGTTTGCGCGCCTCTTTCTTTCTTACTTCGTAATTTCCTAGACGTCTCTTCCGAATGCGACCGCGTCCGGGAGGTCTTCCCAGCCGGTGCGTCGCCAAAACTCCAGCCCGCGCGGATTATCTTTTGCCACTAGAATGTTCACCCGCTGCAACCCGGCCCGTTTCAAGCCGGCGAGACATTCCTCGATCAATCGCCGTCCGACGCCGCGCTTGTGAAGTGCGGGATCAACCGCAAGATGGTAAACGTAACCGCGTCGCCCGTCGTGACCGCACAATACCGCGCCGATCATCTTTGACTCGCTCATCGCGACGCGGCTCAAGCCGGGATTTCGTTCCAAAAATCGGCGGATCGTTTCGCGATCGTCCCCTTCGGCGACATCCAATCCTTCAAGCCGTCGCCACAACTCGATCGCCGCGTCGTAATCGTCGATCGAAAATTCGCGCGTCTGGATATCGTTCATGCCGCTCCGCGGCAAACTATAAGCCGGCACATTCTTGATGCCCGGGCGAAAGCGTAATCTGCCCGCTCATGATTGCGACTCGGTCCTAGCACGGTCGGAGTTCAATGCTTCGTGACTTATTTCGAAGCTTTCTTCGTTTTTTTGGCGGCTAGTCGCGCCGCTTTTCGCCGACGTGCCGCCCGCTTCCGCATGTTATCTCTTCCACGATTATGGCCCATATATTTAAAGTCAGAAGGTAGAATTAAGAATTAAGAATTCCAAGGCCGAACGACGGCTCTGTTTCTTAATTTTTAATTCTTACCTTCTTAACGACCTCGGCGGCAGGGCGAGCAGGCGCAGCGAATCGTCGATGTCGATCCTCGGCCAGCGTTCGCTCCACAAATCCTGCACCATCTCGATCCGCTCCGATAGTTGGCCTTCGTCTGACGGCGTCTGTTCTGGAGGACCAGCGGCCGGCGCTTCCGGTTCAGGTTCTCCAACGTTCACCATCGTGTTGTGTTTTTCGAGGAACGCAATCTGTCCCGTGGTCATGCGCGAGGGCGCCGGACCCGGCGTCCAACGCGTGACCCGCGCGCCGTTCGCGAAAAGCGCGTGGTGCGTTTTTTTCTTCGAATGCACGTTCACTCGTCCGCTCAATTTTCCATCGACCATGTTGCCCCAATAACGCGCGTAGAGTTCTGGCTTGTCGATGCCAGGGTCCTTTATGTACCAGGTCAACGTGCCGTATCCGGTCGCATAACCATTGCCGTCCCGGCGGCCTGACCAAGTCGCTTCATCGCCGTTGTTCGGGTGATCGTTCCAAACGAATGTCTTGCCGTTGCGCGTGAGCTGATATTTTCCTTCCGCGTGCGCGATCCCTGCCAGAAATACGAGCAGTGCTCCACAAACAAAAAGAAATCGCGTGCTCACTGCTAGGTTTTGCGACTATGGCAGATAACCTCGCAGTTGGAAAATGAGACCTCGTGCAAATTGACGCCGGTTATGCCGCCATACTTCACACCGTCCCTAATCATCCGCGCCTGCTGGATAATCTTTGTTGCGGTCTGGATCATCGCCGCCGTTTCGACCAAGCGCGCCGTTTATCGAGAGAGCCGGGCCCAACGCCTCACTTATTCGCTTTTTCTCTTTGTCGGTTGTTACCTTGTGTTCGCTTCACGGCGGTGGGGGTCTCCTTTTGGTCTGCCCTCGAATGCGTTTGTCGCGTGGACTGCGGCCGGTTTGTGTTGCGGGGGCCTTGTCTTTTCGATCTGGGCGCGTTTGACGCTCGGCCGGAATTGGAGCGGCACCGTCACTTTGAAAGAAGAGCACGAGCTCGTTGAGCGTGGACCGTACCGCTTTGTTCGCCATCCGATTTATACCGGCCTTCTGGCAATGATTATCGGGACCGCGTTGGCAGCGGGGCACATTGTCGGATTCCTCGGTGTCGCCCTCGCTTTCCTTAGTTTTTGGATCAAGCTCGGTTACGAGGAAAAGGTATTGCTGAATCAATTCCCGGATCAGTACGCCGCTTATCAAAATCGTGTTAAACGGCTCATCCCGTTTGTTCTTTAGCGTTCGCGGGAGCGAACTTTACGGCGGGAGGTGCGGAGCAAAGCGAGCGCACCTAGGAAGCCGGGCACTGCGATTTGGGAATCGCAGCGGGACCAACCTCCCCGAAGTCACTCATCGGCGACACTTAGCTCATTTTTCGCCCCAGACCAGTCCACTCTTGCGGTCGTCCCCGATTCAGTCACTAGTTCCAAGGGGAGGCCGATATGCAGATTTTAGTGGTGGAAGACCATGCGGACACGCGCAATGTCCTGACCGGATTGCTTACCCGCTGGGGTTACGACGTTTCCGCAGCAGAAGATCTGAAACACGGGTTGGAGCGGCTCAATAGCGATCCGCCGATCGATGTCATCGTCAGCGACATCGCGCTTCCCGACGGCACCGGCTACGCCCTTGTCAGTGAGGCCCGCCGGGCAGGCAAACGAGTCCTCGCGATCGCCTTGTCCGGTTACGCTTATCCGAGCGATGTCCGCATCGCCAAGCTCACTGGTTTTGATCATCATCTTTCCAAGCCATGCGATTGCGGTTATCTCCGCTCGATTTTGCAGGATCGCGGACGTCGGGCCGGCAAGCCGGTTGGAAAAGATTAAGAGAAAAAATACTTAAAGCTGAAATGTTTCAGTTCTTAGTCTGACATTTGACCTTCGTTTTGGCGCTTGTCGCTTTTCAGTTGAACAAGCTCGCCGTCTCGTTTGTCCAACACTTGTGCTTGTCGCGCCGAGGGTTATGTCCGAAACCGTTGTCGTCGGCCATCCGACTCATATGCTGGCCGAGCTCCAGCAACAAATTCACGACGATCTGCGACAACAACATCCGGAATGGATTGGACCAAACGGCGAGTCGCCCATGTGCGATTTTTACGAAGCGCGTCTGAATCAGCTTCTCGAAATGTACAAGCATTCGACCAGTTCGGTAGCTGCCTGACCGCGGATTTTCGTTTTCAACCTTCTGCGTTTTGATAGTTGGCCTTGCTTTTCCACACCTCAACGCCTCAACTTTTCTTAACCTCTTGTGAACGTCCGCGGCCAACGCTTTCGCACCATCTGGCTCAAGCCGGAGAACGACCAGGTCGTGCAATTGATCGATCAGCGATATCTTCCACACCAGTTCGTGATTGAAGATGTGGCAACGGTCGCGCAAATGGCGGACGCGATCCGCGAAATGCATGTGCGCGGCGCAGGATTGATTGGGGCAAGCGCGGGCTACGGAATGTATCTCGCGACGATCGAGGCTGGCACTGGTCCCGCGGTCGCGGGATTCGATCGCCATTTGGTTGAGGCGGCCACGCAACTGAAAGCAACGCGGCCAACCGCCGTGAACTTGGCGTGGGCGATCGATCGACAACTGGCGAATATCGCGAAAGGCAGGGGCCCGAAAGAAAAGGTCCAGATCGCGCTGCGTACTGCGAAAGAAATCGCGGCGGAAGACGAAGAGCAGTGCCATTCAATCGGTGAGCACGGTCTTCCGCTAATCGAACAAATTGCGCGGTCCAAGAATGGAAAGCCGGTCAATGTCCTGACTCATTGTAATGCGGGCTGGCTGGCGTTTGTCGATTACGGTTCGGCCCTCGCGCCGATTTATGCCGCGCACGACAAGGGATTGCCGGTGCATGTTTGGATCGATGAAACGCGGCCGCGCAGTCAGGGATCGAAGCTCACCGCGTGGGAGCTTGCCCAACACGGCGTGCCTCACACCATCATCTCTGACAACACCGGCGGCCATTTGATGCAAC
>Ga0066903_100002546_pt1 | contig 14352 bp, 26 predicted proteins | sample PanSoiMetaGPlot1_FD_67491 | JGI IMG/M metagenome (GOLD analysis project Ga0066903, IMG submission 67491) | Tropical forest soil microbial communities from Panama analyzed to predict greenhouse gas emissions - Panama Soil - Plot 1 (version 2) | ecosystem: Environmental > Terrestrial > Soil >...
GATGGCGTGCCTTGTCCGCTACGTGAGGGCGAGATCGAGAGCCTGCAAAGGCGCGAAAGATCGGGACAATTACGGCATCCGACCAGGCGCCGCATCCGCGTTGGCGATCAGGTCGAGTTCAAGCATGGATCGTTGCTTGGCCACATCGGGCTCGTCAACATGATCAGGCGTCAACGCATTCAGGTCTTGCTCAGCATGTTCGGTGGCGCTACGTTGGTGCAGACGCCGAGAGATTGGTTACGTCTGGCGGAGGCTTCCAAGGGGCTGGAGCGCGTCGTTGTTTGAGCGACGCGAAGTCGCGGAGCGTCGAGTGAAACCAGCAACCAGGAACCAAGCCGATGACGTGCTGCCAGCATTCTGGCCGCGCGGAAATCCTAGGCTGCACCGCGAAGTAGCCTGGTGGCTGGACGACAAGCACCTCGGCATCATCGTCCTCGATCTCATCGACCGCGACTATGGCTTCGTACTGCTGTCCCGCGATCCAGTAGAGTTCCTGGATGCTATAACTTCATATCCAACCCAGGAGCAGGCGGAAGCGAAATTGCATGAGCGCGCTATGCACCGCGCGCGCGGACTAGAGACTCATGAATTTACGTGATCTTTCACGCCCTAGCGATGGCGATTATAGCTCGCCACCACCTAAACGCAGGCGCCCAAGACGCAGCCTCGCTAAGCTCCGCGCCGAGGAGAAAAAGCTGCGCCATGAGGTGAATGCAATGCGGCACCGCGGGCAGATGCCGGCGATCGACCGTATGCGTGAATTCCGCGACTACTTGCGCCAATGCGTGGCGGCCGTGCAGCCGTTCTCTTCGGACGGCACCGTGCGGCCTGGCAGCAACATGGAGCTGTTTTTCAAATTCAGCGATCTGTTCATCCGCATTTGTGCTGCCTCCGCGCCATATGAAACGCCGCGCCTCGCCGCGGTAATGTTCAGGGAACAGATGGATGAGCAGGAAGATGGAACTTATGCCACCGTCTGGGAGATGCATACGCGGCTGATCAAGCGCGGCATTCCCGTCCCGCAGATCGAGGGGCTTGTCATCGATGCAACTCCTGACGACGGCATCGCCGGCTGAGCCACAAAGGCAGCGTTCCTTCGATCAGGAAGACTGCTATTACCTGGGTGAATATTATTGCGCCAAGGCGCGGGAGAACTTCTGGACTTTCCGCTCGATGGTGCGCCCCGGGCTTATTAAAGCGTGGTGGCAACGCGACCTAGCCGAGCGGCTAACGCTGTTCTGGCGCGACTTTCGTCTGGGCAAGCGGCCGAAGATGGTGCTCGGTGCTCCGCCGCAGCACGGCAAGTCCGAGACCATGAAAGACTTCGCGTGTTGGGTAGCGGGCAAGGATCCGTCGCTTAAAATACTATTTGCCAGCTACGCCGATGAGCTCGGGATCTCCGCCAATCTGCATATGCAGCGCACCATGGCGACTGACACCTATCGCGCGATCTTCCCGCGCACGGTGCTCGCCGGCGAGGGTGCCGATGATGCTGATCGCTCGCGCCGTACTACGACGTTCCTTGAATTTGTCGGCAAGGGAGGCTCGTTCCGCAACACCACGGTGGATGGCAAGATCAACGGCTTCGGCCTTGACATCGGCATTATCGATGATCCGATCAAAGGTCGGGCCGAGGCGCAATCCAAGCCAATCAGGGACAAAACATGGAACTGGCTGGCGGATGATTTTTTCAACCGCTTTTCCGATAGCGCCGGCATGGTCATGATCCAAACGAGGTGGCATGTCGATGATCCGACCGGGCGTTGGATCGAGCGTTTCCCCGAGACGCAAGTGCTGAAATACATGGCGATCGCCGAGCGCGACACCCGCTACCGCAAGACCGGCATGCCGTTATTTCCGCAGCATAAATCTCTGGAATTCCTAATGGAGCGCCGCCGGGCGCTTTCGGAGGCGAGCTGGCAGAGCTTGTACCAGCAGCACCCGATCGTGGTCGGTGGCGGAATACTGCCAATTGAGAAGATCACCACGCTGGACTTACTCGACCGTGAGAAGATTGCGCGCACGGTGCGGTTCTGGGACAAGGCCGGGACCGAGGACGGTGGCGCCTATACGGCCGGCGTGTTGATGCATGCGATGCGCGACAAGACTTATGTGATCGAACATGTGGTGCGAGGCCAATGGTCGGCGCTCGAGCGCGAGGATCACATTCTAAGTTGGGCGCGCTTGGACAAGGCCAATTGCCGCGGGTATCGCTATGAGGTCGGTGTCGAGCAGGAGCCGGGCTCCGGCGGCAAAGAGAGCGCCGAGGCGACGATCCGCAACCTCGCCGGCTTTAACGCCTTTGCCGACAAGGTGACGGGCAGCAAGGAGGCGCGCGCCGATCCTTTCGCGGCTCAGGTCCAAGGCGGCAACGTCAAGCTGGTTGCCGGCACCTGGCATTATTCGCTGCTTGATGAGATGGAGAGCTTTCCGCAGGGCAAGTATCGGGACCAGGTCGATGCTTGCTCCGGCGCATTCAACCGCCTGATCCTTGGCTCTACGCATCAGACGGTAGGAGCCTGGTCGAGATGAATGACAAGCTGTCGGTGCCGTGGCTGAGCCAGAGCGAATGGAATTGGCTCGTTGCCATGGTGCTGCGGATTGATCAGCGCACGAGTCGGATTTCAAACACGCTTGGCATCATGGAGAAAAATATGAGCGCTTTGGACGATGCGATCGCTTCGTTGACGACCCAGGTTTCCGCCAACACCGATGCGGAGCAAAGCGCGGTCCAGCTCATTCAGCAGTTGGCGCGCATGATCGGTGACAACGCCACTGATCCGGCGGCGGTTTCTGCTTTGGCCGATAAGCTCAAGGCGAGCGCCGAGGCATTGGCTGCGGCGGTGACGGCGAACACGCCTACGGCGACCCCAGCCACGACGTAACACGCTAAAGCATAAGGAGTTTGTGCCAATGGCTAAGCCTGCGCCAATGTTTATGCTCGTGGTTGCCGTTTCCGATTGGGTGAACCGTGTCATCGGCCCTTTCGATGATGCCGAGGCCGCACGGCAGAAGGCCGATGCCACTCTGAACACTCGTTACGTCATCGTCGAGGTTGAGCCGCCGGAGGCACTTGATCCGCCGGAGCCTGTCCAGCCGGCGGTATAGCCGCGTGGTCAATGTCGTCAAAAAGGTGCTGCAGTTCCCGGCCAGGATTGGCGATGATTTCACCAATTTTCTGAAAGGCTTCGGGCAGCCCGGCCGCGACGTTACCCTGGCGCACCGTGCCTGGTTCGAGCATCCGCTTGATCCTGGCGAACTGCAGGCGTTCTACCGCGACAATTGGCTAGCGCGGAAGATTTGCGATCTGCCGGCATTCGATACCACGCGCGCCTGGCGGCATTGGCACGCCGAAGACGATCAAATTCAGAAGATCGAGAAGTGCGAGCGCGAGCTCAACCTGCAGAAGCGGCTGTTCGATGCTATGCGCAAGGCGCGGCTCTATGGCGGTGCTGCGCTAATCATGGGGATCGAGGGTCAGAAGTTTGAGAATGAGCTCGACGTCGAGGCGGTCAGTGAGGGCGATCTTAAATTCGTGCATGTGGTGTCGCGCTGGATGCTGGCTGCCGGGCCGCGTATTCGCGACGTGACATCGCCCTGGTTCCTCGAGCCGAACTATTACGTACGGAGCAACATGGCGGTGCCTCCGCCGATCGGGGGCGTCCAGCCGATCGAGCAAAGCTCGTTGGGGCACGAGGAGGGTGCGCCGCTTTACATCCATCCGAGCCGCGTGGTGCGGCTCATTGGCCTCGACTATCCGGACGAGGATTTGGCGCCTGATCCGTGGGGTGATAGTGCCCTGCAGCCTGTGCACCGCGCCATCCGCCGCGCTGATCTGGTCGATGCCTCGGTGGCGCAGATGATCTCCGAAGCCAAGGTCGATGTCATTAAGGTCAAGGATTTGAGCGAGCTGATGTCTACCGACAACGGCACGGAGCAATTGCAGACCCGGTTCCGCAATGCCAATGCAACGAAGTCAGTCGTCAATGCGCTCTTGCTCGGGCTCGAGGAAGAGTTCGAAACGCGGCAGTTGCAGCTCTCCGGGCTGCAAGATGTCATGAACATGTTCATGCTGCTGGTTGCCGGCGGCGCCGATATTCCAGCGACGCGGCTGTTCGGGCGCGAGCCTGCCGGCATGAATGCCACCGGAGCATCGGACATTAGAAACTATTACGATCGCCTGGCCGCTGATCAGAAGGTTAGGCTGATGCCGCTGTTGTCGCGGCTCGATGAAGTGCTGATCCGCTCAGCGCTCGGCGACCGGCCAGAGGAAATCTACTATTTGTGGGCGCCGCTCTGGCAATTGGACGATGTCGAGAAAGCCGATCTGCAGCTCAAGAAGGCGCAGGCGTTCAAGATCGACGTTGATGCCGGGCTCATCAATCCCGACGCGCTGCGTGATGGGCGGGTGAACCAGTTGGTGGAAGATGAGGTTTACCCGGGGCTCGAGGCGGCCATCGAAGAACATGGCACGGAGCCGGAGGAAGATCCGTTTGATCAGGAGCATGCCGAGCTTGATCTCAGCATGAAGCAGCAGCAGTTGGAGAACATGAAACAGGTTCCGCCGCCCAATAAGCGCCTGCCGCCAGGATTAAACGAGTAATGGCACACGAGAATCCGGTACGCCGCCAATGGTGGCGCAAGTTCAAGCATGGTGCTGCGCCGGTGGTAACCTCGCCGGCAGCACGGACGGTAGTGACACCGGTGCCGCCGCAGGCGATGGTGCAGGTGGAGGCGCGCAGCGGCAAGATCAAGCTGTCGATGTACTCGAGTGTCCGCAAGCTACGCCGAGCGATGAACCGCGGGCATGTTCCCGATGATCGGCAGGTGATCATTGACACGGCGGTTGCCACAGCGGCACGGCGCGCGCATGTCTATCGCAACGCTCACGCTCGACGCGCTGCGCACTAAGCGGGCGTTCGATCCGACCAATACGATCGGATTGCGGCGAGCCTTCCAGGCTGCTGCACAGCTGCGGCTGCGCCAATTGCGGGCCGCGATGCGCGTTGCGGTAGTCGATCATGACGTGCTGGCGCTCGGTGGTAGCGAGGCGGTTATGGCCTACCATCCCACCGACGTGCGGCTGCGCGCCTTCAATGCGTGGCTGGATTCAACGGCGCGCGCCATCTTTGCGGCGCACGATTGGTTGCGCTCATGGGTAGAGAAAGCCTGGGCAAGCGGCGTGCGGGCTGCGGCGGCGGAGGTGGGGCTTCCGGCGGCACCGCTGCGGCGCGATCACGAGCACCTGGTCCAGCTGGCGCGGATCGAGCTCGACGGCATCATCGCCGCGCTCGTGCAGCGGGTTAGCCGTGAAGCGGAATTGATCGTCGCGCTTTCTAACATTCCGCGCTCGCGGGCATTTTGGCGCCTCGGCATGGTCTTCGATGAGATCGGTAAAGCGCGCGTTTCCATGCTTGCCGAGACAATCACGGTCAAGGCGCACAACGCTGCCAAGCTGGAAATGTATGGCGCTATCGGGGTCGAGCAGGTCGGGATCACGCCGGAACGTCTATTGGTGCCGTTGCACCGCGATACGATGGTGTTCGATGCACGCCGGCGCAAGCGCCATAGGCGCGGCTATGGCCTCGAAGAGCTCGTAGGTGTGCTAACGGCCGGCGATGACAAGGTCTGCCAGCGCTGCCAGGACATGGCCGAGGACGCGCCGTATACGCTCGACGAGGCGAGGGATTTGATCCCACGCCATCCGCGCTGCCGCTGCGCTGTGTTCCCCTGGCGTGATCCGCGCTTTAAGGGCGAGGACACGGCTGATGCGCGCGGTCGATATATCCGTGGTAGAGGCGGCCGCTTCGCGGGCAGCGAGCCAGGCTCGCATGAAGAAAAGCCTTCACGTTTAGTAAAGATTGCTAGGCCGCCGAGCGAGGATGTGAGTAGCGTCGCGGCTGCCAGTTTTGAATTTTCTAAGGTGCTCGGTAATCGAACGATGTCATTGAGCGAACTAAGGGCTGGTGTTTCACAGGGAGACGATCCGCATCGGGTCATCGAATTAGTGAATGCCATCAAAGCTGAGGGCGGGTATTTCAGCCGGCCGATTGTCGATCAGCACGGCAATGTGCTGGAAGGTCAGCATCGGGTATTGGCAGCGCATCGGATGGGTGAGACGGCTGTTCCGGTGGTTGTAATTAAAGATTTAGCGCATGGGCAGCCGGTCGATGAGATGCGAGCGGCGATCAAGGGTGTGCATCCCGATCAAGCGCATCAACTGATGCAGTATGCGCTTGAAGCGATCGACGAAAGCGGTAGTGCCGTTAAAGCACTTGAAGAGTTCGGGGCACCCCAAGGCTTTGAGTCGCAATGGAATGCGGCGCTAAAGGCGGCAATGCCTGCAATGGATGTCGGAGGTCGAAATGAATTATGAGTACAAAGTGATCGAGGAACGCCTCGGCTCGCCGCAGGAGTTCGAGGCTGAGCTGAACAAGCAGGCGGGTGATGGCTGGGAGTATGTGAACGTGAGCACGATCGGGCCGATCCCTGGTCGCTGGATCGTGTTTCGCCGGCCGAAGACCGGCGTTGGCCACGGCGGATTGTAGGAGGCACATATGCGCACGACATTGTTGTTGGCGTTGGCGGCGTTCTTGTTCTCTGCGGTCGCCGCTGAAGGGCGCGTTCGCTGCAAGTCGTCCGAGACTGGCAAATACGTGTCGCACGCCTATGCCAAGAAATATCCCGGCCTTACGCACTGCTCTTCGAAATAGTTAAAGCATGGTTGTTCTGATCTTTTCCGTCTACACAGACGAGGGTGTGGTTTGCGTTGGCCCGTTCGAAACCGAGGAAGAGGCCGAGGCATATGCAGCGGAGATCGGACGGAAGCCGAAGAACATTGTTGAACTCTGGTCACCCGAGGATTTCCGGCGCCCATGATCACGATTTGGTTGTTGGTGTTGGTGTGCATAGCTCCGGATTGCGAGCAAAAGCGTCACGATATTATTGGTTTGTACACGACGCTGGATGAGTGTTGGGAGGCGGCGAAAAGGGAACAGCGTGCGGCGGTGTGCGTTCAGGGCATAATCCAGGACAGGAGAAAGATATGATTTCGGCTCTGATCACCATCATCGTTGCGCTGATTATTATTGGCGTGATCTGGTGGGCCATTCAGCAGCTGTTGCCATTGATTCCGCTGCCAGAACCGTTTCGCCGCATCATCTACGTGCTCATGGTCGTAGTCTTGGTGCTCATCGTGGTTTACGTCATCGTCTACCTGCTCGGTTCGATTGGCGGAATAACTTTGCCGCACTGGCTAAGATGATTGAATGTTCGATCCGCACGGTAACATCAGGATCATGGTGGGGATGGCGTTGCTGATCATCGCTCTGATGATGTGGTGGTTTTGGGGATGACTTTAGCACCATGGTGCAGCAATGAGACTTGGACCTATTGGCGCGCTGATGGCACGCCGCAAACTGATCCCGAGGGCTGCACGTTTGCCAAGGTGACGGGGCGCAACCGCTGCCCCGCCGAGATCAGGCGCGGACTGTTCTGGTGGGCTAAGAATTCATACGAGCAAACCCCGGCTGACGCGCCATGGTGGATGACCGGTGCTCCAGAATGGTTGCGTCAGCTTGGTTGGGCGGCAAGGAATCCGGCGCAGAATTTGCGCATGTTCATCTGGGGCTGTGCCGATCGCAACTATACTGTGCAGGTCATTGAAGGGCATTTGAATCCGCTGGTGATCCAGCGCGACGATGTCGGCGAGATCGGCTACCAGCGTTGCCGATTGATCTACTTCGAGGATGGTTCGGCACACCGCGATTTTGCCAGTTATTCCGGGCCGCACCTGGTGTGGCAACGCGGGTGTCAACCCAATGGCTTCTATGGAATCAAGCTCTACCCACGATGATACTAGCCGATGGCAGTGAAGTGCTTCCTGGCTTGTGGATCGGCACCACGACGACCTGCGATGTCGCTCGGGCCGAGGGGCTATTCTGCTTGTGCGTGCTCGAGCAGAAGCATGACGCGGAAGGTTGTCACCACTTTCGCATCTTGGATGACAACGGTCGCGCTGTGATTGATCGTGTTATGGGTGCCGGTCGCTTCATCGATTGGAACTGGAGCAATACGAAAGGAATCTTGGTGCATTGCGGTGCCGGGGCCGAGCGCTCGCCGTTGGTGGTAGCGATGTGGATGTGTAAGCGGTTCACGATGGACCTTGATGAGGCTTATGCGTGGTTGAGACGGCAGCGGCCGCAAGTGGAGGATCGCAGGAGCTGGTTGATTGGTTGAGATGATTACAGAGAATAAAAGACGGCGAACTCAGTACGGTATTTCTGCCAGCGTTGGCCCTCAATCAGAGCATCAACTTGGGCGCGATGTATTTCTGCGCCACCGGGGACGCCGCGCATGCCGATGATGTTATTGTGGCCGCGCTCGCGTTTCTTACGCTTGCGATAAACGAATTCGAAGGGCGGGCCGATGCGGGCGCTGATGGCATCAAGCTCTTGTTCGGTAAGAACGTCGCGGATCATATTGAAACACCATTTGGCTCGCGGGTGATTTTAACGATGTCAGATGCGGAAGAAAATTGCGGAAAGTGTCGATTCTATGTGGATGGTTTGTGCCGTCGCCGAGCGCCGCACAGTCCAGTTGAGCATATATTTGCGGCGGTTTCGATGCTGCAGGCGATAGCCATTTGCACGATAGGGTTGACTAGGCACTTCACGATGCCGCCGAAAGATGGCGAAAGGGTTTTTCCTGATGATATAGCGACGATTGACGACAATGTGTTCAAGGAGATGACCGAGTTATACGAACCGGACAAGTGGCCGGAAGTACTCGAGACTGATTGGTGCGGCGAATTCGAAAGGGCGCCACCAGAAAAACGCGAATGATGTGAGATCCCTGCTCGTCCCAACCCTCCCCACATCCGGCCCGAGCGGGGTATAGGCGATGAGGGATTGCTGGTAGCTCGGCATCCCTCATCTGCATCGCAAACAAGGCAGGCGCATGGCCGAAGATCACGTCCGCGAGCTAGCACGGCATTTGTTGAACCTCGGTGCTGGGTATAAAGCTCCCGACTTGTTGTTGGCGCTGGCGATAGCCGCGAGCTACTGCATCAGCCGCGCGCCACAGGAAAGGAGGCAAGCGATCTTCGACGTCTTTTGCGGAAACGTGGCGGAAATCGTGTGGCCGGAGGATAGTGAAGATGGCGAAGAGGTATGTCCTGGTCTATGAACGGGCGCTCGAGAGCGTATTTTGCATCGGCCCGTTCGATAGCATTGAGGACGCCGAGGATTACGCGCATGGGCACCACGACTTCCCGCAGGTGTGGCGGCACGCCGAGCTGCACGAGCCGGAAGAAGAGCTTGGGCCGGAGACGGCATGACCGACCCGCAGGTTCCGAAACACTTCATCATTGCTCCGTGGATAGCGACGGCTTCCGACGTCAATAGCGGATTGGGCCAGGTTGGCGCGGCGTATTCGGTGGTGTACGGCAATCTCGAGGATGCCAAGGCACAGGCGCGCGCGCAGGCGGCGCAACAGCCAGGCAACGTGTGGGTCGTATATGCCGCGCTTTGGTACGCCTACACGGATGAAACACCGGTCAATTTGCGGCACGTGGTTGGGGCGAATCTATGAGGTTGTCCGATGGCGCATGACAAGCCGCTCAAAACCGAGCCGATACGGCTCGTGCAGGTGGCGCAAGACGCTATCGCCGCCGAGCGCGAGCGCTGCTTGAATTTGGTAACGAGGACGATGCGGCACCGCGCCGGCATAAGCGCGGAGCACACGGCGGGCTGGAACGCCGCTTGCCGGGCGCTCGAGTTGGCGATCAAGCAAGGCCGTCCGTGAGCAGTGTGCTGGATCTGCCGGTCTGCATTCCGAGCTATCGTCGCGCCGGGCGCGTGAGCAGCGAGGGACTGATGCGGTCGTTCGGCTTTCACCGGACGGTGATTTACGCGCGTGAGAGCGAGCGCGATGAGTATGCCGAGCATCATGCCAACGTGGCGAGCGTGCCTGATGGCGTGCGCGGCATCGGCGATACTCGCCAGTTTATCGTAGAGCAGATGGCGGACGAGCCGGCTTACGTGATGATCGACGACGACATCAGCGGGTTCTCGTATAAGCCCGACCTGACGGCGCAAGGCGGAGTAATGCGGGCTGAGCCCGAACAAGTCTTGCAGGTGTTGGGTGAGCTATACGATAGCGGCTGCATCGGCGCGGTGGTCGACTACTGGTCTATTGCCGATCCGTATGACGGTGGGCCGTGGCGGCATTGGGGTTTTCTGTGCAGCAATTGTTATTTGCTGCGAAGTAGCCTGATAGGCAGCGCGCGGTTCGATCGGCTGCAATTGTACGAGGACATGGACTTTAGCCTGCAACTGCTGCAGGCCGGTGTTCCGGTCAGGATTTCTTCGCAGCTTTGCATCGAGGCATCGCCTGGCGGCCGCGGGGCTGATAATGGCGGCTGCGATGAGCTGCGGGAGGCAGAGCAGGCCGCGCTAGAAGCTGGGGTCTCGCATCAACGCATTTATTGGCAGCGGCTGCAGCGGCTGCACCCGGAATTTGTGCAGATACAGAACAATCCGGGTACACGCATCTATCGCGTGGGAGTTTTGTGGGAGGAAGCCTACGCAGCGGGACGTTCATGAAGCTGCTTCAGCTTACCGCGGCGGACGGTTCGCCGATCTACGTGGTGGGGCAGTGGGTGACCAGATTGCGCAAGGCGCTATCCGGCGAGCTCGGCAAGACTACGATCTTCATTGGCGCCGACAGGTTCTCGGTCGAAGAGCCACTCGAAGAGGTGGTGCATCGTTTGCAAATAACAGGCGACTGAACATGGCGATAGACGCGGACGTTGGCATGATCAAAGGGAACGTTGTCAATCTCGCCGACCGGCGCAAGAAGTCCGAGCCGTGGGAATGCAATTACAGGATGGCGCTCACGGTGCAGGAGCTGATCGACAAGCTCGCCTTTTTCGACCGCAATGCGCGGGTTTACGTCCGTTCCGGTTGGATAGCGGGAGTGATCGCGCTCGAGCACCGCACTAACGGCGCCTACGAACAATCGACAGTGCTGCTCTACATGAACGGGAAGGAGCTGCCCGAGCAATGCCAATGATCAGCTACAGCACCAACTTCGAGGACGTGATGCTCAATCGCGTTTTCCGTGATGTTGCTGATGGCACTTATATTGATGTTGGCGCGTTCAAAGCAGAGCAAGACAGCAATACTTATGCGCTCTATGCCCGCGGCTGGAGCGGCATTGTTTGCGATCCGATTTTTGCCTTCGAGTCGGCCTGGGTTAGGCAGTGGAGGATGTTGCGGCCGCGTGACAAGGTGGTGCGCGACGCGATCGGCGCTGAGGTCGGGCAGACCACGTTTTATATGTGCAACTTCCGCGGCTTGTCGACTTGCAATCGCGCCATCGTCGACCGTCATGTTGCCGCGCACAGCTCCAACACAGTCACCGGCGGTAGTCCGGTGAGCATGGTGACGCTCGACCGGGTGATCGAACGGGCATGCGACGGTAAGGCGCCGGATCTTGTCTGCATTGACGTCGAGGGCGGCGAAGGCGATGTGCTGAAAGGGATCGACCTGGCCAAGCACCGGCCGAAGCTGTTCGTGATCGAGGCATACAACTCTGGTGATCTAACACCGCATTATCATGATTGGGAACAGCTGCTGTTTGATCAAGGCTATGTCTGCGCCTGGGATGATCGTGTTAATCGCTGGTATGTCGAGGCAGCCTTCGCGCGCAATCTCAATGGCGCTTTCGATTTCCCGCCCAACGTGACCGACGATTTCCTACCGTTCAAGCAGTACGAGCTACAGCGACGCCTCGAAGACTATGAGGCCAACCGGGCCACGCTGGCCTCGTGACGCTGAGCCGGCGCTAAAGGATCACAGCCATGCCGTTGACCGCAAAGGGCCAAAAGATACTCGCCGCAATGCAAGAACAGTACGGCGAAGAAAAAGGCAAGCAGGTCTTCTATGCGGCGAAGAACGCCGGAACCATCACCGGCGTCGATAGTGCGGAGACCAAGGATGCGCGCAAGAAGGTGACGCAGTACGATCCGCAAGGGCGCTTGAAATCCACCTTCGAGGAAGAGGAGCGGGACTCGGCCGTTGTCGTTATTGATGAAGGTGTTGTGTCGCCCGTTACCGTGCAGATGACAGACACGGTCGATCTCGACGATGCGGCCAATGTCCGTATCACTGAGGATGGCTATATGGCGGCATTCCCGCGCGTTGCGCGCACCGGCATTCAACTCTATCGCGGCAGTGAGTGCGGGCGCGACGCCATCGATGAGGTCCGCGTCTATCGGCCGACAGATGCGGTATTTCACAAGGATGCGACGCACAGCTACACGCATTTGCCGGTGACGATCGAGCACCCGAAGGAGCGGCTCGACTCGAGGACATGGAAGAAATATGCGGTTGGGGAGACCGGCGATGAGGTGCTCCGCGACGGCGGGACGGTGCGTGTGCCGATGATGCTGCGCGACCACGATGCCATTCAGGCGGTGCGGGACGGCAAGAAGCAGCTCAGCGTCGGCTATGCCTGTGAAATCGACTGGACGCCGGGGCGCACCGACGACGGCGAGCAATACGACGCCATTCAAGTACCGGGATCAATACGAGCTAACCACCTGGCGGTCGTCGCCACCGCTCGTGGTGGGTCACAGCTCACCATTGGCGATGACAAAAGCAAGGAGACTACCGCTATGACCGAAGTTTTGCGCAATGTGACCATCGACGGGCTCACCTGCCAGATGGCCGATCGCGATGCTCAGATCGTGCAAAAGACGATCAAGAGCCTCACCGACCAGCTCGAGAACCTCAAGAAAAAAAACGGCGATGACGAGGACGAGAAACAGAAAAGCAAAAAGGATAGCGCCGACACCATCGCGGCGAAGGACGCGATCATCGCTACCAAGGACGCGGAGATTGCCACGCTAAAGACCCAGCTCAAGGATGCGGAGATGACGCCGGCCAAGATGAGCGCAATGCTCAAGGATCTTGTCTCCGTGGTTGCCGGCGCCAAGAGGTTGATGGGCGACAAGTTCATCACCGACAACAAGCTGGCGCCGCAGATCAAGCGCGAGGTGGTCGATGGCAAGTTGGGTGAGGCGGCCAAGGGTTGGACCGAGGACCAGGTTGACGCCAGCTTCAACACGCTGAGCTCGGCGAAGACGAGCTTCACTGGCAGCATCGACCATGCGCGTACGGCGTTCGCGACAGATGTGTCGATGGACGCCAAAGATCAGGCTTGGAATCAAATGGTTCAGGAGCAGGCCAACGCCTGGAAACAGCCAGAGCGCCAGAGCGCGTGAGGCTTGCCATCCCGCCCATCCTAGCAACAAGGAACTCACATCATGACGACAGTTCTACAGACTAGTTATCGCCCGCAGATCGCTCCTGCGGTCGAAGGCATGCCGGTTGACATCGGCGGCTATGAAGATATCTCGCGCATCGTCGAGACCGCGGCCGGCGTTACTTTCGGCAAAGCGGTGTCGCAGGGAGCCGCAGATCGTGGCTGTATCCTCGGTGGTGCCAACTTCATCGGCATTTCGCTGCGCGACGTGACGTTGGGGCTTGCGCCGGTCAACCCGTTGCTCGACGTCGGGCCAGCGCTCGACACCTACGGGCAGCTCACCAATGCCTCGATCCGCACGCGTGGACGGGTATGGGTAAAAGCTGGGGCCGTGGTGAGTGCGGGACAGGCGCTTTTCTACGACACCACCAGCGGCGCTTTCAGTAACAGCGCATCCGGTCAGGCGGCAGCCGGCTACATCGACTTCACCAGCAACCCGGTTGCAACTAACACCCTGGTCATCAATGGCACGACCTGGACCTTCGTCGCCAGCGGCGCGACCGGTACGCAGGTCAACATTGGACCGACGTTGGGTGACACACTCGCTCGGCTGGCGACTGCGCTCAATGCCTCGGCTGACACCAATACGGTGTTGCTGACTTACTTGGCATATCCGCCATCGCCTGGCGGTGCAGCCCAAGGCTCCGGCGCAACGCGACTAATGATGGCCGCCAAGGCTGTCGGTACTGCCGGCAACGCCTACACGATAGCCACCGGCACCACGCCGGGAACGACCCGCAGCGGCGCCACGCTCGCGGGCGGCACCGCGGCGGCGACCGCTGTTACCGGCGCCCGCTGGGCAACCTCGGCTATTGCCGGCGATCTCGCGCAGGCAAGCCTCGGCATCCAGTTCTAGTGCCGATCAACGTGTTCCTGTTCAGGGCCAGGACGCATTCCCAATCACTCGCAAACGGAGACATCCACGATGCGTAATTCCATGTTTGCGTCTGACGCCCAGCAACAAGCCCTTGGCTTTTTGATCGCGCAGACCACTTACATCGAGCCCCAGGTCTACCACATACG
>Ga0066903_100002548_pt1 | contig 14343 bp, 10 predicted proteins | sample PanSoiMetaGPlot1_FD_67491 | JGI IMG/M metagenome (GOLD analysis project Ga0066903, IMG submission 67491) | Tropical forest soil microbial communities from Panama analyzed to predict greenhouse gas emissions - Panama Soil - Plot 1 (version 2) | ecosystem: Environmental > Terrestrial > Soil >...
AAAAAAACCTGATGACGGCCAGAGCATTGGCTCGAGTTGGCGCGTGTGCGAGCCCGCATGGGACTGGTTCCCGCACTTCAACCTGCGAGGCCATCATCACGACACAGGCCTTGGCGCGGCGGATTTCCGCCTCACGCCCCGCGTCCCGCGACCTCCCTCAGCCATTCCCTGGGCCGTCCGGCTCCATCAATTCAATCCTGTTGCCGAACGGGTCATCGACGTAGAGCCGCCTGTATCCTTCGAGCGGTTCGTCGGAGCGCGTAGGGTGTCCAGCCTTCGCCAGTCTTTCTGCGAGACGTGCCAAATCGTCCACAATGAACGCCGGGTGCGCCTTCCGCGCGGGTCTGAATTCCTGCTCGACACCCAGGTGCACCTTGAGCGCTCCGCGCTCAAACCAACAACCCCCGCGCGTCGCCAGGTTTTGCGGCTTGCGCACCTCTGGGATTTCGAGGAGACCCTCATAGAAAGCTCGCGCGTCTGCCTCTCGCCCTGGAGGCATCGCCAGTTGGATATGGTCGAGAGATTTGATTGCCATTCATCAACCCCCCCTCACCGCCCTTCTTTTCGTGAATGCCGCCCATTCCCCACGCCCGCTTGCAAATGACGGTAGCGAAACCACCGGCCGACGCGCATGGATCCGTCAAAGGTAAGCCGATCCCCAGCGATCACAAAGGAAGCAAATAGGTCCCAGAATAGGCAAGGCTGCCGCCCGCAGGCTAGTCCCATCCGACGGTTGCTCGGCGCGAATTTGGAAAGATCGCCAGCAATCAAAGTCAGTGAACCCTACCGCCAAAGCCCAAGGCGCCCTTCGCATGACCCTGACCATATCGGATTCCGCGCCCTCCTTCTCGGGCCATCGCGAGACAAGGGCCAAGTCCCAGCCGCATTGAGATCAGCTGCGCCAGCGGCCGCGTCTGTCGTCCAGTAGCGTCCAGCCTGCCCCAATTGCACGGTGTGCGACATCTATTTGGTTTGACCTGGTATTTGGTTTGACCTGGCGCCGGACACTGGCCTTCTCCTCCCGCGTCGCTCCGTTGGCCTACCCACCCAACGGACGAGGGGCTTCTATGGCATGCCATCGCCCGCTGCTCGCCCGCCTTGTGCATCGTGGCAAGCGGCCGGCAACGGGGTCCTGCCCCGCCGCCGCTGTCCCGGCGCGAGGGGATCGCTTAGCCCGACGTCGCAGGATTGGACCCGGAAAAGCCATTGTGCGCAAATGCGCAGCCCTACCGGCACCGGAGCGCGCCGGGCACGGTGTCGAACGCCAATCCCGCCGGCCATATCGATATGGACAATGGCTGACCACACCTGCGTTGACCTCCTGTGGCGAGCCTGACGGACCATCGACATGGGGAATTCGCGGCAACCGTCGTCTTCGACGGCCACGTTTGGGTTTTGCCGACCGACCTGGTCCGCTCCGCGCATGCCGTGTCGGGAGCGCCGCCTCGCCCGCTGCCAACTGCCGTGCTGCCCATCGTCCACACTAAGAGCCAACCTCGCAAAGACTCAAGTCTTGCTCTCCCAGGTTCGATCGAATGGCCTGGCAAGGAGCTCCGGTCAGCCGAAGACCAAAATTGCTCAAGATGCCGTTTAGCTTGTTGGCATCGAAATCCCCGACGTTGAGAATGAACTTTGGCCGCCCGGCAGACTTCATGAGGTGCCAGACCTCCGCCACGAGTTTATTGTTTTGTGACAGACTAAGGAAGTTATTCTCGATCCCGACGAATTGCGCAGACGGCTCTGAAAATGGGATGAAATACGACACAGGGTCCCACGTGGCGATCAGCACGACACTGTTGGCGGGCAATTCCGGAACCTGAATGTCGATATACTTGCCACCATAGCGCGCCGGCCTGATTCCAGCCGACGGATGCTCTCCGCGACCCCAATCGAGATAGATGGTCGTCGACACGGCAGCTATGAGCGCAACCATGGCTACGGCGAGTCTACGCCGCGCGTCCGGAAAGAGTCGGATCACTGTTCCCATGGCGGTGACACCCGTCAGCATTTCGAGGGGCACCGCGTACCGATAGATCCCGGAGCTGAATTCCCATACAAAAAAAGATGTGACAACAAACAGAAATATCAGACCGAGACCCTTCGTTTCCGCAACAGCATGCCCCCTGCTGCCGCCCCGGACCCATCCAACGATGAATTCGGACGAACCGGCGACAATGGCGATGTAGGCGATCGCGCCCCGCCAGTCTCGAAACGCAAGCTCCGATACGATATAGCTGTTCGTCTTGGCCCAATAAAACGGATAAATGATGGCCTGCAAGAAATCTCGCGGACGAAAACGATCATCGCTGAGGGACTTCGGCACATAGTACGGTGACTGGAAGATATCATTCAGAAGCGGAAATATGGGATTGCCGAAGAGGTGCCAGAGCGTCAGCAAGTGATGGCCTGCAACGACGGCAACGCCGAGCGCGGCCGCTCCGGCGAATGCAACGGCACCAGCAACGCTCCTTCGCTGGATCGCCGTGATGAATGCGATGAGACCCAAACCTGGAATGAAGATGACCGCCGTGTATTTCAATCCCACGCCAATTCCGGCGAGCAGGCCCGCCCACGCAAATCGGCGCCATTCTCCGGGAAGACCATCGGAGGCGGCCAGCCGGAGAAGTGCCAGCAACGCTCCGCTCACGAAGATGGAGTTGAAAAGATCGTTGGTCGTCACACCGAGCAAAGAAATGAATCCCACCCCGGAGGCGCCAATCACCAAAGCTACCGCCCGGAGTGTCAGGCGCTCCCACATCGCCAAAGGGCGAAGGACGTGGTAGGCAATCGCGAGAACCAGGACCGCATTGATGGCGTGCGCGACCCCCATGATAAAGCTGATCAGTCGAGGTGTCGCATTCAGAGGCGATGATGTAAGCGCATAAAACAGCAAATCTGCTGTGGGGTTAAAGAAACCCTGGTACTGAGCAGGCGCAATATCATACAAATAACGACCGTGAATATATGCCCAAGGAGCGTAGATGTGATAGAAGCGAAGATCCCAATTATTATCGGGTCCGAGCGCAACCGACAACAATCCAAATACCGTACAAACCACGAACACCATAAAGCGAGAAGGCCGATCGGAATCCACTCCATCAATCCGCAGCCGCTGCGCTAGTGTGCCGCTAGCACGCTGGCCGCTGCCTATGCTGGATAGCATTCGAAGCACGTACCCCTCCCCGACCGCTCGGCAGACTGGTTAGCATCGTCGCGTTTGCAGGCATAGGCTGGCTGGCGGCAACCTTGACTGGGGCTTGACGCGTCCCTGGGGGAATCGCCTCTGCGGCGAGCGGCAACACGCCTCGCACGGGGAGCGAGGCAGCGGCCCGGCGTAATGGGTGGTAGCCTGTTGGCCACGCGGATTGTCGCCCCCCTAACGATCCAGCATCTTCACAAGGCTACATTTCTGGCTACAAAGGATTTCGTCAAGTGTTGATGCTTGGGCGGGGTGGGGTACGGACCGACATGGCGGCGCAATCGATTGAATTGACAATCCTCATGCCGTGCTTGAACGAGGCTGAAACCCTGGCCGATTGCATTCGCAAGGCACAAGGGTTTCTGTCGCAAGCGCGCATTTGCGGGGAGATTCTGATAGTTGATAATGGATCGACGGACGCTTCGGTTGAGATCGCAGAGAGGGAGGGCGCACGTGTCGTGGAGGTTGCGCAAAGGGGATATGGTGCGGCTCTGCTGGGCGGTATCCAAGCCGCGCGCGGACGGTATGTGATCATGGGGGATGCGGACGGTTCCTACGACTTTTCCGCGCTGACGCTCTTCATGGATCGTCTGCGCGACGGTGCCGACGTCGTGATGGGAAACCGGTTCAAAGGCGGAATTGCGCCGCAGGCGATGCCCTTTCTGCACAGGTATCTAGGCAACCCGGTGCTGAGCTGGATCGGCCGCTTGTTCTTCGGCATCAAGATTGGCGATTTCCATTGTGGTCTGCGCGGGCTCAGTCGGGATCGTGTCAACATGCTCAGCCTGAAGACCTCAGGGATGGAATTCGCGAGTGAAATGGTGGTCCGCGCCGCACTCGCCGGCTATCGGATCGACGAAGTTCCGACCACTCTCAACAAGGACGGTCGCTCGCGCGCGCCGCACCTGCGGACTTGGCGCGACGGTTGGCGGCACTTGAGCTTTCTGCTCATGTACAGTCCAAAATGGCTGTTTCTCTATCCGGGATTATTTCTCCTCGTCTCGGGCTTACTTACAGCATTCGCCCTGTTACCGGGTCCGGTACGCGTTGGCAATGTGGCCTTTGATATTCACACCCTTACGGTTGCATGCATCGCAGTTCTCGTCGGTGTGCAGGCCATCACCTTCGCAGCGGTGGCACACCGTTTCGCTACCTCGCACAAGCTGATCCCGCGCTCGCAGCGCTTCTCCGGTATCCTCGACGTGCTGAGCCTAAACGCTGTTCTGACGGCGGCAGCCGCACTCGCACTGAGTGGATTTGGGGGGTTGGTTTGGTGCACACTCAAGTGGGCATCAACCGGATTTGGACCGCTTGAATATACATCGCTGCTGCGAATCCTGATGCTTTCGCTGACAACCCTTGCCATCGGTGTGCAATTGGCGCTGACGGGCTTCTTGTCGGCAATCATCGAAATCCCAACCCGATTGGGGGAGGACCAGCCTCAGCCGAGAATGCACGCGCACTCATAGCGAGAGCAGGGTTTGGGCTAGCCGCGCACGGGAGTTGCGGGGCGGCATCGTTCCTCGACCAGGCCTGCGTTCATGGCGGCTCTTCGGTCCGCTGCGGATCGCCGTTGTCAAAATCCCATCACCGAGCCGCGTGCCCAGCCTTGGCTGATGCGCGCGCGGGTTTCGCCGACTCGATCGATTTCCTTGCCGGCTTGCCATTCCCACCGCTCGTCGCGGCCAATTCGAGCAAGGCACGGCGTACGATTTGCAGCGCCGGCCCGTCAGGCTTGTTGCGATGTTCGACGAGCGCCAGCGTGCGAATGAGCGGAGGCCGCAATGGTCGAAGAATGATATTTGGCATGTTCGCGTCGATGGCCACTTCCGGCAGGATGGCCATGCCGACATCGGATGCGACGGCGCTTTTGAGCGCCTCCACGGTGCCGACGGCCATCGATGGCGTTCCCGCCGGCACCCATCCCATCACCGTCGTTTGGCCAGCGCTTGGGGGTTGCTCCGTGAGCAACAGCAGCCGTTGACGCGTGATGTATTCAGGCGTGATCTCTTCAGGTACCCCTTTTTCACCCGCCGGAAAGGCGGCAAACATCAGCTCATCGCGCAGGCGCGTAACGCGCAGCTCGGTGCCGTCGACGGGCAAGGTCACCAACGCGAGATCGGCTTCATTGCTGAGGATCCTAGCTATGCTCAGCGGCGTCGGCATGTTGGTGACGATGAGATCCACGCCCGGATGTTCGCTGCGCAATTTGCGCAGCACCGGTGGCAATCGGTAGATCATCGCCGTCAGGGTCGTGCAAAGATGCACCCGGCCGATCCAATTCTCACGAAAGCGCCGCATGGCCTCCTCGGCCGACGTGCATGCGTCGAAAATGCGTTGCGCTTCCTTGATGAGCTCGCGTCCAGGCGGCGTGGCAAACGCCTGTTTGCCGAAACGCTCGATCAGCGGCACTCCGAAACGCCGCTCGAGCTCGCGAATCTGCAGACTGACCGCGGGTTGAGAAAGATTGAGCCGCCGTGCTGCGGCCGAGAAGCTCCGGCATTCGACGACTTCGATCAGAGCACGCAGCTGGTCGAGATTGACGTGACGCATCTCAAAGTTGTCCTTATGGAACTCATTGAAACAACAAATTTGCCTTAATGCAAAGGTCGCGGCAAGATCCGCCGCACAGCACAATGTCGCAACGTGCGGCTCGACGCACGCAAGTCAAGAATGGCCAGGAGCATCGTAGAACCATGGTTATTGCAACGGGACGCTCGGCTTCGGCAGGCGCCGCCGAGTGCAAGTTCCCGAACCTTCGGCGTGCCGCAGAGATAATGCGATCCGCGTGGCACGCCTATTGGAAATGGCGCTACCGCGATATGACGCTGCGCCTCCTGCGGTCGATGGACAAGCGCCTGATGCGGGATATCGGAGTTGACCCTCTTCACCTCCGGTCAATTTTGCGAACGCGTTAGCCGTCTACGCAAGACTGGCCCTCCGGGCCGGCCCCGTCCCCTTCACCGACATTGCCAATCCTTCGGTGGTCAACGACGTGGGAGGTGGCGCCAAACGCGCCGGCATCCCGACCTCGCTTGAACAAGGCGACAACCATGCCACGCTCAGAAATGCAACGCTGATCGAGGAAGGTAAGCTCAATGGCCCTGATCGAGCGGAGGTAGCATCGAGCATCGCCCTGGTGCGCATGGGGAGACGCGCTCGGCCGTGCAATGTCAAGATGCCGCGCGAGCTCAGTCTCACGATTCCAGCACGCGTCCATCGTCGAGCCGAGACGCCCTGCAACATGATCCTGGAGGCGCGACCCTCGGGGGCGCTAGGCACCACCTGATCGCGGATGCCTGGGTCGTGTCGGTGACCTCGACCGAGCGGGCCTCCTCGCCACGCCGCCTCCGACGCGTGAGCCGATGAGGTTCGGCGAGCACGCCCACTTGATTGCTGCGGCAACTTCCCTGTGGCGCCTTCCGGCCTCGGATCTCATTGCTCGTACCCGTGCGATCGCTACAGCCTCACTCTCGAGAGCGCGTCGGTAGAGCCCGAGAGCCCGGGCCAAGAAACCCGGCCCGCGACGCGAGCGCCAGCCGGGAGGGAACAGGCCAGGAGGCAGACTTTTCGGCAGGGCCAACCACCAACGACGACGCATCGAGGCTCGATGAGGGCGGGCAGAGGAGGCATGGCAAAGTGATTGCGGCCCAGCCGATCGTCCCTGACGGCCGCAGCGGAAGTGAAATCTACCAGAGCGCTGCACAAGTTTGGACCCCGTTAACCACCCCGCTGGCAGTGTTGTCCCCTCCCGCTCTCAGCGTTTGAAGCCGCCATGGACCCGCAGCGCCTTCGGCCATCGCATACGCCTTCTCTTGAGGTCCCGTGTCGAGGATGCACCGCGGTGCACTTGTGCAACGGTCCGGCCAATCGACCGCCGTCGCAACCAGAGACGGATTGCTGGCGCTATAGGTCTCGGCTACGTATTCATGGTAGTCTTTCGGTCGGGGCACCCATGAACCAGCAAGTATACGTCGTCGCCCGTCGTCGGCTGCGCGTGGCTGGCGTGCTTGCAGCCATGACCATCGCCTGCCTTCTTGCGCCGACTCCCCCACCCGCCCACGCCCAGGAGGGTTGGTGGTTCGGTAGCCCCTCACCATATCAGCGGCGGGTGGCACGAATACCCCGGCACTCGCTGGCAAAGCGGCCGCGGGAGACGGACGAGGCGGAGCCGCGGCAGAAGAGTAAGGGGGTCGCCGAGACCAAGCCCTCAGGTCCGCTCTTTGCCGTCCTCTCGCTCTCCGATCAGCACATTTCCGTCTATAACAGCAGCGGATTGGTGACCCGCTCCAAGGTCTCGACCGGGATGCCGGGCCACCGCACACCGATGGGCATCTTCACCATCATCGGCCGCGAGCGCTACCACAGCTCCAACATCTACAGCGGTGCGCCGATGCCGTTCATGCAGCGCATCACCTGGTCCGGCGTCGCCATGCACCTGGGCGTCGTGCCGGGCTATCCTGCCTCGCATGGGTGTATTCGCCTGCCCTCGGGCTCTGCCGAACGCCTGTGGGGGCTCACCAAGATCGGTGAGCGCGTGGTGATCTCGCCCCACGAGCTCGCACCGTCAGAATTTTCGCACGCACTCTTGCCGGTGCCCAAGATGCAGCCCTCGCCTGCGCCGCTCGCCGAGACTTGGAGCCCGAAGGCCACCGAGATCGCGGCTGCGGGCAACGATCCGCTGCCCATCGCGTCGCCGAAGCTATTGAATCCTCTTGAATACGCCCAGGCGCTCAAGGTTCGCGCCGCAGCCGACACAGCCGCGGCGACGAAAGCCCTCCAGGAGCACGGCACGCGCAAGGATCAGGTATCAGACGCAATCCGCCGAGCGCTCTCCGAGCTCCGCTCGATCGAGACCGCACGCAGCCAAACTGAAGCCAGACTTGCGGTTCGCGCCGAGGTGCTCGCGGCAAAGCGAGACCCCCGCGAGATACAGCGCGCGCAAGCGGCAAAGTCGGCCGCAGAAGGTCAGCTGGCCCAGATCAAGACGAAGCTCGAGGCGGCGCTCGACAATTCCGCACTCAAAACTCCCGACGGGAACGAGGCGCTCGAAGCGGAACGCAGGCTCATGGCAATCCGCGCCTCCCTCGCCAAGGCCCAGGCCGCTGCGAAGGATGCGGAGCGGCGTCTGTCGCCTATCTCAATCCTCGTGAGCAAGAAGGACAACAAGGTCTACATCCGCCAGGCGCTCGCCCCCCTGATAGATGCGCCGGCGACGATCCGCGACCGCGATGCGCCTCTCGGGACGCACGTCTATATCGCGACCTCGCAGACCGATAATTCGTCCCTTGCCTGGACCGTCATCTCGTACCCGACAGCGCGCAAGAGCGTTGTTGAGACCGGTTCCCGCCGCCGTCGGGAATCCGCAGAACAAGCAAAGCCCGTTGCTGAAGGAGTGTCCGCTAATCCGGCCCAGGCCCTGGAGCGAATTGAGTTCCCGGCCGAGATTGCCGCGCTCATCTCGGAGCGATTGTGGACCGGCGGATCGCTCATCATCACTGATGAGTCCCTGAGCGATGAGACGAGCGATACCGGCACCGACTTGGTTGTCACCATCCGCTGAGTTGGCGTCTCGGGGCCTCACTCGAAGCGCTTGCGCGCAAAGCTTCAAGAGCTCGGGCATTGAGGCGGTAGCCGAACCACGACTGCCTCGGCCAATCGAAGCATTCGCGCTGCCGCTTGCTTGACGCAACGGGCCATGCTTTGGCCTGGCGGGTGCTCAGCAACGCCCGCCGCACTGGGTGGCGGCGTTTACCCCACAGCCATGGCGCTCAACGTCGGCTTTGACTCGCATACGAGCACAAGCTGCCAGCCAGCGCATGGCTCGAACCCACCTCCCGCAGCTGCCAGGGCTTGCATGCAGGAAGATCCGGGTGTCCGATCGGAGTAGTCCGCCCCAAGCCCGCTGCTGAACCCTCTCACGGAGCTCTGCCCATGCTTGACGGCGCCTGCATGAATGCCCATGTAGGCTGCAAGCGCGCACTACCGAGGTCGTCATGCGAATGCCACTCACCCTGCTGCTCTTGCTGGCTTGCCTCGCCGCGACTGCTGCGGACGCGGCTCCCTATGATCGTCGGCGATACGCGCGCGCTCACTCCCACGGTTATGCCGCCGCGCATCGCTACCGCAACGATGACACCCTCGCAGGGTACTACGAGCACCGGCTCGACGCCGTACGCTTCGGCTCGCAGCGTTGGTGGCACATCTATGACGAGCAGCATGGTGGTCGGCGCCGCTGACCCGCGGGGCCGCCGGCGATGCTACCCTGCCCTCCGCACCACGCGCTCACCGCATCGATGTCTGATGCCCGGCGATGTCTAATGCCCGGCGCCAGCCGCGATGCCCCCGAGACGATTGAGGCCGAGGCCCCGCTCGCGGTAGATGCGTCGCATGGCGCAGATGGCGCCTCGGAACCTGCGATGGAATGCGCATAGCGGCGGGGCCACGCGGCCTCCGTTAGAGCCAGGCATGGTAGCGCCGGATGTACCAACCTTTAACCAGCTGCGTGAGCAGGCAGTAGCTGAGCAGGATCCCGACAAGCCAGGGAAAATATGGCGCCGGAAGCGGGCTCATACCGACATGCGCGCCAAGCGGCGAGAACGGCAAGTAGATGCCGATCGCCATGACGCTGGCGGTAAGCAGGATGACCGGCGTTGCTGCCCGGCTTTGGATGAAGGGGATATGCTGCGTCCGGATCATGTGCACGATGAGCGTCTGCGTAAGCAGGCCGACCACAAACCAGCCGGATTGGAAGAGGGATTGCCTCTCGACGGCGTTGGCTCCAAACACGTGCCACATGACGATGAACGTAACAATGTCGAAGATGGAACTGATGGGACCGATGGCTACCATGAAGCGCGCGATCCCGGTTGCGTCCCATTTGCGCGGTTGCTTGAGGTAGTCCTCATCGACATCATCCCACGGAATCGACACCTGCGAGATGTCGTAGAGGAGGTTCTGGATGAGGAGTTGAATCGGCAGCATCGGTAGGAAGGGCAGGAAGATGCTGGCCACGAGCACGCTGAAGACGTTGCCGAAGTTCGAGCTTGCGGTCATCTTGATGTACTTGATGATGTTCGCGAACGTCTTGCGCCCTTCGATGACGGCCTCTTCGAGCACCAAAAGGCTCTTTTCAAGCAGGATGATGTCTGCCGATTCCTTGGCGATATCGACCGCCGTGTCGACCGAAATGCCGACGTCGGCGTCTTTGAGGGCGGCGGCATCGTTGATCCCGTCTCCCAGGTAGCCGACCGTGTGGCCTTTACTCTGCAGCGCGCGGATCACGCGCGATTTATCGAGTGGTGCCATCTTGGTGAAGATCGTCGCGCGCTCGGCGGCCTCGGACAGATCTGCATCGGCGAGGGCGGACACATCCTTGCCCGCCATAGCGCCGTCGACGGTCAGCCCGACCTCCTTGCAGATTTTGCGGGTGACGACCTCGTTGTCGCCGGTGATAATCTTCACGGTGACGCCGTAGTCTCCGAGGGCACAGATGGCCGCGCGCGCCGTTTCCTTCGGCGGGTCGAGAAACGCCACATACCCGGCCAGCACGAGGTCCTTCTCGTCGGCGACCGTATAGGTGCGCTCCTCCGCGGGCAGTTCCTTGTAGGCGACGGCCACGGCGCGCAGTCCGTCCTCGTTCAAGTCGCGCGTGATATGCCGCACCTTTTGCCGCATCTCCTCGGTAAACGGCACCGCTCCCCCCGGCGCTGCCCCGTTGTCATCGGCCGAAGCGCACAGCGACAGAACTTCTTCGATTGCCCCCTTGCACACCAAGAGGTTCTCGCCCCCGTTGCGAACAATGACCGACATGCGCCGACGCAAGAAGTCGAACGGGATCTCATCGATCTTTCGGTAATGCTGCAGCTTGCCGACCAGCTCGTATTGCTGGGCATAGTCGAGCACGGCGACGTCGAGCAGGTTCTTGAGGCCCGCTTGGTGGAAGCTGTTGAGCCAGGCCAGCTCCAGCACCTGGCTGTCCTCGTTGCCGTGAATGTCGAGATGGCGCTCGAGGATGACCTTGTTCTGCGTCAGCGTGCCCGTCTTGTCGGTGCAGAGGATATCCATCGCGCCGAAGTTTTGGATGGCGTTGAGCCTTTTCACGATGCTCTTGCGGCGCGCCATCATCACGGCGCCCTTGGCGAGATTGGCGGTCACGACCATCGGCAGCATTTCCGGTGTCAAACCCACCGCGACCGAGACGGCAAACAGCAGGGATTCCAGGAGATTGCCCTTCGTGATGGCGTTGATGAGAAACACAAGCGGTGTCATCACGAGGAGGAAGCGGATCAGCATCCAGCTGACGCGATTGATGCCGATGTCGAAGCTCGTGAGCGGACGCCCGCCCCCGATATCCCGCGCCATCGCCCCGAAATAGGTGGCATCACCGGTGGCCACCACGACCGCCGTGCCGGCGCCGCTCACCACGTTCGTGCCCATGAAGCACGCGGTTTCCAGGTCCAGCGCATTGCGATCGGGGCTGGCGGGCTTGACCGGCACCGGCAAGACTGAATATTTCTCCAGTGGAACCGATTCCCCAGTCAGCATGGCCTGGCTGACGAACAGATCTTTCGCAGACATGAGCCGAACGTCTGCCGGGACCATGTCGCCGGCTGAGAGGTAGACGATATCGCCAGGGACGAGGTCGGCAATCGGCATTTCGCGCGGACGCTGCATGCCGGCGCGAAGCACGCCCGCCGTGGAGCTCACCATGGCCTTGAGCTCTTCGGCGGCCCTGTTGGAGCGGAATTCCTGCCAGAATCGCAGCAAAGTGCTGAGCAGCACCATCGCACACAGAACGATGATCGTCCTGAAGGAACGATCGTCGGGAACTGCGAAGATCACATCGGAAAATAGGGAGACGATGCTGACTGCAAACAGGACCCCATTGAACGGCGTGATAAACGCGTGGAAGAGCTGGCGGTACCACGTTGCGGGCTTCTCATGGGTGATCTCGTTGCGGCCGTACAGCTCCCGCCGGGCTTCGACCTGTTCCTCAGTCAACCCGGCTCGCGCGGTTTCGAGCTGGCGAAGCGCATCCTCAGTCGCACACGTGCAAAGGTCCGCCACGCGAGACGAAAGGGCGTGCTTATAGGGGATCCGACCACGGCCGTTCTGCACGTGCTTGGCCTTGTCATTCATGGCACGCGCCTCTCAGTGACAGTGTGTTACGACGGCCGCAGTCGGGCGGGATCGCGTCCCGATCGCGGCCCTGCAAAGGCATGCAGCTTGTGGTGGAAGGAAGCGGTGCGTCACGCCGCTCGCCGAATGGACCGGCCACATCTGACGCCCTCGCTGGTTGCGGAGCCTCCGTCGACCACCCAATGGCACTCAAGCCGACCCCTTATCGGGTGGATGCGCCAAATCATCACGAGGGCGGAACGCGGCGGCGTGCGCGGGGGTGCGGCGGGATGCCGCTCGACGCGGCCGCCTTGCGCTACCTTGGTCGCCCGGCTCGCTTCGAGCACGGGCGAAGCACCATTGCTGCGAAGACCGTGGCTGCGAAGGCCGTGGCTGCGAAGGCCATGGCTGCGAAGGTATGCGACGTTCGTCTTCATAACTCACCTCCCGGATATTGAGCCCCGACGGGTCCCGAGAGGCGAGGAGGACAGGCCGCTAAGCCCGGCCGATGCTCGCCCGACAAGTGGCGTCGGTGGCGATCCCGGTTGACTGGGTTGGTGCCCGACGGAGATGCGTCAACTCCGCCGGACAGCGACTAGGGTAGCTGTCCATGTCCTCGTTCGCTTGGTTTGGATGGCTCCCGGTGTCGGGGCCGCAACTCGGATGCTCTTCCGGAAATAATTTGTCAAGCAAGGAATCGCAAGGGCTTGAGGTCATGATGATGAGCTGGGCGACAGTCCGGTCCGCGTCTAAGTCCGGAGCCACTAGGGAGCTGGTTAACTGGGCATCGGCATTTGGTTTCGGTCTTCGCCATTTTTTCTAGTCTCCTGAAGCAGCGCCTGGATCGCAACTTTCGCCTATCGACGGGCGTGGGGTGTGTTTGTGGTTAGCCCTGTGCGGCAGAAAGCGAGTGCAGGAAGGAAGAAGGAGCGCCGTCGGCCTGCCCGCGCATGGAGGAAACGTCTTGGCCTCTCTGCTCTGCGATCTGCAGGATCGCCAACTACGCCGCATCGAGGTCGTGCACGCCCTGGTTGGCACGAGCGACAGCATGGCACGGCACGCAACGCACTCCCTGCCAGTTCAATGGCAGGATGACCAAAAAAAAATGCCGCGCACAGCGGCGCGCCACCCCCCAAAAAATTACCAGCCGAATGGCTGCGGAGGCCCAGGTCGGTCCGCCGCCCAATGCGGTCAGGACGGGCACGTCGCGCCCCGTGCCAACCGGCCCTGGTCCAGCGCCTCATGAGCGCAATCGGGATTGTGGCGGCCGTCGTGTTGCCTGGTGATCACTTTGGGCTACACGCCGATCTGCTTGCCATCCTTCTTGACGTTGGAGGCGACGAAAATCAGCGGAAAATCCGGCTGCCGGTAGTCCTCTTGCAGGTAGGGCTCGGCAAGCCGAAGCGTCCGGCGAAGTCAGATAGTGCACTTCCCTGACCTCGCACATCTCGGGCCCGGCGAGCCTGTCGGCGTCGACGCCAAAAATGCGGCAGCCGATCGCGTTCTTTTCAATCCTCCTGGGGCCCGTTCTCTGTTGGCCGGCGCGGCCACCGGTAGAGCCTTTGGCGCAATGGTCCGGATCGATGGCGGCGACCTACGCTCGCCCCATAGGACCCTGATTTCACAGCCCGTTGATGTCATGATCTATGTCCCGGGTCCACGGGCGACGGCTGTTCCCAGGGAGACAGCTAATATTGTGAAGCTAGCCTCGATCACCACGTCAGTCCGGTGACCGCGCCGATGCATAACAGCTTGCCCAGCGTGCAACGGTGGCGGCCAGGCCGATTCGTCAGACACGCCGATTGAGATTTCTTTGCATGTGTCCAAGTTTCTCCCGGAACAGCCGCGCTGATCTGCCTCGCCTACTCTGGCCGGCCAGGACTACTTCTCTACATCGACGGAGCAATTCGATGGCTGAATCGAAGCGCGTGGTCGTGACCGGCACAGGCGTGGTCACCCCGATTGGCAATGACGTGCCGACGTTCTGGTCGGCGCTGAAGCACGGGCGTTCAGGAGCTGGACCA
>Ga0066903_100002550_pt1 | contig 14341 bp, 11 predicted proteins | sample PanSoiMetaGPlot1_FD_67491 | JGI IMG/M metagenome (GOLD analysis project Ga0066903, IMG submission 67491) | Tropical forest soil microbial communities from Panama analyzed to predict greenhouse gas emissions - Panama Soil - Plot 1 (version 2) | ecosystem: Environmental > Terrestrial > Soil >...
AGCACCTCGGCCCGGCCGAACGCGTCGCGCTGCGTCTTGGTGAGAGCAGGGACACGAGTCTGCAACTCCTCGAGCGAGGCTTCGCTGCGCGCCGCCCGCACGCCGTGCTCCTCGACGTAGGGAGTCACGACCAGTTCGAGCTCCGGTGACACGGCCCGCAGCTCGTCGACGAGGTGGCCCGAGGGATCGGGCGGATACGCGACCTGGACGATCACGCGCCGCTGCGCGTCTTCCTCGCGAACGTTGTCCACTACGGACTCGAATCGTAAGCTCGGTGGCGCCATGGAAGCCCGCCAATGAGCCGAGTCCTCGTCGCCTCGCCCGAGGGCGCCGTCGTCCGCCGCCGCGGTCATCTTGCCGCCACTCCGGCGGCTCTGGCCGGAACGCGGATCGCAGTGCTCCAGAACGGCAAACCCAACGCCGGTCTCCTCCTCTCCACGATTGCCGAGGACCTGGCGAACAAGATGGGCATGCGGATGGGGCCCGTGCTGGGCAAGGGGAGCGCCGCCGAGCCCGCCGACGCCGCGGTGCTCGACAACCTGCGGCGCAGCGCCGAGGTCGTGTTGACGGGAAGCGGCGACTGAGGATCGTGCACGTCGTGGAGTGTCCACGACCTCGTGCAACTCGAAGAAGCGGGGATCCCTACCGTCCTGCTCGCCACGAAGCCGTTCGAGCCGATGGCGCGCGGCGCCGCCGGCGCCCACGATCTTGCCGACGCCAGGATCGTCGTGATCCAGCACCCGTTGGGCGGCATCGACGAGGACGCCGTGCGTGCCCGTGCCGAGAGCGCAGTCGACACCGTACGCGCCCTCGTCACGCCTCCAGCGGGAGCGTCACACTCCTCGTAACCCCCCAGCTGAGCAACACCGAGGAGTGCTTGCCCGGCCCGCCCACAACCAGAACTCGGTAGTTGTCGGGGTGCCCGGTGAGCGGGAGGAACGCGTCATCGGCGACCGCGTGCATCCATGGTTCCCAAAGCGGTGGATCGAACGCGGCACGCATCTGCCCGGCCGGAAGCCGAGCCCGCTCGAAGAGATAGCGCTGAACGTCCTCACGCGACCAGCCCGCTTCGGCCATCGTCACGGCGTGTTCGGGGCAGAGCACGACGAAGATCTCGGCGCTGCTCACAGGGGCATTGTTCGAACCGAGCTGTGCGACGACCGTCGCCATCTTCTCGAGGATCCCCTCGGGTTCTCGGCTCCACATGTCGTGGACGTTGTGTGGGTTTTCTGTGCAGGCGACGGTGACGGCGCTTTCGGTGGTCACGGCCTTCGTCCAGGGATATGGCGGCCACGGCGAACCGGCCGCGTTCTCGGCGATGCAGAACGTGTACTTGCTCGGTTGGCCCTGCGTACTCGCATCCCCGGTTCCCGGCCGCGCCCCCCCGACATGCACGAGCAGGAAGCGGACCGCGCGACCAACGGTCGCGTTCGCCCGCCAACCAGGGCCGAACGCACCGAGGCCGCCGTTGAAACCGAGGTCCTTGCCGGCTCGACCGTGCACGATCACGAGCGGCGCGACCGGATGGGTCGTCGCCTGCACACCTTCGAGGTTCAGTTCGGGCGTGCCCAGTGCTCGAACCACCGTCACGAGCACCGGCATGACCTCGGGTGGGCAGCCGGCGAGCACCGCGTTCACGGCGATCGCTTGGACCGTTGCGGCGCCGTTGCGGGGCGGGAGCACCGCGACGGTCTCGTCAGGGTCCGCGTCGAGCACCTTCAGCATCCGGTCCACGCGTTCGGCGGTCGGCGCGACGACGGGGAGCCCGTCACCCCATCCGCGCTCCGCGAGCAGGTCGAGGAGCGCCTCGGGCGAGTCGTCGACCTCGATCCAGTCCCCGACCTCGTCGCTCACGAAGCCTCCGGATGCTCCTGCGTGTGCGATGAACGTACAGAAGATAGAACTGGTCTCGTCAGGCGCTGCCGGTCAGGGTCGTGTAGGGAGAACCGATGGGACGTTACGGGTACTACGTCGTCGACGCTGACGGGCACGGCGGAGAACCGCTGGGCTGGCGCAAGCGGGTGCCCGACCGGTTCCGGAGCCGGATGGTTGAGTACGTCCGCACGACCAAGGAGCACTACGGGCGAGCGGCGGCGGCGGTGCCGGGCGGCGGCATGCAGATCAGCGGGCGCAATCCGCGCACGCCGGTGTGGGCCGACGACGAGTTCGAGCTCACGCCGCCGGCCGGCATGCGGCCCGGGATGTACGACGCCGCGGCGCGACTGGACGATATGGACCTCGAAGGCATCGACGTCGCGGTGCTGTTTCCGCCGGGCTCGGGGGAGGAGTTCGCGCTCCACGACCGCGAGTTCTCGATCGCTCTGTGCGGCGTGCTCAACGACTCCCGGGCGGAGTTCGCCGCCCACGCGCCCGACCGGCTAAAGCTCGTGGCGAAACTGCCCATGATCGACCCCGAGGCCGCCGCGGACGAACTCGAGCGTTGTGTGCGTGTGCACGACGTCGTCGGGCTCGTGTGCGCCCAGCACATCCTCCACAAGAACCTCGACCATCCGTCCTTCGACGTCGTTTGGGAGACCGCCGAGCGGCTCGGCGTCGCGGTGTGCGTGCACGGCGGCGGCCAGGCGCCCGGTCAGGTGCCGTTCGTGATCGAGCGCCTCGATTCGATCCTCACCGTGCATGCCTTCACTCATCCGGTGGGCGCCATGCTCGCGCTCACGTGCTTCACGGTCGGCGGCGTGCTCCATCGTTTCCCCGAGCTCAGGGTCGGATTCCTGGAGGCGGGCGTGGGGTGGCTCCCGTTCTGGCTCGAGCGGCTCGACGAGCACTGGGAGCACGTGCCGGACCAGGCGCCGCTCATTGATCGGCCCCCGTCCGAGTACTTCGACAGGAGGTGCTTCGTCAGCTGCGAGCCCGACGAGCGCGCCGTCCCATACGTGCTCTCGGCAACGGGAGACGTCGTCTGCTACGCCTCGGACTACTGCCACTGGGACTGCGCGTTCCCCGACACCGTTCGGATCATCCACGACCGCGACGACCTCGACGAAGAGCAGAAAGCCGGCGTGCTCGCCCGGAACGCGGCACGGCTCTACGGCATCGAGATGCCGGCCGCCGTGTGATCGTCGACACGCACGTCCACGTCGTCGCCGCTGACCGAGAGCGATACCCGCTTCATCCCACCGGCGTGGGGCTCGACTGGTTCCGTGAAGCGCCGGTCACGGTCGAGAACTTCCTCGAGCTCATGACAGCCGCTGGTGTCGACCGAGCCGTGCTCGTCCAGCCCATGAGCGCTTACGGCTTCGACAACCGCTACGTGATCGAATCGGCGCGGAGGCATCCCGGGCGGCTGGCCAGCGTGGTGATCGTCGACACAATTGATGATCCGGTTCGTCGCCTCCGTGCCATGGCCCGAGACGGCATCAGCGGAGTGCGATTGTTCGCGATTGGGAACCCGACGCTCGCTCGCCTCGACGAGCCGCACGCCCTCGGCGTGTGCGCCGCGGCCGCAGAGCTCGGTCTCCGTGTCGTCATCACCATCCTCTCCAACCAATTTCCCGAGCTGCGCGCCATACTCGAGCGATTCCCGGACGTGACGATCGTGCTTGATCACTGCGGGTTACCAGACTTGAGTGGCGGCGCGCCGTACGCGAAAGCCCGCGAGTTGTTCTCGCTGGCAACTCTGCCGAACATCGTCCTCAAGGTGTCCGGTTACCTGCTGGAACAGGCCGAGGCGACGGGCGACCCGCGTGACTTCATCGACCAGCTCGCGGCGGCGTTTGGCGCCGATCGGCTGCTCTGGGGATCCGACTACTCGCAGACGCATGACCGTCCCTACGGCGGGCTCGTCGAGTTGGGGCGCGTCGCGTGTTCGCGCCTTGCGCCTGCGGATCAGCGCGGCTTCCTCGGCGAGAACGCGCTGCGGCTGTGGCCTCGACTGGGGGGTCGGGCGTGATCGCGGACGTTGGCTTCGACGTCTTTGACGTCCACCACCACGTCGGCCGCGCGTTCGACGCGCTTGGTGGTGAGCTTGACGACGGGGCCGGCGACGTTGCGGCGTTGACGCGGCGTGAGCTAACCGAGCGCCTCCGGATCATGGATGAAGGCGGTGTCAGTCAGGCGCTCGTGATCCCCGGCCATGGCTATCTGCGCCCCAACGGTCTCGCGGACACGCGGCGGGTCAACGATGAGATCGCGGCGTACCGCGATGCCACGCCAGCCCGGTTTCCCGTCGCGTGCGGCATCGTCGAGCCACGCGACGGTCCTCGTGCATTCGATGAGATCGAACGAGTCCGTTCGGAGCTTGGGCTCGCCGCCATCAGCTTCCACACGCGTTTCCAGGGCGTCTCGGTGGACAGCCGGTGGGTCTTGCGTTACCTCGATCGCATGGGGGAGCTCGGGCTCGTGCCGATCATCCATGCGATGGACGACACGCCCGAGGAGGCGCTCTGGAAGCTCGCTTCGATTGCTCGGTCTCTCCCGGACCTGACGATCCTGGCGCTCGACGCGTTCTCGTCGTACGAGGCGACGCGGCAGTGCTTCTTCTTGGCGGACGTTGCGACCAACATCGTCTTCGATACGAGCCTGAGCTACAACTTCGACTTCATCGAGGAGTTCGCGATGCGGTTCGGATCCGAACGCATCGTGTTCGGCACCGATTTGTACTCGTGGCCGGCGGGGAGGCGCGTCAGTCATCTGCTCCCGCAGATCCTCGGGTGCGGGCTGTCTCGCGACGACAAGGCCGGGATTCTGGGTGGCAACGCCCGGCGCCTCCTCGGGGTGGCCGCCGACGCCGGCGACGCAGAGCAGGCTTGAGCACATATGCGATGGCATCAGGTCGGCCCTGAGTCACCCGCCGGGGTTGGAACGAGTTCGATGACGTTGCCGGGGGGTCTTGGACAAGGATCTGAGAGCCGACCGGGCTGGTGACGACGTAATTGCGGACCGTCGGGCCGGCGTCCTGAAGCCGGACGACCTCGCTGTCGATGTCGTCGACGATGAAGTTGATGCGGTTGGCACGGAGTCTCGTCTCTCGCGTCCTCGGCTGGCCGAGTCGATGCGCGCGAGAGGGGGCACACCGCGAGTTTCGGGGCGCTTCATACGCTACCGAATTGGCTGGCGGCTGATGGCAGCCTGAGGGCGCGAGGCCTGCCGTGCGCCGATGCGCGGTGTTGGGTTGCCGACGCCGAGACCGAAGGTCGGCCACTTTCCACAGGTACCGGGAAGGGAACGGGCGGCGTCGCGCTCGCCTCCTGCCGGCCGGCGTCCGTCTGTTCACATCGAACGCGGATCCCGATCCCCGCAGGGTGGGCTGTCGGCCACGCCCGGGCGCCGTACGCAGCTCACGGCAGGGGCCCACGCGGCACGGGTAGGCCGAGGGATGGCCGGCGGCCCCGCCAGGAACTCCGGGTCGATCCGCCCCTCGGCCAACGCCGGCGCACAGATCACGAAGCACGACCTGGCAGGACGTGAGTAACGACGAGCAGCATGACGACGAGAGGTTGAGCGAGCTATGCACCCACATGATTTGCTCCGCACCTACAGGGCGACCCTGCTCACCGATAAAACAGAACCCCGAGCACGGGGATCGTCACCGTGCTCGGGGTTCCGTGGCGTTGCTGGGGGTGGAGACCAAAGGGCGGCTCCGTACGCGAAGGTACGCTCCCGGTCAAGACGCCGGTTCCGCTCCCTGACGCGGCGTTGATGCGCACAGCACTTGCCGATATCCGATGGGAGCTGGCGTTTGATCGGGTCGCCGAGGCTTCTGACGGACTGACGCGGTCATGGGGAAGCCTGGGTGCGGACGGGTCCGAGTGCACGCGCGACCTAGAGCTTGGACGGGAAGGTGAGCGTGCCGGTCGCGGTGCTCGCGTACTTCGTGTGAGCAACGCCCGTTGCCGGGTTGACCGAGACGGTTGTCCTCGTCGCGGTCGAGGTGAGGACGCCCGTACCTCCCGCGTAGCGTCCGGTGCCGCCGGTGACGGTGTAGGTCGCGGGATAGCGGTTCGCGTGCGTGAGTGCATCCGAAAGTGACGGATCCGGGATGTATCGTTCGGCAAGGGTGCCGGTGAGGCTGTCGCCCCGGGTGTCGGTGTAGCTGAAGCTCCACTCGAGCTGGGCGCCTTGCAGCCTGGGTTGGCTGATCGTGTAGGTGCCGTGGCCGAGGTGCTTGGCCGTCCAGGTCCAGCAACCGACCGGCGTGGTGCTTCCCGGTGGGGTCGAGCACTTGGTGCGGCGAGAGTTGTTCAGCAGGTTGTTCTGCGCGTCCGAGTATTCATCGCCGGACAGGCGCACGACCGTGCGGTAGCTGTGTGATTGCGACGCGGCGTTCACCCGGGGAGCCGACGCCGGGCCGGCGATCGCAACGAGGATGGTGAGGGCGAGGAGGCAGATCGTGATCTTTCGCATATGAGCCTCCGCCGTGCCGTGATCGTTCAATCAGGCTTAGCTCAGTCGAGCAATGCGGCTCGCCGAAAGCTCTAGCGAGCACGGGTCGGGGTCGCTCACTCGGCTTCCTCGGTGGGCACGAATCCCTGGCGTAGCAGATTCTCGGTCACGACCCGCGGCTCGACGAACTGGAGGAGGTACTCGGGGCCACCCGCCTTCGATCCGACGCCTGACAGCCCGTAACCGCCGAAGGGTTGGCGGCCGACGAGCGCACCCGTGATACCGCGATTCACATACAGGTTGCCGGCGCGGAAATCGCGGGCAGCCTTACGGATGCGGGCAGGCGAGCGTGAGAAGAGCCCGCCGGTGAGCGCGTACTCCGACGCGTTTGCGAGGTCGAGCCCGTGGTCGAAGTCGCGGGCGCACAGGCACGTCAGGAGCGGCCCGAAGACCTCCTCGGTTGCGACACGCGCGTCCGGACGCTCGGCGACGACGACCGTCGGACCGACGTACCAACCGCTCTCGGGCACGTCGTTACGCTGCAGGACAACCTTGCCCTCGTTGCGCGCGACGTCCTGGTACTTGCGCACACGCCGGTACGCGTCCTCGTCGATGACCGGACCGACGGTGGTACGCAGCTCGGACGGATGCCCGACGGGCACGCTCGCCGCCGCGCCAGCCAACCGGTCGACGACCTCGTCGAACACGGGCGCCAGTGCGATGACGCGAGACGCGGCGGAGCACTTCTGGCCCGCGTACCCGAACGCGCTTTGGATGACGGCGGGGACAGCCACATCGAGGTCGGCGTCGCTGTCCACGATGACGGCGTTCTTGCCGCCCATCTCGGCGACGACCCGCTTCACGTGACGCTGGCCTTCGCGCTGCACGGCCGCCTCACGCAGGATCTCAAGGCCCACGGCCTTGGATCCCGTGAACGCGATGAACGACACCTTGGGGTGTCGCACGAGGTCGGTGCCGACCTCCTCGCCCATGCCGGGCAGGAACGCCAGCACGCCGGGGGGCACACCCGCTTCGTGCAGGATCTGCACCAGACGCAGTGCGACGCCGGGCGTCTGCTCGGCCGGTTTGAGTAGCACCGCATTGCCCGTGACGAGCGCGGCCGTCACCATGCCGGCCGGGATGGCCAACGGAAAGTTCCAGGGGGAGATAACGACGCCGACGCCGCGGGGTTCATACCGATAGGAGTTCGCCTCACCCGGTGCCTGCGCAACCTCCGGCCCGGACATCAGTCGCAGCGCCTCACGGCCGTAGTACTCACAGAAATCGATGGCCTCGCACACGTCGGCGTCGGCCTCCGGGATCGGCTTGCCTGCCTCGAACACCTCGAGCGCGGCGAGCTCGGCGCGCTGCTCGCGCATGAGCGCGGCCGCCCGGAAGAGCACAGCAGCCCGATCACGCCAGCTCGCGTCACGCCAGCGCGGCCACTCTCGTTGCGCCGCCTCGACGGCGCGGTCGGCCTCGACCGGGCCCGCTCGCCCGCTGCGGCACACGACGACGTCGGTGCGGCCGGGGTCGACCGACGTCAACTCGTCACCCGTCGGGATCGCGCGCCCCTCGATCAGCACCGGCGCCGAGAAGCCCAGCTCGGCGCCGACCTGCTCCACGGCGGCGCGCACCCGCGCCTGCGGCCCGGGCCGGCGGAGCTCGGCGCGCGGCTCGTTGACGAAGGTCGCCGGCGCCGCTGGGTCGGTGGGCGCGCGCGGCGGGTGCTCCGGCGTCGCCTCGGGCAGCGTGGACTCGTCGACCGCAGGTGGCATGACGAGCTCGTCGAGGTCGCGACCCTCGGCGAAGCGGTGGCGCACGAAGCTCTCGTTCGAGGTGTTCTCGAGCAGGCGGCGCACCAGATACGCCATGCCGGGAACGAGCTCGCCGACGGGGGCGTACACGCGGACCCGCCGACCCATGCCGGTCAGCGCCGCGTGCACGGGCTCCGCCATTCCGTACAGCAGCTGCAGCTCGATCGCGCTCTCCTCGAGCCCCTGCGCGCCCGCGTACGCGATCGCGTAGGCGAGGCTGCGCACGTTGTGGCTGGCAATGGCGGGCCGAACCGCGCCCGCGGAATCGACGAGGTGTCGTACGCAGCGCTCGTAGTTGGCGTCGGTCTCGGCCTTATGATCGAAGACGGGCGACGGCCAACCCTCGGCGCCGGCGATGACCGTCTCCTGGTCCCAGTACGCACCCTTCACCAGCCGCACCTGGAGCGGGATACCCAGCGCATTGCGCGACCACGCCACCAGATCCCGCAGGTCGGCATACGAATCGCGCCGGTTCGCCTGCACGACGCACCCGAGTTGCGGTCCGTCGGGGAACTCGGCTCCGAGCGCTCGCACCAGCTCGAAGGTCAGGTCCTTGTCCTCGTCGTGCTCGGTATCGAGGTTGATCGTGGCCCCGTTATCGCGGGCGCGGGTCACGATCGGCCGGAGGCGGGCGAGCGCCTCGGCGAGCCCGTCCGCCGCGGTGAGCGGACCGAACAGAGGCGACAAGGCCGACGGCTTCACGGACACGTTGGCGCGTGGCAACGGGCCCCACGGGTCGCGCTCGAGGTCCGGCCGCTCGGGCCACGCCGCGCTGCCGGTCACGAGGGCGTCCACGAGCTCCTCGACGCGTTCCGCGTAACGGTCGGCCTCGGCGGCGATGACCGTCTTCTCGCCCAGCAGATCGACGGTCGCCGCCTCGCCGCGGCGCCATAGTCGTGCGAGCTTTGGGAGTGCGGCGGCCGGATCGGCGCCGGCGATGAACTGCCGGGCCATGCGCAGGATATTGCGGCGCGCCACGGAGGCCGACACGTGTGCACCGAATGGCACGTGCTCGGCGACGTCGATGCCGAGGTCGAGCGCGCGCGGCACAGCGATTTGCTCGGGGCCGTTGAAATACTCCTCGAGATGCCGGAGCACGTCCTCGTCGTCGCGGCAGGCGGGAAAAACGTCGACGAAGCGGAACAGCTGTGCCTTGAACGGCGGATGGCGCATCGCCCACTCGAGGGTTCGGTCGGTCCACCAGCTCAAGCGGTACACGTGGGCGTGCTCCAAGTGCCCACCTTCGGCGATGCGACGGGCCAGAGCTTGCACCTCCGACTCGAAGGAAGCGGACGTCATAGCGCCGTACTCGGCATCAGCGAGATCGCCACCTCGACGACGAGCGCGGCCACGCGGGCTGCAGAAGCTGTGTGCACGTCGAAAAGCTATCGGCGCAGCGCCACACTTTGACTGAACCTAGGGCTGCGAGATCGGCGGGCGCTTGCGGATCAGGGTCGACTCGAGGTCCTACATCAGATGGATGACTTCTAGTAACCGCGAACGACCGGGTTTCGCCTTCCGATTTGGTGCGGGGGTCTCAGAACCTCTGCGGAACGAGGTGGAGAGCGAGATCGGGGTCCCGGCGGGCGGGAAGTTTCACCTCCTTGGGCTCGCCCGACACGTGCTTGTCGATCGGAGAACGCTCAAGCGCCCCCTCGGCCCTTGCTCGCCGGGGTGACAAGCAGTCATTTCGGGTACCGAGCACTGATCGGACGACTCGCGATGTCAAGGACCGCAAGTCCCAAGGCGGTCAGAGGGCTGCACGACTCGAGGTGCGGATAGCCACGGGCAGCTTGCCTGCGTGGACAGCAGGCTGATAGCAGACCTGGGCGCGCGGCGATTAGCGCTGGGGCCGCTCTCGCAGCTGCGTCGGGTTTGGCTCAAGGCGAGGGCCGTCGACTCGCGAGGCTCTGGAGGTGTACCCGGGGCGTCTGGGGATCGTCACGTTCGGGGTTGGTCGTTTGCGTGCCACTGGTCACGGAGCTGGTTGCCGTGTTCGCTGGCGTTTGCTTGGGCGTTTGCTAGGGCTTGTTGATATTCGGCTTCGAGTTCGTCGGCGAGCCGCTGCGCGTCTCGTAGCTGGCGCGTGTAAGAGTTCGCGACCGCGTCTTGGTACTCACTTTCCCAGCGTTGGCGTCGTCGCTCGGCTGCTTGTGCTGCGTGCTCTTCGGCGTCGCGTAGCGTGCGACGATCCTCGTCTTCCCACCGCTGGCGTCGCTCGTCGGCCTCCTGGGCAGCTCGATCGGCAATGTCTTGAAGATCTCGTTCGGCTTGGGCTGCGCGGGTGGCTCGTAGTTCTTCTTCGCGTGTCCGTTGCTCTTCAGCGTCGTGTGCGGCACGCTCCCGGGCTTCTTGGGCGACGCGCCGGTCTTCGGTTTCCCACCACTCCCGCAGCGCCTCGGCTCCCCGGCTTGCACGTGCGAGGGCTTCTCGGGCGGCGCGCTCGTCCTCGGTTTCCCACCATTCGCGCAGCTCCAGGGCTTCCCGAGTGGCGCCTTCCCGCGCTTCTCGCATCACCCGTTCTTCCTCAGCCGTCCAGCGCTCTCGGAGCTCTCGCAGCTCTCGGGCCGCGCGTTCGTTGGATTCGCGTAGATCACGCTGTTCGTCGGCGGCCCAGCGCTCGCGCCGCTCCCGGATCTCGCGTTCGCGGCGTCTTCGGGCCTCTTGATCGAGCCGCTCCGCCTCCGCCTCCAAACGGCGGCGCAGCTCATCGGCTTCCTCCGTCACCCGGGCCCGCGCTTCACGCTGGGCCTCCTCGTATTCGGTCTCCCAGCGGCGGCGCAGCTCCTCCGCCTCTTGAGCGGCTCGGTTCTGGGCCTGCTGCTCGGCCTGCTCGTATGCGGTTTCCCATCGCCGGCGCAACGCCTTGGCCGCTTCTGCACGACCCTTGAGTGACTCCTCCAAGGCGCGTCGCTCCTCTGCGTCCCAGCGCTGCCGTTGGGCCTTGAGGTCCGGCGCGTGTCGTTTCTGTAGTTCTCGCTGCGCTTGCTCGTCCTCGAACATCCAGCGCTCGCGTAGCGCGCCGAGCGCCTCCTGGGCAGCGTCCTCCTCGCCATCGCCGAAGTGGGAGCGGACCTCGTCGGCCTCCCGAGCCCGGCCTTCCTCCAGCGCCTTCCGGCGCACCGCCTCGGTTTCGACCTCGACCCGCTCGTATTCGGCCTCCCAGCGCTCGCGGATCTCCTGGGCGGCCACTTCACTGCGGTCCTGGGCCTCGGCCTCGCCGCGCCCGTACTCGAGCTCCGAACGCTGCCGCCGGGCCTCAGCAGCACGCGCCGCGCGTTCCGCCGCGTCGCGCTGGGCGCGCCCGAAATCAGCCTCCCAGCGCTCGCGTGCGACTTGGGCTTCGTGCTCGAGGCGCGCTTGTGCCTCCCGCAACGCTCGCTCACAGTCCGCATCGAGACGGGCCCGCCGCTCCTGCGCCTCGAGCTCGGCCCGTTCCTGCGCCTCCCGCTCGGCCATCTCGAACTCGGTCTGCCAGCGTTCCTGGCGCACCCGCGTCTCCCGCTCGAGACGCGCCTGCGCCTCCTGCCGCGCGTGCTCGTACTGACGCCGCCAGCGCGCCCGACGCTCGTCGCTGTCTCCCAGCGCCCCTTCGTACTCACCCTGCCAACGCGCCCGACGCTGCTGCGCCTCACGCCCGGCCCGTTCCTGAACCACGGCCTCCGCACGCGCATACTCGCCTTCCCAGTGCGCCCGACGCTGCTGCGCCTCTCCCACCGCACGGGCCTGCGCGTCCGCCTCCGCCTGCGCGTACTCGGTACGCCAGCGCGCCCGCCGCTCCTCGGCCTCTCGCGCCAGCCGCTCGTCCTCCGCCCGCCACCGCGCCTCGCGCTCCTTCGCCTCCCGGGCCGTGCGCTCGGCGGCCGCTTGCTCCGCACGCTCGTATTCGGCCTCCCACCGCGCCCGGCGTTCCTCGGCCTCTCGCGCCGAGCGCTCCTCGCCCGTCATCGTCTCTTCGAGCTCGAGCTGCTCGAGCTTGTGCAACCACCCGAGCCCGTTCCCATCCGGCGATGTGGCGTCCGCGACTGGCTCGACCTCTTCGGTGGCCGCGGCCGGCGGCTCGTCCCCGGACGCAAACCCCTGCGTGTCTTCCGCCACAACCCGTCCGCCTACTACCGAAGCGAACTCCCGTCAACGCCTCCGTCTGCGCCACTCCGGCCATGGAGCAGCTGCCGTCGTTCATCCGGCGCAGGCCTCCCCGCGCTATTAACCGATCCGGTTTCGTGCGCCTGCGCGGCCCCTGTGAGATCAACGTCCTGCCTCTGCCCCGTCACCCCTCTCCTGGCGCCACCCACCCTCGCGTGCCGACCACCCGCACCGATCGCCAGCTCGGGGCTGCCCGTGCTCGCCCGCGAGCCGCACAGAACGACGCGGCAGCCAGCGTTGAACCGAAGCACAGAACCGGCGTTCCGTGCGTCGCCAACACGAGCGCATTTGGACTCCGCGGGCAGAGCTAGGGCGAGCTCGTGACGCCGATCACGTCGTGAAACCCAGTCGCCTGTCCTACCTCGATGATGCGGCCGTCAGGATCACGCATGTAGCACCGAATCTCATAGCCGTGGTTGTCGAGCGGCGGCCACGAGATGTGTGGGACGCCACTGATACCTGGTCCGGGCCTAGGTGCCCGGCGGGAGCGCAGAAGCCGAGCGTGAGAGGCGGAGGGTGGCAGCGGCCAACACATACAGCCGCTGTTGGGAGTCAAGGCGCCAGTACATGGCTAGCCAGAGGTTCAGCAGTGAGGACACCAGGGATCAGTCAGAGCGTTCCACCCGAGATATCCGGGAGAGGGAATGGGGAGGGCGGATCGTGCGCGAAACACCGAACACGGACAAGGAGAACAACCTCGGACCCGTAGTCATGACGGACGTCACGCCCGAGGAGTTCCGCGCGCTACAGACCGGATCGGCTGGCAGGCGCAACATCGGTCCCGAAGTAACGAGACCACAAGTCCGAGCCGTAAGGCCCGAACTTCCAGGGCAGAAGGAGACCAGCAATGCGCAAGATCATCGCAGCCCTCCTCGGCGGCGTCACCGCCGTCGTCGCCGCTGTGACGCTGACGGCGGCACCATTGTCGGCGTCGGACGGCAGTGTGAACCCGACAACGCTCACCAACGCGGGCTGGACGTGTCTGTGGCTGGTACACGCCACGCACTGCGTACCACCCGGGATCAACGTTTCCAACCTCCCGCCGTCGATCCCGGTTCTCGTGTTCGGCGCTCCTCGAACGGACCCGTTGGATCCGACCGCGCCGTTCCTGGGCACCGAGCAAAACATTCGCGCCGACCTCTTCGCGGGTCAGCCTTGTCCCACCGACCCCCCGACTTTCCAGTACACGTTCCTTCCGTCCATCGGTTTCCCTCTCCCCTACTACGCCTGTCACAGATTTGACGCTCCACCCCCGTTCTGACCCCGACTTTCACGTCGCGACTGATGCCGCGGCGTGAGGACCGCGAAGATGCCCTCCTGGTGCAGGATTCTGACGGTGGCAACACCTCAGGATCCGAACCAGGAGGGCACTTCGCGACGATTCGCCCCGCCTCGTCGACGGCGCACACAAGAGGAGGCAGCAGCTTCACCGCGCCCGCACGCGGAAAGCGGGAGACCCGGTCCTTGGTCTCCCGCCTTCCTTGCTTGCCCTCCCGTCGAGGCCATCATCGTGCGCGGAGGTGACCTCGGCGGGAATGGAAGCAAGAACCTTGGAACGCAGGTTCCTGCCCCTATGTCGCCGGGCGACAGGCAAGGGGGGCCTCCTCTGCTACCCGACAGATTCGGGAAGGTAGCCGGAGGGCTAGCCGGCTACCAGTAAATGGGAGGGGACATGCGTCACGTTCCGCGTCCGCGCCCGTCGTCGACCCCGGCGACATCCGCCAGCCGTGCTGGCTGGAGCGCCGTCAAGCCCTCTCCTACATGGAGTCGGTGCTCGACCGCCTAGCGGTCGTGCGGTGAGCGTGTGTGAACAGCCACAAGTAGGGCCAAGTGGCCCTATACCCATCCATAAGGTGCCGTCTACATTCCCGGTCAGCAGCAGCAAGGCGAAGAGAGAAGTGAACGATGAAGCGCGCCCGCCTCTGGAAGGCGCCGCTTCACAATGACTCGCGGATCCTTCACCCGAGAGTCGTGTGTTCCTTCGAGAGACGCAAGTGAGTCGTGGTTTCTCAGATGCGCGCTCTTCTTGAACTGCG
>Ga0066903_100002551_pt1 | contig 14341 bp, 13 predicted proteins | sample PanSoiMetaGPlot1_FD_67491 | JGI IMG/M metagenome (GOLD analysis project Ga0066903, IMG submission 67491) | Tropical forest soil microbial communities from Panama analyzed to predict greenhouse gas emissions - Panama Soil - Plot 1 (version 2) | ecosystem: Environmental > Terrestrial > Soil >...
TTCTGGTATTTCGTCACCAGCGGCACGCGCAAAGACACCAAAGCTTTAAAAGAGCAGATCGCCTTACTGCAAAAAGCGAACGCGGAAGCCCAGATTGCTTCGCAACGACTGAGCGAATTCCGCGCTGCTTATAAGAACAAGCAGGAAGAACTGGAAGAGTTAAAGGCCCTGCTGCCCGAGCAACGCGAACTGACAAAGGTCCTGGAAGGCATTCAGGATCGGGCGAAAGCTACCGGCCTGTCGCTGCGAAAGTTCTCTCCAAAAGACGACATGACGCAGGATTTCTACAGCGGCAAGAAGATCGACGTCTCGGTGCAAAGTTCATTTGCCGGGCTGCGGTCCTTCTTTGACCAGATGGCGCACTATCAGCGCATCGTTTCAATCACCAATTTCGAGATCAAGCAGTTGGACAATCAGGGCACGGCCAAGACCGTGGACGCTCGCTTTGATTTGACCGCGTACTACGCCTCGAATGAAAACCTGCAGAAGCAGCAAGGCGCCAATCAGCAGGGCAAGCCGAATGCGGCTGCCGGGACTCCCGCCGCGGGCAGTCCGGCCGCCACAACCCAGGCGGTGCAACAGGCCGCTGCGCCTGCGAGCAGGAATTAGAGCTAGTCTCTTTGATGGTAGGAAACACTATGATGGACCACAAAAAAGTCATTCGTTTCGGGCTCATTCCGGCATTGACGCTTTCCGCGATTAGCCTGGCGGCATTCAACGTCGCCGCTCAGGACAAAGCCGGCGTGAAAGCCGAAGTCAAAGCAGGTAACGAGAAGTCTGCGGGCCGCGATCCGTTTAAGAAATATCAGCCGGTCGTAAAGCTTAATAAGGTGGCCACGAAACTGGCGCCGCCGACGATCCAGGTGCGCATTGAGCGTTATCGAGCTCAGAAGATCGCCGCCGCCAATGCACACGTGGCGGCGCCCAAGCCAACCACAGCTTTATTGCTCAGCGAGGTGCAAGTCACCGGTATATTCCGGACCCCGCGTGGTTGGTCTGCGATGGTCGAAGCGACACCGCTGACTCCCAGGCTCTCGTACGTGATCTATCCGGGCGAGATGTTCTTTGACGGTCAGCTGGTCGCGATCGAAGAAGGCCGTTTGGTATTTCGCCGGGATATTGTTTGGGATGATGGCCACAAAGAAAAGTCGGTTGAAATCAAGCCGCTGCGCCAGGCCAGCCCAGTCGAAGCCATGACCTCAGCCCAATCGTCGGCCAAGGACTCGCCCGCCGACGCTCCGGCTACCTCAGCCGCGAAGCCGGGAAGTCAGGAAAAGCAATAGCCAAAGATTCGGGCCGTCAAAATCCACAGCTGACGGCCACTTCGGTGAACGAGACCAAAGCACCGCTTCGTTCACGTTTGACAACAGGCCAAAACTCCGCGTAGTGCGGCTGTGCTTGGAATGTAGGCATTCCGAGCGAGCACGTGACGGAGGTTCGGCTAGTCCCTGAGGAGGGAATAATGCCTAAGCACTTTAAGAATATCGCCGTCAGGACCTGCGCCCTCGCGTGCGTCGCCGGCTTGTCTCTGAATAGTTTCGCATTTGCTGTCGCGGCCTCGGCCGGCACGACAAGGAAATCTGCGCGCGCTTCTCGGCTCGACCAGGTGGCGCGACCGGAACCGTCGCCAACCCCGTTGGCAACGGCGTCGGCAGGCAGTCCGGCGAAGGACAACATGACGCAGCAGCCGAGTCAGGGCCGCCAGTACGGTCAGATGGGATTCACCGGCGAGCCGATCAATTTGAATGTGGTCAACGCCGACGTCCGCGATATCCTGAACTACATCACTGAGCAATATGGCATTAACTTTGTCATTGACAGCTCAGTCGGTGCCGTGCCGGTGACCGTGAACGTGCAGGACGTGCCATGGAATTACGCACTCGACGCGATTCTGCGCGCCAACAAGCTGGGCATTGATGTCAACGGAAACATTTTGCGCGTGGCGACCAGCGACACCCTGGCCAAGGAAGCGGAAACGCAGAGAGTGATAAAGGACGCGCAGCTCAGCAACGCTCCGCTGGTGACCGAGTTCATTCGTTTGAATTATGCGCGCGCCTCGGGCACCTTGGCCCAGGCGGCTGGTTCCACGAGTGGCTTCGCCGGCGGTTCGACGAATTTGAGCTACAGTGGCGGCGCGGGTGGCGACCTGACCGGTATGGGCGGCGAGCAGGGCTTACTGCCGATCATCAAACGACGTCTGTCCCGTCTGGGCTCAGTCGAAGTTGAAGGTCGCAGCAACACCCTGATCGTTACCGATGTGAAAGAGAATATCGACGCCATTCGGCAGTTGGTGGCCATCCTCGATCAGCCCGAACCTCAGGTGGAAATCGAAACGCGCATCGTGATCGCGCAGCGCAACTTCAGCCGCGACCTCGGCGCACAGCTTTCGATGGGTGTAATCGGACTCAATCGCGGCAGCCTGGGTAATATTTCGACGTTGCCTTCCAGCGGTACGGGACAGGGCAGCGGTGGCAGCGGCGGCGGCAGCGGTGGCGGCGGCAACAACTCGAACCCCACCCTGCAGTCGGGTCCGAACCCGTACTCCGTGTTCGGTGGTTTGGCCAATACGGCGATGCCAACGAATAACCTGCGCTCCGCGGCGGCCAACACCGTAATCGGTTTGACTACCGGCTTGATTGGCACGGCGCAAATCAGTCTGCTGGTCAGCGCGGCGGAAAATCGCGGTGAAGTGAAGACTGTGGCGACTCCGCGTATCACGGCCTTGAATAATCGCCCGGCTCAGATTGAAAGCGGATCGCAGATTCCGGTGCAGACTACGCAAGCCGCCGGTGGCACTGCTGTGGTGACCACCACCTTCGTATCTGTTCCGCTGCGGCTTTCAATCACTCCGCAGATTACCGACGCCGGTACCGTGGTGCTGCGCGTCACGATTGAAAACAATACGGTGAACACTGGTATTGCGGTCGGTGGCGTTCCTGGCATCGACACTCAGCGCATGCAGTCCGAAGTGCTGGTTCCGGATGGTGGCACGACCGTCATGGGCGGTGTGCTGGCCGATCAGGAAGCTACCCAGAGACAGCGGACGCCGGGCGTTGCCAGCATCCCGATCATCGGCAACCTCTTTAAGCGCAAACTGGTGACGAAGGACTCCACGGAAATTCTGTTCTTCATCACTCCGCACATTTATCGGCCGGACTACTTTGGCCGTCCGACTACGACGGCGCCGACTTCTGGTCCGCGCACGACCAGCGTTCCTCAGCCGGTACCACTTGGTAACCCGCAGAGCAACACGCCGACGCCGACGGAGTTGCAGCAGCCGGAGAAGAGCCCGATGATGCAACCCAGCTCGCAACCAAACGTGTTGGGTGCCCCCACCCAGCCAGTATCACCGACGTCCGGAACTGCCCGCCCTGGAGCAGTTAGCGGTCAGCGTCCGGAGTAAGTAGGTGGTAACTTTTGCTTAATGAATGTGGCGCAAGTTATCAACTTGCGCCACATACTTTTGAACAGTGAGAGATCGATATGTTCAAAGAAACCCTCCAAACGATAGTCGACAAGACGGGCGGCAGTCTGGGCGCGCTGATCATGGGCGTCGATGGATTGTCCGTGGAAAAATTCTTCACCGAAGAAGGCACAGCCGCTAATCTCGATATTGCGGCCGCTGAACTAACGTCACTGATCCGGAGCGCCAGTCGCACCGGAAATGATTTGGGTCTCGGCGATTTGCGCGAGCTGGTCGTCACGCACGACAAGGTGACCTTCCTGATGCGCTTCCTGGGCCGGGACTATTTTGCCGTGCTGGCCTTGTCGCCGGAAGGCAATATCGGCCGCGGGCGGTATGAATTAAGGAAGGCCGAGCTCACTTTGGCAGAAGAATTCGTTTAATAGTTCTCTCGTCACAACACACGCCCACCTCAAATTTAAAAAGGGGTAAGATCATGAACTCTTTCGCAAAGGTATTTGCGACCGTCGCCGTTTTGATCTTTGGCGCGAGTGCTGCCGGCGCCGCCACGCTGCAAGCCAAGGTGCTCGAGGTGCGCAGCGGCAATACGCTCGTCGCCGCCAACATCAATCGCTCGGTGCGGATTCGTCTGAAGGCCGTTGCGCCTCCGGAAGCCGGTCAGCCCTACGCCGATGCGGCGAAGGACCATCTGAAAACTCTGTTGCTCGACAAGGAAGTCACCATTGATTACACGCACTTCGTCGGCGGATATCTCGAAGCGAGGGTCATTCTCAACGGAGTTGACATCGGATCGCAAATGTTGCGCGACGGTGCTGCCTGGTTCGATCACGGAACCGACTTTGAGTTGAACGAAGCCGATCGAGACCTTTACGCACAATGCGAACAGGCGGCGCGCACTGAGAAGCGAGGACTCTGGCAGCAGGAAAAGCCGGTCGCTCCGTGGGAGTTCCGCCGGCTCCAAAAAGAGAAGGCGGACGAAGTCACCAAAGGAAAGTCGCCCTTGGTGTCGCTGCGCACCAACCGGACTTCTTTTTCCAACTCCGATTTGATGGGCTCGCTGACACATCCGCCGAGTCCGTCCAGCCCGTACCCGGGATTACGGCCGATCAGTCAGAATGGAACTTTTGAACGGTGGACCAACTTCGAATCGCCGCTTGCACATTTCTCGGTCATGATTCCCAGCAATGGGGTTGAAGGCTCATCGGTCACGACGGACCAGCACGGGCTTCCGGTATCACTCGAGATCCTGGCTGCCGGCAACGAGCAGGCTTTCGTGATGCTGATTTCCGGCAAAGGGCCCAATGACAACCTCACGACTGCGACCGCGCTTGATAAATCGATGCGAGAATTAGTCAACAACCGCGCAGCCACGAAGTTTTCCGTGAAACCGGTGCGAGATCTGAAACTTGGCGACTATTACGGCCGGCAATATAGTCTGACCAGCGACCTCTTTTCCGGCACTGCCCGCGTGTATACCAAGCGCATCGGAGAAGAGCGGCAAGTCTATGTCCTTTACGCGTTGACACGTCCCGGAGCGGAAGCGATCAGCAACCAGTTTCTGAATTCATTCAAAATCGGCCAATGAGCTAGCCGCTCAATCCGCCGGCATTGATTCTAATAATCCGTTAGCCCGATCGTGAGGGAGAGCGTTCAGTGAATTGCTCAAGTCCCAGCGGTCGGGCTATTGTCCTTTCGGACTTTGTTGCTAGAATTTCGCTCGCTTAAGCGAATTCAGATTCCCGCCAACGAAAGGGGCAGGTCCCCATGAAGACAAAATTGCCGTTACTGTTCCTGGCAGCAGCTGTGCCGTTGTTGATTGTGGCCACGGCATTTGCCGCGCAATCCGGTCGCAGCTGGATGAACGGATTCATCTTTGCGGATTCAGACACCAAAGGGCTTGAGGGCGCGAAGGTGGAACTGACCGGAGATCAGGATAACGCTCGACTGAAGTCGGTTCATCTGAGCACCAGCGCCGCCAACGACGGGGCTTACTCACTCAAAGACATACCTTATGGCGACTATACCTTCCGCGTATCGGCCGAAGGCTACCTGCCGTACGAGATCAAGCTTTACGTGGGATCGGACATGCTGACCCAGATACACGTACGGCTGCGGCGCAAGAGTTGACTTGCTTAGCCGGTTCCCGCGGGCATCTTGACTGCCGGCATCAGTTTGAGAATTATCCTTTGGCGGCGCGCGACGCGCTTCGGGTTTACTTGCGGATTGAAGACCGTGCGCGGGTTCGGGATCATAGCCGAGAGAAACGCGCCTTCGCGCGCGTTAAGATTGGCCGCCGACTTGTGCAGGTAGTACTGTGAAGCAGCTTCAGCGCCATAGATCCCATCGCCCCATTCGATGACATTCAGGTAGATTTCCAGAATTCGCCGCTTGGATAAATTTCGCTCCATGAAATAGGTAATCAGCGCCTCCTGACCTTTGCGGAAGAACGAACGCTCGCTGGAGAGATACAGGTTCTTCGCCAGCTGCTGGGAAATCGTTGACGCGCCGCGCTTGAAATCCGGAAGGTTGGGAAGCCACGAGTCACTCTCACCTTCCTGCTTTGCTTCCTTGTCAGCTTCTTTCTGCGCCTGGTCCCAGGCCCGCTGAATCGCGTCGTAATCAAAACCATGGTGAGTGGCGAAGTTGTCGTCCTCGCCGGCAATTACCGCGCGCTGTAGTTGCGGCGAAATCCGCTCCAGGGGTACCCAGATTTGTACTCGCTTCGGCTGCACACCGCTGCGCTGGGCCTCGCGAATTCGCGTTTCGATCATCGAGGTCGTGGCCGGGTTCTGATCCTTCAGCTCTGCGGCGCGGGGCAGCATCACCGCCTCAAACAGGAGCCCGCCCAGTAGTAGTCCGGCAAATGCGTAGAAGATGTAGCGGATGATCCGAAGCATGCTGATTAGGGTAAGGGGAAATGGGGAAAGGGTAAAGGCGGAAGGCGGAAGGCGGAAGGCAGAAGGCAATAGGGGTTCTGTTGGCGAATTGGCAACTCTGCGAAGCGGACGACAGCGTAAAGCCTGGCGCGGAGCGAAGCGGAACCCCTCAGGTAAACGATAAGGAATGCACGTAAGCCGGCGGGCGCCAGAAGTCAGTGTACCGTCAACTCATTCTTCCGTAGCCCCCGCTGCGCGGTTTGCGTACGCCTCCGAATGGTGAGCCCCTGGCCGGCTGCTGAAATATCTCCGGATTTCGTCATTTCAATAAACTGTTACCGAAAATCTGAGGTTCGAAGCTATGAATAGGCGTTTCCTGGCGTCTCTTTTTATCGCGATAATCTTCGGGGTTGGAGCATCCTCGACCCGCGGGCAAGCGCCGGACCCGAGCCGGCGTCCGCCCGTTTTGCGTTCGGCGGGAACCGCTGAAGGCCGCGCTCAAAGTTCGGCACCGCGGCAAACCAGTCCGGGAGCACTAATTACCGTGCCGGCCGTAGTGATGGACCGTAACGGCCGTTACGTCGGCAATCTTCGTAAGGAAGACTTCCACATTTACGAAGACGGAGTCGAACAGAATCTGGCCTATTTCGCGTCAGTCGAAAAGCCATTCACCGTGGCTTTAATGCTGGACGTGAGCGGTTCGACCAAGTACCAACTGGATCAAATCCGCGAAGCGGCGAACACTTTCGTCAGCCGCCTGCGTTACAACGATCGGTTGCTGGCGCTTACCTTTGACGGCAAGATCAACTTGCTGACCGATGTGGCCGACGTCAGAACCATTCGTCAGAGCAAGCTTCATATACCCACGATTACCGACGGGACGGTGCTGTACGATGCGGTCGACTTCACCTTGAAGCGGATGACGCAAATCCCTGGACGGAAAGCTATTGTGCTGATGACCGATGGTGTGGATCAAAGCAGCGCCGCAACTTTCCAAAGCACCATCGCCGAGATCGCTGAACAGGATGTTCTGATCTATACGGTGCGCTACAACACTCTGCCTCAACTCCCGCAACGTCTCAGTTTCATCAAGAACGAAAAAGCCCGGCGCAAGGTCGAACAGAGACTGCTCAAGGGCTACGCGGTGAGTGAGCCCTATCTTAAGACGCTGGCCGAGAAAACCGGCGGCCGCTTTTACAAGGCGGATGACTTGAGAGACGTGGGCCCGGCCTTTGAAGCAATCACCGCAGAGCTCGGGGTGCAATACAGCCTCGGCTACTACGCGAGGGAAGGTTCAGCGAACGGCGAACGAGCCATCAAGGTCCGCGTCCGCTATCCGAACCTGGTGGTGCGAGCGCGCGACAGTTATGCGACGGCGCCGGCCATTGCGCGCCAGTAGCGCTGTGTAACAAGCTCTGGTTTGTCAGGGCTTGAAGACGAGCTGAGGTTTGTCCTACGCCATTCAGCGCCGGCGCTGTCTGGGATCGAGATACTCGCGTAGCCCATCGCCTATGAAATTAAAGGCCAGCACGGTGAGGGCGATCGCGAGGCCGGGAAAAATCAGCGCGTGCGGCGCGGCCTGCAACGTCGATAGATCGCGCGCCTCTTCAATCATCACGCCCCACGATGGCGCCGGCGGCGGCACTCCCAGCCCGAGAAAGGACAGCGACGCTTCCGATAGGACGGCCCCGGCCATGCCCAGGCTGGCCTGCACGATCAAAGGCTGGATGGCATTCGGAAGGATGTGAACCAGGAGAATTCGGAAATCTCCGGCCCCCAGCGCGCGCGCGGCCTGCACAAAATCATATTCCCGAACCTTCAGCACCTGCGCGCGAATCAGCCGTGCATATCCGACCCAGCCGATAATGCAAAGCGCAAAGATCAGTTTGTTGAGACCGGCGCCCAGGAAAGCAACCAGGGCGATCGCCAGCAGCAGACCCGGAAAAGCCAGAAAGACGTTGAAGAGGTAACCCGACAGCAGCGAATCAACCCAGCCGCTGTAATAACCGGCAATGGCCCCAATCATGGTGCCGACAAACGCCGAAACCACCACGACCACCACGCCGACCTCCAGCGAAATGCGCGCGCCAAAGACGACTCGGGAAAAGATATCGCGACCCGTAGCGTCCGTGCCGAACCAGTGTGCTGCCGAGGGCGGCATGTAACGCATCGCGAGATTGGTAGCCCCGACATCATAATGCGCCAGCCAGGGCGCGAAGATCGCCACCAGGACGAAGATGATGACAATTGTGATTCCGATGATTGAGAGGCGGTTCATACCGTTGAAGCTCAGGCCAGGCTTCGTTTCAATCCCTCTTTAAGAGACTCGAATTCGCGGGTCGAGCCAGCGATACAACATATCAGTCAACGTGTTCGCGATAATATAAGTCGTGCTGATTGCGAGCACACAGCCCTGGACAATGCGGTAGTCGCGTTTTCCGATCCCGTCTTCAACCAGCAGCAGACCCAGCCCGGGCCAGCCAAAAATCTTCTCCGTAATGATGGCGCCGGCCAGGAGCACACCCAGCTGTAATCCCAGAACCGTCACGACGGGAATCAGTCCGTTCTTCAAGACGTGCTTATAGACAACTGCGCGTTCGCTGAGGCCCTTAGCGCGCGCCGTGCGCACATAACCCTCGCCGAGTTCTTCGATAACCGACGAACGCACCATCCGGGTGAGGATCGCGGAGAGCGCCGCGCCCAAAGTCACGGCGGGTAGAATGATGTCGCTCCAATCGAATCGACCCGAGGGCGCCAGCCAGCCGAGTTTCACGGCAAAGAGGTACACCAACATCGGCCCAATGACAAAGCTCGGCAAGCTGATGCCAATCAGCGCGACGACCGACAAAGAATTGTCGATCAGCGTGCCGCGGTTCTTGCCCGCGACGACACCCACGGGAATGGCGATCGCGACAGCGATCAACATCGCCGCGATCGCCAGTTCGATGGTGGCCGGATACCTTTCAAAGATTAAACGAATGACTGGTTGGTCGGTGCGAAACGACTTACCCAGGTCCCCATGCAGAATGGCGACCCAGTAGTCGACATATCGATTGTCTATGCCGTACCACTTGACGCTGCGACGGCCGTTGGGGTCGGCAGGAAAGCCAAAGAAGAACGCCGGCCGATCGAGTCCATGCTTGACTCGAAACTGCACCAGCTGTTCGGGCGTGGCTTGCTCGCCGAGTACGGCGACCGCGGGGTCGCCGGGAACCAATTCAATGAGCAGCGTGACCAGCGAGACGACGGTCCACACCACCAGGATGAGAAAGCCAATGCGGCGTAATAGTCCAAACAGTTTGTGCTTCATTCCCTGAATGCGTGCACGTGAATGACTTATCGATGGCGGATAATAGCAGATTGGTGGGAGCGGTGATACGCTGCTGAGGAAAAAATAAAACGTAGCCGGGATCCGCTTTCGTCAACAAGCCCGGCCCCGACAACCGAACCCATCAACCAGGCGAATCCCGAAGACTACGTTGCTTGATTGCAGCCGAAGCCGCAATCAATGCCTGCAACGCGAGAACGAGTCTCGCGTTCCAAGCTAACTCGAAACGCGCGCCCTCGGGGCATTGCGCTACCCGCGGCGGCCCAAATGCAGAGCTGCGATGCCACCGCTCAGGTTTTCAAACTCAACTTCTACGAATCCTGCTGCACGCATCATGCCAGCGAGCGTTTCCTGGTTTGGAAACTTGCCAATCGAATTTGGCAAGTATTCATAGGCGCTCCGTGAGCCGCTGAACCACGCCCCGATCGCCGGCAACAGCCGAGAGTAATAAAACCGGACAAATTGCCGTACACCCAGGACACTCGGTTGCGAGAACTCCAGGATCACCAGCCTCCCCTGAGGCTTTAGCACCCGGCGAAACTCCCTCAAGCCATCTTCGACGCTCGCCAAGTTACGCACCACGAATCCTGCGGTGAGTGCGTCGAAAGTACTCTCGGCAAACGGCAGATGCAGTCCGTCGCCCTCGATGAACGGCAGTTGGGACGCCTTCTGCTTCGCGAGCTCGAGCATCGGACGACAAAAATCCAGTCCCACTACTCGGGCAGCAGTCTTTTCAAATAACTCGATGCTGAGGTCACCCGTGCCGCATCCGACGTCAAGGACCTGAGCATTCATTGCCAACAGCGGTTCAATCTTCCTCACCACGCGGCGCCGCCATCTTTTGTCGACGTTTGCCGACAGCAGATGATTCAGCAGATCGTATCGCGGCGATATTCGCGCGAACATGTCGCGCACCCGACGAGCGTGGTCGTCCGCTGAAGTTCTCTGTCCGGGATCAGTTAAGCCCATGAGCCTGGGTAAATGGTTGCAAGCCGCTTGCGATAGCTTTGTAAATCAGGGCCTGCTTGGTGGTTTTACCGGTGATTTTGCAGGAACAGATGCGGGACTTACATCCGGCTGGTAGTTACGAATCTCGATTTTTCCACCTAAGCCGGAGTTGAGTTGGGCGGCATCGGCGACCACGACCTCAACCTGCGCGGCGTCCTTAAAAAGCTTTGCGGCCACGCGCTGAATATCAGAGATCGAGAGGCGGGTTAATTCCTTCGCCGCATCCGTAGGTGATGAAATCTTATAGGTCTCAGAATCAAGCCAGGCATCGGCCAGCAAATCGATCTGTGGTTGGCGGTTAATTTCAGACTGCATCGCAGCGCGGGCCCGATCTAATTCCGGCGCGCTCGGCCCGGTTTGAATCAGACTCTTCATAATGTCCTGGGCCGCCGCCAGCGATTTGACTGCTCCTCCCTGAGACACACTCGCAGCGAAAACGAACATCCCGGGCAAACCGTGCGCCTCATGCCGTACCGAGGCTGAAGAAAGTTCCGGAACTGCAGCTTGCCAACGTTCCTGCGCGATTCGCGCCAGTAACGAGGCGGCCCCGGTGTCACGATCCGAACGGGACAGGCCGCGCACCGCCAGACGAATCTCGGCGTTTGTGCTGCCGGCCAAATTAACCAGCAGGATGCGATCATCAGGTGTGTTGGGCTGCCGAAATGTAGCGGCTACAAGTCGATCACTCTTCTGCCAGGGACCAAGCAATTGCCGCAGCGCCCGCATCAGACGCGCCGGCTCGAAACTTCCGATGACCACCAGGTCTGCATTGTCCGAATGAAGGAAACGCTCCTGGGCCAACATGAGATCGGCACGTTCAACTTTGGCGAGACTCGTAGAGTCGCCGGCCGCCGGATGCCCGTAAGGAAACGTTCCGAAAAGACGGCCAGCCACAGCGCGATCGGCGATTTGCGCCGGTGAGTCGGATCCTTTGCCGATCTGCTCGAGGCGCGCAGCGCGCAGTTTGCCGACGTTCTCAGCCGACAAGTCAATGGTGAGAATTGCGTTCCGCAGCATTTCGATCATGCGCTCCAGCGCACTTGCCTTACCGGAGATGGTGACCTCAATCGAGTCATAACTGGTTGAGACATCGAGTCGTCCGCCAAGTTCGCCGGTAACATACTCGCGGGTGGCCGGATCGGGAAAGAGTGCGTCGCCCAGCAAGGCCATGGTCCCGCCTTTGCCCGCCAGATCGAACGCCGCACCGCTGTTCAGGCGCAGCTTCAGAAAAACGTTCGGGTCACCCGGGCGTTGCCAGGAGAGCACGGTCAGACCATTGAGCAACTCATCGCGGGCGGGCGTCTGAGCCGCCGCGACAGCCGTTAATGCGCAGCCGAGCAAACCCAGCGTCCAAAGGCAGCGGTAAATAGCGGAACTGAAGGTCATGGAGAAAATATGGGTGCTCAAGCCCTCCGTCGGCGGCCTGCTCGAATCGTGGACGCGGCCGACAAGCCGGGTTGGGATGCGGTAAAAAAGAGTTTAGATGCCGCCTCAAAAGTCGTCAACCCGGGGCAATTTCACCGCATCAAAGCCCTGTCACCAGCGAGGTTTAAGGTGCTCGACCGGTGCAAAACGATAGTATAATTGGGGAGCGGAAAGAAACTGCCAAAATTTGGGCACTTTTTTCCGCAACTTTTTATCGATTAGTAGTAATTAACAGTAGGAAGCCAGTTCCTGCAGGATCGAGCGCTTTGATTTGGCGAACCGGGAAACAGATGAGCGGCTGCTGGAAGAGGCGGCGCAGGGCCAGACGGCAGCCTTTCAGGTCCTTTATGAGCGGTACCGGGATCCCATTTTTCGCTTTGCGTATCGAATGTTAGGGTCGGTGGAAGCGGCAGAAGATGTCGCCCATGACTGCTTCCTGAGTTTGATAAAAGAGCCTGGCCGGTTTGATTCCACGAAAGCGTCGCTGCGAACCTATCTCTACGCGGCCGCACGGAATCAGGTCGCGAAGCGATATCAGACATTCGGACGAGAGTCCGGAATCGATGAGTTGCCGAGCGAACCGCGCGTGGCCGAACATCTTGAACCAATTCGGCAAGTGCTCGACGACGAGCTGGCCGCAGAGGTTCAGAAAGCCGTCGCTAGTTTGCCCCCGTTGCAACGGGAGGCCCTGGTTCTTTTCGAGTACGAGGAGCTTTCACTTGCCGAGGTTGGCGAAATAGTTGGGGTTGATTCCAACACGGTGAAAGCAAGACTTTTTCGGGCCCGCGATAAGCTGCGCGCGAAGCTCGAACGATATTTCCGAATTGGCCGCGAAGCTGTTACAGTGAAGCGGGCGTGAGAAAAGCAGTTACCGCGCCTGCATGAGCAAAGGGTTTATGCAATGAGCAATACTGATTCCAAGTTCATGCAGGATGATGAGTTGCGGGGTCTGCTAAACAGATGGAGCACTCCCGAAGCTCCGGGTTCTTTGGATCAGCGTGTGGCGGCTTCTTATCAACAGGCAACGAGCAGTCAGCGCCTGAACTCTTTACTTGATCCACAGCGGGACAACGAGGTAGTTAACATGAAATTTTGTAATACATGCCAGGAGCAATTTGCCGATCGTTTTAGCTTCTGTCCGGTAGACGGAACGCCCCTCAGCACGCCGGCAGCGGTGTCCACCCCAACCACGAATGCTTCTGCGGCTGACGTCGAAGCCTCTTATCCGATGACAGAGTCTGCGCCGGCCGAAAAGCCCCGCGCCATGGTTCCTCCGGTAGCGGCCACGCCTCCGCCGGCGAGGACGCCAGCGCCCGTAGCGAAGCCAGCGCCCGTAACGACGCCCACGCCCGTAACGTCGCCGGCACCTGTATCATCCTCTTCCTGGACCAGCTCGATGTTGCGCGTCACGCCTGACCTGCCACGGCCTCGGGTAGCGGCAGCCAGGTCTGGGGCAGCGGCAGCGCACCACGACATGATTGGTGAATATCACCCGACGATGCTCGAAGATCGCGGTCTGGTTCCGCGCCTTGCGGGAGAGCTCGGTAATGTGGCTCACGAGTATCAGCTAACCTGGCCGGAGTTCAAACGCGATCCGTTTGGCTTTACCAAGCGTTCGTTTCAGGGTTACGGCAAGATGGTCGGCGGTTTCTTTGGCAGCCGCGATGTAGTGATCGCGATGGTCTTGGCCGTCGTCGCCATGGCTGTCCTTGTGGGAGCGATTTTCCTGCTCGACCGCGCCGGAGCCGGTGGCATAAATCGCAAGTCGATGGTCATCGCTGCGATAATCGGCTTCTGCGCCCTGCTGGGTATCTTTGCCACCATGTTAAGTCGCGATCGCAGCACCGCAGTAATGGGTGCGCGACCGACTGATTCCCGCAACGTTTTGTCCGGCATGATCGCCAGCTTTGCGCTGCTGTTCCTGGTGGTGGGCGGCGCCTTCTTCTGGGATCGACATCAGCAAGCCAAAGCTGCCGAGATGGCGAAAGACGATGATCTGGAATTAACCCAGATGATCTCCGACATCCCCAATGAGCAACCGACCCCTGACGAGGGTACCGCGGGCATGGCCAAGGGAACTGGCGGTGGCAGCAAACCCAAACAGGAGAAGGCCGGCGGCGGCGGCGGCGGTGGCCGCGAAGAGCAGGCTCCTGCAAGTTTCGGCAAACTGCCTCAGGCTGATCTGAGAATTCCGCAGGTGGTGGCGCCAGATCCGCATCCTCCGGTAATTAAGAATCCAGCACTGCCGATGCCGGCAAGTCTGGATGCTGACCCGGCGCT
>Ga0066903_100002552_pt1 | contig 14337 bp, 9 predicted proteins | sample PanSoiMetaGPlot1_FD_67491 | JGI IMG/M metagenome (GOLD analysis project Ga0066903, IMG submission 67491) | Tropical forest soil microbial communities from Panama analyzed to predict greenhouse gas emissions - Panama Soil - Plot 1 (version 2) | ecosystem: Environmental > Terrestrial > Soil >...
GGCAAGCACGGGCGGCGGCTGTCGCCGTTCAGCGTGCTCGACTCCCACAAGGCGCTGCTCACGTTCATGCGTTGGGCCAGGGCGGAGGGGTACGAGTTCGAGGGCCGGATCCTGGAACTGAAGCGGCCGATCGTGCCGAAGCCGGAGGCAGAGGTCTACCACATGAGCCAGCTCCGGGCGATCCTGGCGGCCTGCAACCGCCGGGTGCCGCAGGAGGAGTTGATGGTGCGGGTCCTGGTCGGCTCGGGTGTGCGAGCCTCGGAGCTCTGCGGGCTGGCGCTGGTCGGTCCGGACGGCCTCTCCGACGTCATGACGGACTCGATGACGCGGGGCCGGGTCGAGCTGCGCGTGCGCTGGGACGCCGGCGCCAAGGGCAAGAAGTCGCGGCGGATCCCGATCACGCCGAAGCTGGCGGCTGCCATCAAGGGTTACCAGGGACGGCACCGGCCCGAGGTCGAGCACGGCGCACTGCTGATCAACCAGCACGGGCGGCCGTACCGGAGGTACGGGGTGGACGCGATCATGGACCGGCTCCAGCGCCGGGTCGGGTTCCGCGTGCACGCCCACGCCTTCCGGCACACCTTCGCGACCGTGGTGACGAAGATGGGCTGGAACTTCGAGCACCTGCGCGCGGCGATGGGCCACGCCGAGTACAAGGAGCTGCAGCGCTACGTGCGACTGGCGACGGAGCGGGACCTGGGCTCGCGGCGCGATTGGCTGGACTTCGTCGCCGCCAACCCGGCGACGGAGTGGGCGTAGCCATGGCCGTCGAGGTCCGGCCCACGAGGGCCATGCTGATCGGGCTGCTGATCGCCACCGGTCTGGCGATGCTCTTCGCGCTGGGACCGCTGGCCGGGTCGGTCAAGATCACCATCGGGGTCGAGACGCAGGTCGGCAACGCCTCCGGCCTGCCAGACGCCTGGATGCTGCCGGCAGCGCTGGAGGGCGTCGGCGCGGTGGCGCTCGTCTTCCTCCTCAGCCGGCGTCCGGTGGGCCGGCTACGCGTCTGGTGCGTGGGGCTGATCTTCGTCAGCCTGGCCGCGGGCATGGCGGCCCAGGGCGCCCATGCAGTCTGGTACGACGAACTGTCGCACCGCCTGACGCTGCCCTGGATGGTGAAGCTGCTGGTCAGCTTCGTTCCGCCCGTCTCGGGCCTGGCCACGCTGCACCTGATCGTGAAGATGGCCGAGGACGTCATCACCAACGTCGGCCTGCTGCTCGCCACCCGGGAGGAGGAGTCGACGTCGGTCGAGGCGGTCGTGCTCGACATCCTCCGCGGCAACCCGCTGGCGAACTGGAAGCTGGTGCGTGACAGCACTGGGCTCAGCGAGTCGAACGCGAAGCGGGCGTTGACCGCCGCTCGCAAGGAGCTGTCGCGGCAGACGACAGCGCTGGCACCGCGGCCGGCCCACGCCAACGAGCGGTCTCCCGCCTGAGCACTCGCGCGCCGGTGGTGCCTGCCGATGCTCAGCCTGGCCAAGCTCGGATGCGGGCGGGAGGACTACCACCTCCCCCCTCGGCGGAGCTGACGCAAGCCAGTACTACGCCGAGCGAGGCGAGGTGTCCGGCGTCTGGGTCGGCGGTGGGGCCGAGGGCCTGGTCGTGGACCTGCGATGGCAGGTCCAGGACCAGGCCCTGCTCGCCGTCACGACCGGCGTCGGCGCTCGGCGCGGGATCGCGGCGTCCGATCCGCAGCTCGACCTGTCCCAGGCCGTGATGACCGTCGTAGCGCCTGACGCTTCCTCGCGAGCTGCCGCCACTGATGATCAATACCCGCCGACCCCGTGTTCTTGGCACCGGTCGGGGCCGTCAGGGCCCCGGGATGCGGTCGCCCAAGGGTTCCTGGCCGAAATGGCTTATGTGAATCGCTATTGACATAAGTAAAAGGCCGCTCCGGGAATGGTGGGGGAGGGCTGGCGCTGGGATGGCGGCGCCGCCGCCCGACGCCCCGATCGCCGGCGGCGCGACCACCCGTGGCGACGTCGGCCAGCGTGATCGCCGAGGCAGCACGTCAGTCGGTGAGCGCCGCCAGCAGCAGGCGGAGCAGGTGGAGGTGCAGGTGCACGTGCTGGTCCAGGGCGGCGCCACCGGAGGCCAGCCCGCCGAGCACCAGCAGCCCGCGCAGGATCCGGAAGCTCCGACGCCGGCGCCGAGGACCTGGTGCAGCGCGGCTCACGCCGCCTCCCGCCGGCCCTCGGCATCGTCGACCCACAGCATCCCCTGCTCCTCGGCCCAGGACTCCCATCTGCGTCAACAAGTGCAAGGTATGGAGCCCGGAGAGCTGCCGTACCAGCGGCGAGGCGGATTACTCAGCCGGGAAGCGGTGCCCGTCCCGTGTTCATTGCCCCGACCAGGCGCCTGGCCCAACGGCTGCCCGGACCATCCACACGATAGGGCTGCAGCTTGTCGACACCCACGCCTCCCTACAGCTGGTCCAGGCCCAGCTGGCCAGCCTGCTGGTCGCCGCCGCCGGCGACTGACCGCCTCTGGCGCGGCGGCGCGGCTCTCGCCGGCGACTGTCTACCGGCGTCCGGCCGGGCGGCGGGTGGGGGTATAGCCTTGGGCCGGTAGTCGACGGCTGCGGCGAACAATCGGCCTCCATCCCCCGCCCGCCTGGCGCCGGCGCTGACCGTACCACGCGATCCGTGCGCCGGACGCACCGATGATCGAGGCCCGGTGCATGAGCCACAGGTCGAGCGTCTCGGCACCTGGGCGAGTGGACGCGGGCGACAACCAGCCCCGACGCTTGGAGGGCCTACAACCGTTGGAAGTGGCAACCCTCGTGTTGGGCCTCGCAGCGAAGCCACGGCCAGGTCTGCGGCCCAACCATGCCGTCCTCTAGAATCCTTGCCCCGGCGGTGTTGACATCGTCCTGCACCTCCTCCGCTGCCGCCTGCGACATAGGTCCGAAGATGCCGTCGACCGGGCCTGGATTCGCGCGTGGGTCGAAGGTAGCCACCAACTTGAGCAGACACTGCGCCTCGATCCCGGCCGCGCTGACCCCGGTCGTCGACGGCTGGATGGTATTGCCGCTGTAGTGGCCGGCGGTCTGCTGCCCGGAGAGCTTGAAGGTGCCGCCGGGATCGGTCACAGTGACGGTCGCGTTGACGTTGTCCAAGTAGTTGCAGCCGAACGCCTCCGCTTGCACGGCCGGGGCGATCAGCACACCCAGCAGCGCGAGCGCCGGCGATATGGCCAGGGCGATGAGGCGCTTCCGCGCCACCGTGGGGACGAGCACGGCCCAATGGCCGGCGTGACGAGTCGCTGTAGCCATGGATTCTTTCCCTCCCCGCAATGCAACGTCTGGTCACTGCCCTGTACGGGCCCAAACCTCAGCGTACGGGCTTCGTGCGCCCTCCGCGCGCCGGATTCGGCCCGGAACTAAGAATCGCGTCACCATGACCCCGATCCGCGAAGTTTCGAAGATCTTCGGATGTGGAAGCTCCTCGAGGTGGAGCCCGGGTCGCGCTTCTCGGCGCTGGAGCGGCTCCGCACAGCGCCGGCGCGGGTGTCTGGGCCCGAGATGGTCCGGGCCCTCGGACGCGCTGCCGAGGTGGCGCAGGTGGGCGCTGGTGACGTGGACGTATCGGGCGTGCCGGCGACGCGGCTGGTGGCGCTGGCCAGGTACGGCGTGACCGCGAAGGCGACCGCCCTGCGCGACCTGGCCGAATCGCGGCGTACGGCGACGGTGGTGTTGCCGGCAGGGCTGCATGAACACGAAATGGCAGCGCTCCGTGGTGACCATTTGGCAGGCTCGATGGTGACGAGCCCTTCTGGAGTTCGGCGTGCGGCGGCGGAGTAGAGCTTCCGCACCGGCATGCTGGTGCGGAAGCTCTACGGCGGCTGGGCGGGCGACGCGGCCGCCATCATCTCGGCATCTGCGTTGAACGGGAAGAGCGGGCTCGTGTTGGCGGTCAATGCCCTCCCGCCGGTGATCAGGCCCCACAACCGCCAGGGCCCGAGCCGTGGCCATCTCGGTCGCCGCCGCCAGGCGCCACCAGGCCGCGCCGAGCGCCGCCGCAGCCTGCTGGTCCACATCCACGTGCGGGTAGCCGAGCTCCTCGCCCTGACCGATGGCCCACGCGGTCAGGCCCCGGCCCATGGCCGGCGCCCGCTCGTGGAACCGCGACAGCCAGTCGCGCACGGTCGTCGAGGGCAGACCCAGCGCCTCCGCCGTCGCCCGGATCGTGGCCCCTCTCAGCTTCCGCACGACGGCCTCCGCGATGGTCTCGACGGCGTCCAGGCGACGCTCCAGCGCCCGGGACGGGAGCAAGCTCTGCGTCCGGCCGCACGACCGGCAGCGACAGCATGGTACCCAGACCTGGGCCACCGAGAGCTGGTGGCGGAGGTGGCGCCAGTAGCCTCCCCACCTGATCAGGCGACCGCCGCACTCGATGCACACCGGGCCGGGCACCGCGACATGATCGGCGTGCAGGTCGCGGAAGAGCCAGCGTCCGGACGACGACGTGTTGAAAGAGCGTTGCCGAAATGAGGCCGTTCATCACCATGCAGCGCTGCCGTCAACAGGTGGTAGCCGCCCTCCAGTCGCTGGAGAGGACCGCGGTCGACGACGCCCTGGATCTGTTCGACGTCCTGATGGCCAGCCGGCTACTGGCGCGGGCCGAGCGGGAATCGGCTCGCGAGCGTCTGCGCACCCTGTCGCGCTTCACCAGGGCGTCGGCCAAGCTGGCGGCCGCCATCCAGGTGCTCCTCGACGCCGCCGATGCCGGCGAGGAGCTGTCGGTGGCGCAGGTCTGGGCCGAGATCGAGCGGGTGGTGCCGCGGGCCGAGGTAGCGGCGGCGCTGGAGGCGATCCTTGAGCTGGCACCGGCGCCGGCGGAAGAGGAGGAGGACGCCTGGCGGGCCGAGCTGGTGAAGCGGTACCCGACGGTGCGGCCGTTCCTGCCGCTCTTGAGCGACGTCGTGGCCTTCGGTGCGGTCGATGCCGGCCAGCACATCGTTGGCGCCGTGCGCAGGCTGCCCGAGCTGGTCGGGCGCAAGCGCGTGCGCCAGGACGAGGTGGCGCGGGAACTGGTGACCGGCGTCTGGCGCCGGCTGGTGTTCGAGAACCTCGACCTCGAACGTGGGCTAGTCGATCACCGCGCCTACGCCTTCTGCGTGCTCGAGCAGCTGCACCGCGCGCTCCGCCGGCGCGACGTGTTCGCGATCCGGTCGGAGCGCTGGGCCGATCCCCGGGCCCAGCTGCTCAGCGGGGAGACCTGGGAGCTGACGCGTCCAGAGGTCCTCGCCAGTCTCGGCCTCCCCGAGCATCCGGATGCTCATCTGGCCGAGCTGGCGGCCGGCTTGGACGCCGAGTACCGGGCGGTGGCGGGCCGCCTGCCCGACAACGCTGCCCTGGAGGTGGTGGCCAGCGGCGAGCGGATCCAGCTGGAGCGCCTCGGCGCCGTGCCCGAGCCGGCGTCCCTGACCGTGCTGCGGACCCTGGTCGCGAGGATGCTGCCACGCGTGGACCTGCCCGAGCTCCTGCTGGAGGTGCACGACTGGACGGGGTACCTCGATGAGTTCACGCACATCTCGGGCGCCGGCGCGCGCATCGAGGACCTGCCCGTCTCCGTCGCCGCCGTCCTGGTCGCCGAGGCCTGCAACATCGGCTTCACGCCAGTCGTGAAGCCGGGTGTGCCGGCGCTGACCCGCGACCGACTCTCCCACGTGGACCAGAGCTACGTGGGGTCTCGGTAGTTCTCGTGCAGAAAACAACGTTAGGGGGTCGCTGACGCGGACCGGCTACGGAGTACCCTGACGAGGCTGGTCATGGGCCGCCCTCGCCTCCGGTCCGGAGGGGACGCGATTTCCGGGCCAGTCAGCGCTGACAGCCTGGCGCTCGGGTTCGTGTCACCAGGGGCAAGCTCATTGGGCCGGCCCCGCTTCGGCCACAGGCACTGGTTTGAGGCCGGGATTGGAGACTGGCTCGGCTTGCGCTGCGAAGTGCTCCATGAGCAGGCGGTGCGGGAAGAGGTAGCCGGAGCCGGCCCGCCGCAGCAGGCCCAGGCGGGTCATCTCGTCCAGGAACTCGACCGCTCGCCATGGCAGAGCGCCCTCACGCGAGAGCAGCAGCCGGAGGGTCAGCAACTGGAGCAGGCTGCGGCCGCCGGACCGCAGGAACCAGTACGCAAAGGCGGGCAGGCCGGCGCCGACGCAGAAGTAGAGGATGATCAGTTGGTATCCGGAAGGGAACCCATCGTTGGTGTCTGCCAGCAACACGGCCTGCGACCCGGCGCCGACTAGCAGGGCGAAGCTCAGCGCCGCGAAGAGGCCGGTCGCTGCGGAGTCGCGGATGGCCCGCTTGGTCGCCTGGCCGGGCCGCACGACCCTCGACCGGTCGAGGTGAGTCACGCCCAGGCAGCCCACGACCGCGTACGCCAACACCGCGAGCGCCGCCACCGGCACAGCCTCAGGCCCCAGCCCGAGAACCGCGTCCGTGTTGCCGATCACAACGTACCCGGCAATGAGAACGGCCCAGAACAGTAGCGCCGTTACCGCGGCTCGGCCAGGCGAGCGCCGGCCGGCCGCGTCGTCCGTGATGTCTGGCAGGTCGACCCTGACCAGGAGCGCCCGCGCCGCCATTAACGCAAGTAGACCGAACGTGGCGGTGTATGCGAGCTGAGACCGCAGATCGCCTCCCGGGAGCTGGATCAGAGTGGCGGCAGCCGCGCTGAGGCCGGCCACGGCTGTGCGCCGCCGGAGCTGCACTTGGTCGATCACGCGAGCCGGCCCCACGACTGCCGCGCGTACGAGCACGACGACGAAGGCCAGGAGCAGACCCATGGCGGCCGAGGCGGCCGGCGTGTACCCACTGCTAACCGCCACTCCCGCGAAGCCAAGGCCCAGCGCCGCTGCCAGCGCCGCCGCGCGAACTGGCTCGGCCGAGAGGACTGGCGATGCCTCCGCCAAGCGCCGGGCCCGGGCAGCGCCTGGGCCGACGGTGACGGCGGCGAACGCGACCAGGGCGATCGCCGTGTGTCTCACGACCAACGGCCAGATGGCGAGATTGGGCCGCAATCCGAATGGGACTCCGCTCAGCAACAATACGGCGAACGACGCGGCCAAGGTGACGAACACGGCTGCCCCGGCTACATGCGCAACAGGCGCGCTCCGGCCTGTTGCCCGCGGCAGCGCGATATCTGCTGCGGCAACCACAATGCCGGCCTCTAGCAGCGCCCAGCCGGCGACGAGTACCGCGTAGTGACCGATGTCCTCGGTCGGCACGCTCCCGCCCGTCACGATCCGCCAGGCTGCATCCAACCCGGCCGCGACGGCGCCGGCCAGAAGCGCCTGAACGGCGGCAGCGGGTCGATCTGGTCCGATAACGGGCGGCAGCAGCGCCACGGCGGCCCGCACGCCGGCGGCCACCAGGCCGGCCACTGCGGCCGTGGCTAGCGCTAGCGGGAGTGGGACCCGCGTGGGGAGTTCCACGAGGAAGGCGGCCAGCGCGGTGACGAGCCCGGTCAGCAGCACGGAGCGTGCCGGCCCCGGCTGACCCGCCCATCGTCGCAGGGGATCGATGGCTACCGCCCCGAACGCAATTGAGGCGAAATACGCGTTGAAGAAGCCTTCCCGCGCCAGCTCGTCCAGTTGGAACGCGCCGTTGACAGGCAGCAGCGCCGCCTGGATTCCGAGCGGCAGGGCGACAGCGATGATGAACGCCGCCGCCCAGGCGAACATGACGGCAACGCGAGCCAGCACGTCCCACGACCACCAGGCCTGGCCGAGTGCGACGACGCGCGGCGCGTACGCCCAGCGGGCGCCCAGGGCCCCCGTCAGCAGTTGCAACAGGACCATGAACAGCCCGAGGTCCAAGGCCAGAGCCGCCAGTGCGGCCAGTACGAAGAGCACCCCGACGGCGGCGCTGGGTGCGACTGTCACCAGCCGCCGGGGGCCTGCGCGGGCCAACCAGTCCGTCTGCATCTCCTCCGGGTAGTAGATGACCTGGCTGTGGGCGATCAGCTGGCGGGCCAGCCACGCCAGCCGGGCCACCAGCGCAGGCGGGTCACGGTCCTCGCCGCCTCGGCGTCGCAGTATCGCCTCCACGTACCCATCAAACAGCCATCGTTGGCGCTCGTCGGGGTAACCGGCCGCGCCGAGCTGGCCGGCCGGGTCGCCATTGGTGGCCAGCAGGACGTCCAGGAGCAGTGGCGTCTCGGCCAGCTCCCACAGCCTCGGGTCCTCGCGCAGCGCCTCGCGCGTGCCATCCGCCGTCCGCCCCCGCCCGGCCAGGTGCCTCTCTACCTGGGCTCGCAACAGCGGCTGGACTTCGACCGCGCCCAACAACTGCAGGTGGGCCGCCGAGGCGCCGTACTCCTGCGAGCGGCTGGTCACCGCGATCGGCAGGAAGCCGTGTGCCTCCCGGAACCGATCGATGGCGCCGGCACAGGCCGCGCGACGGTCCTCCGGTACCTCGTCCAGGCCGTCCAGTAGAGGTAGCACCCGCTCGTCCCGGACCCAAATGCGGGCCACGCGGGCCGGGACCTGGTAGTCGATCACCAGCCGCTCCGCGAGCCACTCCTCCAGGGGTGGCTGGCGCCGTGCCCACGAGGCCAGGTTGAACACTGCCGGCATTGGTTGTGTCTCGTCGATCTCGGCCAGGTGGGCGAGGCGCTCGGCCAGCTGGAGCAGCAGCACGGTCTTGCCCGAGCCGGGCGCGCCCAGGACCAGCAGCGCCCTTCCCGCGCGGTCGAACAGCTCGTCTAGCCTAGTCGGTACTGCCTCCTCCGTGCCCGGCCAGCCGGTCTGGAGGCGTGCCCTGCGATCCAGCGCTTCCGGGCGCCAGGCGAGCGCCGGGTCAAGGCCGCCGGTCCGCTCCAGGGACGGACGGAGGACGCCCACGATCCACTTTGCCCGCACGCGCTCCAACATGATGTGCCGGTCTCGACGCTCGGCCCGGAGGGCCCGCGCATCGGCCGATCCCGCCGACGAGTCGGGCCTCGGACCCAGCTCGACAAGTGCCTGGTAGATCTCGAGTTCAAGATCGGCCGGCGTGCTGACGTGTTTGACGGTCAAGACGGAGTCCAGCAGCCGGGCTCGGAACGCTTCCTGCTGGGCGCGCGCCTCCTCCGGCTGGTCGACCGCCGGCAGGTGGGTGGAATTCTCGCGGATCAGGAAGATCAGGCGGGGTTGACCGTGCGCGCCCGCCGTCTCGAACTCCAGCTCGGTGTAGGAGACGTCAGTACGATCGCGAACTATCGACCCGTACAGGAGCCCGATGATGCCGACGTAGACGTCTGACCGGGCCACCATCTCGACGCAGTACTTGGCAGGCGAGGTGTCGCGGGCGGCGAAGTAGGCCATGTCGGTGACGGCGTGGTGGGCGCGGAGCACTGCCCGGACCGCCGCGGCCACGAACGTCCCGGGCATGGTGTCGTTGCCGAGATCGGAGGTGTGGCTCAGGAAGATGCGGCGCGGAGCACCGGAAGTCACGTCAGCAACGTCGTCGCCGAGCAGCGGGGTCCCGGTGTGCAACGTATGCCCCGACCGCGTCGACCCCGGGTCGCGCGTACCGTTCGAGCGATCGCACTGAGGCGTGCCGGGAGCGGGCCAGAAGCATTGGTGTGCTGGCTCCGTCCTCAGCCTCGTGGGTGAGGTCGGAGTGGCGAAGCTGGTGTAGCGTCCAGCCGGTACCGCTCTGGTCGAAGGCCCGAGTGGCGTGGGTGAACAGCTCGGCCGCGCGCCGATACGAGAGACGCGCCCGGCCGGTGATCGGGCAGACGTCCAGCGCAGGCGTCCGGGCCGGCGCACGGCGGTCAGTAAGGAAGACGGGGCCAGCTTGGCGGCTGCGGAGCAGCCGGGGCAGCAGCTGCGCCGTGCCCGACTGCCAGTGGATCCACTCAACGGCGCCGCCCTTGGAGACCACGCGGGCTCGCTTGTTGCGGATGTCCAAGTCGCCGATGTCGAGGCTGAGCACTTCGTCAGCCCGGGCGGCGCTCTCGTAGAGGAGGCGCCAGTAGGTCTTCTCGCGGACGGCAACGTCCATGCGTAAAACCGCGGCCACCTCGTCGCGGCTCAGAGCACGAGTCCGGTCGGGCGGCGCCGGGAGCCGCGACAGGCTGCGGCTGGGGTCGCCGACGCCCCAACCCTGCGCCTGCCACCAGCTGATCGCCGCACGGAGCACGGAGAGCTCGCGGTTCAGAGTGCCGGCGTCGGCGCGGGCCGCCCTGACCGAGAAGCACGCGGCCAGGCGCGACGGCAGGCCGGGATCATCGAGCACGGCCAACGGCATGTCCGGCGGCCGCGCGCCCCTACGTAGCGTCGGCGGCTGGTCGCCAGCGAGCAGCCAAGCCCATGTGATAAGCGAGATCCGGTAGACCCGGCGCGAACTCTCGGCTACGCCAGCGGAGCCCAGGTAGCGCTGAACCGCCTCGTGATACATGGCCGGGACCTCCGGCACGATCCGAACCACCCGGGTCATGGCTGCTCCCCACTTGTGCCGCAGTAAATGCGGCCACCTCACCAGCGCCCCGCCACGCAGCGCGGAACTCGACGGCGCTCATCCTAGCGCAGTAAATGGGCCATTTACTGCGGCCGGCTCGGCCTCCTCGCCGCGCCTGGACTCGCGCAGCGGACGGTACCCGGCCGGGTCCAGCTCGGCCAGCTCGCGCTCGACGTCGAAGCGGAAGGAACCGTAGAGTCCGATGTTCTCGTTCCGCGCCGGCGAGATGTAGGCGAGGACCTCGTCTCGGATCTCGCGACCCTCGGCCCGCAGCTTGTCCACCGCCAGGCCCAGGTACTCGGTGGTCCAGGTGATGATGGCGTTGGTCACCAGGGTCAGGCAGAGGGCCTGTTCTGTCTGCTGCTCGAGGTGCCGGTGGCGGACGTGCCCCTCGTGGGCGAAGAAGACGTCCCTGCGCAGGGCATGGACGCTCTCGCCCTTGTTCAACTGCCGAGTGATCCGGCGCCGGTAGGTCTCGTCGGCCAGGTAGCGGGCAGCGTAGATCGTCTCCCGCAGCGCACCGTACTCCTTGAGCGCGGCCGCCAGCGCGTTCTGCCGGTCCGACGCCGAGAGCTTGCCCACGATCAAAGACGCCGTGGCGTGGCCGAACTTGAGGGAGCCGGCAAGCCGGAGCAGGTCGTCCCAGTGCTCGGCGATCAGGCCCTTGTTGAGCTTGGCCGTCAGCAGCGGACCGGCGTTCGGGTAGCGCGCGACGAATTCGGCCTTGGTGCCGGTCCGGTACAAGGTGACCCGCCCCAGATCCCGGATCCGCGGCGAGAGCTGCTTGCCGACGAGGTCGAAGAGCGCGAAGTTCACCAGCGTCACGCCATGGGTGTCCGTCGCGTGCTCGACGATGGGCAGGTCGGTCTGGTTGCCCAGGATCTCGTCCAGCACGTAGTGGGCCTCGCGATCGGTCACGACGACGACCTTGGTGCCGTAGGTGGAGTGCTGGTCGGAGACGTGGGTGTAGGTGGAGATGCCCTCGTCGACGAAGTAGCGGGAGAGGGCTCTGGCCGTGATCGACTTGCCTCGGGTCGGAAACCGCTGACCGTCCGAGCTGGAGAGGGTGCCCGAGCCCCATACCTGCGTCTTCGGCAGGGCATGGTGGTAGTTGACGATCGCCGCGTTCGCGGCGCGCAGCGTCTCTTCCCGCAGGTACCACTCGGCCGTCCAGGCCAGCACGTCGTACGGGATCCCCGAAGCCTCGGCCATCGCGGTCAGGCCCATGTTGGAGGCCTGGGCGACGATGACCGCGTAGAGGTTGCGCTCCAGCTCTGGGCTGCGCGCCACCTTGCCGCCAGCGTGGGTGAGATGGCCGAGGAAGCCGGTACGCCGGTTGACCTCGATCAGCAGCGAGACGATCTGAGGACGCGGAAGCAGGTCGACGAGTTCGGCCAACAGCTGCGCCGCCTCCTCGGGGATGGCCTCGGCGCTGAGCGGCGGGATGACCAGCTCGCCCCGCTCGTTGAGCCGAACTGGTCCGGCGCCTGATGCGAGCAGCTCCTCCAGATCGGCGAGTGCGCCGTGTAGCTCGGCCTCGGCGACTGCCAGTCCCTGGCCCGTGTCGCTCGGCTTGCCCACCAGGCGGCAGAACTCGTCCCGCTGGGTCTCCCACTGCTCAAGCGTCATCAGATAGCTGGCCGGATCGGCATACCTCCGCGACCCAGGCACGAACACGTCGCCGCTGCGAATGGCGTCGCGCAGCCCGAACAGGACCGTCAGCTCCCAATAGTGGCGGTATGCCTTGGCGTCGCCGTCCGCGGCCGCGCGCTGGAGGTATCCCCGCCACCGGGTCGGCACGAACGCCGTCGGCGCGTCAGGCGGCACCCGCCTGGCCCCGGTGGCGTTGAGTTCCCGCAGCACCCCCAGGGCACGGAGCAGGGGCCGGGCCTGAGTGCCGCCGTCGAACCTGATGGCGTTGAGCACCGCCGGCGCGAACTCGCGCAGATGGTTGTAGGAGGCCTCGATCATCTCCAGGTGCCCGTGGTCGCGCGGCAGCCGCCGACCGGCCGCCTCCTTGGCGGCACGGAGACGGTCGATCCCGATGCGCCCTCGAAGGATGGGGCCGACCTGGTCGTCGGGCACCGCCGGATCGCAGATCACCGCAAGCATCTCGTCCATGAGCGTCAGCCGGCCCTCCGACGCCTTCGCCCTGGCGACCAGCAGCTCCTGCAGCTTCCGCTCGCCTCTGGCCTCCGCGCTGGAGACCGCTTGGTCGTACAGCTGGACGATCTCGTCGAGCACGTCGACCGCCGTCTCCTCGATCAGCGCCAATAGGATGGGATACCGCCGGTCCGGGTCCCGGCGTGCCAGCGCCTGGGCGGTCGATCGCCGGCCGATGGTAGCCAGGAAGCGGCGGCGCTCCCGCGGAAGCATCGAGAGGTCCAGCTGGTAGGCATCCAGGCCGGACAGGTAGGCGTACTTCTCCAGCTCGGCCTTGATCGCGCTCGGCGACCACCGCGTCGCCCCCCTGCCCAACCATGTGAGCCGGGTCGAGCCCAACTTCGGGTCCACCTGGAGCAGGCCGTCCAGTTCCGGTCGCAGCTTCAGCGTCAGCACCGGCTCGACCCGTCCGTAGGTCTCCGCCTTCGCCCGCTCGCGGGCTGACCCCACCCGGCGGGACAGCACATCCGGACCGGGCCGGATCACTCGCGACGAGCGCAGTTGGTCACACGCCAGCCGGAACAGGAGGGTCGGCGAGTCGTGCTCGATGGCGCGGGCCAGCAGGAACTCGTCGAGCTCCTCGTACTCCCGATCTCCGGCCGACCGCCAGCCCAAGAACGCCGCCACCTCCCGGAGGTGCTCGGTCCGGGTCTGCTCTCGGGCACCGTAGCCTCGAAGCTCCCGCGGCGGGATCCCGAGCTGCTTCGACAGCCGGGTCACCGCCGCCGGCGGCACCGCGACCACGGCGTCCGGCACGAACCCCAGCCAGGGCAGCGTGCACAACTGGACCGCAAGCCCCAATCGGTTCGCCGCCCCGCGGTGCGCCTGGATGAACGTCTGGTCCTGAGCGGTCAGCGTGAAGAACTGGATCAGGTCGTCGAGGCCGATCTCCGGGAAGCCCCGCAGCCTCTCCTCCTCCGCCTCCGAGAACATGACTCGCTCAACGGACGAAGGGTCGCCCCCGGTTCTCGGCCCCGGCGCTGGCCCGGCGGGTTGCTCTCCCCGCTGATCCCGACGGCGAACTCTAATCGTTGTTTTCTGCACGAGAACTACCGGGACCCGCAGCAAGACCAGGAGGTGGTGATCGCCGGCGTAGTGCGCTGGTTGGCCAGGCACGATCGCTGGCTGCTGGTGATCGACAACCTGGACGGGGAGACCGTCGAGCACATCGACCGGCGGCTGCCCTCGGAGCTGCCCGGCCACCTGCTGATCACCTCCCAGCGCCAGCTCCCGGGAACGCGCCGTGCTCTGGAGCCGCTGCCGCTGGATGTGGCCACCGAGTTCTTGCGCCGTCGCACGCGCCATCCCGCCATCGACGTGGCCCGCACCGTGGCGGGCAGGCTCGATTGCCTGCCGCTTGCGCTGGAGCAGGCCGGCGCCTATCTGGAGCAGACCGGAGAGCAGCTGTCCACCTACGCGGAGTTGCTGGAAACGAACCTGGCCCGGCTCATGGCCGAGGGCAAGGTGGCCAACCACCCGCGCTCGGTGGTCGCGACCTGGGACCTCTCCTTCCGGCACCTCGAGGCACGATCGGCGGCCTCGGCTGATTTGCTCCGCCTGTGCGCCTTCCTGAGTTCGGAAGGGATCCCGCTCAGCCTTCTGGAGCAGACGGCCAGCGTGTTGCCTGCAGTTGGCGATCGGGTCAGTCTCAACCAATCGATCGCGGCGCTGCTCGACTACTCCCTCATGAGCAGGCAAGGTGATCGGCTGACCCTGCACCGGCTGGTCCA
>Ga0066903_100002553_pt1 | contig 14333 bp, 16 predicted proteins | sample PanSoiMetaGPlot1_FD_67491 | JGI IMG/M metagenome (GOLD analysis project Ga0066903, IMG submission 67491) | Tropical forest soil microbial communities from Panama analyzed to predict greenhouse gas emissions - Panama Soil - Plot 1 (version 2) | ecosystem: Environmental > Terrestrial > Soil >...
CATCTGAGCGCCGGGAAAGCCGCCCCCCAAGAATCCACCCTGGCTGATCTGCCACGATGCGCCTGAATCAGTTGAATAAAGGATCGTTTGCGAGTCGCCTCCGCAGATTCCGTTTGCTCCGCTAAAGGAGACCGATCTCAGGGCATCCGTGACTCCGCTGGAAACCGGCGACCAACCCGTTCCGCCGTCCGTTGTACGAAGAATCAGTCCTTGCTCGCCAACAGCGACTCCTGCAGTAGCATCAAGAAAATACACGCCGTGCAGCGCGGTTGTTGTGCCTGATACTAGCAGCATCCATGCTGCGCCGGCATCCGTGGTCTTAAGAATGGTCCCCGTATCTCCGACCACGAACCCTGTTCCCGAATCCAGAAGATGCGCGGCATTTAGGTTGTTCGTTGTCCCTGAATTTGCGGGGCGCCATTGGCCAAAAACGCTGACGCCGGAAAGTGTTACGAAGAATGTGACAAAAATTGATTTGAAAATGGACATGGTTCCCCCTCCGGATTGCTTTTTTGAGTACGCTCCTCAGCCCCTGAGGCGAGCAGCCGCCCGTCGTAATTGCTATCGACATACATCGGCGGCGTCAACAGCGCTCTTCCGATTTGAATCAGGATCGCGGATTTTTGTCGCAGATCATCGGGGCAACCGACACTGCAGCCGAATGACTGAGGTGAAAATCAGCCCTTCCGCTTCCATGCGAGTTCTTCCAGCAATTCGATCTGGATCTGCTGAATCTCGAACAAACGATTGTATTGCTGGCGCAAAAGGTGATCGAGTTTTTCGTGCAAGTGCCGGATCTCGAGCTCGGCTTTTAAGTTGACCTTGTAATTATTCTCCGCGCGCAATCGATCGCGCCTCTTGGCGCGGTTCTTGGCATCACAATGATCGGCGCTTGAACAGCCGCGGGACAGGAGAGAACCAGGTTGTGGTGACACACCATTTGTCGATGCCCGCTTGAATCAACGATTCACAGTTCTAAGATCCGGTATGGAAGAAGCGGAAGTTCCTCTCGAGCATTTGCACGAACACGTAAAGGAGACAGCAGAACACTCCGGCATCACCTGGATTTCGTGGGTCGCTTTGAGCACGGCTATCCTTGCGGTATTGGCAGCGATCGCGGGACTGCTTTCAGGAGAACACGCGAACGAAGCGATGATGAACCAAATCGAGGCGGCCAATCAATGGAACTATTATCAGGCTAAAAGTATCAAGGCTTCAGTGCTTGATGCAAAGATGTCGCTCTCCGGCGAGCCTAACGAATCGGACCGTGCAAAGCGCGACCGTTACGAGAAGGAGCAGGAACAAATCAAATCGGAAGCCGAGCACAAAGAAGCCGCTGCGAAACTAAACTTCCATCAGCACGAAGTGTTCGCGCGCGGCGTGACGATGTTTCAAATCGCGATTGCCATCGCAGCGATTTCGGCGCTTACAAGGAAACGTTCGTTTTGGTTTGTAAGTTTAGTCTTCGGTGGCGTAGGCTGCGTTTTCCTCATCCTCGCTGCAACCACAAAGTAGGGGCGACTGACCCCAGTCGCACTGGGCGGTTTCGGGTGAGTTGCCTGTACCTTGGGAAATGTAGGCGTCGCGATGTATCGCCGTGCCTACCGCTAAAGTCCAAGTATCCTCCGCTTCCCAAGCAAGAACACTATTTTGGGAACTTGGTCCTCCAAATTCCGGAGATATTTTCGTAGAAAGCGCAATTAAAGGATTGCAGCGATCTCTACGGCTTTGCTAAAACTTGCGGCACACGCGGAAAATAGCGCGCCAGTTCGCGCGGGTATAGGGCCATACAGGGCTGTAGGGGTCGAGGAGACGTGTGTCGGCGAACAGACGATGGCTAACCTCGCGTTACATCTCATCGACAAGTTAGCTGGCTCAGACAAGGGCATCCGATGAGTTGGATTAGCATTGTCTGGTCGATGAATGCGGGTGCGTGTTTTGTGCTCGCGGGAGTCTGTTTCGTAGTCTGGTGCAAGCAGACCAAGAGCTGGCCGCATTTGCTCTTTTCATGCAGCGCTGTCGCGGCGGGGGTGATCGCTCTCATCGAGCTAGCCATGCTTCATACCAACACAGCTGGGAATTACACTGAACTCATCCGTTGGATCCACGTGCCAGTGTGGGTGCTCACTCTGTCTTTCGTGGCTTTCGTGCGACTCTATCTCCGCGCGGGACGACGATGGCTGGCATGGAGTATTTGTGGCCTGCGGACCCTGGTGCTCATTCTCAATTTCATTTTGACGCCGAATATCAACTTCCGGGCAATCACCAGCCTCCGCCACTTCTCGTGGTGGGGCGGTGAAATGGTCTCAGTGCCTGTCGGCACGCCCAATCCCTGGTGTCTGTTTAGCAACATTAGTCTGCTCTTACTGCTTATCTTTTCCATTGACGCCACGGTTACTGTCTGGCGACGGGGGGACCAGCGACGCGCTTTGGTCATTGGCGGGAGCATGATCCTCGGTGCTATTGTGGCTTGGCATATTCCACTAGTGATCTGGGGAGTCATCGACGTCCCGTTTTTCCTCGGCTTCGCGTATTCGGGAATCGTGCTGGCTATGGGCTACGAGCTGAGTAATGACATGCTTCAAACCGTGCAACTCGCGCGCGAGTTGGAGACAAGCGAGGCTAACCTTCGTGAGTCGCAGAAGCGAATGGAGCTCGCTGCCAACGCTGCGGAAATGGGTATGTGGATGTGGGATATTGTGCGTGACGAGATTTGGATCACGGACAAAGGCCGCGCGCTTTTTGGCTTCAGGCCGTGGGAGAAACTCGATTTCAATCGTTTTCGAAACGGACTGCATCCTGACGACCGGGAAACTGTGCTCGAGGCCGTAGAGACTTCCCTGCGCACCGGCGCGGAATATGAATCTGAGTTCCGCGTGGTGCTGCCGGATGGTCAATTGCGGTGGATTGCCGGCCGCGGCCACGTGGAGTTCAATGGCGATGGTCAGCCGGTTCGGATGCGCGGCGCTTCAGTCGACATCACTAAACGCAAGCAGGCCGAAGAGCAGGTGGCGCGTCAGCGCAACGAGATGGCGCATCTCTCGCGCGTTTCCACCTTGGGCGAGCTTTCCGGTTCGATTGCGCATGAACTTAACCTTCCGCTGACCGCAATTCTCAGTAACGCGCAGGCTGCACAGCGAATCCTCGCAAATGGCGCCGACCTCGCCGAGGTCCGCGAAATTCTTAGTGACATCGTAAGCGAAGACAAGCGGGCAGGCGAGGTCATCCACCGCCTGCGCCAATGGCTAAAAAAAGATAAAGTGCAGGAGCATTCTCTTCAGATTAACGAAGTCGTTGATGACGTCTTAAAGCTGATTCGCAGCGATCTCGTTAATCAAAAGGTGACTATGGATATTGAGCTCGCACGGAACTTACCTGCCGTTAGCGGGGATCCGGTACAGCTTCAGCAGGTCTTGGTCAATTTGGTAGTCAACGCTTGTGACGCTATGACTGGTTGTAAGACGACGGAGCGCCGGTTGCTCATTCGTACTGGAATCGAGAATGACAACAGCGCGGTGGTTGTATCCGTCACCGACCGAGGTTGCAGCATTCCGGAAGAAAAAATAGAAGAAATCTTTGAGCCTTTCTTCACTACGAAAAGCAAGGGAATGGGCTTGGGACTCTCGGTCTGTCGCACCATCATTACGGCGCATCGAGGAAAGATTTGCGCCACAAACAACCCTGACCGCGGTGCTACATTCCATTTCAGCCTTCCAATAAGCTCACCAGAGAAAGAGGTCCTTAACGCAAGCCACCCCGCAAATATGCAATGCTTTAGCCACGGCGCAGTGCGCCGCCTAGGGCGGTGTCGCTCCAAATCGAGTGAACGCCTGGCAGAGGTGTGGCTAGACGGTAACTAGAGACTCATTGACTAATGAATACCGCCAGTCCCACCGTGTTTGTTGTGGATGACTACGCCCCCGTGCGAAGGTCCATCTCACGACTGCTGCGTGCGGCGGGTTTCCTGGTGGCTACGTTTGCGTCTGCGGAGGAATTTCTGGCGCAGTATGATCCGGGGGCATGGGGCTGTCTCGTGCTGGACGTCGCTATGCCGGCCCTCAATGGTCTACAGCTTCAAGATATCCTTGTGAAAACACGCAGTCTCCTCCCCATTGTATTTCTAACCGGTGAGGGTGACATCCCAATGAGCGTCCGGGCGATGAAACGTGGCGCAAGCGACTTTCTCACGAAGCCCGTTGATGAGAAGGACCTGCTGGCGGCCGTTCGCGTGGCGATTGACAAACATCGCGCATGGCGGCGGGAGCAGGTTGAGGCTTCCGATGTCCGCGCGCGCCTGGCCGCTCTCACGCCACGCGAGCGCGAAGTGCTTGGATACGTCGTTGCTGGCAAATTGAACAAACAAATCGCCGGTGACCTTGGCACCGTTGAACAGACGATCAAAGTCCATCGTGCCCGTGTGATGCAGAAGATGAAAGCGCGGTCCGTGGCCGAACTGGTTCGATTGATGGAACGTTGCCGAATCAACGGTAGTGTTCACTGCTGAAGCGCTGCTAACTCAGACACCCGCGGTAGGTTTCTCATCTTCGCCCTCCCTAGTTCGACATAGCCGGACATCTAAGGCGACTGACGCCGCCTTGTGCTCGCCGCTCCCAGCCGCGGCGTAGACGGTCTGGAATTAAACTAAGGTTCAATAGCGCGGCTTGCCTTAAGTTGCCTATTCTCGGTGCAATTCGCCCCAAAACTTCAGAAAAAACCGATGAAAACTCCACAAATAAATTCGATCGGTCCGTCGGTTTTGGAAATCCGCGCGCGCTTGGCCACGCTCACACCGCGTGAGCGAGAAGTGCTCGAATATGTCGTCGCTGGCAAATCGAACAAACAAATTGCCGGCGAGCTTGATGCCATCGAAAAGACCGTCAAGACCCATCGAGCGCACGTGATGGAGAAGATGGGAGCGCAATCCGTGGCCGAATTGGTTCAGTTGTTGGAACGTTGCCGGATCGACGGAACTGTCCAGTGACGAAGCACTGGTAATTCAGTTACCTGTCTTGTGAACCTGTCCTCATTAGCCCACCGTGGCTAGACGGGAAGGCGGCCCCTGCTGTCCCGTATTATACCAAAGTTTAATATACCAAGGTCCAGTAGACAGCACGGACGGCGCATCGCTACTCTTGCTGTTCTAATGCCGAACCAAGGTTCAGAATCTTTCCAATTCTCGAAAGGAAAGGAGAAGTGAAAACAATAACTAAAGCGATCTGTCGCGCGTTCGCGGTTCTCGAGAAAGAGCATTCCAAGTTGAAAATCTTTAGCAGCAAACTGTGAGCACTCCCGGTGCGGAGAGGCGGTAATTGGACACCGTGCTAATTCATGTCACACCGCGCCAGGTTCAGTCCCCGTGGTCCTGGCCCCTTGCAGTTTGTTGAATTCTTTTAATATAGGTTCTCGGAGTTCCTTGTGGGGACTTCAGTCAGACGACGACTCTACGGGCATCTGCACCCTTAACGTCGCCATTTGCGACGATTTCAGAAAATGTTCAAGAGAACCTATACCAAGGTCTAATAGACAGGCCCGCGCGCGCATCCGTATCCTTGTCGTCCTAATGCCGGATCAGAGCTCAGAATTTTTTCGATTCTGGAAAGATTTTTTCCAAACTTTACCCGGCAAATTCTGGAGAAGAATGCTGAAAGGAAGAAAAAGATGAAAATCGCGAAGAATATTTTGTATGCCGCGCTCGCAATTGAATGGGCCGTCACCACGAACGGTCGCAAACAATGAGAGGTCGAGGCGATTCACACGAACCGCCCAAGGCGATTGAGGTCAATTGCCTACCTTGGAAAGGTCTGCGCCGCATGTACGGCTAAAGTCCAATATTCCTTCACGCTTCACCGCACCTACCATCACAACCCCACAATCATTATGAAATCACTGACACGTATGCTTGCCGTCACATTGTTTGCCTTCTTGCCCCTTATAGATGTTGAGGCTCAAGGGACGCCAAAATCTTCTGCAACTGAAAAAATCGCCGGCGCTGGCAAACGCACCGACGTTTATCATGTCCATTTCACCAAGGCCGCTCTCGGTAAAGCGGTTCAATTGGGTGATTGGCTGAAGACGCCAAATCCGAATAACCCAATGCCAGAACATTTCATTGTGCTTCGTCATCAAAGGGGCGACGCCTGGGATTACGTGGTCATTACGCATCTCGGGCCAAAAGCAACCGTAGAAGCAGTTGGTGCGGCTGTCCCTCCAGACAAACGTGACCTGAGCGCGTGGCATAATGATACGTTCGTGAACGGGCCGTCCTGGGAGGAGTTCACTAAGGGCATGGGTATTGACGGTGGCTCAGCGTCGAAGACTGGAGTTTACTCAGTCTCGTACTATCGCCCCGCCCCAGGTCATCGTGAACAGCTGGAAAAGATGCTCAGCGAAGCGCCTAGCGCGCCAAATGACACAACTGCTGGCAACGTCTTGATGCAACACTTGGAAGGCGGTCCCTGGACGTTCCTAACTATAGCTCGGTATAATTCGTGGGAAGATTTTGCCAAGGATCAGAAAAACGGCATCGCCGACACGACCAAAAAGGAAAGTCCGTGGCTGCGTCTGCGTGACCACACCGATTATCATACCGACACGCTTGCCGACTGCATTGCGCCGTAAGGGGTGCTAATCGCATAGGCGATTGGGGTCAATCGCCACTACTTGTGGAACTTTGGCGTTTGTTGACTAGAACCGCGGACAAAATCGTCTCCGATAACAATCACTTGCCCGCCGAATGGAGGCGCGGGTTTGACTGGAAATAGTGGTCACAAAACCGCGAGTGCCTGCGATAGGAGCACAGATGATACAAGCACGAACGCTGCAGCTCACTTCATGTTGGTCGCGAAGGTTACTTCACAGAAAGTCTAGCATCTGTGTGCAGTCCCGCTGCCAAGTTTCGCGAAGAGATATTATCACCGACTTTTTCTCGGGTTTGTGATCGGGCTCATTTCTTGAGTTCCTAGGTGCATCGCTGGCCGATCGCAGCGCTTTTCGGGTTGGCAATGTCACCATTCTCAGGGGTAGAATCATGCTCATAGGGACTTCTACGGAACGACGCGGCAAAAGTTCCAAACATTTTGCGGTCTGAGATATTGAGGTTAGGGCGCTTCGCCTAACTCCCCCCGCGCGATTGAGGTCAATCGTCGCCAGTTCGCGTGGCTATAAACCGCGCTCGCCCAGCCAAGGGAAATGGCGTCGTGGGCGTGTGATGCGTTTGAGCCCGAACGGTTCAATCGCCTTGTTTTGAATATGAGCGATCGCTTTATCTACCGAATCGGTCACGTAAATCAGGCTTAGATCTTTGTCGGCGATCATCCCTCGTTCCGCCATTGTTTGGATGAAATGGAGCAGTTCTTTCCAGTAATCGGTTCCCATGATTACAATGGGAAAATTGCTGATCTTCGCGGTTTGAATCAGCGTGAGCGCTTCAAACAATTCATCGAGTGTCCCCGCGCCGCCGGGCATGACAACGAACGCATAGGAATATTTAACAAGAAGCGTTTTGCGGACGAAGAAATAATGCAATCGCACGCAGCGATCGAGGTACGCGTTTGTCGGCTGCTCAGACGGGAGCTCGATGGTACACCCGACTGAGCGGCCACCAGCTTCTTTAGCGCCGCGGTTTGCAGCTTCCATGATACCAGGGCCACCACCGGTGATCACAGTGAAGCCAAGCCGCGCAATGGCTCCGCCCATTTTTCTAGTTAACTCATAATTCGGATCGCCGGGCTTGATCCGTGCCGAGCCAAAAACAGTCACGCAAGGACCAACGAAATGGAGGGTGCGAAAACCACGCAAAAAATCGCGCATCACCTTTAACAGAGTGAAGAACTCTTCGAAGCGCGAGCGCGGCCCTTCGAGAAAGATTTCATCATTCAGGTCTGTGGTAACGGGTTGGGCGGAACCTGACACCTGTGATGTTGTCGTGATCGTGTCGTCGTTGTTTTGCACGAAAGTTTGATTAATCCTTGTCCTTCTCGCGTAAAGCTAAACCCGAGCATCTTGCGGTGGCACGCGATCCTGACTGGAAACGACACCACGCGCGATTTGACGAGCTTTTTTCAGCCAACGCCGCGCCCATGCGTATTCACTGGCGAGAATAGCCAGTCCTATCGGAATCACGATGAACGCAGGCCCGGGCAAAACCAAAAGCGCGACGCCGATAAGAAGAACGGTCCCTCCGATCACCGAGACAATCACTCGCCTGACGATCTTGATATTCTCAGTGTTCCAGATTCTCGAGAAAGGTGTCATCCGAACCGGTGGACTGGTTCACTGTTTCAAAGCAGCCTCTAAACGGTCAAGAAGAGGCACTTGGGTCTGCTTGATTTTGCGTCTCGCATCGTCTTCGGAAAAAAAGCGCGCCTGGTCAACCTCTGGAAACATTTTGCGTTTGCCGGAACGCGGCGGCCATTCCATTTCAAACAAATTTGATTTCGGCTCAAATGATTCCGGCAAATCGCCTTCGAACGCCCAGGCATGCACAATTTTGCCCCCTTTTTGTTTGATCCACCCAAGCGCAATCCAGTCTCGAACGCCTTCGGGGCGGAAACCGACCTCTTCCGCAAACTCAATCTGAGCGCGCGTAAGCAGATCTTCTCCCGGAGCCGCCTCACCCTTTGGGATCGTCCATATTCCCTCGTCTTTGCGAACGAAGAGTGGTCCGCCGGGATGTGCGAGCAGAAATTCCAGTTGATTGTTCCCGCGCCGGAACATTAGCAAGCCTGCGCTGATGCGACTTCGTCGAGACTTCGATTTTTCGAGCACATCGTCATCTTACGCGGGAATATCCCCAGCGCATTCCGTTAGAAGCCGGACTATTTCCCTTTTTCGTGGCCCCAGAGATGAAACGTGTAGGTGAACACAATATAACCCATCACGCGGCGCAGATCGTCGTTGCTGAAATAGAGCGCTGGGTTGAATTGGAAATCGCGTGTGATGTTGCAGGTGAAACCGATCGTCGATGAATTTTCGGAACCGCTCTGCCAATCGAACTGCACACGCCAAGTCTGGTTGAAGTCGTAGGCATAACCGAGGATGGCTTCGGTTTTGGAACCTACATAAATGGTTCCGGCGATCAGCTTGTGATGTTCGGTATAATAACCAGCTAAGATGTACGGTTGCGGATCGACGTTCAGGTGAGGCGACCAGTTTATGAAACCAACGGAAAGAAGAAAGGGTTCTTTCCTTAACAATCCGATCTCCGTCCCGAAAATCCAATCGTCCGGTTGAAATCCGCGAAACACCGCTACCTCGGCCCATTTCGTCAGGCCCAGCTCGGCTTGCAATTCATACGGGTTGGCAATCCGCTTGTCCTGGATTTGCAGACTCAAAGACAGATCGCCTTCTTCTTGCAAATCTGGTGTTACGATTTGGCTCAAACCTTTTGTGGTTGCGAATGATGAAGGAGCGTTCCAAAGAAACGCGATCGTCATGACGATGATGATTTTTGCGCAACTGAGTAACTCTTTCTTCGGCGTTCGTTCAGGTAAGGCGTTCGACACTCGCCGCCAGTTAAACGTTTGTTCAGGAATTTGTCGATTCCGCGTTCACCCTGTAACACGATTGTTGCTTTTCCCATCCTCTTGCGTCTCCCTTTGCCATGGGGAGGCGGATAGCGCTAGAAGATGCAGCGAAAGCTTTTCGGGGTTGAACACGCGCGGAGCGATTTTAACGTTACCGATAATGCGAGTGCTCGCTGTTGACGCTTCCCTGCGCAACACGGGTGTGGCGATCGTCGATGCGAATAACGGTAAACCGCGTTCTGTTTATTTCGGAACAATCCACAACGCGAACTCTGTGCGTTCTTCATCCTGTCTTGTTGCCATTCGTGGCCAGTTGGTTGAACTCATTCGGCAGCACGCGCCCGACTGTTGCGCTCTTGAGTCGGTCATTTATGTGCAAAGCTACAAGACTGCGATTCTTCTCGGAGCCGCGCGAGGCGCCGCGATCCTGGCTGCGACGGAAAGTGGATTGCCGGTATTCGAGTATTCACCCAGGCGAATCAAACAATCGACAGTTGGGCGCGGCGCGGCAGATAAGAATCAGATCGCCTTCATGGTTCGCGCGCTTCTCGGCTTAACGGAGACGCCGGATACCGACGCCGCCGACGCACTGGCGATTGGGCTGACGCACTTGCGCTCGCAGGAAGTCGCAAGCCTGGGTCTTCCGGGAGCAACGCAGATATGAACAAAGCTTTTCAGGTCCGGTGGCTCGGCCGAATGGAATTCTCACGTGCGCTCGCGTTGCAGGAAAAAATTGTGTTGAAAAAGCGTCACGAGGTTTTGGCAGAAGACCAATTTTTGTTACTCGAGCATGAGCCTGTCTACACGATGGGGCGGACGCCCGATCGATCGAGTTTGTTGGGTGCCGCGCATCTGCCGCACCCTCTTTTCGTGATCAATCGAGGCGGTCAGGCAACGTATCACGGGCCGGGGCAGTTAATGGGTTATCCCATTGTCGATTTGCGCCGATGCGGTCAGGATTTGCACAAATACTTGCGCTGGCTCGAGCAATTGCTCATTGAACTTCTCGCGGAGCATGGGATTGCCGCAACCCGGCGTGAATCGCTGACCGGAGTGTGGGTTGAGCATCGCAAGATTGCTTCAATCGGTGTAGGGGTCCGCCATTGGATTACCATGCACGGCTTTGCGTTGAATGTTTGCGGCGAGCTTTCGCCTTTCAGGCATATTGTCCCCTGCGGCATTAACAATGTTGCCATGACCTCGATGGAAAAAGACACTGGTAGAGGATTCTCCGTTACCCGCGTTGCTGCCTCGATTGAGAAACTAGCGGCAAATCACATTGGTAATTTGTGGACCGTTCGCGAGAAACAACCGATTTACGTTTAGCAAACAGAATTAGCAAAAGAGCTATGATCCCTCTTGAAGACAACGTCTCTGACATCGTCGGAAAAGCGCAGCGGGGTTTGGGCATTTCCGATTCCGAATTGGCAAAAAAAGCGGGCCTCAGCTTGCAAACAATTCGCGAAGTGCACGAAGGCGATTTTGATGAGGGGAGGCTTCTACGCCTCGCACCCTCGCTGGGTCTTGCGTCGGGCCAGCTTTGCGAGCTGGCAAAGGGCGAGTGGCGTCCGGAAAGAATCGATGAGCGCGACAGTTTCGCGCAATTCAACACGCGTTTTCACGATATGACTGTGAACGCCTATCTCGTCTGGGATCGGGCAAGCCGCGTTGCCGCGGCGTTCGATACGGGTGCCGATTCCACCGATATGGTGCGATTTGCCAGCCGTCACCAATTGAATGTGCAACTGATTCTTCTTACACACGCGCACGCTGACCATGTCGCGGACCTGCCGCGTCTGCGCGAGGAAACAGGAGCGGATGTCTTTGCCCCTGCCCGCGAACCGGTCTCCGGCGCGGAGCCAATCGAGGAGGGAAAGCACTTCCATCTCGGGAATCTCGAAATTGATACACGACTGACCTGGGGTCATTCCCAAGGGGGGATGACATATGTTGTGGCGGGTCTTTCACGTCCAATCGCAATCGTGGGGGATTCGCTGTTCGCCGGATCGATGGGTGGCGGAAATGTATCCTACAAGGACGCATTACGAAATAATCTCGAGAAAATTCTGACGTTGCCGAATGAAACAATCATTTGTCCTGGGCATGGGCCAATGACGACCGTAGGCGAAGAGAAGCAGCACAATCCATTCTTTGCCGGAAAGGTTTGAACGCATGAACATCGGTTTTGTTGGAGTCGGTCGAATGGGCGCGAACATGGCGCGCAGATTGAAGGATCGACAATTTCATATCACGGCGGTTTACGATACGAACCGCGCGGTCGCTACATCGCTCGCGTCAGAGCTTGGCTGCGCCGCCGCTCAGGATTTGTCGGAAGTAACGTCGGAATCTAACGTGATCTTCACGGTGGTAACCGACGACAACGCGATGCGAAATATCTTCGCAGGAAGCGGCGACAATCTACTAATCAACGCGGACGGCAAACTTTTCATCAATTGTGCGACGATCTCGCCGCAGGTTCACATAGAAGTTGAAAAGCTGGCGCGACAAGCTGGGGCAGAAACGCTCGAAGCCTGCATGGCATCGAGCATTACCCAGGCGCGCGAAGGCAGGCTTTATCTAATGTGTGGCGGAACAGAAGATGCGTTCCGCAGACCGAAGCCGATTTTGAAAGAGCTTGGTTCGGAGGTGCGCTTTATCGGCAAGGCTGGTGAAGCCGTTGGAGATAAATTGGAATCCTCCGGGCGCGGATCTATTTTTGCCCTGTAAGATGCGATTTTGATAGGGAAACTCGTTAGGATTTGCGTTTTAGTCGTTTGCGAACGATCACGCACAAAAACGCAAAAAAAGACCATTTATTTGCCAACTGTTCGCCAAGTGGTTTTGCGACGGTTCCCCTTTTTTGGAAATTCACGCGCGGACGTCCGCATCCAAGATGCCTTGCCATCGCGCCTGTGATTTATTCGCCGGATTTCGGCGACGCACTATTTGGGCTGTGAATTTTCGGGGGCGTGGTTTTCCTCGTTAATGCGTAGTTGTTCGCGTAGTTGAGCTAGGGTTTCGGAATTAAGAGGAGGCAGGTTAGCGTGGATGTGGTGGCGCTGGTGGAAGTCGAGGGATTGCAAGGCTGAATCGCCGCGGAGGGCTAGGCACTTATCGACGGAGACGCCGAATACCGGAACTAGGACGTTTAATGGCACATCCGGGGACTCAAGCTTCTCCGCGGTCAAAACCATCATTTGCCCAGGGCACGGCCTCATGACGCGTGGGAAGGGAGAAACAACACAACCCCTTTTTTGCAGGCAAGATTTGAAAACGGGCCGTTTAATCGTTTAATCGTTGAATCGTTAAGCCGTAACCGCGCTGTAACGATTCAAGGAATCACGCTTCTGCCTATGAACATCGGTTTTGTCGGAGTTGGACGCATGGGCGCAAATATGGCGCGCCATTTAAAAGATCGGCAGTTCCAGATTACGGCGGTTTACGATATAAACCGCGCGAAAGCTACATCTGTTGCTGCCGAGGTTGGTTGCGCGGCGAGCCAGGATTTGTCTGAAGTCACGGCAGAATCGGACGTGATCTTTACGGTAGTGACTGATGACAACGCGGTGCGGCAGATCTTTACCGGAGCTGGCGACAACCTACTCGTAAATGCAGGAGGCAAATTATTCATCAACTGCGAGACAATCTCGCCGGGCGTGGAGATCGATATTGAAAAGCTGGCGCATCAAGCTGGAGCAGAAAGTCTCGAAGCATGCATGGCCTCGAGCATTACCCAGGCACGCGACGGTAAGCTCTATCTGATGTGCGGCGGAAGAGAACAGACATTCCGCAAGGCTGAACCGATTTTGAAGGAGCTCGGTTCAGTCGTGCGCTATATCGGCAAGTCTGGCGAAGCCGCCAAGGTGAAAGCGCTCGTCAACATGGTGATGAACATCAACACCGCCGGTCTCGCCGAGGGACTCGCGCTCGGCGCAGCGTTGGGCCTCGATCTGGAAATGTTGAGAAAGGTGTTTTCGCAGACCGGGGCGAACTCGCGTGTGCTCGAAACCGATGGCGAAGACATGCAAAACCGCGAGCACAGCTGCTTTTTCTCTGCCGCGCACGCGGCCAAAGATAGCGGGATCGCTCTCGAACTTGGGCGCCGTTTAGGTCTTGATTTACCGCTCGCACGCGCGACCAAGGAACAATACGACCGGATGGTCGCTGAAGGCCTGGGCGAGCTCGATAAATCCGGCATCGCCGAACTCACCTTCAAAGATCGCCACAAACACTTCGGCGATCGCATGTGAGTTGCTCGTTTTCCTCAAAACCTTTCAACTCGAAATTGGTTTGAGAGTTCTCATGTCACACACCGCACGCTGGGGGACAGACACGGTTGCCGGACGTGACAGACACCTAAAAAACCGCCCCCCGCGGTGAAATTGGTCAATCCGGTTTGGTAGTACGCTCCAGCGTAAAGATCTTATCAAGCTTGGCGTGAATGGCAGCGCGTTCTGCTCGTTCCTTAGCTGTCGGCAGCGGGATGTTTACGATGTTTATGCTCGCCATTTGACCCGTCAACGCGAGCATCTTGTCCACAGCAATGCCAGTTCCGATCGCTGCATCGCGCAAGCTAGCATTGCCAATCGTTTCCTCCATACGACTGGCGCCCAACTCCGCAACGTTACCCAGGATCCCGACGATACTCTTTTTTCGTGCGCTTATCTCCGTGGCTTCGTTCTGCTTTGCTTTTTGCTTCGTGTGCGCCACGTCGTGCCACGCACGGCCTTAGCGTGCAATTAGCGTGTACACAGTTCCATATCTCGCGTTCCACGTAGTGAGCGCGTGGAATGTTGACACAGTGTCGAC
>Ga0066903_100002555_pt1 | contig 14330 bp, 13 predicted proteins | sample PanSoiMetaGPlot1_FD_67491 | JGI IMG/M metagenome (GOLD analysis project Ga0066903, IMG submission 67491) | Tropical forest soil microbial communities from Panama analyzed to predict greenhouse gas emissions - Panama Soil - Plot 1 (version 2) | ecosystem: Environmental > Terrestrial > Soil >...
GTCATCCAGGGGCGCCGCGGCGAACCGGAGGTAGCGCCCGGGACCGACGAGAGAAAAGTCTTCCTGAACGCGGAAGCCGCGCACCTATCACTTGCGGCGGCGCCGTTACTTTTGCGTCTGCTTGAAGTACCGCAGATCCGGTGGCGCCTGGTCTCGCCTGGCTGGCATCAGCAGCCCGTCCGCGCTGAGGAAATAGTTCTCCTTGCCAAGGACGACCTGGTTGTTGCCTTCAGGACAATAATACTCGCTCCAGCTCGGATGCGGATTGGGATTGCGTCGATAGGCCTTGTCCACCGTCCACGGCTGCGTCAAAGCATGGTCGATCACTGTGATCTTATCATGAAGAATGTTCGAATTCGCCTTGTCGAGATAGAAGCGTTCCTTGAATATCGACTGATTGTCGAAATGCAGCGGTAAGCCTGTTCCGTCATAGGCACGGGGACCCTTGAAACCACGCGTTTCAACTTCCAGCACGTCGTAGCGGCCATCACCATCCTCATCGACCCACTTGCCGAGCGAGTAGCCCTGATAGGTCGGTTCGATAGCTGCAGGCCAGTCGCGCCCGTCCGTGAAGATTCGCCGGTAGTGGTCTTCGCCGCCGATCAGGACGTAGGTGGTTTCCGGCGTCACCACATATTCGAATTGCCCGGCCGACATCATGCGCGGCATGCCACCGGCCCGACACGTCGCGCTTGGGTAGTTGCCGATTCCGCCATGTGCCTGGTCGGCCATGCTTTCCTCAAGCACCTTTTGATACTCGGCTGTCAGCGGAGCCTGCTGCCCTGGTCCCCAGGGTTTGGTCGGATCGAATTTCACCCTCTGACCGGCAAGGCCCGGAGTGAGAACGACTGTCCATTGGCCGCTCCAGTCGGGGTATTTGGCATCGTCTGCCCGCGCGCCACCCATCGTCGTATTCAGCGCGGCGGCCAGCGCGAATGCGAAAGTGGAGCTTCGATACCGCATGGCTTCCTCCAGCAAGATTTATCTCGAACGGACAAAATACATCGCCTGTGGGGCCGGCGAAACCGCTCGGAAGGACCGGCCTATCTGTGCTGGTCCACGCCGCAAAGACGAAAGACCGCTGGTGCCGGCTTACTCGGCCGCTTGCTCGACATCGGTCAACGGCGACGAGGGGGTTGAGCCCGAGGTCCGCGCGCGCTGATCGCGACTCGCTTCCAAGAAATGCATACAGTGCCAGCAGAACGAACAGCGTAAACAGGGTCGAGCTGATCAGCCCCCAACGACGACCGTCGCGAGCGGCTTCTGAACCTCGACGCCGGTACCCGTTGCGATGGCCATCGGCGCGAATCCGAGCGACGCCACGAGCGCGGTCATGAACACCGGACGCAGGCGGGTGAGTGCCCCGCGATAGATCGCCTCGTTCTTCGGCACGCCGCTCCCAATCAGTTGCCGAAATAAAAGTCAGCATCAGGAGGTCGTTGAGCACTGCGACGCCGGACAACGCAATGAAACCAACCGCAGACGCAATTGAGAACGTCATGTCGCGGAGCCACAGGCAAAAACGCCGCCGGTCAGCGCCAATGGCACGGCTGTGTAAACCAGTAGCGCGTCGCGGGCGGAGGCGAGCGAACCCGGCAGCAACAGAAACATCAGCGCGAAGCAGATCGGCACGACAATGAAGAGACGCTGCTGCGCTGATTCTCAAATTCGCCGCCCAGGCCAGCCAATACCCGGGCGGCAGGTTTACCTGCTCGGAGCTTTGCGCTTGCGTTTCCTCAACAAGAGAGCCCATGTCCCGTCCGCGGACGTTGGCTGTCACGACGACCCGGCGCTTGCTGTTGTCTCGGCTAATTTGGTTGGGCCTTCGGAAAAGCGAAAGCTCGCGAACTGCCGCAACGGAACCATCGTCGCGCCGCCCCCGGGCGTCGACTCTGGCAGCCCGACCGGCAGGTTCTTGAGCACCTCGATGTTGTCGCGCTCGGTGTCCGATAGGCGGACGACGATCTGAAAGCGGCGGTCGCCTTTGAAGACAACGCCGGCGTCGCGTCTCCCGACTGCGATGCCGATCACGTCGTGGACGCCAGCGAGATTGAAGCAGCGCGAGTCATCCTTCGCCTCGATACCAGACTTTGCGCGTCCCGCCGATGGTGCCACTTGCTCCCATGGGACACCTGGATTCGGCGGCCAGCAGGCCGCCACGCGGGGAAACAGATCTACAGATAGCGCGAGATGGCCTTGAACTCGCCGACCGCCACTCGGGTTGGCTTGCCGCGGCCATGCGCGGCGGTGTCGAGGCAATGATCCACATGATCGTGAATCAGTCGTCGCTTTGCCTCCGCAATAGCCTTCTCAACGGCATGAAGTTGCTGGGCAAGGTCAAGGCATGTCCGGCCTTCCTCGAACATCGATATGACTCGCCGAATATGTCCCTCGGCCCGCTTGAGTCGCTTGACAATATCCCGATGGCTCTCATGGATGCGCGTTTCAACCTTCATTTTCTTATCCTATCCTCTGGGTAGGGTTCAGCCCAAGAGATGTTCGTCAGATATCGATAAACGGCGGGTTGCAATATCTCGGTTGAGGACAGTTCGACCTGTATCCTATCCCCCAGGATACTACAAGCCAGGTGATTGCGCTGAATAGTTTACCCTGGGCGATATTTGGTGTATGCCCTGCGAGACAGGAAAAGCCCAAGGCGAGGGAGCAGCGTGCACTCGGGCGAACGCATAAACCTGCCGAGCTGCAAACAGGCATCGGTCCGGCACGCCGGCCGTCGTCGGTCGTTCACCGACTCTGGCTCGGCCGCTGCGGCGGCATCCGTCGCCGGATCGCTGATCGTTGTTTGTGCTGTGATGTTCATCGCGTTCCAGGCTCGTGGGAACGAGGTCACCCGACCGGACGGTCCCGATTTGGGGGCGCGGCTTGAGGAACTGAAGGCCAAAACGGCCGAACTGGTTGCGTCCGGGCGATCCGGTCTCGACGCACTTTCTCCGCAGCAGCGACTGTCTGCGCCGCCCGCTGTCTGGCGGGTGCCGGAGGCCATCACACAATTCAAAGACTGCGCGAACTGCCCTCAGATGGTCGTGATCCCGGCCGGGGAGTTCACGATGGGTTCGCCCCCCTCGGAACAGGCTGCGGAGGCTCAGCATCGCGTGACGATCAGCGCCCCGTTCGCGGTGAGCAAATTCGAAATTACATTTGACCAATGGGACGCGTGCGCCGCGGATGGCGGCTGTGGCGACTACTGGCCGGATGACGAAGGCTGGGGACGTGGAAATCAGCCTGCCATCAATATTTCCTGGGAAAACGCCAAATCCTACGTGGCCTGGGTCAGTCAGAAAACCGGCAAGGCCTACCGGCTGCTGTCGGAATCCGAGTGGGAGTACGCGGCGCGGGCGGGCACGACGACACGGTTTTCCCACGGCGATACCCTGTCCCCGAACCAGGCGAACTACGACGCCAGCGTCGACGGGTCGGGCCCGTCCGAGGCGAACAGGAAGCGCACAGTGCCGGTCGGAAGCTTTCCGGCCAACGGTTTCGGCCTTTACGACATGCACGGCAACGTCGCCGAATGGGTCGAAGATTGCTGGCATGATGAGTATACGACGATGGCCCCGGCCGACGGCTCGGCTTGGCTCGACGGCGACTGCAACGGCCGTGTGGTGCGTGGAGGATCGTGGGAGGATTCCGAAGTCGAGCACCGCTCGGCCGCGCGTACGGGCGGCTACAAGCAGGATCAGTTCTATACTGACGGATTTCGGATCGCGAGAGGTCTCTGACCATGTGGCCCGGAGTTCGCGTTGGCAGGTAAAAATGGACCTGGCGCGCGCCTGGGCGGCGAGGCCTGCGGCCCTGACGAGGGCGCCGGCAACGCACGGTTCCGCCTGCTTGATCGCGCGCAGGCGTCGTTCGGCCCGACCTTGAGCGTGGCGCCGCATTGGGGCCTGGCCGACGAAACCACCGGCGTGCGAGCCGACCATTTCGGCGCCGAGATCCAGCTGCTCGCCGACCGCGAGCTGGTGCCGGACCGTCTGGTCGGTGCGACCTGCCTTTTGCAAATGGTCAGGCGCGCCTGCTTGCATCGATGGCGTCGAGAAAGATTATTCCGCGACCTGCTCGGTCTGCGGCTTGTCCTTATCCGTGATGTTGAGCTCTATCGCGCGCGCAGGATTGGCCGAAACATTCTGGTTGCGGTGAATGGTGCCGCGGGGAACGTAGACGAAGTCGCCAGCCTTGAGCACGCGGGGTGGCTGCCCCTTCACGGTAAAAGTGACCTCTCCCTCCTGCACCGCCCACCATTGGTCGCCCGGGTGGCGGTGGAACTGATTGCTGGCGCCTGCCGGGATGACGACCGATTGCAGCCGCACCTGGCGAGTTGGGTCCTTCTCAAGCGGCATCTCGAAATAGGGCTTCGGTTGAAACCGCGGCCCTTGGGATTGCGGCGTCTGCGGCCGCGCGGGCGTCGCCGCGATGGCCGCCACGATGACGGCCGGAACGATCAACTTGTTCATGGACTTCTCCCTTCCCGGAACGCATGTTGCATAAGCGCGAGTGGGACGGATTGAGCGAACGTGAACCCCATCATCGGCAACGCCATCTCCCCCTTCTTGCTCTCCCCGCAAGCGGGCGGAGGGTAGGGAGGGGGAGATGGGTTTCGCTGGCGCCCAACCCACCCTACGGGCGACGCTGAAATGACCTTTCGTGAACCCGCCGACTACTCGGTCACCGGTTCGAGCAGCGGCTTGTCCTTGTCCATGATATTGAGCTCGATCGTACGGGCCGGCTTATCAGTGAGGTTTTGATTGCGGTGCACAGTGCCGCGCGGGATGTAGGCACTGTCGCCGACCTTGAGGGTGCGCGGCCCCTCGCCCTTGATGGTCAGGGTAACCTCTCCCTCCTGGACGGCCGACCATTGATCACCCGGATGCCGGTGAAAATTGTTGCCCTCTTTCGCCGGTATGGTGACCGACTGCAGCCGCACGAAGCGCGAGGCATCGTTCTCAAGCGGCGTGGTGTAGTAGACCTTCACATTAGGATTGGGCGCCGGCGCTTGCGAGAAGGCAACGGCACTCGCGGCGGCGACAGCGATGACGGCGGCCGGAATGATCAGCTTATTCATGAGAACCTCCCGAGGCTTTGCTTTGGATTGGCAATTCGACCGATGTTAGTGGATTTCCGATGTCGCGCAAAGACGACGGGTCAAGTGGGGGGCGGAGCTCTCGCGATTGGCCAGCGCCCCTTCTCCCCCCAAGGGGGAGAAGGAGGTCACCGTGGCGGAGTCAAACCTCAACTGGCGCCGACAGCGGATTCCGGTGAAATGGAACCACACTCGGACCACCAACTCTGTGGTGGTCATCGTCCGCTTCAAGCGGCCGATGACGTGGGAGAGTGATTCCACAAGAACGAAATCCGCCGTTGGAGAGGCTGCCCCCGGTGTCGGCGCGAGCGCGGCGCGTCAGCCCTTCACAAATCGCCGCACGGTCATCTTCGCCGTGTAGCCACCGTAGAGGTTGCCGGCATCATCCACTCCGATGCCTTCTGGCGTTCCCGCTTCGGCCGAGGGCTCCGGAATAAAGGCCGTAACCTTACCATCCTTGGCGCTGCCGATGCGAACGCCCTGCTTGAAGCCGGGATTGTTGGTTGGGGTTGATTGCGAATCGGCCACATACATGATGTCATTCTTGTCGATCGCAATGTCGCTCGGGCGGCCGAACTGCTTCCATTCCGCGACGAACTTGCCGTCCGGTTCGAAAATCTGGATGCGGTTGTTGGCGCGATCGGCGACGTAGACCCGTCCGGTCGAATCGAGCGCGATGCCGTGGGGCGTGTCGAATTCGCCGGCCGCTTTGCCGTGCTTACCCCACGCCGTGATGAATTTCCCATCCTTGGCGAACTTCACGATGCGGTCGTTGGTGGTTCCGCCGTGGCCATCAGCGACATAGATGTCGCCATTGGACGCCACGACGACGCCACTCGGCCCATCCAAAAAGCCGGGACCATTGCCGGGCATTCCCGCCTTGCCGAGGGTCATCAATACTTGGCCCTGCGGGCTGAATTTTACGACGACGGCGCCTTTGCCGTTCTTCGCGCGCTCGTCGGCCACCCACACGTTTCCATCGCTGTCGACGTAGAAGCCGTGCGGCTGGTTGAACATATTGGCGCCGAATGCCCTGATGAACTTCCCGGTTGCATCGAACTTCTGGATCGGCGGAATCATCGAATTCGAGCAGTCATTCGACGCGCAGCGGTCGAACACCCAGATGCTCTTGCCGTCGCTGTGATCAACCTGGACCTTGATGGCCTGGCCAAATTTCCGACCATCGGTGAGCTGCGCCCAGTTCTCCTGCATCTTGTAGGGATTCGGCGCCGCATTAGGATCGGCGCCCTGCGCGTGGCCCCAGTTTGCCGACAGCGTCATCAACGCACCGGCCGCGATTCCAGCCATCAATGTCAGCTTGATTGCATGCCTCATGGCAGTCCTCCCGTAGAACTTGAAATGACCGAGTGCATTCGGACTTGGATGCCAGCCACCCGGGTGTTCGGTTGCGCCTGTCTTCTTGAAATACGCCCAACAAACTTGAAGCCGATCGTTCATTGAGCCGTCACGCTCATGCGATCATAGCAGCCGGATCATAGCGAGCAGCGCGGAGAATCGCAAAATGTAAGGTCAATGCCATGCATCTGAAAGTTCACACAAAATTGTCAAGTTATCCACTCACTTCCGCCCCGGCCGACGTATCTGGTGGGAATCGCTTGGGGGCTCGGAGGGGTATAATGCCATATCGAGTCAATTCGCGCGTGCCGGCGCTTTTTGCCGGTTCGCTTGTCGCCGCGACGTTGATCGGCCCAAGTTGGCCGGCATCAGCGGCGCGCAGGTGCGTTGAAAGGCCGGATCGAGAAGTCAATCAGGCGGGCCACTGGTACTACCACGTCAACCGCCTGAATCATCGACGGTGCTGGTTCTTTGAAGCGTCAGAGCCGACCGTCAATCCCGCGCCGGCCGCCGACGGCCTGCCAGCGCCGAACACAGATTCTACCGAGTCCTGGTTTTCTCGTTTCGCGGCCGACGTCGCTAAAACCTTTTCCCCGGAACCGCGGCAAAATACTATAACGTCCTTTTCTTCAGAATCAACTCAAAATAGTATATCGGACAGCTCAAGCACAGCAGCAAAGACGACTTCGTCAAAACGCCCAAGGAGCGCCAGAATTGCCAAGCGGGCGCCGTCGCAGATCGCGCCGCTCCCCACGACAAACGGCCTCGCCGCCGAGGCTAGCGATCAGTCACCCTCGCAACGGACCACCGAAAAGGACGAGAAACATACTCCGCAACTCACGCCCGCCGAACGGCAGGCGCTGTTCGATGATTTCTTAAAATGGTATATGGACAAGAGTGTCTTCGGTCCCGGCCGTTAGCGTTCCAGTCGTGCCGAACCATTTTATCGCGAGTCGTGGCCGGCTTTCTCGGCCCGGGCTTTTCTCGGCCATCCAGGTCTTTTCCGCTGACGCTACGCAAGCGGCGTGGATGCCTGCAAGGAGCGCCTGCATGATCTTTGCGGAACGCCCGTTGGCCCGCTTCACTCCGCAGCCTTGAGCAGCGGCGCACCGCCGGCGCGAAATTGCTCCAGCAGTGCGGCTTCGTCGGCCTTGGCGGCGGCGAGGTGGCGCAGCTTGACGTGGCCGAAGCCGCGGATCTTTTCCGGGATGGCCGCAAGGCCGACCGCCAGATAATGGTTTTCCGGCGTGAGCTTGGCGAGCAGCTCATCAAGCAGCGTCTCGTAGTCGCGCACCAGTTGCCGCTCAGTCTTGCGCTCGGCCGTGTGGCCGAACGGATCGAGCGCGGTTCCGCGCAGGAACTTCAACTTCGCCAGGAGTCGAAATACCGTCAGCATCCACGGCCCGAAGCTCATTTTGCGTGGTTCGCCGGTAAGCCTGTTGCGCCGGGCGAGGAGCGGCGGAGCGAGGTGGAAGGTGAAGCGCAGATTGTCGCCGTCGACCTCATTCCTGACCTGCCGGACGAAGCTCGGGTCAGCGTAGAGGCGCGCCACCTCATATTCGTCTTTGTAGGCCATCAGCTTGAACAGATAGCGTGCGACCGCCTCGGCAAATCCGGTCTTGCCGGGCGCGCGGGCGGTCTCGGCGGAACGGGCGGCGTCGGCATGGCGGCGATAGCGCGCCGCATAGGCGGCGTCCTGGTACGCGGTCAGGAATTCCACTCGTCGCGCGACGATTTCATCGAGCGAAGTCGAGACTGTGCGCGCCGGGTCGCGGGCATCCGGCGACGGCTTTGCCAATGCCTCGACAGACGCAAGATCGATGGCGGCGCGGCGGCCCCAGCGGAACGCGGCGTGGTTCATGTCAACGGCTTCGCCGTTAAGGGCGATCGCCGTTTCGATCGCCTCGGCCGATACCGGCACCGCGCCGAGCTGATAGGCATAACCCAGCATGAACATGTTGGCGCCGAGCGACTGGCCGAGCAACGCAGTGGAAAGCCGGGACGCGTCGACAAAATGGCTGTGGGCAACGCCCGCCAGCGAGGAAATCGCGCGCTTGACCCTCTCGGTCGGCAGCGAGAATTCGGGATTGCGGGTGAATTCGCCGGGCAGCATCTCGGCAAGATTTATCACCATGGCGCTTGCGCCTGGCTTTACCGCGGCCAGCACCTTCTTGTTGCCGGCCACCATCATGTCCCCGCCGAGCACCAGGTCGGCGCCGCGCGCCGCGACGCGGATCGCATGAATGTCCTCGGGCCTGTTGGAGAAGCGAAGGTGACTGTGGACGGCGCCGCCCTTCTGGGCGATGCCGGCCATGTCGATGATGCCAACGCCCTTTCCTTCGAGATGCGCCGCCATCCCTAAGATCGCGCCGACGGTAATAATGCCGGTTCCGCCGATGCCGGTAACGATGACACTGTAGGTTTGCTTGATTTGCGGCAATAGCGGGTCGGGCAACGCAGCAGCGTCCGCCGGCAGCGTGATGCCCTTACCGCGCCTGAGCCTGGCGCCTTCAATTGTCACGAAAGACGGGCAGAAGCCCTTCAAGCATGAGAAATCTTTGTTGCAGCTCGATTGATCGATCGTTCGCTTTCGCCCGAACTCGGTTTCCAACGGCTGCACCGATACGCAGTTCGACTTCACGCCGCAATCGCCGCACCCCTCGCACACCAGCTCGTTAATGACGACGCGCCTGTCGGGGTCGGGGAACTGACCGCGTTTGCGGCGGCGGCGCTTTTCGGCCGCGCAGGTCTGATCGTAGATCAACACCGTGCATCCCGCCACTTGCGCGAGTTCCTTCTGCACCTCCTGGAGGTCGTCGCGGTGGTAGATTTTCAAGCCCGCGGGCCATTTGGTGTTCGAGGGATATTTCCAGGGTTCATCGGTGACGACAACGACGCGTCTCGCGCCCTCCGCCGCCATCTCGTTGGCAATCTGCGCAACCGAGACGTCGCCGTCGACGCGCTGGCCGCCCGTCATGGCCACTGCATCGTTGAAAAGGATCTTGTAGGTGATATTGACGCCCGCGTGAATCGCAGCGCGGACCGCGAGCGAGCCCGAATGATTATAGGTGCCGTCGCCGAGATTCTGGAACACGTGACCGCGCTTTGAAAATGGCGCCTCGCCGATCCAATTGGCGCCTTCTCCACCCATCTGGGTAAAACCCAACGTGGAACGGTCCATCCATTGAGCCATATAGTGGCAGCCGATACCCGCGTAGGCGCGGCTGCCTTCTGGCACCACGGTCGACGAATTGTGCGGGCAACCAGAGCAAAAATAGGGAAGCCGTGTCGCAACATCCTGCGTCTCGGCGAGGACACGCTGGGCTTCCTTGAGCTGCGCCACCCGCGTCGCGAGATCGTCGTTGCGAACATAGCCGAGCAGCCGTTCGCCGATACAAATCGCAATGTCGTTCGGATCGAGCGCGCCCTTGACCGGGAACAGCCAGTTGCCCTTCTCGTCCTTCTTGCCGATGCAGACCGGCTGGTTGGCGGTGCCGTAAAGCTCCTCGCGGACCTGCACCTCGATGAGCGAGCGCTTCTCCTCGACCACGATGATGAGATCGAGGCCAGAGGCAAAGTCCATAAGGTCCTGACGGCCGATTGGCCACGGGCAGCCGATCTTGTGGAGACGCAGGCCGAAATCGCTGCACTTCGCCTCATCGAGTCCCAGCTCGTCGAGCGCCTGCCGGACATCGAGGTAACTCTTTCCAACCGTTACGACGCCGATCTTCGGCGCGCGCCCGCCGGCGCAAATCACACGGTTGAGACGGTTTGCCCGCACGAAGGCCAGCATGGCATCGCGCTTGAAATCATGCAGCCGCGCCTCCTGGCCGAGAACGCTGTCGGCGAGCCGGATGTTGAGCCCGCCCGGCGGCATGGCGAAATCATCCGGGATGACGATCTTGACGCGATCGAGGCTGCCTTCGACCACGGCCGTCGACTCGACCGTCTCGTGCATGCATTTGAGCGCCGTCCACGCCCCGGTAAAGCGAGACATCGCCCAGCCGTAGAGCCCGTAGTCGATGATCTCCTGAACGCCCGCCGGGTTGAGGATCGGGATCATCACGTCGACGAAGTGGAACTCGGACTGATGAGCCGTCGTAGACGATTCGGCCGTGTGGTCGTCGCCCATCAGGGCGATGACGCCGCCGTGCCGCGATGTGCCGGAGAAATTGGCATGGCGGAATGCGTCGCCCGATCGGTCGACGCCTGGTCCTTTGCCGTACCACATACCGAACACGCCATCGAACCTGCCCTCGCCGCGCAATTCGGCCTGTTGCGACCCTGCCAGTGCCGTTGCGGCAAGGTCCTCGTTGGTGGCAGGGTGGAACTTGATATCGTTCTTTGCGAGTACGGCGCCGGCGCGCGTGAATTGCTGGTCGAGTGTCCCGAGCGGCGAACCCCGGTAGCCCGTCACGTAGCCTGCGGTGTTGAGGCCGGCCTGGCGGTCTCGCTCCTTCTGCATCAGACTGAGGCGAACCAGCGCCTGAAAGCCGGTCACAAAGATACGGCGTTTCTGCAGATTGTATTTGTCGTCAAGGCTGACCGGTTCGAGGGGCATGCGCGTTCTCCGCGACCAGAAGGCGAAGGCCTAGCTCAATTGTTAGATATAGTCACCGCCCGATTCGGCGGAAGCCGGGATGACAACGCGCCGGGGGTCAAATTCCGTTGTGCGAGGGACAAGAAATTGCGGCGGAGGGCACGGCCGGGATTTTTTGTTATTGACGCGACCTTATGGCTCGGGATCGATTGCGACCCGCTGCCGGCGCGTAATCGGGAGTCGGCACCGTCCGGTTGCGTACATCCTCAAGGGGATCGGATCTGGGAGCGAGACGGGCAGCTGTAGCGCGCCTTGAGCGCGAGCGAAAACCGGGCTGGTTTTTGGCCTGCACCCCACATTGCCGTATTGAGAAGGGCGGTCCCGGATTTCGCTGCGCCCAATCAGGTGGCGCCGCCTTGCGAGAGGCGGCCAGCCCGCCGATAACCCGCCCGCAGCCTTCTTACCCCCGCAAAGCCACCATCTGCCCACCGTCGACCACGATGGTCGTGCCCGCAATGTAACGTCCCGCGTCGGACACCAGCAGCAGCAGCGCGCCGTCCAGGTCGCCGTCCTCGCCAAACCGGCCGACTGGAATTTCGCGCTTGAGCTTGTCGCCGGCTTCGCTCGTCAGGAAGTCGTGGTTGATCTCGGTCATAAACCAGCCGGGGGCGATGGCATTAACGCGAATGCCTTTGAAAGCAAGCTCGAGGCCGAGCGCCTTGGTGAGCTGGACGACCCCGGCTTTGGCGGTCGCATAGGCCACGACGCCTTTGGATACTCCAAAGCCCAGCACCGAGGCGATGTTGACGATGGCGCCGGGCGTGCCGGCCGCCAGCATCCGCTTTGCCGCTTCCTGAGCGCAGAAGAAGACTGCGTCGAGGTCTGTGCCAAGGACACGCCGCCATTGCGTTTCCGTCATATCGACAGCGCGATTGGCATGCGCAATCCCGGCATTGTTGATCAGGATCGTGATGGTGCCGAATTGCGCCTCAACGGCGTCAAAGGCGCGGCTCATCGCGTCGCGGTCGAGCACGTCGGCCTCGATCGCGACGACGCGACCGCCTGCCGCCTCGATCCGCGACGCCAAGTCGGCGAGCCTATCCCGCCGTCGCGCCACCAACCCAACGGCGGCGCCGTTGGCTGCCAGAACGTCGGCAAAACGCGCCCCAAGCCCACTTGACGCACCCGTCACCAGCGCCACCCGGCCGCTGATATCGAACAATTGGGATGCTTTCATGCTGGAAAAAACGCCAAAGGCTCTGACCGGCTAACGAGCGCCCGTTAACGAACGCCACTTGGCGTGAGCGTGTCAAGTTTTTGTGCGGCAAGCCCGGCTTATTGCTGATCTTAAGGATTTGCGAAGCGAGTGCGAGCCAAAGGCGCCGCGAACGCGGTCGACGGCTCAAAGCCGGGAGACCTGTCAGCGTTGTTGATTGCCGTTTCTCCCCGATCTACGTTGGCGCTTTCTGGAAAGCCCGGGTCGTTTCGCAGAACTCGGTCAAAGTTTAGGGCCGATCCTGTGCGGCACGGCTGGGGGACACATGGAAACTCCAAAATATCCCGACCTGCATGCTCACATCGCCGCGTTGGAGCGGAACGGTTTGCTTTTCCGCGTGCAGCGGCCGATCAACAAGGACACCGAGATGCATGCTCTGGTGCGCTGGCAGTTTCGCGGCGGCATCGCGGAATCGCAGCGCAAGGGGTTCCTGTTCGAGAACGTCGTCGACAGTGCCGGCCGGCGATACGACATTCCGGTTGCGGTAGGGATCCTCGCCTCCAATCGCGAAATCTACAGCATTGGCATCGGCTGCAACGTCGATGACATCAAGAGGAAGTGGGATCATGCCGAACAGAATCAGGTCGAGCCGCTTCTGATCGAGAACCCGCCGTGCCAGGAAATCGTTGTCCAGGGCGAGGCGCTCGGCGAGCCCGGAAAGGGCGTCGACGGATTGCCGATCCCAATCTCGACGCCTGGCTTTGACAACGCCCCCTATGCGTCGTGCTCCATGTTCATTTCCAGGGACCCCGATACGGGCCGCCAGAACATCGGCAACTACCGCGCCATGGCCAAAAGTCCGACCCGGATGGGGATGAATCCGGAGATCGAGCTGAACCAGGGCATCCACGAGCACTGGCTGAAATACAAGGCGCGCGGCGAGAAGATGCCGGTGGCGCTCATGCTTGGGGCGCCGCCTGCCATCACCTTCGCGGCGGTCCACAAGCTGCCGAAGCATCTTGACGAGCTCGCGGTTGCCGGTGGGCTCGTGGGGGCTCCGATCCGCGTCTGCAAAGCCAAGACGGTCGATCTCGTCGTGCCGGCGGAAGCCGAGATCGTCATCGAGGGCTGCATCGACACCGAATGGCTGGAACCCGAGGGCAGCTTCGGCGAATCGCACGGCTACATGAACCTGAAAGAGTACAATGCCTTTATGGACGTGACGGCGATCACACGCCGCCAGAATGCGGTGTTGGTATCGATCATCAGCCAGGTCACACCGAGCGAAAGCAGCCTCATCAAGCGCGTGGCTTACGAACCGGCCTTCCTGCACCATCTGCGCCACCATCTGAATATCAGCGGCGTCACCCGGGTTTTCATGCATGAGCCGCTCACCAACCTGCGCAAGCTGATCGTGATCCAGCTTCGCGCCGATACGCTGGAAGCGGAGGTCTGGCGCGCTCTCTATGGCGCCTCAGCATTCTCCTCGGCGGTTGGGAAGATGATCATCGCCGTCAATGAGGACATCCAGCCCGAAAATCTGGACATGCTGTTCTGGGCAATGTCCTACAGGATGCGGCCGCATCAGGATCTGCGCGTCCTCGATCACAAAGACATGGGTCATGGCCCGCGTACCGGCCAGGACGATAACCACTACGAGGCAACCGACTCGGCGATGCTGATTAACGCGATGATCAAGCGGCCATTTCCGCCGATTTCGCTGCCGGCGAAGCAGTATATGGAAAACGCGAAGTTGATCTGGGAGGAGTTGGGACTGCCGCCGTTGAAGCCGGAAATGCCCTGGTACGGCTATTCGCTCGGCCAATGGCCCGATGAGTTCCAGGCCGAGGCTGAGCGGGCGACACGGAGCGAATACTGGTCGACCGGAGAGGTGATGAAGCAGAGAAGGCGGAACGACAAGCGGTTGAACGATCCTTTTCTTTCGCTCTGAGGACCCGCCCAGAAACAGTGAATCACTTGGTGTCATGCCCCGCGAAAAGCCACGAGTGTCCGGCACGGTTTGTGCATATCATGCCGCCTCCTTGATTGTGACGGACGCGCGCGCATCGCGGCGGCGTTGCGCCGCCCTGGTCGCATATGGTCCGAAGTCAAAACTGGGT
>Ga0066903_100002556_pt1 | contig 14328 bp, 13 predicted proteins | sample PanSoiMetaGPlot1_FD_67491 | JGI IMG/M metagenome (GOLD analysis project Ga0066903, IMG submission 67491) | Tropical forest soil microbial communities from Panama analyzed to predict greenhouse gas emissions - Panama Soil - Plot 1 (version 2) | ecosystem: Environmental > Terrestrial > Soil >...
TGATCATTGTAGCGGAGCGCCTGAGAAAGGGCGGGGATCAGGCTCGATGGGAAGGGGAAAGGCAAAGCGGGCTGAAGGCGAAGAAACAACGGTATTCCGGGGCATGACACACAGCGAATTTTGAGAGCATCTCGCCTTCCGATTAGTGTCCCGAATGGTGTCCCGAAACTGCCGAATGAGGTGACGTTAGGTGAGTTTTTGGGTGCGGAGCGAACCCTAAGTGCTTGAGGTTACGTCGCGTAGTCTCAGGTCGGACATTTAGGAAACCGCTGCTCTATCCATCTGAGCTACGGGGCCACTGCGACGTAACCCCATTATGACATGTCAGTTTGAGAAGATGAGAGTCGCTAGTGCTTACCCGATGCGTCTTTCTTCGACTAATAACTCGCTTAAGAGTATTCGCGGACATGTGCATTCTCCGCCCTCTCTATTGCTCTTCAGGATGAACAGATTTTCGCTCTCGTTCTGCCGCGCTAGCATTATGGAAAGTTCGCTGGACTCACTCCAATGCCAGTGATGAAAATCAAGTTCGACGGACTATCGACAGGAAACGAAATGGCCGTGTGGCCGCTCGGGTAGTTGATTCCATAAACATTTGTTCCCAGCGGGCCGGCAAAGCCAACGCCTGTCTCCCACAACTGCTTTCCGCTAGCGTTATACGCCAAGCTGATGTTTTTTCCTCCGAACGGCGTCGGAGGGAGTTGGGCCAAGCTCGAAGGATAGGTCTTCCCGGAAGGCACGGTTTCGATATAGTTGAAGCGGCCGTCCCCGCCCGTCCAGAAGATCAGCGACCCGTCACTTGTCACAAACGGACCAGCTGCCATTGCGTTTGCTGCCAAATCCTGCAAACGCGTTACCCATTTACTCTGGCCAGCTGGCAATTCAGTGATACAGCCGGTTCCACATTTATCAATGGGGATGTTCTTGAAACTGTCCATCCATCCAACGAACAAGTTTCCTGAAGCATCGACAGAAATGCCGGTCGGGTAGCGTGGATTTTGCGAAATGCTGAGAGTCTGTTGCGTGTAGGCTGGCGGGGTAAATTTTGCAACGACGTATGTGTCTGATTCTGGCACTGATCCTGCAACGTACACCGTGCCATCAGTGCCGATAGTCATTGCTGCTGCTCCCAGGTTATCTACTTTGAAGAGTTGCGTTCCCTGGGTGCTGCCCGGCGCATAGCGATAAACATTTGTGGTGAGTTGATATAACCCGCTGTCCCAGTCGGCCGGAATCACGTAGGCGTTTTGTTGGGCGTCGACCGCCACGGGTCCACCGCCACCAACATCAAGGGTACCCACAAGTTGTGCGCCACCCTGGCTGATCTGGTAAATATTCGTGCCGCCTGACTTCAAGCCTGTAAGGAAGCTGACGTAGACCAATGAGTTTTGCCCGACGGCAACTCCGCTAAGCAGAGCCACTATGGAGATCGATACGATTGCCGCGGCCATGGATGGTAACTTCATCGGATAAATCCTCCTATTTGTTTGCAATCGCACGCTAATGGGCTACGGGACTGAGGGCGACGCCGATGATCAAATCATCGGAGGGAATCCCTGCAGTGATGCTGCCTACTAGAGCGCCACTCGCGTAGTCAAAGATCGATACGCCATGGTTGTTTCCGTCGTGCGGTTGGTTCGCGACATAAAGCAAATCTTCCGACGCGTTTAAGGCAAAGTTCGGACAGCCCACCAGCCCCTGTGAAATGACTCTCGGCTGATTGCTGCCTGGAGGAAAGATTTCGATCTTCGCAGCTAATTGGTCACAAGCAATCAGGTTTCCTTGCAAATCCACAGCGAGGTGATTCCCAGCAGCGTTAAGGGTGATCCCCAAATCGGTGCATTGCGTAGAACCTGGCGCACATTTCTCAATGTGACCCGTCGATGGATAAGGAGCAGCCGCATACTCGATGTACACGTTGTCTTGCGCATCGACAGCAACAGCCCATGCAGTCGTTCCCGACGGCGTTGGGATGGTCAACGAAGCCCTCTGCTGTGTTCCCCTAAGGTACGCAGCAACCAGCCCGTCGCCATACATTGCGGTGTATAGTGTGCCGTCGCTACCAATGGCAGTTCCCGCTACCAACGGAGGCTGATGCTGATCAGCAAAGTTGTAGCGCAGCGCCGGGACAAGTCCACCACGGGGATAGACCATTACAGCATTCGAGGTCGCATACAGGCGTTGTGACTTGTCAACCGCGAGATCGCCCGTGATGTTCGAAACCCCATCCAAAATCTGCTGAATCGGTCCTTCATTCTGAGGAACTCTGTAGACATTGACCGTCTGTCCATTGAACAGTCCCACATACAAAAGTGAGGTGTTGGACGCCCCCGTGAGATCGGACTTGACTGGCCCTGCCGCCTGCGCACCTATGAAAGTGCCAAGCATCAAGAGAACTACTGGCGGCCAAAATGACAATCGGATCATCAGCTTTTACCCTCCAGAACAATCTCAACCTGCACAGACTCTTGCGGCGTCACATCTTAGCCGTTCTGCTGAAGCGGCCTCAAAGTGAAGTGCGTTGCACATGAGTTGTACTATTCATCCATTGCGACGAGGCCACCGAGCAGCCGTGGACACTCGCGGCGATTGCGTAGAGTTGCGCCGTTCAAGGCAGAAAGCAATTGAATAAACGTGAATTATTTGTGAAAATTCCCGCCATGCACGGAGACCCACCGCCCGCAACCGGGTGCGGTGCCGAGCAGAAGCTCTCCTTTGGGCCTTTTCGCCTCGATCCGGCCCAGAACATCCTTTGGCGCGATGGGAGGGTCCTCCCGCTTGGCCCGAAAGTTGTCCACACCCTCGCGATCCTCGCATCTCACGAGGGTGAAGTGGTCGCGCGCGAGGAACTCATTCGTCAGGTCTGGGGAGACGCGGTGGTCGAGGAGAACAGCCTCGCGCATAACATCTCAGTCCTGCGAAAAAGCCTCAAGGAAGACCCTTCCGACAGCGCAGTCATCGAGACCGTGCCCAGACGGGGCTACCGATTCTCGATAAAGAGGAAAGTAAGCCCAGAGATCACTATTTCTCCGCAGCCCGACAAGTCCGCTGTAGGTCGAGTCGCAACCTGGATCTCATTTCGCCGGTGGGTGGTCGTAGCCGTCGCGGCTGGCGTCTTGGTCTCCTCGTGGGTACTTCTCGTTTCCAACCACGGATACCGCGTTCTCGGTAAGGAACGCCGTCGAACTATTGCCATTATTGGATTTAATAATCTTACCCACCGCACCGATACTTCATGGCTCTCCCCGGCCTTAGCAGAGATGTTGTCAGCCGAACTTGCGACCGGTAACAAGTTTGTCGCCATCCCGGGAGAAAACGTGGCGCGAGCGAAGGCTGAGTTGAAACTCGACGACCGCGATGGGTTCTCCGATGAAACATTGAAACGCTTGCGAAAGGATCTCGACGCCGACCTTGTGGTCAGTGGCGCCTACACTGTGCTGCCGCAAGGCGAATCTCAATCGCCCGATGGCGATGTTCGCCTCGACATTCGAATCCAGGATTCCAGCAGCGGTGAAACCTTGGCTACTGTAAGCGAGGTGGGCGGCCAAGCCAGCCTGTTTGACTTGGTTGCTCATGTCGGACGGAGGTTACGCCAAGATCTGGGAGCAGGTGGGGTCACTTCCGAGCAGAGTGCGCAGGCAAAGTCGAGCATATCGCCGAATATGCAGGCGGTACGACTGTACGCCCAGGGCATAGACAAGCTCAGAACATTCGACGCTCTTGGAGCTCGTGAATTCCTGCAACAAGCAATTCAGGCCGATCCGGGATATGCATTGGCTCATGCTGCACTGGCCGATGCTCTCGCCATCTTAGGATATGCGACAAATGCCACCGAGGAAGCCAGAATCGCGTTCGAGAACTCCAGCCATCTCTCGCGCCAGGAAAGTCTCGCTATAGAAGGACGATACCGCATGGCAGAACGCGACTGGCAGAAGGCTATTGCGGCCTATCAGAAACTGGTGAGTCTCTCCCCGGATGAAATCGAGTACGGACTGAAACTGGCCTCGGCACAGACTGCCGCTTCCGATGGGCATGCTGCTCTCAACACTCTGAATTCGTTGCGGAGCCTACCGCAAGCCGCCGGTGGCGATCCGCGTATCAGCCTTAAGGAGTATGAGGCGTGGAAGATTCTGGGCGATTTCAACCATATGGAGAATGCCCTCTCCAACGCCGCCGAGACCGCAAGAAAGCAGGGCGCTCTGTTGTTACTGGCTCGTGCCCGCGCGAGGCAGTGCTGGGTCGAGCGCGTACAAGGCAAACCTGATTTGGCAACCAGTCATTGTCAGGAGGCTCGTCAGATATACGTGATCGCCGGAGATCGCGGCGGAGAGGCTGACGCCATCCGACGTCTTGGCGATATCGTGTCCAGCACGAATGTTCAAACCGCCATCGGCTATTACCGGCAGGCACTGGCCATCGAAAAGGATATTGGCGACATCGGCGGACAAGCCGTCATGATCACTATGCTCGGGACGGAGTACTCCAGCCAAGGTGACCATACCACGGCCGCCGACTTGTATAGGCAAGCCATCACCATCTTTCAGCAGCTCGATGACACCTTGAATGTCACGGGCTTGATGATCGATGTCGGCTCCGAGCTCAGTGCTCAAGGGAAGCTCGACTCAGCTCGAGAGATGTACCAAAGCGCGTTCGATTCCGCCGCCAGAATTGGCAACAAATATATCGAGGCACTTGCAAAGTACAACCTCGGCGCCTTGCAACAACTGGAAGGCGACCTCGATGGAGCACAGGACTCGTACCAACAGGCCCAGAGCCGCCTTCAGGAAGTTGGCAACAAGGAATATGACATCGGCCTAAACAAGAGTCTGGGAGAAATCGCCATGGCCAAGGGCGACCTTGCGAAAGCGCGGGCTCTTTATGAACACGCTGTTTCCTTACAGCCAACTACGGGACAAAAGATGTCAGCGATGGAGAGCGAGTTGAACCTTTACGCACTCTCGCTTGAAGAAGGCAAGTCTGCGGCTCAACTCGAACCTTCTCTTCGGCGGGTTGTGAATGGTTTCCGCAGCGGCAATGAAATTGGTGGGAACAATGCGGCCAACAACCAGGCGACGTCGGTTGCCTTGCTGGCCCGCTGTTTAGCTTCTGAAGGACAATCCGCCGCGGCTCTTGAGACGGCGGAAGAGGCGACCAAAATCTCGACTAAGGCGGAACCAAACGTCCGTTTGTCGATTGCCGTCATCACAGCGCGCATCAGGTTTGACGCTAAACCTCACGCCGATGAAGGGCGCGCGCTACAGAGCTTGCAGCAGACGATAGCGGAAGCCCACAAGTTTGGCTACGTCGTCATCGAACTTGAGGCTCGCCTCGCCCTTGGAGAACTTGAAGTCAAAGCAGGAGACACTTCCCAGGGCCGCGCTCAGTTACTCGCCGTCGAGAAAGAAGCCTCTCGCCGTGGCCTGCACTTTCTCGCAACGAAGAGTCGAGCAGCTTAAGAAAAGTCCGCTACTTGGAAAATCCTTAGGTCCTGCCCACCAATCGTCTCTAGATTACTGAAACGGCTAGAATGGCTGGGACATCTCATTACGAAGTACCTCGATGAGGCCGAGTCAATGTGTCGAAATATCAAAACCTTGTTCAACTTTGATCCGCCGGTGACACCAGATGAAGTTCGTGCCGCTTCCCTGCAGTTTGTGAGAAAGATCAGCGGGTTTACCAAGCCCTCCAAAGGTAATGAAGCCTCGTTCGAGGCTGCTGTGGATGAGATCGCCGAAGTCTCGACGCGCCTGCTGCATTCGCTTGAGACGACAGCCTCCCCGAAGAATCGGGAGGAAGAAGCGGCGAAACGTAAGCTACGCGCCGCCGCACGATTCGGAGACTAGTTCGCCGGCAAGCGCCCAATCGTCGCCCCGAGAAACGCGCCGCCGCCCGCGCAAGCATTACTTGGACATCGCTTTCACGAGTTCATAAAGGAACGTTTGTCCCTCGTAAAACGATTGCACCGACATGCGTTCATCCTTTCCGTGAAAGCGAATGTCGTCGCGGTCGATGAAGAATCCTTGAATACCGTAGGTCGGGATGCCGCCGATTCGCAGATATTTGCCATCGGTCGCTCCCATGACCATCGTCGGCACAACGGGAACACCCGGCCAAAGCTGGTTGGTTATGCGCGAAGCAGCGTCGAAAAGATCCTTTCGCATGGGTGATGCTGGCCCCGGGCTGGCTTCACCATCGACGGTGACGCTGACCTTGTCATCTGCCACCACATTCTTCAGAGTGTCGATCACGTAGTCTACTGAGTCGCTGGGCAGTACCCGGCAGTTCACGTTGGCCGTCGCGAGTTGAGGCAACGCATTGCGAGCATGCCCACCCGACAGTTGGGTAGCAACGCAGGTTGTTCGCAACACAGCATTCCAGGAAGGCGTGGTTGCGGCTACGCGCTGCATGGCTTCTTGAGATCCTTGTGCGACCTTGGGCAGGTCCTCCTTGTCTGGCACACCGTCCACTTTCGCCATTTGCTGAAAGTAAGCGGTCGTTACTTCATTGGTCTTCAATGGGAAGCCAAATCTCGAGAGGCGGTCCAGGGCAGCGGCGAGGTGATAGATTGCGTTGTCCGGAACCGGGAGTGAGCTGTGCCCACCCTTGTTGCGACTCTCCAAACGGAAGTCGATGACATATTTCTCGCTGACCTGAAGATAGTTGGCGAGTCGCTTTCCGCCCACCATTTCGCCCCAGCCACCTTCATTCAATGCGAACTCAGCATCGATCAGATCGCGATGATTCTTGAGGAGCCATTCGACGCCGTTAAAAGGACCGCCACCCTCTTCGTCCGCCGTCAAAGCGACGATGATGTCGCGGTCCGGCTTGAATCCCTCACGCTTGTAGCGAATGAGGTTTGCGATCCAGACCGCGGCCTGGGCCTTGTCGTCGCCAGTGCCGCGTCCGTAGAAGAAGCCGTCTTTTTCCACGAAGGTGAATGGATCCATGGACCAATCCTCGCGCTTCGCCTCAACGACGTCCTCGTGAGCGAGAAGCAACAGAGGCTTGCGAGCACCCGTGCCGCGGTACCGCACGACGAGATTGGCTTTCTTGGGATCGGCACCCCCGACAAAGATGTCGCTGTCGGGGAAGCCGGCGGCCTTGAGGCGGGCGGCTGCGGCTTCGGCAACTGGTGTGGTGGACCCGGTCGTAAATCCGGATTGCACTTCAACAAATTGCTTGTAAATGTCATGGGCCAACTGCTGATCGGCCTGAGGTGGCATGGTCTGGGCATTCAGTGCGAATGTGCAAAGCAGTGAGACGACGATGGCTCGAAGCATGCGGCATTCTTCCATGACGGGTCCGTTTGCCGCCACAATTTTTTGCAACCGTGCTCATTGCCGATGTGACTCAAGGTAAGAACCCTCACAATTCCATCCTCACCTTCACGATGAGCTCTTATGGTATTTTCGTCCAACGAGTCCTGTGGAGATCCGAGAATGGCCTTGATGTTGCGTTCTTCACCAATTCATGACGCGGGTTGCTACACTACGACGCCGATCAAGAAAGGTACCCGTGTGGTCGAGTACACAGGGCCACGCATTACCGTTGAAGAGGCGGACGAGCGTTACCTGAATTGCGAGCGAACTTATCTGTTTGGGCTCAGCGACGACAAACATGTGATCGACGGCAGCGGCGTAGCCGCGTTCATCAATCATTCATGCGATCCCAACTGCGAAGCGGACGAGTTTGACGCAAGGGTATGGATTATTGCGATCCGCGACATCGAACCTGGTGAAGAACTCACCTATGACTACAATCTCTACGACGGCGAGGATGATGATCCGTCCCCCTGCACCTGCGGCGGAGAGAACTGTCGAGGCACACTCTATTCGCGCGACGAGATGGAAAGGCGGGCACAATCCGCCACCGAGACAGACGAGGGCAGGTAGCTTTTGAATCGAAAGTTGTATCCTTGGAAATTAGCTACTTCTAACGCTGGCGCGCAGTTCGCCTACAATTTCCTGAGCGGCCTTTTGAGCCGCATCATTCTGTGACACATCAAAGGAGATCGCGCCGACCCTGGCGTGGCCGCCGCCACCGTATCGCTCGCAGATCTTGGCAAGGTTGACCAGGCGATCAGCTTTAGCCCACGGATTCGATCCCACCGAAACCTTGACCCGGAAGCTGCTCTTGCTCAGGCCGACGTTGTATACGGAGTCGGGATATAGATAGTAGGGAATGAACTTGTTATACCCCTCCAGATCCTGATCGGTGATGTCGAAAAACAGCGTACCGTCCTTCATTTGGGCGCGATCGCCCAAAATCTTGATCGAACGCTCATGCCTCTGTAAGAGCTGGGGCAGCAACTCTGCCACAAATGGTTCTTTCAGAATCTCCGAGAGTGGCTTGGTAGCTAAAAGTGGAATCAGCCTCGGGACAAAGTTCGAATCCTTTGCCGATTCGATCACCATGGTCAGTTTCATGGCCGGAGCTTCCATCTCTACTGCGCTGCGGGCATCGGGATAGAGAGCGCCATCGATGATGTCCGTCCAGTAGACAAGATCGGCGACTGGCTCGGGATTAAAGCCAAAGCGCTGCTCGGCGATCATGGCGATGAAACTGGTACAGGACTTGAAGTCGGGATCGTAGAACTTGCGGTTGCTCTCGTCGTGCTCAAAGTGAGCAGCATCCTCGGGGGTCAGGAAGGCGCTCTCGTGGTGGTCGAACCACCAGGTAATCTTTGGGGAGCTCGAGTACTTGAAATCGACAATGGCGTTCTCGTCACCATCGAAGTCATTTTCGTTGAAGAGAGCACCAGCGCGGTGTAGCAGGCCGGAGTACACGAGTTCCACATCGTTGCGAATGCGTTCCCGGTAGAATCGGGAAAAAAGGGCCGCCGATGAGGCTCCGTCGAAACACTTATCGTGATAAAAAACCCGAACTCTCAATTCCCTTCTCCTCCTGCCTCACAACTTAGGTATAAGCGAGCGCACAACTAAAAGTTAATAGGATTGACACCTGGAGGAGATTCTGTCAAGCAACTAGCGGCGGGCGGCGCGGATTTTCACGGAGCGGCATTTAGCATGCTTCAGAAAATCCGCGCACTTGTCCGGGATGGACTACATAGCGTTGGCTTGTTTTTCGGCCAAGTCTCCAATGAAGGGAACTTTGAACATCTGGCCTTGATTTGCCTTCAATAGCAGGACAATCCAGAGGACAAAGCCAGCAAGTCCGAGTAGAGGCCAGACGAGGACCGTCAGCCAACCCAGAACTGGGATGGCAGCTACGATCGAAAGAGCTACTCCTAGCGCAATCCAAGCTACCCAGAGAAAGATGCACTGAAACGAGTGAAAACGAACAAAACGACTCCGATTGTAGGGCGCCGTCACCAGAAAGATTATGGCGGGAATGAACAAGTAGGCGAGCATTCCCGCCACGTTGTCAGCAAGTCCCCCAACATTTGATGGCGTCGTGGCAACCGCAGCTCCCGACCGCTGGCTGCAAGCCGCACACATCGTGGACCCGTCGGCAATCTGAGTTCCGCACGAACTGCAATATGCCATATTCTCCCCCTTGGTTAATTTTGACAGCATTCCCCGCCGGGCATGCGGGAAAGCGAACAGATCATACTCCTAAAGGAATCAGAATTTTCATGGAATCTTGAAAGTGCTGGGATAAAGATTGGGGTTCTTATTCAGACAACCCGTCCGGAACTGTTCTTTTTCCGGCAATTCTCGCACAAGCCGTAGATCTGGAAGGTGTGCCGCGTAGTCAGGTAATGGTGTTTGCGGCCGATCTCTTGCTCCAACCGGTCGACCTCTGGTGAAAAGAATTCGACCGAACTGCCGCACTCTGTGCAAACCATGTGATGGTGGCTGCGTCGGTTGTACTGGTGTTCGTAGCGCGCGATGCCATCGTGAAAGGCCACTTCACTTGCCAGCCCACACTCTGACAGCAGCTTGAGCGTTCGATAGACGGTCGTGAATCCAATGCGAGGATCTTTTTTCTTTACCAAGCGATGTAACTCATCAGTGGAGAGATGTTCCCTGGTTTCGAGAAACGTTCGCAGAATCGTATCCCGCTGCGCAGTTTGTTTCAGCCCCACGCGCTTGAGGTGCGCATGAAGAATGTCCTGCGCTTCCCTCACCATCTCGCGCGAGATGCTGGGCTGATCGTCGATTCGCTTTTGCAGCATTACCATCGGCGCTAGTTGTTATTCTTCCGAATCGCTCGGGGTGAGCTCCGGCGGTTATCCGCTCCAGCGCCCTCCCCTGACTACGCAACAGAATAACACTGGTATTTTCAAAGCTTGCCAACCATTTTGCCCACCTTTCTTGTTCGCCATCCGGGGCAAAGAAGAAGGGCTTGGTTAGGGCGTCGGAGACCTCGGCATCAGTGGTCAGGACTGTAACGCTTGAAAGTCCACGGATCGGCTGCCCCGTGCGTGGATTGATGATATGTGAGCGTCGACCTTTACCTTGTCCCTTGATATTACGGTACGTTCCCGAAGTTGACAGCGACTCGCCATCCCCTAGCTCAACGAAGGCAGCTGGACTTGAGTCATCGCGAGGGTCACGGATTGTAAGATACCAAGCCTTCAGCCCCGGAGGAGCTCCAATTGCGGCAACAGAGCTGCCACCCAGACTCACCAGGCCCGACACAATTCCATGCGCGCGCAACACTTGCGTCGCCCGGCCCGCTGCGTAACCCTTTGCGATCCCGCCTAAATCAATTTCCATGCCTGGAACGTCGAATTGAATGGCGTGCGAATCAGGATTAAGTTTGATTTTCTCCCATCCGACGCGGCTCCTGAAATCACCTAGGGATTGCTGTTGCGATCCTCCGTCTGCGGTAGGAAGAAATCCGTAGGCCCGTACTAGCGGCCCTACCGTCGGATCGAAAAGGCCATCGGTTTCTTTTGCCACGTGTAATGCGACCTGAATTCGTTGAAACAGCTCCGGGCTCACCGTAATCCACGGACGCGGCGCCCCGGCCGCGCCGGCGGCGCGGTTGAACTGCATCAGTTCGGAATCTGCCTTCCAATTGGATAGCAAGGCATCGATGCGCTTGAGTTCGTCGAATGCAGCCGAGATGGCGTCGTCGGTCTTAGATTCCTCTCCGTAAGCCTCGATCTCACAAAGCGTCCCCATCAGGTAGCGGATCTGCTTGTGTGGCGGAGCATCTGACGCATGGACAAGACTGAGTGCGCAGAGAATCGCAGTAATTCCGATTCGCCAAACGCGTAGAAAGACCCTGTGCATCACGGCTGTGCTCCCGATGGGGAAAGATAGAAAAGCTGAACCACGGCCAGTGCCTTTCTCACTCCAGTTGCGATCGCATGAGAAGACAAGGTGGCCCCCGTGTAGTTTTCGATATCGCGGTCAACGGCGATCGGGTCACTGAGCTTCTTGCCGTGAAACTGGCTCAGAAAACGGCGGTCTTTCACTTCTTCGCCACGGCTCTCGCGATACTCCATCACTGCCACATCGCCAACTTCGCCCTTCGGACTGACGCCCACGATGAAGGTGATGTATTCATGCTTCCCGATTTCGTTCATGATGACCGCATAGCCGTCGATATCCTGTTTGCCATGCCCCACGAAGCAGCGGAACTCCGACTCCGGAAAGTGAAGATCGGTCTGCTTCCGCAATTCGAAGCGTATGGCCGGAGTAACCGGACGGACCTGTGTCTCTACGGATTGTGCTTTTGGAAAGACGATCTTTAGCGCCTGCGCTTCCGTGAGCAGGGTCTCTGCGGATACACGGAGGGAGCCGGCAGCAATAAGCAGCAAGAACATCCCGGCGAGCCTTGTGATTCTCATTTCTTAATCGTAACCTTCATCATGCGTGCGGTTGGCTCACCGTTGCCGGAATGCCAATCAAGCCAACCAGCAACGGGAGCCAAACGTACCCCTCCAGGAGTTCGCAGAAGCCTTCTCATTAGAAGGCAAAAGACATTCCCACGAGCAGGCCGTTGGTGGCATCCTGATCCACCTCGGGAAAGATCAGGTGCGAGCCGTTGAGCCGGCGATTGTGCTCATAGGCAAGTTGCATCGCGAATTGGGCTGCTGGGCGATAACTCAGACCTAGAGTGACGCGGTCTTGCTCCAGATCCTCCTGCGTGAATGAAACCGCTATGTTGGAACCAAAGCCACTGGCTTCAACATCGTTGGTAACACCGTTCAACCAAACGTGCTCGTAGCGCACGATCGGAATGAGTTGGGGATCTTCGAAGCTCTTACCGAGAAATGATTCCTTCAGCCACTTGGGACGTCCATGATATTTGAAGTCGGTCCAGAAGCCGTAGCGACGACGGGAGAGATGGGCCAGTTCCAGTTGAGCAGTCGTTGTAAGGACTCCGCCTTCACCTGAAGATGGCGCTCCGCTGTTTACCGAATTGAATACCGTGTCCGCGAAGGAGTCGATGACGGCATTCAGGTTTCCAAGACTGGTGTAGACGGCTTCCCCTTCTGTTTCGAAACCTTTCCACCGCCACTTGTGGTCGTACGCAAAAGTGGTGAGCGGCTCGTGAAAGCTCATGAAAGTCGGAGCGTAGTTGCCACGGTACCCCGACACCGCGAATTCGCCATGCAGGTTGGGGCTATAGGCCGCCCGCCACGCGAAAGCCGACGCAGGCTTGCTGCCATCAAAGAATCCGCCTGAAAGCTGTATCTCGGCATTAACCACGGATTCGGCGCTTCCGGGCGAGCCCGCTGTTGTGCTGATTTCATGTTCCAACGTGTAATCGAGTGCGGCCCCGCTAAGCCCGTAAAATTGGTAGTCGAGCTTGCCTTTGCTGCCTACGTTGAAGCTACCGGTGAATCCAAGCCCCAGGTCGCGCCATGCCGCCTGTAGCGGTAGAACCGGGGCATCGCGATCCGTCAGTGTGCGCCGTGGAATGTCCCAGTAGTCGTCGTCATGCAGCAAGTTGTAGCGTCCCACCGGCACCAATACCACGCCGCCGCGAAGGCCGTGATTCTCCGCAAAGTTGTATTGCGCCCAGGCTTGCTCGACGGACACTTCGCCACCATTGTTGCCCTCGACGGCCTGCAGAAGATTCAAGCTGCCGGGAGCCTTCTCAACCTGCTTCTCCCCCTCAAGTTCGAACAGGCGCTCAAATTCGACTTCGCTATACACCCTCAGGCGTGATGCCGGACGTCCATCGGCCGTCAACACAAGGCGGCGAAAGGTAAATCCGCTGCCAGATCCACCCGGAATGTTGTTCCCGGTCGCCACATCGTTTGTCTCAAATCGCATGGAGCCGTAACCGCCCAAGCGAACACGGTCGCCCAAGTAGACTCCTTTCCCTGATCCGCCTTGCCAGTCCACGTACCGGGCCGCACGAAGGTCAGAGGGCGACTCCTCCTGCTGTGTGGCGGCCTGAGGTTCCTGCTGTGACGACGGTTGCGCCGGCGTACCGGCCGGAGTTTCAGCCGTGGGAGCTGCAGCTGTTTCAGCCGGAACGGCCGCGCTTGCAGGTTGCGAACTACGTAATTGTTTAAGAAGTTCGTCCTGGGATTTCTGCAGGCTCTCGATCTGACGCTGTTGTTTTTCAACGAGGGCGGTCAGATTGGCGACGTCCCTGGCCAGATCTGGCGTAGCCGGACTGGCCTGCTGTGCCGTGATGGGAAGCGAACCGAAAATCATCGACGTGATGACAAGCATTGAGGTGTGCAGTGGTGCCCACCGGGAACGACGCATTAGCAACTCCTTGGCTGATTCATGAGAGTGACTACTATCGCATTTCTAGTTGCAACTGAGTTGCAACAAATTCTATATTGAAATTGAAATTCATTTTCAATTAGCTGTCAAGCCGTGCCATAATTTCTTGTTGCAACCGGGTTGCAACATTTCCAGTTCGGGAAGGAACTCCCACGCATGCCACTACCGCAGACCGAGGCCCCCGGCTATCTCACCTCCCAGCTTGCCGCGCGGGGCGTGCGGCTGACCCGCCAGCGGCGCACCATTCTCAGCGTCATCGAAACCGCGAAACGTCACCTCGATGCCAGCCAGATCTTGCGCAAAGCGAAAGCTGTCCACGCTGACGTGGACCGCGTCACCGTGTACCGCACGCTCGCCCTGTTAAAGCGCCACGGGCTCATCGATGAACTCGACCTTATGCACATGGAGGGAGAGAAACACTTTTACGAACGCAGGACGCAGCGCGAGCACATCCACATGACCTGCATCGGTTGTGGACAAGTCATCGAATTTGAGAGCCGCCTGTTCGACAAGCTGAAAAGGCAGATCGCCACAGAATGCCAGTTCCACATCAAGGTGGCCCGCATGGAACTGGGCGGGTACTGCGCCAAGTGCCGCTCGTAGCGGGTTGCTGAAAGAAGAAAGCGCCTTCGACTGTTCAGATTGTCATCCGCACAGCCACACC
>Ga0066903_100002557_pt1 | contig 14328 bp, 14 predicted proteins | sample PanSoiMetaGPlot1_FD_67491 | JGI IMG/M metagenome (GOLD analysis project Ga0066903, IMG submission 67491) | Tropical forest soil microbial communities from Panama analyzed to predict greenhouse gas emissions - Panama Soil - Plot 1 (version 2) | ecosystem: Environmental > Terrestrial > Soil >...
CCGTCGGCATGCGCGATTTATCAACACGGCGATGACGGCGACGCTCCTGGGCGCCGTCTCGTCGGACACTTTGGAAGACGGGCGCGTCGTGAGCGGCGTCGGAGGCCAGCACGATCTCGTTGCCATGGCGCATCAACTCGAGGACGCTCGGGCGATCATCGCCGTGCGCAGTAGGCGCCATCTGCGACACGGACTCCAATCCAACATAGTCTGGACCTATGCGAATGCGACGCTCCCACGCGCGCTCCGCGACGTGATCGTCACGGAATACGGCATCGCCGACATCCGAGGGAAATCGGATCGAGACACGATCGCGGCGATGATCTGCGTCGCCGACGGAAATTTTCAGCATCAGCTGAAGGCCTCTGCTCAGTGGGCGGGCAAGATCGAGCGCTCGTTCTCTCTGCCGAGCCATGCCCGCGCATTACCGCGCGCCGCAGTCCTTCAGCGAAGTATGCAGCGCCTGCTCCAGACCTGCGGCAGAGACCTTCAATTCGCGCGACCACGAGCTGCCCTTCTGCGGGAAAAATCTCTCGATAAACATGATGCGGCCTGCCGCAACAACCCTCGAGGCAAGGTCGCGATCGGCAATGACAGAGAGCTGTTGGGTTCCCTCCTTTAACGATCCATATTCAAGCCCGAACCTCTGGTTGCCAACCTGCATGAAAAAGCGTGCCGGAACGCCGACCTCGTTTGATGCCAGTTCCCGCTGATACGCAAGCGCGGTGCCCGGCCGTGTTTGAGAGCAGGCCATGCGTAGATTGGTTGTTCGATATTCTTTGCCGTCCGGCCCGCTCGGCTGGGTGATCGCCTTCAGCATGAACTGTCGCTTTGACGAACGCTCCTCGTACGGGATCCAATCAGTTTCATAGGCGGGACGCGTCTCAATGCCGAATTGAACAATCTCATCACGACTGAGGATGTGAAGACTGTTGGAGGCGGTTTTCATGGACAGGTCGACGAGGCCGGGGCTGACACCCATCTCCAGGACGTAGCGCTTGCGCTCGCTTTCCAGCTGCTGGGCCGTCGGCGCTCCCGGCCGGAGTGATTCAGGGGTCGGGGCGGAGGCATGAATGCCAAGACGCGCGTCTGCCGGCACCTGGCGCCGGGATGCGCCGATCAAGGCATAGACGCAGGCAGAGTGGCAGCTCGCCCCAGACGTGCGCAGCTTCGCCCTCACTTCGCTGTTCGGTTGGATGATCTGTCGACACGATGCGTAGTCCATGGTTCGGCCGCCGCAACCTTCTGGAAGGCTTTCTCCAACGCCCGCCGCCATCCGGCGCTCGCGCAAAATCCGACCCAGCACCCGCGCTTCGCCGATAACTCCGCCGAAAGAATTGAAAAAAATCGGCAGATCGCGACCCTTCAGGGAGCCGAGAAGCTGACGAAACCGCTGTTCTACGGCAGGTCCTTCAAAATCGCCTTCGGCTGCAATCCATTCGCTGCAGCCTGGACCACACGCATTGGGCTCGCCCTTAGCCACAAAGAAAATCATCGGCGTTAAGTCGGGCTGGGCCGAGACGGCGCTCGGCCCAAGAGCGAAGGTCGCCGCGACGGCGCTGGGCAGCATCAGGCCGCGGGCCAGCATCGCAGCGCTCCTTCTAGGCTGCAATCGTCGTCGCGACGCACATGTCCGCGCCACGATTTGCCTGCAAGATGGCGCTTACGAGGCCGCCCTGGCCCAGAAATCGGGACGCAAAGCCGTCTTCCAGTCGGGGATTTTTTCGATCTTCTTCTCGCGCAGCAGCACCTCGGCGTCGCGCTGCAGGTCGGGTTCGAGGTTCGACGGGAAGCCCGGGTTCACCTCCACGCGGGCGAGGGCCTTCGTGAACGTGTCGCGCGACATGGAGAAGCCCTTCGAGGTGAAGAACGAGTGGATCACGTCGGACACCTTGCCGGGATTGTCCTTGAAGTCGCGCGCGACTTCCTGCCAGGCCTTGAGATAGGCGACGACGGTGTCAGGGTTCTTCTGCACGAAGTCCGGGGTCGCGGCCATGAACACCGGCATCTTGTCGACGCTCGAGAAGTCCATGATCGACGTGCCGATGCCTTCCGCCACCGCGATCTCGTTGTAGGGCTCGACGTTGACCATGGCGTCGACGGTCTTGGCCGCCATGGCGGCGACCATGTTGTTGACGTCCATGCGGATCTCCTGGAAGTCGCCTTTCCGCAATCCGGCCTTGGGCGCGATGATGTCGACGAAGATGTTGCCGACCGAGGATCCGGTCTGGTTTGCGACCTTGAGCCCCTTGAGCTGCTCGACCTTGCTCAGGTTGAGGTCCTTGCGGGTCACGACCTGGGCAGTCTTGCCGACATGCTCGATCTGCGCGATGGCGACGAGGCCGCCCTTGTCATGCCCGATGATGAAGGACTGCGACGCATAAGTGCCGAGGTCGACCTGGCGCGCCACCATCTGCTGCATGGTGAGGTTGCCCGAAGCGACGGCGAATTCCTCGAACTTGATGCCGCGCCTTTCGAGCGCGCCCGACTTGAGCAGGTAATAGGTCGGCATGCCCCAGATATTGGTCTGGTAGCCCTGGCGCACGGTCGCCATTTGCGCTGACGCCGGCTGCGACCGCAGGCCGAGCGCGAACGCGCTCGCGCCGGTCGCGGCGAGATAGTGCCGGCGGGTCATGATCGTCATTGCGGTTCCTCCTGGCTTTTCTAGTCAGGTCTTGTCCCTGCGCCGCATTTGACCACGTCCGCCAGTACCGCGCCATGCGGCTCAGTGTTCCTCTCCGGCAGGCTGCTCGCCGAGATGGTGGAGGAGCTGCTTCTGGTAGTCCAGGAACTCGACGCTCAATGGGTCGCGCGGGCGCGAGAGCGGGATGGTGATCTCGGTCCTGATCTTGCCCGGGTGCGGCGTCATGACGATGACGCGGTCGGCGAGATAGACGGCTTCCGCCACGTTGTGGGTCACGTAGACCACCGTCTTGCGTGTTTCCCGCCACACATCGGCCAGCAGCCGTTGCATGGCGTCGCGGGTCAGCGCGTCGAGCGCGGCGAACGGCTCGTCCATCAGCAGCACCGATGGATTATAGGCGAGCGCGCGGGCGATCGCGACCCGCTGCTGCATGCCGCCGGAGAGGTGGTGCGGGTAGGAGCGCGCGAACTTCTCGAGCTTGACCAGGCGAAGCTGTTTGAGCGCGATCGCTTCGCGCTCGGTCTTGCCCATGCCCTTCATTTCGAGCCCGAAGGCGACGTTGCCGAGCGCGGTGCGCCAAGGAAACAGCTGCGCGAAGTCCTGGAACACGATGCCGCGGTCCATGCTGTGCCCGCTGACGGCCTGGCCGGCGATGCGGATTTCGCCGGCGCTCGGATTGAGGAAGCCCGCGATGATGTTGAGCAGCGTCGTCTTGCCGCAGCCCGACGGACCGATCAGGCAGAGGAATTGCGACTGCTCGATGTCGAAGCTCACGCCGTCGACGCCGGTCACGCGTCCCGACGGCGTGTCGTAGACGAGCGAGACATTGCGGACTTCGATATGCGGCATCGGCGCTCCGGCAGGTTCGGGCGGCTTTGCTTCGCGTCACGCGACGGGCGCGAGCGCCCGGCGCAGGATATGGAGCGCGTCGTCGCTGCCGTCGAGCGAGCGAAAGGTGCGGCGCGCGACCTTCCAGCCGTCCGGCGTGCGCACAAGTTCCCACCGGTTCGCGCCCACCCGGTGCACGCGATAGCCCTTGGAGACACCGTGTGCCGGCACCTCGACCGGCTCCGCCGACGGGTGGGGGCTGAGGATCTGCAGATAGGACGTGACCACCGCGCGATCGCCCTCGAGCGCGACGTGCGGCAGGCCGGCGAAATGCGCAAGCCCGCCGCGGATCGCGGCCTGGTGCGCGGGGCGCTGCGACAGGTCGGAGATGGCCTCGTTGCCGGTCGCCCCCTTGCCGCCGCCGAGATCGAGTTCGGCATCATCGGCGAAGATCGAGCGGATGTAGCTCTGTGCCCCGGTATCGGCGCTGGGCGGGTGGCTGGCGATCAGGTTGTAGATCTCGAGCCGATCCTCGATGGCGCGGATGCGTTGCTCGATCGTGCGATCACTGGTTTGCGCCATGCATTCCTCTCCCGGTCGGACCCAAAACAATGTTCGCCATGGTCAAGCCGCGGCATGCTGCCATGGCACTCGCGACGATGCCAAGTGGCGCACTCAACGGCGGCGTCGCAGGCGCGGGCGCAGGTCTGCGATGATCGCGCGGGCGGCATTGTGACCGGGCGCGCCGGTCACGCCGCCGCCTGGATGCGCGCCCGAGCCGCAGTGATAGAGGCCCTTGAGTGGCCCGCGATAGTCGGCGTAGCCGAGCATGGGGCGTGCCCAGAACAGCTGGTCGAGCGTGAGCGCGCCGTGGAAGATATCGCCGCCGACGAGCCCGAACATCTGCTCGAGATCGAGCGGGCTCAGCACCTGGCGGCCAAGCACGCTTCCTTTGAAGCCCGGGGCGTAGCGGTCGACCGTCTCGATCATCAGGTCGGCGACCTTCTCGCGGTGTTCGTTCCATGAACTCCCGTCCGGAAGCTCCGGCGCGACGTGCTGACAGAACAGGCTCGCGACATGCGCGCCCTTCGGAGCGAGCGTGCGGTCGAGCGTCGAGGGAATCAGCATCTCGATGATTGGTTCGCGGCTCCAGCCGTGGCGGCGGGCGTCGCCGAAGGCGCGATCCATGTAGGCGAGGCTCGGACCGATGATGATGCCCGCGGTGTGGTGATCGCCGGCCTCGCTGCCTGGCAAGGCGGTGAAGCTCGGCAGTCGGTTGAGCGCGACGTTGATGCGGAACGTGCCGGAGCCGCAGCGCCAATGGCGCATGCGGCGCAGGAAGTCGGGATCGAGCGCGCTCGCCGGGATCATCGACGTATAGAGCAGGCGCGGGTTGACGTTCGTCGCCACGGTTTGGCCGCGGACGCTGCGGCCGTCCTTGAGTACGACACCTGCGGCGCAGCCGCCCTCCAGCAGGACCTCGCGCACTGCAGCGTCGGTCTCGATCTCGACGCCATGGCTCGTTGCCGCCTTCGCCATCGCCTGGGTGATGGCGCCCATGCCGCCGATCGCGTGCCCCCAGACCCGTCGCTTGCCGTTCACCTCGCCAAAGGCGTGATGCAGCAGCACATAGGCAGTGCCGGGCGTATACGGGCTCGCATAGTTGCCGACCACTGCGTCGAAGCCGAACAATGCCTTCACCAGATCGCTTTCGAACCAGCCGTCGAGGTAATCACCGGCCGATTTGGTGAACAGGTCGTAGAGCGTGCGCACATTTTCGGTGGACAGTCGGCGCATCCGGTTGCCAAGCGCGAGCGCCTTGATTAGCTCGCGGATGCTGTCGCGCCTGAGACCGGAGGTGAGGTTCGGCGGCGCGCGTAGAACGAGATCGCGCAGGACATTCGCAGCAGCATCGAGCTCGCGGTTGAAGGCGGCCAGCTGTTCGCCATCGGCACGGCTGAATTTGGCGACCTGGGCTTCGGTCTGTCCCTCGGCCGCCAGGAGATAGCTTCCGTCGGGAGCGGGAAGAAAGTTTTGCACCCTTCGTTCGACGATTCTCAGCCCATGGTCATGGAGCCGCAGGTCCCGGATCACTTTCGGGTTGAGCAGGCTGACTGTGTATGCGGCGACCGAATTGCGAAAGCCGGGATGGAACTCTTCGGTTACCGCCGCTCCGCCAACGACCCCGCGCCGCTCGAGGACCTTGACCTTCAATCCGGCCATGGCGAGATAGGCGGCGCACGTCAATCCATTGTGTCCGGCGCCGATGATCACGGCGTCATAGGTCTGCATCGACATCTTCCCAAAACGGCACGGCGCGACCCGCCTTATCGGATGATCGGTCTGTTTCTTGCAACGCCCGGGAACGAATACGGGTGCCGTCGGTTGCAACGGCGTCGCGGCGCACCAGCATCATCGGCGTAACGCCCGACTGTCGAGGACGCGTCCAGGCTGAGGGGGAAGCATCGCTGCCATGTCGAGGAAGTCGTCATCCTCGCGCCGGCCGTTCCGCGTCGGCCGGTCGAAAACGGGTTTGGGCCTCTTCGCAACCAAATTGATGCGCCGGGGCACCTTCATCGTCCGCTATACCGGCCGCAAGCTGCGCAACGCGGTTGCCGACGAGCTCGATACCAAGTACCTGTTCGAGATCAATAATCGATGGACCATCGACGGCTCCAGCCGAAGCAACATTGCGCGCTATATCAATCACTCGTGTCGGCCAAATGCCGAAACCGACATCAAGAAGCACAAGATCCTGATTTCGGCGATCAAGACGATTCATCCGGGCGACGAGATCACCTACAACTATGGCCGCGACTATTTCAACGCCTTCATCAAGGAGAAGGGCTGCAAATGCGCGGCCTGCCACCAGAAGCGCATGGTGCTGCGATCGTCGCGCAAGGGCCGAAAGAGTCGCGGCAAGCGCCGCAAGCGCTGAACGCGTTGGCGGGCCATGAACGGCAGGCGCTGCGACTGTCACGTCGATGTCGTCGGCCCGATCGGTCGCTATCCCCAGCGCCCGAGCCGGACCTGTCCGGCCGGTGAGGCGCCGACAACACGGTGACGGCGCGGCTCCACGGCTTCCAGAGCATGATCCCGCAGTGCGCAGCGGTTTTCGGAAAAGATCCTGCTCAAGCAAGACGCTCAAGCGGAATGGCGATTTCAAAGAAAAGTCATCCCGCTTTATAGCCCTGCCTCGCCGCTCCGAAGCGGCTAGGATGCCGGCGAGATCGCCGGTCAGGCGGCCGAATTGCAGGGAGGTTATCTTGGGGCAATCCCGTATTGTTGCAGCATCGATCCTGGCGGCGGCGGCGGTTGCTCCGCTCCCGGTCGCAGCGCAGACCTTTCCGTCGAGGACTATCCATCTGGTCGTGCCCTATGCGGCGGGCGGCACCGGCGACATTGTGGCGCGGGTGGTGGCGGACCGGCTTGCGATCGCGCTCGGCCAATCGGTCGTGGTCGAGAACCGGCCGGGCGCAAGCGGCGCGCTCGGCTCGAAGGCGGTCGCCAGCGCCGCCCCGGACGGTCACACCCTGCTAGTCGGTCAGACCGGCGAAATGGCGATCAACCAGCACTGGGCCAAGAACCTCGGCTATGACCCGGAGAAGGACCTGGCGCCGGTCGCGCTTGCGACCATCGTGCCGCTCGCGCTGGTGATCCCCGGCAAGGCGACCTATTCGACCGTCGCCGAGATGATCGCGACGGCGAAGACCCGCGCGCTCGCGTTCGCGTCAGCGGGCACCGCCACGCCCGGACATTTCGCCGGCGAGGTGCTCAAGCTCAAGACCAACAGCAACATGACCCATGTGCCGTACAATGGCGCCGGCCCCGCGCTCAACGACCTCCTGGGCGGCCATGTCGACCTGTTCTTCTCGGGGTTCCCGGCGGCGGTGCCGCACGTGAAGGCCGGCAACCTCAAGCTCATCGCGGTGTCATCGGGCCGCCGCTCGGCTAGCGCGCCCGATGTGCCGACCGTCGCCGAAGCGAGCGGGATTGTCGGTTTCGACATTACGCTCTGGCAGGGCTTCTTCGCGCCGCGCGGGACCCCGGCCGACATCGTCACGCGGCTCAACACGGAGATCAACCGCATCCTCGTCGAGCCCGAGGTCAAGGCCAGGCTGCTCGACGCCGGCGCCGACGTGATGCCGATCACGGTCGATCAATTTGCCACCTTCGTCCAGGCGGAGAGCGCCAAGTTCCTGCAGATCATCCAGGACGCCAACCTCAAGCCCGAGTAAGCCGGCGATGAGCGCCCGCGCTGCGACACCGCAGCGATTGCGCATGGGGCCCGGCGGGGGTGCCGTGCCGACGCGCCGTGCGTCATCGGTGCGCCCGCCGCCGTCGTCGCGGGCGCCGCGCTGCTATTTCTTCGACTTGGGGTCGGTGCGGCCCTTGCCGCCAGGCGCCACATATCCGGGCATGTATTTGGCGATCACGGTGCGGTCGAGCTGCGCCATCGCGCTCTCGGGCAGGCGCTGCCAGACCTCGTCCATGCCAAGGAGCGGAATGCCGAGATAGCCGCGCAGCGTGAGCGTCTGGCCATCGGGACTGAGTGTCATGATCGCGCTGTAGATCTTGCCGTCGCGCGGATCGACGATGGTGCCGTCCTCGTATTTGAGGCCCTGCCGCTTCATGCCGCGAACCAGCGAAAGACCCAGCAGGGGCGCGTTTTTGCGGTCGTCCTGGCAGCGGCTGCAGACCTGGTGGGGATCTTCGCCAGGCCGGAGGAACGTCCGCGCGATCGCCCCTTCGTAAGTGCCGTTGCGCTCCACGAACAGGAACCAGCCTACGGGCTGGTTGGTCTCGTCAAGTTTCTGCCAAAGTCCGACAACCGTCGGTTCCTGGGCCTTGGCCGCAAGAGGCGCGGCGACGATCGCCAGCGCAAGTGTCGCAGCGGCCGGCATGATCAAACGAAGGGTCGATCGGAACATCCGCATCACGAACCTCGATATTTTGAAACAGCGCCATCGCTCCGCAATATGGCCATTTCACGGAGGCGGGGATACCGGCGGTGTGGCATAGCGGCCACCCGCCTGCGTTCCACCTCGCGCCGCAAGGTCGCAGGGCTGGTCCAACGGGCGGGCAACTTTGGCATATTGAGCACGTAAAGAGAGCTTCAGAGCGGTCGTTCGGGAGAGCCTGCAACAAATCACCCGCCCTGTGCGAAACCGATCCGACGCCAAAACAGTCCTTGAAGGCGCGGTCCAAAGATACTTTGCTACTTGCGCACAGGGGGGACGTCGCAAACTGCTGCTTGCGTCGCGATGGCCGCGGCGCAAGCGAGAAGCAGTGGGCGGGAGCGGGGGGCGGGGATGTCCAGGACCAGTCTGGCGCTCAGCAATCTGCGGGCGTTCGTCATTCTGATCGTGCTCGGGTTCCACAGCGTCCTTGCCTATCTCGATTCGCTGCCGGCCGCTCACCACGCCTTCCAGGTTCCACCCTATGAGTGGCAGGCCTCGCCGATCATCGATCGTGAGCGCTGGTTCGGCTTCGACCTGTTCTGCGCCTGGCACGACGTCTACCTGATGTCGCTGATGTTCTTCCTCTCGGGCCTGTTCGTATGGCCGAGCCTCGCGCGCAAAGGGGCGTGGCCGTTCCTGCGTGACCGCCTGCTGCGGCTTGGCCTGCCGCTTGTTCTCGCCGTCGGCTTGCTGATGCCGATTGCGCTCTACCCGGTCTATCGCGTGAGCGCGGTCGATCCGAGCCTGGCCGAATACTGGCGGCAGTGGATGGCACTGCCGTTCTGGCCGTGCGGGCCGCAGTGGTTCCTATGGCAGCTGTTCGCCCTGAACATCGTCGCTGCGGCGCTCTATCGGATCGCGCCTGGCGCCGGCGACCGGCCCGGACAGTGGGCGGCGTTGGTCCGCGACCGACCGGCGCGGTTCTTTCTCGCCCTGGTGGCGCTCTCGGCGATCGCGTATATGCCGCTCGCGCTCAGGTATTCGCCCTGGTCATGGTTTCAATACGGCCCCTTTGCCTTCCAATCGAGTCGTCCGCTTCACTATGGCGTCTATTTTTTCGCCGGCATCGCGGTCGGAGCCCGCAGCCTCGACAGCGGCCTGTTGGCGGCCGATGGCATGCTCGCGCGGCACTGGCCGGTCTGGCTCGCGGTTGCGGCAGTGACATTCCTGCTCTGGATCGGCCCTACCGCCCTGATCATGGAGTACACGCAGGGCGCCCCGCTTGGGCTGGAGGCTGCCGCCGACCTCGGCTTTGTGCTCGCCTGCGCAGGCGGCGGCATGTTCGTACTGGCGCTGGTGCTGCGTTGCGCCACCACGCGCAGGCGGATTCTCGACAGCCTGTCGGAGAACGCCTACGGCATGTACCTTGTTCATTATGTATTTGTCGTGTGGCTGCAGTATATGCTGCTCGGCGTGGCGTTGCCTGCGATCGCAAAGGCTGCGATCGTCTTTTCCGGTACACTTGCTCTGAGCTGGGCGGCGACCGCTGCCATTCGCAGCGTCCCGCTCGGCTCTCGCCTGATCGGGACCGATCGGCGGGCGCTCGCCAAGGCGTCCTAGCGGTCGCCTGAATCGATAGCGGTCGAACACGCGATGTCGTTGGCTCTCAAACTCGCCGGACGCAATCTGTTTCACGACCGGCTGCGATTCATCGCGACCGTCATCGGAATCGTATTCTCGATCGTGCTGGTGACCGTTCAGCTCGGCCTCTACCTGGGCTTCGGCCGCATGGTGACGACCATGATCGACCACGCGTCAGGCGATCTCTGGATCATTCCGGCCGGCACCAAATGCTTCGAGGACCCCTCGCTCCTCGATGAGCGCAAACGATTTCAGGCGCTGGCGGTCGACGGCGTGGTGGACGCCGCGCCGGTCGTGATCGGTTTTGCCGACTGGAAAATGGCGAACGGCGGAACGACGCCAGTGTTCGTCATCGGCTCCGAGCTGCGCGGCGCCGTCCTCGCGCCCTGGAACGTGGTCGCCGGCAGCGTCGAGGATCTGTCGATCCCCAACGCTGTTGCGGTCGATCAGTCATATTTCGACCGGCTCGGCGTCAACGGGCTCGGCGATGCTGCCGAGATTCGCAACCAGCGGATCGAGGTGGCGGCGGTGACCAAGGGCATCCGCTCGTTCACGACCACACCTTACGTCTTCACAACGCTCGATCGCGCGCGGGCCTATACCGGCATCTCGGCGGCGAAGGCAACCTATTTCCTCGTGCATGTAGCGCCGCAGGCCGACATCGAGCGGGTGCGCAGGGGGGTGCGCGCCGCGCTGACCGACGTCGAAGTGCTCACGACCGCCGAGTTCCGCGACCGTAGCCGTGCATTCTGGCTGTTCGACACCGGCGCCGGCGCCGCACTGTTCGCCGGCGCCCTGCTCGGGGTGATCGTCGGCACCATCATCGTCGCGCAGACACTCTATTCCAGCACCAAGGATCACATCAACGAGTTCGCCACGCTGCGCGCGATCGGATCGTCCGCCAGCTACATCCACAAGGTGATCATCTGGCAGGCGTTACTCAACGCCGTGGTCGGGTTCGCCTTCGCCGCCTCGATCGGGTCCGCCATCGTCCAGATGACCGCCGAGACCGCGCTACCGATCCTGGTGACACCTGCGCTCACCATTGGCCTGTTCCTGCTCACCGTCCTCATGTGCGTGGTGTCGGCGATCGCGGCGATCATGAAGGTAACGCGCATCGATCCGGCCATGGTTTTCACCCGATGACCGAAACCGTGCTCGAAGCATCGAATGTGGTGCAAGTGCTCGGCTCGGGCGCGGGCCAGGTGCAGGCGCTCAAGGGTGTGAACCTGTCGCTCAAGTGCGGCGAGCTCACGCTGCTGATGGGGCCCTCCGGCAGTGGCAAGACGACGCTCCTGTCGGTGCTCGGGTGCATGCTGACGCCGACACAGGGGACGGTGCGAGTGCGCGGCCACTCGACCGAAGGCGCCGGCCCCGAAGACCTCGCGCGGCTGCGGCGCGATCATGTCGGGTTCGTGTTCCAGTCCTACCATCTCTTTCCGACACTCACGGCGCTCGACAATGTCCGCCTGGTCCTCGACGTACGCGGGGAACGCTGGCGCGCCGCGATCAAGCGAGCCAAGAATGCCCTGGCCTCGGTCGGGCTCGCGCACAAGATCAAAGCCTATCCGCGCGAGCTTAGCGGCGGCGAGCAGCAGCGCGTCGCGATCGCGCGCGCCATCGTCGGCAACCCGTCGGCGATTCTCGCCGACGAGCCGACCGCCGCCCTCGACAGCGAGAACGGACACGCCATCATGGACGTGCTCGCGCACATTGCCAGGGATCCGTCGCGTTCGGTGTTGGTGGTGACCCATGACCCGCGTATAGTGCCGTTTGCGGATCGCATCGTGCGCATCGAGGATGGATGCATCGTGGGTGAGGAGCGCCGCGGCGGGGAGGGCCGTGTCGCCGAGGAGCGCGGCGCCGACGAGAAGCGGAGCGTCGCCGACGAACGGGCCAGGGTCCAACGCAAATGGGCGCAGGGTTGACCATGGGATTGCGCATCGCTTCGATGAAGACGTCGCTGCTCGTGCTCGGCTTCGCTTTCGGCTTTGGCGCAGCGGCTGCGGTGTTCGTGCCTGTGTTGCGCGCCCAGGATGATTCGCGTGCGGCAGCCGACGACCAGAAGCGGTGGCAGGCGGTCGCGCCCGGCCGGGTCGAGCCAAGGTCGGGAGAAATCAAGATTTCGGCGCCAGTGGTCGGCCGCATTGGCGACGTGCTGGTCAAGCCGAAGGATATCGTATCAGCCGGCGAGCTCCTGATCCGCCTCGACGACGACGAGGCGCGCTCGCGCGTGGCGGGCGCCGAGGCGCAGGTCGCGATGCGCCAGCGCGCGCGCAACGATAAGGCCGCATCGAGCCGCGACCGGCGCCGGGCCGAGGACGCGGTGGCGGATGCGGAACGGGCAGTGGTAGAGACGCGCGCCGCGTTCGACGCGGCCGCAGTCGCTAAGCGCACCGGCTCAGGCTCCGATGCCAACCTCAACTCCGCCCGGACTGCCTATGCTCGCGCGCAAGACCGTCTCAAGCAGGACCGGGCCGAGCTGCGTCGGTTGAACGCCGACGGGGATACGCCGCTCCCGACTGTGAACGAGGGACAGCTGAACATCGCGCGCGCCGAGTGGGCGTCAGCCGAGGCGGCGGTCGAAAAGCTGATGATCCGCGCTCCTGTCGCCGGCACCGTGCTGCACGTCAATGGTAAGGCAGGCGAACTCGCGAGCCCGTCATCGCCGCCGCTGCTGGTCATCGGCGACGTCTCGGCGTTGCGCGTGCGCGCGGAATTGGACGAACGCGACTTCGCCGATATCAAGATCGGCCAGGCAGCGGTGGTGCGCGCCCCCGCGTTCCGCGGACGCGAGATTGCCGGCAAGGTCTCCGCAATTGCGCCGATCGTCGATGCCGGGCGCACCAATCTGCGCGGGCAGCGCAATCTGACCGACGTCAACGTGGTCGAAGTGGTCGTCGATCTGGCCGAGCCGGGGCCGCTCGTGGTCGGGATGAAGGTTGACGTGTACTTCCGGCTCGAGAGCACGGCCCGCCAGTAGCCAATGGGGGCGCACGCGAAGCGATCCAAGCGACGTCTTCCGACCGATCGGGAAACCGTGCTCGCGGCCGCAAAGGCGCTGGCCGACGCGATCCGGCGCGGTGACAAGGCCGCAGCCGATAAGCTGCTCGCGCGCGATTTCAGCTTCATCGACGCGTCGGGGAGGGTGCATGCGCGACGCGGCGTGCTTGCGGCCCTCAAGGCCGGCCCCAGGCGTTCCGGCAGGAAGCCGCGCGTCAAGCTGTATGGTCGTGTCGCGCTCGTCACTGGAACCGCGAAGTCCGCGCAGGCTGGAGCGCACGACGACCTGTTCGCGGTCGACGTGTGGGTGAAGATCCCGGACGGCTGGCGCGCGCTGATCCACCACAACAACGTGCTGGCCGCGCCATCGGCGCCGCGCGCCCATCCGGCCACGACGGCGCGGCCGGCCAGCGCCAAGCCGCCGGCGTGCCCGAACCCGCTCGAGTTCGTGCCCCATCAGCCGAAATCGCAAGCCGAGCGCGACATCATCATGGCGTTTCAGACGCTCGAAAAGGCCGTCACCCACAACGATCCGGTCGAATGGCCCAAGCACATCGCCGACGAGTTTGTGGTCTACCGAACCGGTCAACACCCGACCAGCAAGTCCGATCGTGTCGCTTTCATCGAGGCGCAACGCGCCGTCAACGGTGAGACCTGGGTGGCCGAGGTCGCTGCCATGAAGCTCTGGGTGCTTGGCGACGCCGCCGTGATGCGCGCCGACCATGCCATGCCGGGCAACCGACGCCCGCCTTATCGTGCGACGCGCCTGTGGCTGAAGCGCGACGGCCGGTGGCGGATGGCGCTGAGCCAGCAGACCACGATCGCTCAATAAAGCTACATTCGCGAGGCGAACTCCATCACCTCTCCCCGCTTGCGGGGAGAGGTCGGATCACGTTAGCGATCCGGGTAAGGGGGAGCTTCAGCATTCAAAGCTGCCACGATGGTCTCCAGAACTCCATCCATATTGCCCAGGACTTCATTGTTCCAGAATCGCAGAACACGATAGCCGTGCGCGCCGAGCCTTTGGTCGCGCTGAACGTCACGTTTGTTATCCGCATGCTGGCCGCCGTCGATTTCGACAATCAGGCGCCGCTCTCGGCAGACAAAATCTGCAACGAATGGACCTAAAGGCTCTTGCCGCACGAATTTGTGTCCGTTCAGGCTGCGTGAACGCAGTCTGTTCCAGAGGCGTGACTCCGCCGTTGTCGAGGTTTGTCTCAAACGTCTTGCGCGCTCAGTCTTGAAATCGTTGGGTCCGCGCATGCTGAGATTCCCGCTCACCCGCTCGCTCCGCTCGCGACCTCTCCCCGC
>Ga0066903_100002558_pt1 | contig 14325 bp, 9 predicted proteins | sample PanSoiMetaGPlot1_FD_67491 | JGI IMG/M metagenome (GOLD analysis project Ga0066903, IMG submission 67491) | Tropical forest soil microbial communities from Panama analyzed to predict greenhouse gas emissions - Panama Soil - Plot 1 (version 2) | ecosystem: Environmental > Terrestrial > Soil >...
GCGTCCTCGATGATCGCGACCTGGTGCCGCTCCGCGATGGCCGCGATGGCGTCCATGTCGCAGGGTTGTCCGTAGAGGTGGACGGGCATGATCGCCCGGGTTCGAGCGGTGACCGCGGCGGCCACGGCGGTCGGGTCGAGGTTGAACGTCCGCTCGTCGATGTCCGCGAAGACCGGTCGAGCGCCGACCTGGATGATCGTGTTCGCGGTCGCCACGAAGCTGAAGGCGCTGGTGATCACCTCGTCGCCCGGCCCGATGCCGTGCGCCAGCAGGGCCAGGTGGAGGGCCGCCGTGCCGGAGGAGACGGCGATCGCGTGGCCGACGCCGAAGCGAGCCGCGAACTCCGACTCCAGGGCCGCCACCTGCGGGCCCTGGACGAGCATGCCCGAATCCAGCACCGCCAGGACGGCAGCCTTCTCCTCGTCGCCGATGAGCGGCCGCGAGATCGGAATGTGCGGTGCGGCCGGCCCACGCGCCCCCACGGCCGGTTCGTTCGTCAGCGTCACCCGATCCCCCTGTTCCACTTTTCTGTCGGTCGCGCCGAGTGCCCGGCCGGCGGCCAGGATAGCGCACCGGGGCACTCTTTCGTGCTGGCGGTCAGGCGCCGCCGGGAGCGCTCGCGCGCCAGGCGGTCGTGGCGAGCGCAGCCAGTCCCCAGAACTCGAGACTCAGGTCGTTCTTGAAATACGGCGTGTCGACCATGCCGTGGACGGCGATCGCGAGGAGCGCGAGGAGGATCCCGAGCGACAGGGCCCGCCACTCCGGTGCGCCCCGCAGCCAGCCCCGCACCCCGGCCGCGGCGGTGGCGCAGAAGATCCATACGAACGCCGCCAGGCCCAGCAGGCCGGTCTCGGACCAGAAGGCGAGGAGGATGTTGTGGGGGTACGGGGCCGGGTCGTGGCGCTTCGCGTAGAGGGGCGTGATGCGCTGCTGGAAGCCGGACAGCCCGGCGCCGAACAGCGGGCGTCCCCGGAGCATGGCGAGGGTGTCGCGCCAGAGCTCGAGGCGCACCCCGACCGTGTTGCCGGGGCCCTCGCTGAGCTGCACGGCCACCCGGGACCGAATCGTGGGCAGCAGCCCGAGCAGCGCAGCGAACGCCGCCAGGCCGCCGAGCAGCGGCCACCGAAGCCGGTGCGAGAGCGCCAGGCCGACGGCGACCGCCAGCAGCGCCGCCCATCCGCCGCGCGAAAACGTCAGCAGGCTGCCGGGCACGCCGACCAGGAGGAAGACGACCGCCGCCGCTCGCGCGCGGCGGTCCGTCCCGTAGAAAGCGATGGCCGCGGCCGTGCCCACCAGCGGGACGAGGAACAGGGCGACGGCGTTCCCCGACTCGTAGATCGCGGCGGGCGGCTCGGTGCGCGGGTTGAACGTGTGAGTGGCCAGTCCGGAAAGGACCACCGCCGAGTCGGCCAGCGCGAGCACGGTTGCGCCGACCCAGAAGCCGGCCAGCACGAGGCAGGCGTGCCACGGCCGCTTCACGACCGTGGCCAGCACGAGCGCGTACAGGACCGGCTCGACGAAGTACGCGCGGTAGATCCCGAGCGCCGCCACGCGGGAAGGAGCGACTGCGATGGACAGCAGGCCGGCGACCAGCAGCAGGACGGCCGGCAGGGTCAGCGGCGATCGCCAGTTCGGCACCGCCCGGGCGCGCACGCTCTCCACCGCGAATGCGGCCAGGCTGAGCAGGATCGCGGCCTCGAGCAGTGTCGTCGGGTAGAAGCCGACGTGCCATCGAATGACGTACGCGGGCGCGAGCGCGGCCGCGATCGTGGCCAGCGAGAGCGCGACGGGGTGGTCGCCCAGGCGGGCGCGCCGGTCGTGGAGGCCACGCTCGGTCGCGAGTCCGCGACCAGCGCCCTGCGCGATCACGCTCGCGGCATCCGGCATCGCCGGGGAGCAGTCAAAGCGGCCGTACCGTATTGGGTCGGGAGTGCTGGAGTCAAGCGTCGTCGCCGTCCCCGCACGCTCTGCTGGCTGCCGTGCAGATGTCCGGCGGGGCGGCCTCCGCTGCTCCCGTGCTCGTGGAAACTGGGTCCGGTCCCACCAGCCTCAGAGGCCGTCCGGGCGCTGGCCGTCCGGCTGCTCGCCTGGAGCGCTCAGTCACCCGGCACGGACCGGGTCGCCGGCCTCGCCGCGGTCCGGCCGTCGCCGACGATCCTGGCGAGCCAGGCGTCCACCGCCCGCGACCACATGTAGCGCTCCTCCACCAGCCGCCTCCCGTTGGCGCCCAGCTGCCGCGCCCGGGCACCGTCTGCTGCGAGCTGCAGGACCGCGTCGGCGAGCAGGTCGCCCCGTTCGGGCGGGACGACCAGGCCGCAGCGCGCTTCCTCGATCAAGCTCGCCGCGTCGCCATCGCCGCAGTGGATCACCGGCGTCTCACAGGCAAGCGACGGCAGGATCTTCGCGGGGAGGGTTCGCCGGAAGAACTCGGCCCGCCGCAGGGGCACGATCGAGGCGCAGCACGCGGAGAGCAGCGCCGGCATCGCCTGGAGCGGCTGCGGCGGGACGAACCGGACGTTCTGCAGTCCCCTGGCGTTCGTGAGCTCCTGCAGTCGCGGCTTGTCCGCACCGTCGCCGACGAACAGGAAGACGATGTCCTTGCGGCCGGCGAGGCGCTCGGCGGCCTCGATGATCACGTCGAGGCCCGAGACGTACCCGTGAGTGCCGGCGTAGACAAAGGCGATCTCGCCCGGTCGGATCCATTCGATGGGCCCTGGTTCCGGCACCGCTCTGAACAGGTCGACGTCGACCGAGTTGGGCAGGGACACGATCCGCGCGCGAGGATCGGTCGCCGCGACCGCTTCGGCGATCCCGGCGGTGACCGCGGAGACCCAGTCCGAGTGGCGGTAGAGGAACCGCGCCAGTCGCTGCGCCATCGCGAGGAGCGGACGGCTCGTGATGATTCCCAGCTCGCGCGCCGACTCCGGCCAGAGGTCGGAGACGTTGAAGATGAGCTGCGACCGGCGCAGCCGGGCATACAGGTACCCGGTCAGCCCGAGGAAGAGCGGCGGTGATTCGACCATCACGTAGTCAGGGCGCCCTGCTGCCCAGCATCCGCGCATCGCGCTGAGGGTGAACGACCAGTAGCTGGCGAGCCGCTTGATCGGGTTCCGGCCCGTTGCGGGATAGATCCAGGTCCGTACGACCGGCAGGCCGTTCAGCTCTTCGCGCACGAGCCAGCGCCGACGGTATTCCGGCGCGATCCTGCCCGTGGGGTAGTTGGGCATGGCCGTGACCACCCTGACGTCGTGGCCGCGCCGCTTCAGCTCCTGGGCGACGGAGTAGAGCCGCACCTGCGCCGCACCGATCTCGGGCGGGAAGTACTGGGTGAGGATGAGGATGCGGAAGGAGCTGTTGTCGCTCACATCGCCTCCGCAACCGCGATCTTGGAGCTCGGCCCCCACCCCGGCACCCGGCACAGCAGCCGGTCTGCCGCGTACACCACCGCGCCGCCGAAGCGTCCGCCGGCCTCCGTCCTGACCACCGGCCGCAGCGCTCCCCACCAGAGCGTGAGCGCTCCGTAGACCAGCCTCGGCCGAACCTCGACCGGGTTGCTCATGAGCCATGTCACGCTCCGCGTGGCCGCCAGACGCCACCCCGCCTCCGCCAGGTATCCCGCCACGTCCCGCAGGCGCCTGGTCTTCGAGTGGGCACCCGGCGCCATCGGCCTCGCCGGACCGGTGGTCAGCGGCTCGATGAGGATCAGACGCGCCCCCGGTTCGACGACCCCGCGCAGGTGGGCCAGAGCGCGGCGATACCGGTCCTCCGCGGTCACGTGGAGAAGGACGTCCATCGCGCTGACCAGGTCGAACGGTCCCGCGAACGGGATGCCGTCGCAGACGTCCGCTCGCTCGATGCGGTCGCCGGGGAACGACTCGCGAAGGCGCGTCACGCTCACGTCCGTGAGGTCGAGGCCCGCGACCGAGGCCGCCCCGCGCGAGTGCCAGTACGCGATCCAGTGCCCGGTGCCGCTGCCGACGTCGAGCACTCGGAGCCCGCGGACGTCCGGCGCCATCGCCGTGACGGCCGCCCGCCGGCCACGGTAGCCCCACCGATTGAAGGAGAGCGAGCGGTTGACCAGGCCCACGCCCTGCAGGTCGAAGGATCCTGCGAGCGCGTCCCGCCAGTAGCGGTCGGCGTCGTACGTCTCCACACGGGACGGGTCCCGCATCAGGCCCGCTCCCTCCTCGCCCCGGCCGGCGCCTCAGCGCGGATCGCCGGCCCGTATTCCTCGACCAGCCGCCGGCCGACCTCGAGGAACCCATGATGGCGCCTCACCCAGTCGCCGGCGTGCGCTCCCACGTCGCGGGCTCGCGACGGGTCGCCGAGCAGGTCCTCGATGTGTCGGGCCGCGCAGGCGGAATCGGCGGCGGTCAGGAGCGGGGGCGGCTCGGCGTAGAGCCCGCCGTCGACGTAGTGGCAGACCACCGGTCGTCCGCACGCCATCGCCTCGAGCTCGGCCATGCCGAGGCTGCCGATGCCGAACTGCCCGAGTACGATCGCGTGCTCGTTGATGAGCTCGGCCATGGCGGCGTGCGGGCGGGGGGACACCAACGTCACCCCCGGTTCGCCCCGATACCGGCTGGCCAGCGGCCCGCGGTCGATCGCCGTCACCTGGACATCGGGACGCCTGGAGCGGAGCATGCGGACGGCGTCCACGGCGATGTCCACGCGCTTCACGTCGCTGAACGCGCTGATCAACAGGACCCGGGTCGCGGCAGGGCTCGGGCCGTCGAGCGGCCGGAACGTGGACGTGTCCACGGGATTCGGCACGAAGAGCACGTCATCCCGGAGCGGCGCGACCAGGGGCACGAGGTCCGGCGTGGAGACGAAGACGGCGCGTGCGGCGGCCAGGCTTCGACGGACGAGCGGCGCCCGCAGCGGATCGCGGAGTCCCGCCCGCACATCGGTACCGTGGCAGTGGAGCACGTACGGGTATCGGCCCAGGATGCCCGCCCAACCGAGATACGCGTAGTGGATGTGCACCACGTCGGGATTCGCCCGGCGCACGTCTCTGTTCACGAGTCGCAGCTCCCGCAGACGTTCGGGCAGGGCCAGGAGCTTCAAAGGTGTCGAGCGCGAGCCGGCGGCGAGGCGGAGGGGGCGGAGCGTCGCATCGTGGCCCAGCGCCCGCTGGGCCGCAACCAGCGTGGTCGCGACGCTGGCGACGTCGTTGACGTGGACGATCCGCATCGCCTAACCCGCCTCACGGTTGGCATCGGCGAAGGAGGCCGGCGCGGGCGTCGAGCGCCTTCGGGTCAGCCGCGCGAGCAGACCGCGCCAGTCGGCGAAGTAGACGCCGAAGAGGACGGACGCGACGATGCCGTACTGGACGCCGATGGCGATGATGCTCGACGTCGCGAGGCGGGGGATGCTGGCCGTGAGCCCGACGAAGACGGCCCAGGTCACGATGGAGCGGGGCTGCCGCAGGTACCATACGAATGCCAGCTGGGCGGCGCACCCGACGGCGACCATCCCCAACAGGGCGCCGATGACTCCGAAGTCCGCGTAGAGCTGTCCGAAGAACACCGTCGGCGCGCTGCCGACGCCGCTGAACCCGGGCTCGTTGCTGACGATGACGCTGTAGAGCCACGTCCCGAAGTCGAGCGTGGACTTCGGACCTGGCCGGAGGTTGCGCACGTCCATCCAGAACGCGCCTCCGTGCAGGTAGCCCATGCGAGCGGGGATCAGCTCGAAGATCGAGTAGAGCACCTGCGCCTGCACCAGGAAGAGGCGGCGAAGCGTCGCGGTCACGAGCTGTCCGAGCGACACCGACCGATTGGTGACGGCGACGATCGCGAAGAACGCACCCAGCGCGACCGCCGTGACGCCGAGCGCCTGCCGCGGTCCGATGGCCCGGCGCCCGAACCACAGCCACGCCACGACCAGCAGGACGAGCAGGTTCTCGACCGGGTTCTTGGTCAGGGTGACGGCCGCCATGAAGAAGGACACGGCGAGGAGCCCGAGACCGACCAGCAGCCAGCGTCGAGAGCCGTGCCGGACGGCGAGCGCAAGGGCGACGATCGAGAGCAGCGGCATGAGGTTGCCGTAGAACTGGTACAGGGTCGCCTGGAACGGGAGGGCCCCGGCATGGGGGCTCAGGTACGTGAGGCGAACGTGGTCGAGCGACAGGTCGAACGAAAACGTGTGGCTGCTCGGGTGCTGGAGCAGGTACAGCAGCGGAGGAGGCGGACCGAGGGTCAGGACCGCGACCGACACGACCAGACAGGCGACCGCGAGGAACGCGAAGCGAGCGACGAATCTGCGGTCCGGCCCGGCGTCGGCCCAATGCGAGCGCCAGTGCGCGTCCAGCTCCGCGCCCGGACGCAGACCCGTCCAGCGATTGGCCAGCCAGACGCCGGCCGCCAGCGCCAGCGGCGCCGCGCCGACCGTGAAGAGCAGCACGTAGTTGCGTGTGCCGGCGATGTGGAAGTACGCGCCCTCGCCCCGGTCGAAGACGAGCACCACGCTGCCGACGAAGATGAAGACGACGTAGTACAGCGCGAAGAGCGTCGCGGGAGTGACCGTCAGCAGGCCGCTGGTCGACCGGTACAGGATCGCGACGCCCAGCCCGAGCAGCGCCACGGACGCCGCGGCGCCGGCGATGACGAGCCATTCGGGCGTCGGGTCCAGCACTCCGACCGGCGGGGTGAGCAGCAGCGGCGCCTGGAGGTTCACCGGACCGACCGCCTCGGGCGGAGCACCTGTCGCAGCGGGCCGGCGAACGCGGGCAGCACCGCGATGGCGAACAGGGCAACCTCCAGGCCCACGAGCGCGATCAGTCCCAGCGGGGACGTGCCGGACACCCGGAGGTGGACGAGCCCGGCCACGGCGGCTGCGATCGCGCAGATTCCCAGGGCGCCGGCCGAGCCGCCCAGTCGCAGCGGGACCTCGTAGAGCCTGCCGCAGACGCGCACGGTGAGGACCGCGAGCACGATCAGCGCCACGCTGCCGCTGGCCGCGATGCCCAGCGGGCGCAGTCCGGCCGGCAGCGCCACGGAGCTCACGACGAGCCCGGCGGCCATCACCCCGAGGGCCGCAAAGAGGTTGTACGTGTGGTAGGGCGTGGCGCTGGCCGCGTCCACCAGGCTTCTCAACGAGAAGAACAGGGCGAGGAACGGCACCCCGGCCAGGACGAGCCGCAGGACCGCGGCGCCGCTCGAGAACTGCGGCCCGAGCCACCAGTACAGGACGGTGTCCGCGAACACCACGCCCTGGAGGGTCACGAACACGGACCCGATCAGCGTCAGCCTCACGAGCAGGCGCAGTCGGGTCCGGATCTGGTCCGCCTGCCCGGCCACGACGAGGGCGGCGGCGCGCGGCAGGATCACCGCGCTGAGCGGGATGAAGGCCGCGGTGACCGCGCTGAGCAGGCTCTGCGAGATGGACAGGTAGCCCACCGTGTGCAGATCGGCGAACCTCGCGGCCCAGAGCGTGCCCACCGACATCAGGGCGGCGATCGCCAGGTCGCCGGGCATGCGGGGCGTGCTGTATCGGAGCAGCTCGAGTCCGGCCGATCGAAGTTCGGCGGCAGGTCGGGGCCGGCCCGCGACGCCGAGCAGCGGCAGCCCGCCGGCCACCGCAACGAGCATCGTCGCCAGGCCGGCCGCCGCGACCGCCGCGGCGGGAGACGGGTGCCAGACGACCAGCGCGATGATCGGCGCAACCGCGACGGCGGCAACCTGGACCAGGTTCGCGCGGGGGATGCGCAGGAGGCCGAAATAGAAGCCGCGGACGGCGCCGTAGACGATCACGGACGCCAGGGTGAAGGCGAGCGGCACGGCGAGGACGGGCATGTCGAGGCCCATCAGGGCGCGGGTCGTCGCGCCGGGCAGCAGCAGGACCGGCAGCAGGGCGACCGTCAGCGCCACCGCGAGGATCGCGGATCCCGCCAGCACGAGCGGACTGGGATCGGAGCCGATCGCGCGCGCCTGCGCGATGCACCGCGGGAGGCCCGTCTGCAGCCCGAGGAAGACCGCCGGAGTGAGCAGGCCGCCCGCACGCTTCACCAGCACCAGGACGCCGACGCCGGTCGGATCGAAGTACCGGGCCGCGATCCCGTAGAAGAGCAGCCCGCCCACGAGGACGAGCGCCTCGGCAATCATCGTGGTGGCCGTGTCGTGCACGAGCGCCGGGAACCGCCGGCGGCGGCCCTCGGAGCTTGCCGTGGCCCGTACGAGTGGAGCGCGCTGGGAGTCGACAGGCTGCGGCTCAGACTGCATGGCTGGCCTCGTCGCGACTCGGCCGGCCGGCCGCGAGCCGCAGGATGTCGAGGCACCGCTCGGCGAGCACGTCCCGGTCGAATTCCGCCAGGGCCAGGTCGCGCCCGCGGTTCCCGAGCTCGGTCGCCAGGTCCTGCTCGGCCGCCAGGCGGTCCACAGCGGCGGCGATGCCCGCCGCGTCCTCGGGCTCCACGACGATGCCGCACCGCGCCCGTTCGACCAGCGCGGCGGCCTCGCCCCAGACCGTGAGGACGATCGGCTTGCCTGCCGCCATCGCCTCGAACATCTTGGAGGGCAGGGCGGCTCGGAAGAGTTCCAGCTTGCGCAGCGGAACGATCGCTGCCAGGGCCAGGCTGACGATGCCGGGAATCGTCTCCTTCGGTTGGCTGGGCAGGAAGCGCACGTTGTCCAGCCCCTCGGCCGACGCCCGCTCCATCAGCTCGGTCTTCTCGACGCCGTCCCCCACGAGCAGGAAGACCAGTTCGGGGTCCCGCACCAGCCTGGCCGCGTCCAGGACCACCTGCAGTCCCTGCGCCATCCCGTGCGTGCCCGCGTACAGGATGACCTTCCGACCCTCGAGGCCCAGCCCGCGGACCAGCGCCGAATCGGGCGGACCTGGACGGTAGATGGTGGTGTCCACGCCGTTGGTCAGCAGGCGAAGCTTCTCTCGCGGCACCCCACGCGCAGCGAGGCGATCCAGGATGCCGCTCGTGACCACGGTGACGAGCGCGGCGCGACGGTAGAGCAGCATCTCGAAGGCCTCCGCGATGCGGATCGCGACCGGGTTCCGCAGGGCGCCCAGATCGACCGCCGACTGTGGCCAGATGTCGCTCACGTTGAAGACGAACGGCGCTCGCTTCAGGGTCGAGTAGGCGAGCGCGGCGAGGCCCGTTGTCAGCGGCGGGGACTCGACAAAGATCACGTCGGGCCGGTCGCACCGGCTGAGCGCGAGCAGGCTCGACGCCGCGAACGAGACCTGGTTGGCGAGGCGCTGCACGAAGCGGCGGTTGCCCCCGGCCCACACCCAGGTGCGGAGAACGCGGACGCCGTCCAGACGCTCCTCCGCCAGCAGGCGCCGGCGATGCGCGGGGTCGGGCCGGAGCGTCGGGTAGTTTGGGAAGCAGGTCACCACGGTGACCTCCACACCCTTCGCCACGAGTCGCTGGGCGAGCTCCCGCAGCCTCCCCTGTGGTGCGCCGACCTCGGGCGGGTAGTAGTGGGTCAGCACCAGCACGGAGAGCCGGCCGTCGCGCCTCCCGGCGGGCGTCGCCCGCTGCGTCGCGTACAGGAGGCCGAGGAGCACCCAGAGGTACGGCTCCGTGAAGAGCCTGCCTTCGAACAGGCTGTCGAGCGCGATCAGGCCGAGGAGGACTGCCTGAGCAATGGCATAGTTGCGGAGGCGCCGGCCGGGCGCAGCGGCCCGTCGCACCTCTCGGCCGATCGCGAGTACCGCCGCAAGCAGCACCACGAAGCCGATCAGGCCCTGTTCCGCGAGAACGGTCACGAGGGAGTTGTGGGACAGCGTGTCGTGGTAGCGGGCGGCGATGTCATAGGCGTACGGCCCGAGCAGGTTGTGCTGGAACCCGCCGAAGCCCACGCCGGTGAGCACGTGGTCTCGGAACATGTCGAGTCCGCCGACGATGAGGTAGCGACGCTCGTCATCGAGCGGGAGGCGGGCCACGAAGGCCTTGAACGGCGATTCGCCCGGGTGGTACGCGCCGGCCAGACGGGCGCCGGTCACCGAAGCCGTGCCATCGACCGGAACCAGCGCGAGGCTGTCCAGGTGCCAGTCGGTGGTGGTGACACCGACGCTGGTGACGCGGGCTTCGACCGCCGTGCCCGGCTGCACCTGCACCAGGCCGAGGGGCCGCCATGCGTACGATGCGCATCCGTCCGCCGGGCGGATGTCCACGCCAGGGCCGGCGACGGGCCCGGCTCCCGGAACATCGACCAGGCTTGCCCGGAGCTCGGGCTGGCTCCCGACCGGACTGCCGACTCGGAGCAGCGCCCACAGGCGGTACTCGCCGCCTGCCGCCCGGCCCGGGAACGCGAACGTGGCCGCGGACTCGGCCGCGGCATGCGGCGGAAGGACCGCCGCGACGTGGTGCGGCGCGTCGGCGTCGCGGGCCTCGCTGAACCCGCCGGATACGGGCGATGGCCTCGCAACGACCGCGCTGCCCGATCCGAACGGACTCCCCGGCCGAACCGATCCCGGGTGGTCCAGCGACGTCACCACGAACTGGTCGAAGTACCAGGCAGTGGTGGTCTCGGCCGCCGGCTCCGCCCGGAACTCCAGGCTGCGCTGGCCGGACAGGTCCGCCGTGCCCAGCAGGAGCCAATGGTATTGCGGCGTGAAGCCCACCGGAGCGTTGATCTGGAATGCGCCCGGTACGAAGGCCCCGCTGGCGGGATCCCAGAGGCCCTGTCTGAGCTCCCCCAAGCGAGAGCCGGGGTCCGCGACCCGCACCCGCGCCCAGACGTGGAACCTCCCCGGAGGCAGCACGATCGGCTGTCCGAACACCAGCGGGGACGGGTCGCGGGAACCGGCCTGGAGCTCGGCGGCCTCCCCGTACAGCGCCTGTGGGTCGGGCGCGGCCGTCCAGCCGCCGCTCGGGGCGCACATCTTGGCGACGGCAACGGGCGCGCCCTCGCCGAGGGGGCTGTCCGGTGCCGGCTGGTACAGGGGATTCGCCTCCAACGAGATGAACGCCAGCATGTTCAGTGCTCGATCCCGCACCGCCGGCTGGAGGCCGACGACCAGCAGGCTCATCGACAGGACGCCCGTCGCGCCGGCGATCGCGAGCGTCCGGGGTCTCAGACCGATCGCGGCCGCGCCGGCAGCCACGACGATGAGCAGCAGCCCGACCCGGGAGAACGTGAGCGGCAGGACGGCCGCAGCGAGGAGCGCGGACGCAACCATCGCCAGCCTCCAGCGCCGGGTAGACGAGCCGCCTGCGGCAACGAGCGCCGCGGCCGCTACCATCGCCAGGAAGCGCGCCAGGATGTCCGGGTCGAAGAACGTCGCGTTGACCCGGCCCACGCTGGCCACCTCCGGATTCAAGAGGAATCGGCCGCTGGCCCAGAGGCCCAGTCCGATGAGCGAGACGGCGACCCCGGACGCGACGATCGCGACCAGCACCGTACGGTGGTCCTCCTCGGTAACCACGAGATTGAGCACGAGCAGCGTGAGCAGCGGGTATGCGAGCAGCGCTGCCAACGACCCCACGGAGCCGGGGTTTCGCGTGGCGGCCCAGCTCACGGTGGCGTCAGCGATGAAAGCGACCATCCAGAACACGCTCCACGACCGCGGCAGGACCAGCCGAGTCCCGCCCGCGAGCACGTCGAGCGCAAGCACTGCGACGGCACCAAGGATCAGAAGTCGCGCGAGGGGAAGGCCGTACGGCAGGTAGGCGGCCGTGAACTCGAAGGGCAGGGCGAAGACGATGGCCGGCACCGCGAGGCGCCGCACAACGTCGAGCTGGGGCCGTGCTCGAGCCAGGGCGGCTGTCACGGCTGGCTCGTCTTCCCGAACCGATCGATGACCCTGACCAACCGACTGGCCGCCACGCCCCCTCCATAGTCCTGGATCGGCCGGAGGTCGCGGCGCTGGCGCACGGCCGCCACGATCCGCTCCGATTCCGTGCCGGCGACCACGTTCCAGCCGGCGATCACCGTCTCGGGCCACTCCGTCTCGTCGCGCAGCGTCACCACCGGCGTGCCGACGAAATAGCCCTCCTTCTGAACGCCACCGGAATCGGTCAGGATCATGCGAGCCTCACGCTCCAGGGCCAGCATCTCCACGTATCCCACCGGGGGCATGAGCCTCACCATCCCACCCGACCGGATCCTTCCCTCCAACCCGAAGAGCGTCAGCATCTTACGCGTTCGCGGGTGGAGCGGGACCACCACCGGCGCGTCGAGGTTGACGAGCGCGTGGACGATTCCCGCCAGCCGCTCCGGCCGATCCGTGTTCTCCGCGCGGTGGATCGTCGCGAGGTAGAAGTCGCCGGCCGCGATCCGCAGCCGCCTCGCCAGCCGGTCGAAGCGCTCCATCGCCGCGGGCAGCGTCCTTCGTGCCTGTTCGTACATGACGTCGCCGACGTGGTGGACCCCGGCGCGGATGCCCTCGGACCGCAGGTTCGCGGAAGCCTGCTTCGTCGGGGTGAAGAGCAGCGTCGAGCAGTGGTCGGTGAGGACACGGTTGAGCTCTTCCGGCATGTCCCGGTTGAACGAGCGCAGACCGGCCTCGACGTGCGCGACCGGCACGTGGAGCTTGGCGGCCGCGAGGGCACCGGCCAGCGTCGAGTTGGTGTCTCCGTAGACCAGCACCAGGTCCGGCCGTTCCGCACACAGGACCTGCTCGACCCGCTGCATCATGAGCCCGGTCTGGGCCCCGTGCGGGCCCGAGCCCACGCGCAGGTTGTGGTCGGGGGCGCCGATCCCCAGCTCGCTCCAGAGCCGGGCGGACAGCCGGGCGCTGTAGTGCTGCCCGGTGTGAACGACGACCTCGTGGTGCCGCCCCGCCAGGGCCCGTGACACCGGTCCCATCTTCACGAATTGGGGCCGGGCGCCGACGACGGTGACGATCTTCACGAGCGGGCGCCCTTGACGAGCAGCCCGGCGAGATGCGAGCGCAGGACCGCCACCCTGGCCAGCATGGGATAGGCGACGGGGGTCAGCCCGCCCAGGCGCCGGGCGAGGGGAGGGAGCAGCGTCACGGTCCGAAGATGCGGGGTGAGCGTCGGAAACAGCGCTCTCACGGTGCGCCGGGAAACGGCGCGCAGGTTGCGGTTCGCGGGATTCGGGTACCGGATGTCGAACCAGGCCAGCGCCCCGCCCGGACTGAGGACGCGCTCGACCCCGGCCGCGACACGCCGCGCCGTCTCGTCGTCGAGGATCGAGCTGAACAGCGTGTAGCACAGCACCACGTGGAAGCTCTCGTCCGGGAACTCCAGGGCCGCCGCGTTGCCAACCCGGAAGTCGATGAGGGGGAATGCCTGCCGCGCGTGGTCGACCCGCTCGGGCACCAGGTCCACGCCGATCATGTCGGCCGGCCTCGCCCCGAGCGCCTCCATGCGTGCGAGCTCATGTCCGAACCCGCAGCCGACGTCGAGCACCCGCCGGCCGCCGAGAGGCGCCATGCCGAACTCGGCGAGGAGGGCGTCGACGGTGCGGTCGCGCTCGGCGACGATGGCCTGGTTGCCCGGGTTCGCGCTCGCGTGGCGAGCCACGTGGGATGGCGAGGACCGGTAGCGCCCGTACACGCGTTCGATGCGTTCGGCCTCGCCGTCCGGGTCCCAATGGGGGTCCGACACGCAGGGGAAGGCTACTCCACCGGGCCTCGCCGCCGGAACGGCCCCGAGGTGCCGGTCAACGCCTGTCCACGAGCGCAAAAAGGGCCCCGGCCGAAGCCGGGGCCCGACGCGATGGCCTGAAGTCTGCCTGACGCCTATGCGTCGTGGTAGAGGTGGAACTCCCACGGGTGCGGCCGCAGCGCGACCGGCTCCACCTCGCGCGTCCACTTGTAGTCGATCCAGGTGTCGATGAGGTCCTTCGTGAAGACGTCGCCCTTCAGCAGGAACTCGTGGTCCGCCTCGAGTGCCCGCAGCACCTCGGACAGCGAGCCCGGGACGCTGGCGATCTTGGCCTTCTCCTCGTCCTCCAGCTCGTACAGGTCCTTGTCCAGCGGCGCGGGCGGCTCGATCTTGTTTGCGATGCCGTCCAGGCCCGCCATCAGCATGGCCGCGAACGCCAGGTACGGGTTGCACGAGGCGTCGGGCGAGCGGAACTCGATCCGCTTGGACTTGGGGCTGGTCGAGTAGACCGGGATGCGCACGCAGGCGGAGCGGTTCCGCTGCGAGTACACCAGGTTGATCGGCGCCTCGTAGCCGGGCACCAGCCGCCGGTACGAGTTGGTGGTCGGTGCGCAGAACGCGAGCAGCGCCGGCGCGTGCTTCAGCAGGCCGCCGATGTACCAGCGCGCCTGCTCGCTCAGCAGCGCGTAGCCGTTCTCGTCGAAGAACAGGTTGCTGCCGTCCTTCCAGAGGCTCTGGTGGCAGTGCATGCCTGAGCCGTTGTCCTGGAAGATCGGCTTGGGCATGAA
>Ga0066903_100002559_pt1 | contig 14325 bp, 15 predicted proteins | sample PanSoiMetaGPlot1_FD_67491 | JGI IMG/M metagenome (GOLD analysis project Ga0066903, IMG submission 67491) | Tropical forest soil microbial communities from Panama analyzed to predict greenhouse gas emissions - Panama Soil - Plot 1 (version 2) | ecosystem: Environmental > Terrestrial > Soil >...
ACCCCGGCTACCCGCACTGGTACCTGCCGTGGTTCGCCGTCGACATCGCCCTGCAGGGCAAAGGGCTCGGAGGCCAGTTGATGAAGCCCTGCCTGCAGACCGTCGATGCCAGTCTTCTGCCTGCTTACCTCGAAACCCCCAACCCGCGCACCATCCCCTTCTACCAGCGTCACGGCTTCGAGGTCACAGGCGAAGCGCAAGCTGGAACTTGCCCGCCGATCACCTTCATGCTGCGCGCCGCACGGTAGCCCGCAGCAGCGGAATCGAATTACTGCCAGGGGCGATGTAGACGTGATCACACGCAGTACCTGGCGCGTGTTGTGAGGACGCCGCTCGGTTTCACGCCGGGCTTGCCGTGTCGCTCAGTCCCAGCGGAAGAGCCAGAGCGCGGGGATGCCAATTATGAGCGCGTAGGCGGCGAGGATCGCGAGATCGGCTCCGGCCCAGCCAAGCCCGAACCACGCGTTCTGCACGGCAGTGACTAGGTGGGTGAGTGGCAGCAAGCTACCAATGTCGCGGAGGCCCGCGGGCAGAACGGCTCGGGGCGGCGCGGTGCCCGAGATCAGCCACAGCGCGAAGAACAGCATCAGGCCGATGCCCTGGGCCGAGCGACTGGTTCGGATCACGGTCGCGAGCAGCAGCCCGATTGCTCCGAAGGCCGCGGTTCCAGCCAGAAGGGCGACAGCAACTCCGAGAATGTCCCTGGGCAGCATCGCGTGGTATGCGAGCCGAGCGACGACGGCCATCACGAGGGTGCCGCCCACGAACGTCGCGAGCGCAAGCGTGAGTTGCGCGCTGACGAGGGTCGGTGCCGAGACCGAGGATGCGCGGAAGCGCCGCAGGATCCCGCGCTGGCGGTAGCTGGCGAGAGTAATGGGAAGGGTCATCAGCCCGAGTGCCGCGACGATCACGGCCACCGAGGCCGCCGTGTAGTAATTGGCGGGGGTCACTCCGCGCCAAATGAGCATCCCGTTTTGGATCTTTCCGGCGTCCGCTTGTTTGTTCCCGAAGACGGCTGCGAGCAGCATCATCATCATGAGCGGGAAGGCGAGCACGAAGACGACCGAGAAGGGTTCTCGGCGGAAGAGCCGGAACTCGTTGCGTGTCATCGCGAGGTAGCCGCGCATCGTCCTCACCCTCTGACGTCGCGTCCGGTCAAGGCCAGGAACGCGTCCTCAACCGTCGGGCGCTGGACCCGCAGGTCAAGCGGAACGATCCCGTGCGCGACGAGCTCGGACGCGACGAGCGCCAGCACTGGGCCGCTGCCACGGATCTCGACTGCCTCCCGGTGCCGGGCCATGGACTCGACCGCGTCGAGCTTCTCCAACCAACCAAGATCGGCCTCGGCAGTGGTGAACCGCACGACCGACGGCAGGCCCAGCGCGTCGATCAGCCGCTGAGGGGTGTCGAGCGCGACCACCCTCCCGCGATCGACGACAGCGACCCGATCGCAAAGGTATTCCGCCTCGTCCATGAAGTGCGTCACCAGGACGACCGTCGTACCGCCTTGCCGGATCTCCCGGATCAGCTCCCAGGTAGCCCGCCGAGCCTGGGGATCGAGTCCGGTCGTCAGCTCGTCAAGGAAGACCACTTCGGGCGAGTTGACGAACGCGAGCGCAATGAACAGGCGCTGCCGCTGACCTCCCGAGAGAGCGTCGAAAGCCTGAGCGCGCTGGTCGTCCAATCGCCAGCGAGCGAGGAGCTCGCCGCAGTCGACCGGATGGTGGGCGAAGGCCGCAAACAGCCCGATGGACTCGGCGACCCTCAACCGGCCCGGTAGCGAGGAATCCTGCAGTTGTGAGCCGATACGCTGCCGCAGCTGCGCGGCCTGGGTAGCCGGGTCGAGACCAAGCACCCGAATCGTTCCGCCATCGGGGCGGCGCAGACCTTGGACGCACTCGACGGTCGTCGTTTTACCGGCGCCGTTAGGGCCGAGGATGCCGAAGATCTCTCCCGCTTCCACGTCGAACGATAGGTCGTCTACGGCCAGGACACGGCGGTAGGTCTTGCGCAGGTGATCCACCGTGATCACACCCATACGACCAGGGTTCAAGGCTTGTGCGACGGTTGCTAGGGACGAAAGCCTCTAGACCCGGGGTCTAACGTAATAGCACGGATTAACGAAGTCGGTGTGTCACGCTCATGAACCGCTGCTACGGCATCGCCACGGCTTGGCGACGGTCGCTGGGCCTATTGGCACAGCAATGGCACGTGGCCTCGACTGCGACCTGGGACCGACAGGAGCCCAGGGCTCCGGAACCATGCCTGACCTGAGCTTTTACCTGAGAGCGGGTGACGGGAATCGAACCCGCACTGTCAGCTTGGGAAGCTGATGTTCTGCCATTGAACTACACCCGCGTAGACGGCCAACTGTGCAAGCTGCGTATTCCACGCAAACACCCCGCTCGCACGACTGCCGCCACGACATCGTACCGGAACCGGTAGGTTGCCTGAGTGCTGCTCTCCGACAGGGACATCCGGGCCCAGATCGAATCGGGCCGGGTCAGGATCGACCCGTTTGCGGCCGAGCTGATCCAGCCGTCCAGCGTGGACGTCCGCCTCGATCGCTTCTTCAGGGTGTTCGAGAATCACAAGTACCCGCACATCGACCCAGCGATCGAGCAGGCCGACTTGACCCGGCTGGTCGAGGCCGAGGGTGAGGAGCCATTCGTCTTGCACCCTGGGGAGTTCGTGCTCGGCTCCACCTACGAAGTGGTCACGCTCCCTGACGACATCGCAGGGCGACTAGAAGGGAAGTCGAGCCTCGGCAGGCTCGGGCTGCTCACGCACTCGACCGCCGGCTGGATCGACCCGGGATTCTCGGGCCACGTGACTCTGGAACTCTCGAACGCCGCGACCTTGCCGATCAAGCTCTGGCCCGGAATGAAGATCGGCCAGCTGTGCCTGTTCCGGTGCAGCTCGCCGGCCGAGCACCCGTACGGCTCGGCGGTGTATGGCTCCCGCTACCAGGACCAGCGAGGCCCGACTCCGTCCCGCTCGTACCTCAACTTCTACCGAGCGAAGGTATGACCGCGTTATTGGGCGTGATCCTCGCCGCAATGCCATGATCTCGGTTACTTGGCCGCGCTATCCGACGTGAAGTCACCGTGATCATGAGCCCGCGGCATGGTCGAGCCGGCCTCAGCCGCCCCCGCCCACGGCACGGCCGAGCGGGGTCACTGTGTGAGCCGGCCCGGCCGGCGGGCGGCGAGGCTCGCGAGCAGCGTGTCACGCTCGACGATTGCGGCGCGCAGCGCGCCCGACAGCTCGTCCCGTTCCGCCTCCAGGGCCTTGACCTGCTCCTCAAGCTCAAGCACCCGACGAATCGCCGCGAGCGTCATCCCCTCGTCGCACAGCCGCGCGACGTAGCTGACGACCGTCACCTCCGTGCGCGAATAGCGCCGCTGGCCTCCTGCTGAGCGGGACGGCCGGACGACGCCGAACTCGTCCAGGCGGCGCAGGAACGCCTGCTGGACCTCCAGCATCTGGGAAACCTGGCCGACTGTGAACAGCGGCAGGTTCTCGTCATCGAACGGCAGCACGGCACATACACTCCAGCATCACTCGCGGCCCGGGCAAGCGGCCGGGCCGGGCAAGCGGCCGGGCCGGGCCATCTGCCTAGCCGGGCAAGCGGCCCACCACGGCTCAGCCCCAGCATCGCCGAGAAGACCGAGAAGGCCGGGCAGGCGGTCAACACCGCCGGCCCGGCCCGTCCAAGCCCGGTTCGTCCGCGAACCGTGGATCAGGCGGACAGCTCCTTGTGGCCGGCGCCCTTGATCTCGATCTTGCGCGGCTTGGCCTGCTCGGCAAGCGGCAGCACGACGCTCAGCACGCCGTTGTCGTACCCGGCCTCGATACGGTCGGTGTCGATCGTCTCGGCCAGTCGGATCCGGCGGTAGAACGAGCCGCTCACCCGCTCCCGCAGCACGGGCCGCTCGCCGTCGGCGTACTCGTTGCCGCGCTTGGCCGAAACGGTCAGCACGTTGTGGTCGGTCGTGACCTCAATGCTCTCCGGGTCGGCTCCCGGCAGGTCGAGCCGCAGCTCGACGGCGTCCTCGCGCCTGATCACGTCCATCGCGAGCGGAGCGCGGCCATGGGCGAAGCCCCGGCCCGTCCCCACGTCGGCCCAGCCGAACGCGCGCTGGACCATGCGGTCGAACTCGCCCACGAACGGGTCGATCGATGTCAGCAGCATGGCGAACCTCCAGTTCGAACTACCCGAGGTCCAGCCTTGAGCCCCGGTTATCTGTAGTTCTACCGGAACCAAAGTTCAAAGTCAAAATTTAAGTTCGCTTAGAACGCATCCTCAGGGTTACTCGCCGTCCGCTCGCAGCTTCGCCGTGGGACCGCCGGAAGGCCGACCCGGCGCGGCAGCTCACAGCCGCTCGATGATCGTGGCGTTGGCCTGCCCGCCTCCCTCGCACATCGTCTGGAGGCCGTACCTGCCGCCAGTCCGCTCGAGCTCATGGAGCAGCTTGGTCATCAGGATTGCGCCGGTCGCGCCGAGCGGGTGGCCGAGCGCGATCGCGCCGCCGTTCGGGTTCGTCTTGTCCAGCGACGCCCCAGTCTCGGCCGACCAGGCGATCAGCACCGGGGCGAACGCCTCGTTTACCTCGAACACGTCGATGTCGTCGATGCTGAGCTTGCCCTTGGCGAGGGCCTGCTCGGTGGCCGGGATCGGCCCGGTGAGCATGAACACGGGATCGGCCCCCGTCACCGTCAGCGCGTGAATGCGGGCGCGGGGCGTCAGGCCATGCCGCCGCGCTGCCTCGGGCGAGGCGATCAGCAGCGCCGCGGCCCCGTCGGAGATCTGCGATGCGGTCGCCGCCGTGAGCTCCCAGCCCTCGCGCAGCGGCTTGAGCTCGGCCATCTTCTCCAGCGTGGTGTCCCGGCGCGGACCCTCGTCCACGCTGACACCGGCGACCGGCGTGATCTCCCGCTCGAACCTGCCCTCGTCGATCGCGCGGATCGCGCGAGCGTGGCTTTCCAGCGAGAACTCCTCGAGCTGGCGCCGCTTGATGCCCCATTTCTCGCACATCAGCTGGGCGCCGCGGAACTGCGAGATCTCCTGCTTGCCGTACCTGCCGACCCAGCCCTCGCCGAACGGGAACGCCTGGCCGGCGTCGAGCGCCAGCTTGACCGTGGAGCCCATCGGCACCTGGCTCATCGACTCCACGCCGGCCGCGATGACCAGGTCCTGGGTTCCGGACAGCACGCCCTGCGCGGCGAAGTGCACTGCCTGCTGTGACGACCCGCACTGGCGGTCGATCGTCACGCCGGGCACCGTCTCGGGCATCCCGGCCGACAACCACGCGTTGCGGGCGATGTCGATAGCCTGCGGGCCGATCTGCGAGACGCAGCCCATAATGACGTCCTCGACGGCAGCCGGGTCAACTCCGGTGCGCGCCATCAGCTCGCTGAGCACGTGCGCGGCTAGGTCGACCGGATGAACTGGCGACAGCCCGCCGTTCTTGCGGCCGACGGGAGTCCGGACGGCTCCGACGATGTATGCCTCAGCGACTTGGGCCACCACAACCTCCATGCTCGCGAGCCCGCCTGCGACCAGAGCGGTCACTCGATTGTGAGGCTACCTCGCAGTAGCCAGCCCGGCCTAGCGGCCTGCTGGCTCGGGCCCCGCAGCTGACTGCGGCCAGCCCGTTATGCTCGGTAAGACGGCAATGGGGCGGTGACGGTGGCATTGCGTGGCGACACGGCCGTGACGGCCGATGGGCTGATCCTGCTCGGGTTCATCGCGGTGGTGTTCGCGATCCTGGTGGCGCGGGCGCGCCGGCGCGTCGGCATGCCGGTCACCGGCCGCATTCTGGCCGTCGCCATGTTCGGCTTCGCGATCGTCGTGCTGATCTTGTGGGTCACCCGGTCGCAGGCCTGATCGGCATCTCGAACCAGACCGCCTTGCCGCGCTCGGTCGGCCTGCTGCCCCAGCGCGAGGCGAGCCGCTCGACCAGGTAAAGGCCGCGGCCGCCCTCATCGTTCTCCCCGGCAACGCGGATACGGGGCAACCGCAGGTCGGAGTCGAACACCTCGACCCAGACCGTCGAGGCACCCTTGCGTATCCGCAGCGTGAACTCAGCGCTTTCCGGCTCGCCGAGCTGCTCCGCGAAGGGTGAGTTCGTCCATCGGCCCGCTGCGCCGTGCCGGGGCGACGACCCGCCCAGACCACCGGCACTTCCGCTCGGCAACATCGGCTGGCCAGCGGTGCCGCCGGGCCCGGCAGACCCGGACATGGCGGACTCCAGCATCGCTGGCTGGAACATCGCCGACTCAAGCATGGCCGACTCGAACTCGAACTCACTCCGCCTGCCGGGTACTGCCCGCACCGTGTGCAGTACCACGTTGGTCACCACCTCCGATACCAGGAGGCAGGCATCTTCGGCCTGTTCGGCGTCCATGCCGCACTCGATGAAGGTGTCGAACGCCATCTTCCTGGCTTCGGACACCTTGATCGCCTTGACCGGGTAGGGCACCTCCCACCACAACAGGTTGTGCGGCGAGGTCCGGACCACAAGGATCGCCATGTCGTCGTCGATCTTGCCGGGGACGGCCCGCTCCGCCGCGGCGACGATCTGGTCCACCCCCTCGTCGGCGACCGCCAGGACGGCCTCGCTGAGCATGCCGTACACCTCGGAGTCGGTGTAGGTGCCCGGCCCGTCGGCGCGGTGCCTGCGGTCCACCAGGCCGTCGGTGTAAAAGATCAGCGTCGAGCCGGGCGGTAGCTCGATGGTCTCCTCCCGGTAGGTGGGCAGCGTCGCGCCGGGCGGCGGCCCGACATCGCTCGCACCCAGCAGCAGGCCCGGGTGTTCGACCGGAAGGTGGCGCAGGCCCTCCCCGGACACCACCAGCGGCGGCATGTGCCCGGCATTGGCGATCGTGAGCGTGCGGAACCAGGGGTCGTAGATCAGGTAGGTGCAGCTCACCATCATCGGGTCGGCGGCCGGGTCGTCCGGGTCCGCGGCCATGGCATGGCACCAGGCGTCCAGCCGCCGCAGGATGTCCGCTGGCTCTTTCTCGTCCATCGCGAACGCCCGGAGCGCGGACCGAAGCTGGCCCATGATGGCAGCCGCCGTCGCACCGCGGCCCTGCACGTCGCCGATCGCGATGCCGACCCGGCCGGCGGACAGCGGGATGATGTCGTACCAGTCGCCGCCGACCTGAGTCTGGATTCCCTGGCCATGAGACTCGAGCGGCTCCGCGGGGACGTAGCTGTACGCGACCTCGATGCCGTCGAGCACCGGTGGCCTGCTCGGCAGCAGGCTGCCCTGGAACGCCACGGCGGTTCTGCGCTCCTCGGCGAACAACAGAGCGTTGTCCACGGCGATCGCCACCCGGCTGGCAATCGCGGCGACCAGGTCGCGATCGTCGGGCACGTAGTTGCGCGAGTCGCGCTCGGTCAGCGACGACAGGGCCAGGTACATGACGCCCAGCCGCAACCCTCTAGTGGTCAGCGGGGCCGCGATCACCGAGGTCACGCCTGGGTCGAGGCTGGCCACGATCGCCTCGACGGCAGCCACGGTCATGTCGCCGTTCGCTGCGTCAGCGATGGCCTCGACGTCCTCGACGTCCTCGATCAGGACGGTCTCGTTCGCGTTGATCGCCCGCAGGCAGAAATGCCCCTTCGGGTACCTGACCGGGTCGTTTGGCTCGGTCACCGCCCCGTCGGGCGGCGCCCAGTCCCGCACGCTCTTCTGGGCTGCGCGCTTGAGGTTCTTGCCGTGGCCCCGGTCGCGCTCGTCGTACAGGTCGATGAAGCAGTGGTCGGCGAATTGCGGCACCAGCGTCTCGGCCACGAACTGCAGCGTGTCGTCGAGCTCAAGCGTGCTGCCGAGCCGGGTGCCGATTCGCTCGAACAGGCCGACCCGCTCGGCGGTGCCGGTCTGGCTCTCGGCCCCGAGCTGGATCGCCTGCTTGGCCACGATGACCGAGCCGTCATGGTCGCCGTCGGCGGTGCGCAGCGGTGACGCGCTCATCCTGACGTACAGGGTGGTCCCGTCCTGCCGCCTGATCGACAGCGTGCCTTCCCAGTCCCGGCCGCGGCACGCTCTCCGCTCCAGGCTCTGGACCTTGTAGTCCTCGTCGGGCGCGAACCCGAGATCGCGGAAGTCACGGCCGCGAAGCTGATCGGGGTCGCCGTACCCAAACAGCTCGGCAGCGCAGCGGTTGGCGTATCGCAGCACGCCCTGGTGGCCGACAACGAGAATCGCCGTCTCGACACGGCTGAGGATGTCGTCTGTGCTCAGCGCTGCTAGCGGATCTGGCGGGGCGGGCTGTTCTGGCGCGATGCCGGGGGGTTGATCAGCCTTCATATGGCCGCCCGCCACGGGGACCGCTCAGGCCGACGGTACGCGCTCGGCTGGGGGGCGGTCGGCGTGCGGTCGGCCAGCATGAGGCGGCGCGGCGACGAAAACATGCTCAGCGACGACACGCGGCAGCACCGCGCCGAAAGCACCGACCCTGTCCGCACCTGTCACCCGCACATCGTCGCCGTCGGCCACAAGCGTAACCGCACAGCCCGGTTGTATCCCGAAGTTCTTTAGTTTATGCATGAGTGCGACATCGCTCTGCAGTTGCTCGCTGATACGCCGAACGGTCACGACTGCCCGGCTCGGTCCGCCAGAGACGACGCCGGCCACGGCAGTCATTGCCAGGTCGGGCTCGCTGGCCGCCTCGGATGCGCCCGCAATGGCCGACTCGGGCACGCCGAGCTCGCCGAGGCCTGGTATCACGTTGCCGTGCGGGCACCGGATCGGATACCGGAGCAGCTGTGCTAGCCGTCGTTCTACCGCCTCCGAGATCACGTGCTCCCAGCGGCAGGCCTCGATGTGCACTTCCTCCCACGGCAACCCGATCACGTCCACGAGCAGGCACTCGGCCAGCCGGTGCTTGCGCATGACCCTGGTGGCGAGCATCATGCCCTGCTCGGTCAGGGCCAGCCGCCTGCCGTCGGCCAGGCGTAGCAGGCCGTCGCGCTCCATGCGGGCGACCGTCTCGCTTACCGTCGGGCCGCTCTGGCCGAGGCGCTCGGCGATCCTCGCCCGCAACGGAACGATCCGCTCCTCGGTCAGCTCGAAGACCGTCCTCAGGTACATCTCGGTCGTGTCGATCAGGCCGTGCGCCGCCACCGCTGCCTCCTCCCTCCCTCCCGCCTGATGCCGATGCTACGGCCAGGCGGCGGTTACGGCGCCAGGCGCTCGATCTCCCATCCCCGCCCGACGGCGCGGTATCGGAACCTGTCGTGCAGCCTGTTCAGGCGGCCATGCCAGAACTCGAAGGACTGCGGTGCCACCAGGTAACCGCCCCAGAAGCCGGGCAGCGGGATGGCCTCGCCCTCCGGCCAACGTCGCTCCATCGCGGCGAACGCATCGTCGAGCGCCTCCCGGGAGGCGACAACCGTGGACTGCCTGCTGGCCCACGCGGCGAGCTGCGACCCGCGCGGCCGGGAACGGAAATAGCGCTCGCTGTCCTGCGCCGACAAATGCGTGACCGTGCCCTCGACGATCACCTGCCGGTGGATCGCGTGCCAGGGGAAGACCAGGCACGCGCGCGGCACCTCATCGAGGTCGGTGCCCTTCCGGGAGGCACGGTTCGTGTAGAAGACGAAGCCCGCCTCATCGTGGCCCTTGAGCAGGACCATCCTGGCTCGTGGCGCACCACCTGCAGACACCGTCGCGAGCACCATCGCCGTCGGCTCAGCCAGCCCGGCACGGACGACGTCGGCCATCCACCTGTCGAACATCTCGTGCGGGTCGGCCGCCAGCATCTGCTCATCGAGGCTGGTCGTCGGCCAGTCGGCGGCCAGTGGCGGCGGACCGCTCGGGTCGTCCCCCGGGCCAGCATTGCGTGCGACCGTCATGGGTACAGATCCTCACACAGGAGCCGTCGGAACGCCTGGCCCGGCGGCCCGCGCGTGGTCGTCATGGCAGGGTCGTAAGCTTAGCGGCGTTTGGACGGTTGCTGCCGTCTTGGCTGGGTCACGCCGGCGCTAGCGGCTTGCCGTTGTGCCAGGTCGTGCCGCGCCTTGGCGGGCTGTGCCGCAGTGCCCTAAGGAGGGACCCAGATGTCCGACTTCACGCCTGGCCTTGAGGGCATCGTGGCGTTCGAGACCCAGATCGCGGAGCCTGACCGCGAAGGAGGCGCGCTGCGCTATCGCGGCGTGGACATCACCGAGCTGGTCGGGCACGTGACCTACGCGAATGTCTGGGGGCTCCTTGTCGACAACTCGTTCTCGCCCGGGCTGCCGCCTGCCGAGCCATATCCGATCCCGGTGCATTCCGGTGACATCAGGGTGGACGTGCAGAGCGCGCTCGCGATGCTCGCGCCCGCCTGGGGCCTGCACCAACTGCTCGACATCAGCGACGAGCAGGCCCGCGAGGACCTGGCCCGGGCCTCGGTCATGGCGTTGTCCTTCGTGGCCCAGGCAGCCCGTGGCCCCGGCTTGCCGATGGTGCCGCAGCGCAGGGTGGATGAGGCGAAGACGGTCACCGAGCGATTCATGATCCGCTGGCGCGGCGACCCAGATCCGCGGCACGTGCGGGCCATCGACTCGTACTGGACCTCGGCCGCCGAGCACGGCATGAACGCCTCGACCTTCACCGCCCGGGTGATCGCATCTACGGGGGCGGACGTGGCGGCTGCGCTGTCCGGCGCGGTCGGCGCCATGAGCGGCCCGCTGCACGGCGGAGCGCCCGCCCGGGTCCTGCACATGATCGAGGAAGTGGAGCGGACCGGCGACGCCGAGGCCTACGTCAAGCGCCTGCTGGACGATGGCGAGCGGCTGATGGGCTTCGGCCACCGGGTGTACCGGGCCGAGGACCCGAGGGCGCGGGTGCTGCGGCAGACCGCGCGCGATCTGGGGGCGCCGCGGTACGAGGTCGCCGCAGCGCTGGAGAAGGCCGCGCTGGACGAGTTGCACGCGCGCAGGCCGGACCGGGTGCTCGCGACCAACGTAGAGTTCTGGGCCGCGATCGTGCTCGACTTCGCCGACGTGCCGCCGCACATGTTCACCTCGATGTTCACGTGTGCGCGGACGGCTGGATGGGCCGCCCACATACTCGAGCAGAAGCAGACGGGCCGGCTGGTCCGGCCGAGCGCCCGCTACGTCGGCCCCGGGGCCAGATCGGTGCGCGAGGTGCCGGGGGCAGCCGAGGTGCTCGACGTCAACGTGTGAGGCCGTCCCAGCGCCCAGCTCCCGATTGTCTCGTACCTCGGCTGCGGCCCCAGGTAGCTGCGGATCAGGTGGATCTGCTGCGCCGTCCACGCCGAGCCCGCAAAGGCGGCCAGCTCGGCCACCAGCGGGCTGAGGTCGGCTGGCTCGCGGCAGCGCGCCAGCGTGAGGTGCGGCCGGTAGCGTCTGCCCTCGTCCCGCGGAGCGGCGCCCGCCCGCCGGGAGGCGGCTGCCACCGACGCCGCGAGCGCGCTCAGGTCGTTTTGCGCGCCTCCGGCGCGACGCTCGTCTTGCGCGCCTCCGGCACGATGCTCGTCTTGCGCGCCTCCGGCGCGACGCCCGGCCAGCGCTTGCGCCTCGCCCTCGATGTGCGCGCAGAGCACCCGCGCCCTGCGCGCGGATGGGAATGCGCCGCCCCTGCCGATAAGCGCATGCACGGGCTGCTTCCTAGCCGCCGCCCGGTCGAGCCGGATCGCTAGCTCGCCGAGCGCCTCCTCGCGCACCTCGCCGAGGAACGTCAGCGTGACGTGCCAGCGGTCCGGGCTTGCCCAGCGCAGCCTGGGCCACTCGGATCGGAGCGGGGCGAGGGCCGACTCAAGCTCGGCCAGGGCGCCGGCCGGCGGTTGCAGCGCCACGAACAGTCGCATGACTCATTGCTACCAGCCGGCCGCTGGAGTGCCGGGATGAGGCAGCCTGCCGGGCGCGCGTGCCGTGCTCGGCCGCTCGCCGGGCGCGTGCCGTGCTCGGCCGCTCACCGGGGCGCGTGCCGTGCTCAGGCCGCCTGCGCGAACCTCGCCTGCCGCAGGTAGTCGCGCAGGTAACGGTGGACGGGAACGCCTCGGTGCCTGGCCACGAGCACGGCCACGATAGCGACCGCGAGCGCCGAGATCGCGCCACCGGCCAGCAGGCTGATCCGGGTTCCGAACTGCTGGGCGACCAGGCCGGTCAGCGGGGAGCCGATCGGGGCCCCGCCGAGGAACATCAGCATGTAGATCCCCATCACCCGGCCGCGCATGTCGGCTGGCGTGCCGAGCTGGACCGACGCGTTCGCCAGCGTGGTGAAGCTGATCACGGCTAGCCCCGTGGGCACCAGCAGGACCAGGAACGACCAGTACGTCGGCATGACCGCGGTAGCGATCACGAGCACGCTGAATGCCATCGCCGTCAGCACGAGCAGGCGCATGCCGCTGCGGCGCCTACGGGCGGCGACGAGCGCCCCGCTGAACGCGCCCGCCGCGAAGACGGCGGATGCGAGACCGAACAGTCCGGCCCCGGTGTGGAACACGAGCCGCGACATCAGCGCGGTCGTCACCTGGAAGTTCATGCCGAACGTCGCCACGAAGAAGACCAGCGCCATCGTCATCAGCAGGTCAGGCCGCGACCTGACGTAGGCCAGGCCCTCCCGCAGCTGGCCTTTCGCCCGCGCCACCGGCTCGACCGGCTGCAGCTCGGCAGGCCGCATCAGCTTGAGGCTGCTGACCACGGTTAGGTACGAGGCGGCGTTCAGGAAGAAGGCGGTTGGCGTGCCGACCAGGCTGATCACCAGCCCGGCCAGAGCCGGGCCGACGATCCTGGCCAGGTTGAAGATGGCGCTGTTCAGGGCGATCGCATTGGGCAGGTCGGCGCGGCCCACCATCTCGATGGCGAACGACTGCCTCGTCGGGTTGTCCACCACGGTCGCCATGCCGAGCCCGAACGCGAGCAGGTAGATGTGCCACGGCCGGACCACACCGGTCACCGCCAGGACGCCCAGGAAGAGCGCGAGCGCGCCCATCGTGGCCTGGGTCGTGATCAGCACCCGTCGCTTCGGGTACCGGTCGGCGATCATCCCGCCCCACAAGCTGAACAGCAGCAACGGCAGGAATTGCAGGCCGGTCGCGATCCCCACGGCAGTTCCGCTGTGGGTGAGCTTGAGCACGAGCCAGTCCTGGGCCACTCTCTGCATCCAGGTGCCGCTGTTAGAGATCACCTGGCCGGTGGCGAAAAGCCTGAAGTTTCGCACGTGGAGCGAGCTGAAGGTACCGCGGCCGCGTCGACGCGCCGACTCCCGGCTCGGCGCGCGGGTGCCGGGCTGGGGCCCGGTCAGGACTGGCTGAGCTTCTCCAGGATCGGCAGCGCTTCCAGCAGCACGGCGCGCTCGGCGGGATCCAGGTCGCGAAGCCGCTGCGCGAGCCAGGCTTCGCGCAGCTTGCGCAGCGTGCGCACGACGTCGCGTCCCTGATCGGTCACGGTGAGCACGACCTGACGCCGGTCGCTGGGGTGCGGCATGCGCTCGATCAGGCCCCGCTCCTCCAGTGAGGCGATGACCCTGGTGATCGACGGCGGCTGCACCTTCTCGTGCTCGGCGAGCTCGCCCGGCGTCATCGCGCTGTGCTTTTCCAGCGCGGCCAATGCGGCGAGCTGCGTGTCGGACAATTCGGGTTGCAGGCCCTGCGCGATCCGCTCGGCACGCATCCGGCGGGCAAGCCGGCTGACCGAGATCCGCAGGGAGGTCGCCAACCCCGCGTCCGACTTGGACTGGGGAGCTGTCATTATCCTTAGCTTCGCTCATTACTTTTGCTAACTATACCTGATGGGTAGTTATTCCGCCAGGCAGGAACACGGTATGCCACGCGCCCTGGCTCATGCCGCAGTGATCCCCGCATCCGCTGCGTCCGCCCACGACGTTTCTGATTACCCTGGTCAGGTGGCCAGGCAGCTTCGCGACGCACCACCCCCGCTTGAAGGCAACGACCGGCTGATCACCGTCGTCGGCACGATCGGCTGGGCGGTTGCGCTCGCCGTGGTGCTCGGGCTGTGGGACACGATGCCTCGGTCGGCCCATTGGTGGGTCTGGACGTGCCTGACCGGGGTTGGCCTTGGCTTGTTCGCCATCGCCTACGTTCCGCACCTGAAGCGGTCACGGGCCAAGGCGGCTGACCGCAGCGGCGGACCCAGCGACTAAGCGAGCTCGTGGTCGATCGTCTCGAGCACGCTGTCGGGCACGGCCACGCCCGACGTCTCCAGGTCGTAACCGAGCTCGTCGACAGCCGGTTCGGCCAACCCGCCTGCCTCGTCCGTTTCGGCAGGCATGTTGCCATCGGAGTGCGCACCGCAGCCGTGGTCAACCGAGACGACCTTCCCGTCATCTGGCGCTAGCTCGTTTG
>Ga0066903_100002560_pt1 | contig 14322 bp, 11 predicted proteins | sample PanSoiMetaGPlot1_FD_67491 | JGI IMG/M metagenome (GOLD analysis project Ga0066903, IMG submission 67491) | Tropical forest soil microbial communities from Panama analyzed to predict greenhouse gas emissions - Panama Soil - Plot 1 (version 2) | ecosystem: Environmental > Terrestrial > Soil >...
GGCCGACCTGACCGCTGCGGGGATCTTCGCGCCCGGCGTGTGCGCCGCGTTCGGCCAGGTCGAGGGCGTCAGCCGCAGCTCCGGCAACTCGGGTCAGGCGGCGATGGAAGACCTCGTCGGACCCGGCCAGATCAACCTCTCCAACTGCGGTCAGGTGACCATCATCAAGCACACCGACCCGCGGGGAGTCGACCAGAACTTCGGCTACACCTCCACTCTCTCGGGCGGGCAGCTGAGCTGCTCGTTGGACACCACGCCGGCTGGGTTCACACTCAACGACCACGCCGGTGTCGACCCCAACCCGATCGCGGGGACGGACAACACCGAGGACTGCACCAACGTGCCGATCGGGAGCTACACGGTCACCGAGGGCGCGGAGCCAGCCGGGTTCTCGTTGGAGAGCCTGACCTGCACGGCGACCGGCAGCGGAAGCGGGAGCCAGGACGGTACGAACCCAGCCCAGGCCAACATCAACATTGCCGCTGGCGGTGACCACGTCACCTGCACCTACACCAACAGGGCAACGGGCAGGATCAAGATCATCAAGCACACCGATCCGCGTGGGATTGACCAGGCGTTCAGCTACACATCGAATCTGCCTACGTCGGGTACGACCAGTTGTACGCAGTCGACGGCGGCGAGCTTCTCGCTCAACGACGCCGGCAACAGCAACAGCGACAACGGTGCGAACACGCAGGACTGCACCACGGTCCCGGTTGGCAGCTACACGGTGACCGAGGGTACTGAGCCGACCGGCTTCTCGCTGGAGAGCCTCAACTGCACCGATGACGGCACCTCGGGATCGAGCGGTACTCAGCACGCCACCGGCTCGCCTCAGGCGGACATCACGCTCAAGGCCGGGGGCACGGTGACGTGCACCTACACCAACCAGGCGTTGGGTTCGGTCAAGATCATCAAGCACACCGATCCGCGTGGGATCGACCAGGCGTTCAGCTTCACCTCGAACCTGGCCGGTACTGGTAATTCGCTCTCGTGTTCGCAGTCGACGGCGACCAGCTTCTCGCTCAACGACACGGGCAACACGAACAGTGACAGCCTCGCTAACACGCAGAACTGCACCGGTGTGCGGGCCGGCAGCTACACGGTCACCGAGGGCAGCGACCCGACCGGCTTCTCGCTGGAGAGCCTCTCCTGCACCAACACGGGAGGCAACTCGGGTGCGCAGGACGGCACCGTCGCGAAGCAGGCGAACATCACGGTGGTCGCCGGCGGCACGACGACCTGTACCTACACCAACCAGGCGTTGGGTTCGGTCAAGATCATCAAGCACACCGATCCGCGTGGGATCGACCAGGCGTTCGGCTACACGTCGAACCTGGCCGGTTCTGGCGCTGGTTCGCTTTCGTGTTCGCAGTCGACGGCGACGAGCTTCTCGCTCAACGACAAGGGCAACACGAACAGTGACAGCCTCGCTAACACGCAGAACTGCACCGGTGTGCTGGCGGGTAGCTATCACGTGACCGAGGGCGGCGACCCGACCGGCTTCTCGCTGGAGAGCCTCAGCTGCACCAACACTGGAGGCAACTCGGGTGCGCAGGACGGCACCGTCGCGAAGCAGGCGAACATCACGGTGGTCGCCGGCGGCACGACGACCTGCACCTACCAGAACCAGGCGAAGGGCGAGATCAAGATCATCAAGCACACCGACCCGCGTGGGATCAACCAGGCGTTCACGTACACCTCGGATGTCACCGGGAACACGAGCTTCTCGCTCAACGACACCGGCAACAGCGGCGGCGGTGACAGCGCCGGGAACACGAAGGACATGATCGGTGTGCTGGCGGGCACCTATCAGGTCACCGAGGGCTCGGAGCCCAACGGCTGGTCGCTCGAAAACCTGTCCTGCACTGCGTCGACTGGTTCCAGCGGCACTCAGGACGGCGCGAACCCGGCCAAGGCCAACATCACCCTGGCCGCGGGCGGGCTGGTGACCTGCACCTACCAGAACAAACAGCCCCTGGGGGCGATCGTGATCACCAAGACGGGCAAGTACAAGGAGTGCACGACGGCAGGCACCCCGGTCAAGAACGCCGCCAATGTCCAGGTCGGCGTCTGCACCGGGCCTGCCACGGCGGCGCTCGGCGGTGCCGGGTTCGACGTCACGGGCTCGGACTTGCTCGGAACCCCGATCAGTCATTCCGTCACCACGAGCAACACCACCGGCACGGTCTGTGTGGACGGGCTGCCCTGGAACGGAATCGGGAGCGGCTACTCAGTCCATGAGACCAGTGCACCGACCGGCTACTCGAAGGATCCGAGCAACACCGATCCGCTGACGGTCATGGTGATCCAGAACGCCTCGTGCGCCGATGCCAACATCCTCACCGAGGCGGCACTTGCTGGGTTCAACGACAACCCGCTCACCGATCTGAGCGTGACGGCGAATGCCGAGTTGCCGGGCGCGACGCACAGCGAGATCACGTGCTCGACCGACGGCAGCGGGTTCTCCAGCCCGTTCGCGCATGCGGGGCCGGGCGATCCGGTGACGGCGTCCAAGACCGGGCTGACTCCCAATACGTACTACTGCAAGGTGGTGGTCGACCCGTAACCCGACCTTCAGCTCGATAACGGCTAGACCCGGAGAGGGGCGGGAAACCGCCCCTCTCCGCTTTGAGCTATGGCGACGTGACACCTGCTGGTCAGCTGACCTGGACGGAGCAGGTCGAATACACCTGGTTGTACGTCCCCGCCGGCCAGGTGACCTTGCCGACGAAGGTGTACGCGTACCTGCCTGTCTCGCCGTTCCAGAACGCGCCGATATAGCTGAGGGAATAGCTTCCGTCCGACCTGTCGATCGAGAACGTCATCTTCCGGCCGCGTTCGCTCCGCGGCACTACTCACCCACCCAAGCGAGGGAGTACCCCACTCGCCCGCCGAGCGCTTCACACCGTTTTTCGATACGACGCGCTAGCGGTCGCGCGCGGGTGCCCGCACCGGCACTGGCTGGGGCTCCGCGGCGCGCTCGGACTCTGCGAACGCCCACAACTTGTTCGCCGTGAAGCTGAACGGCGTCACGAGCAGGATCGCGACGGCCTGTGCGGTCAGATGACCCGCGCCGGCGGCGACGAGCACGACGAGGAAGAGTTGGTTGGCGCCGAGGGAGAGCGCCGAGACGACGAACGCGCGAGCGCCCTGTCCGAGGAGCGGCGCGCCGGACGTGCGGAACGTCCACGTGCGATTCCAGGCGTAGTTGCTGCCGGCCGCGACGAGGAACGAGATCGTGGCGGCCGCGAGGTAGTGAAGTCCGGCAGCGAGCAGCGCTGCGTAGACGGCGAGGTTGACGGCGTAGCCCGAGACGCCGACCGCGCAGAAGCGCAAGAACTGGCTCTCGAGGAGACGCTTGACGGACTGCCGTGTCACGCATCTCATCCTGATGCGCGGTTCGCTGTTTTCGTCCGTCGAATAGCCAGTTCACCCCGTCCCCCAGTCGGGGCCGATCGAGCGACGTTCCCTCAGGAGAGGGATTGCGCCCCGTACGCCGTAGAGAGCATGCTGCCAATGCGGCTGTCGAAAGCACCTCGGGGATGAGGGCTTGGCAGGCGCAACCTGCGGTAGTGAAGTTGTCCGACACACCCCACGCCACGTCCGGCGAACCCGCTCCCGTTGCATCGGGACAGGCGACGCGCACCGTCGTGCTCGCCGGCGGTCAGGGGCTCGTCCGGGCGGCGCGACGGAGTGTGCTCGTGCGCTCCGGATTCGAGGTCGCCGCCGACGTACCCGACTCGCTTGCCGCGGCCGACGCCGCCCAGCTCCATCGGGCAGCCGTCGCGCTCGTCGACGCGGACGTCGCGGGAGGCTGCGTCCTCGCGGTCCGCCGGATCGTCGAGCGGGCACCTGACGTCGCGGTGCTGGTCGTCGCTCCCGACATCGATCCCGAGACGCTGCTCGCGGTGGTGCGGGCGGGCGCAAGAGGGTTCGTTCCCGAGACGCTCGGAGCCCGTGGGCTCGTCCGTGCCGTCGAAGTTGCGCTCGACGGCGAGGCGGTGATCCCCAGGGCGGCGGTCGGAACGCTCATCGAACAGGTGCGCGGCACCGCGCGCGAGCAGGCGTCGGTCGACGGACTGCCGCTGGTGCTGACGCGGCGCGAAGCCGACGTCGTCTCGCGGCTCCGCGAGGGAATGACTCCGAAGCAGATCGCCTACGAGCTCGACCTCTCGGCCGTCACGGTACGCCGCCACCTGGCGACTGCCGCGAAGAAGGCGAGGCACGCAAGGCAGGCACGCCCCCTGTCTCTGGCGCTCGAATCGACGTCCTGACCCTTCCCTCGAGGGCCCAAGGAGATCTGACCGTCTGCGCGGGGGCGTGCCCTCTTTCGCATTAAGCCGCAGACGGCCTACGGTGCCGACCGTCGGACGTCCAGTTGGAGTCCCACGCAGGTCCCGTTCAAGAACTGATCAGCGCTGGCAGATCTCAGCGCCTGCCGTAGGTGCGCAGCATCTCGACCGCGCTTTTCCGGTTTCGCGCACCGAGTTTGCGGAGGAGTAGACCGACGTGCCGGCGCACCGTGACGGGCGAGACGCCGAGGCGTTCCGCCATGTCGGCGGTGGAAAGTCCGTCGCGCAGCATCTGCCCAACCTCCCATTCGCGCGGCGTGAGCGAGACGGGGCCGGTCGGCAGGGCGAGCCTGCGCACCGAACCGCGGCGGACCTCGTCGACGAGGTAGGGGACGAGTGATCTCGACAGGGCCGGTTCACCGAGGTACGCGGCGCGGAGCGTCGTTGCGAGGCGCTCGCCCGTGAGTCCTTTGAGGAGGTAGCCCGAAGCGCCGCGGGCGAACGCGGTCACCACGTCCTCGGCCTTGTCGGAGCGGGAGAGGACGACGATGTGCGTCGTGGGCGACGCCTTCGCGATTCGGGCGATCGCGTTCGCGCCGTCGCCGGGTAGGTCGATCTCGATCAGACAGATGTCCGGGTGCAGGCGAGTGGCCGCCGAGATCGCCGAGGACGCGTTGTCCGTCTGCGCGACCACGATCAACCCGTCCTGCTCGAGCGCCTCGCGGGTGATCGCGCGGAACGGCGCATCGTCGTCGGCGATCAGAACGGACAGGTGCTCGGTTGCCACATCCCCCCGGGTGGGCTTGCCAGCCTCCATCTTCCCCTCCGGTGGGGTCGGCGTTCAGACCAATGTAACGGCGCGATGAGCTCGTCGCTCGACCGCCAGCCGGTCGACCGCGCCTACGATACTCGGCCCATGCGGGCGATCGTGACGGGCGGAGCTGGATTCATCGGATCACACGTCGTCGACGCCCTGCTCGCCCGCGGCGATGAGGTCCATGTCGTCGACAACCTCAGCACCGGCACGACCGGCAATCTCGCGGCGGGGGCCTATCTGTACGAGCTCGACATCCGCGATGCGGCACTCGAGCAGCTCGCCGAGCGGCTGCAGCCGGAGGTTGTGTTCCACCTCGCTGCGCAGGCGGACGTCGGCACGTCGGTCGAGCGGCCCACCTTCGATGCCGAGGTGAACGTCGTGGGCACGGTGCGCGTGCTCGAGTCGGCGCGAGCGGCCGGCGCACGCGTGGTCTTCACCTCGAGCGGCGGTGCTATCTACGGGGAATGCGAGCGGCCCGCGCGCGAGGACGACGAGCCGCGGCCGCTCTCTCCCTACGCCGCCTCGAAGCTCGCGGGTGAGGAGTACCTGGCGACGTGGAACCGGCTATACGGTGCCGGGCACGTGAGCTGCCGGCTCGCGAACGTATATGGGTCGCGCCAGATTCCGGCGCTCGAAGGCGGTGTGGTCGCGATCTTTCTCGATCGGTTGCGCGACGGACAAGAGACGGAGATCTTCGGGGACGGGAACCAGACGCGCGACTTCGTCTATGTCGGCGATGTCGTGCGCGCTCTGCTCGCCGCCGCAGCCTCATCCGCCGGCGGCGTCTTCAACGTGGGCAGCGGCGTTGCGACCAGCGTCCGGGAGCTCCACCGGCTCTGTGCCGAGACCGCCGGCATCGAGCAGGAGCCGCGCCTCGCTGCCGCGCGGCCGGGAGATTTGCAACACAGCGTTATCGATTCCTCCCGCGCCGCGCGCGAGCTCGACTGGGACCCGGAGATGACACTCGCAATGGGTCTCGCCGAAACATGGGCCGCGGCCAATCCGGGTGGATCCAAAAGAGCCCCTTGAAACGAGATGGCCCCGCTTCGTTTCTGATGCGCCGGCCACTTGAAGTCCTGTAATAGACGCGCACCCCGCACGGCTTCGATTCGTGCCGCTGACCTATACACCCGAGGCCTAACGCGTTAAATTACCGGGGCACGTTTCACATGCGGCACTGCGGAATGAAAAGAGGGGGAGGAATGTCGACTCAACGACGGGTTCGTTTGTGGCTGGGATTTATCGCTGCGCTCGTATGTTTCGTGATCGTCGTCGCAACACCGGGTGCAGCGTTCGCGGTGGTGGGCCAGTTGGCCGTCAAGAATGTGCCTTACATCCAGGTCAACGGCACCGGGGACAGCTATGCGCGGGCCTCGACGGAGATCGGCAGCACGGTCTACGTGGGAGGAGCGTTTTCCCAGGTGTACGAGCCGGTGTCGGCCACCAACTACGCGAGGCCGGATCTGTACGCGTTCAACGAGACGACGAAGCTCGTGACGTCGTTCGCTCCGACCTTCAACGGTCCGGTCTGGGGCCTCGCACACAGTCCCGATGGCCAGTATCTGTATGCAGCCGGCAAATTCAGCACCGTCAACGGCCTCGCGCGCAATGGCCTGGTGCAGTTCGATCTGACGACCGGTGCCGTGACTGCCTTCAACGCGCACCTCGACGGCCAGGCGCGCACGGTCGATTACGTCGGCGGCCATCTGATCGTCGGCGGCGCGTTCGTGCACGTCAACGGTGTCACCCGCGTGGCGCTGGCCAGCCTCGACCCCACCACGGGTGCGCTGCAGTCGTCATACCTCAACGCCAGCTTGTCGGGCACGGTGTCCAGCACGGCCGGGGCGACGATGGTGTACCACTCGGCGGTCAACCCTGCGGGAACGCAGATGGCGATTGCGGGCAATTTCACGTCGGCGGGAGGCGCGACCCACTGGCGAACGTTCTTGCTCGATCTCGGTGACACCTCTGCTTCGGTCAGCGCCTGGAACGCCCCGATCCTGCAGCAGCCGTGCAACTCGAACGGTATCCCGAACTACGTCTCGAGCCTCTCGTATTCCGGGGACGGCACGTGGTTCGCGATGGCCACCACCGGCTACAGAAATTCCTCCGGGCCGCTGTCAGCCACGGTCTGCGACGCGGTCGCGAAATTCAGCACCTCGGTCGTCAGCGGCGGCATCCCCATGTGGAAGAACTACACCGGCTGCGATTCGCTGTACGCCGTCCTCGTGGCCTCGGACGCCGTCTATGTCGGCGGCCACCAGCGCTGGCTGAACAACCCGAACGCTTGCGACTCCGCGGGCTTGGGCTCGGTAAGCAGGCCCGGAATCGGAGCGGTTGATCCCACGACCGGTCAGGCTCTCGCCTGGAATCCCACCCGATCGCGCGGACGTGGCGCGGACTTCCTCGAGATGACCTCCACCGGGCTCCTCGTCCTGAGTGACTGTGCGGCCTCGGGGATCGCCGGCGATCCGAGCTCGGGCGCGAACCTGCTCGCCACCGGGTTCCATCCGTGCGTCGGGGAGCTACGCCCCAGCTGATCTGAATTCGCTGATCGAGCCCCGGAGGGTCGACAGCTCGAACGGGCGGACGAGAGAAAACGTCTCTCGTCCGCCCGCCCCCTCTAACTATCCGGCTTGCCGCGCTTCGTGGTTCCGGCTTGCTCCCTGCCCCTCGAGGGGGCAGAGGGGCCTTCCGCCTTCGCGGCCTCGACTTCGCCGTCGCTCGGAGGGCCGACGTCCTCGGCGGCCTCGACCTCGACTGAGTGTCCGCCGGGCGAGGCGCCGCCGTCCTTTGCCGTTGCATCATCGTCGGCAAATGCATCGGCGGATCGGGCCTGCGCGATCCGACGCTCGAGGGCGGTTGCGAACGTGCTCAGGGCCCGGAGCCGGCCCTCGGCGGAGGTGTCCGCACCTCTGTTCCTCGGCTTGGAGACCAGCGCGCGCCACCGGGCCACCGATGCCCGACTGATTCGAGGAAGACTCGACGGCACTCCGCGGGGTCGAGGACTTTCGCGCGGCGTCCCCTGAACCGCAACTGCTCCCAGGACGCGACCTCGCAGCCGCTGCACCTCTTCCAGGGCCGTCGTCAGGTCCTGCACGCTCGACTCTTCGAGTGGCGTGACGAGAAGCACCTCGTCGCACGCGACGGCCAGCGCGGTTGAGGCCGTCGTGCTCGAAACCGGAGCCGCGACGAGCACATACCCGTTGGGACGCGCGAGTCGTTGCAGCGTTGTTCTGAGCTTCTCACCCGCGAACATCTCCGCGGCTGCTTCGATCTCGCGCCCCGGCTCGAGCAGGTACAAACCCGGCGCGACGTTTTCCCGCGCCTCGCGCGCATCCGCGTCTTCGAGGAGAACCTCGGCGAGTCCGGTGCGGGCTCCTCTGGAGGGGTCCGATATCGGCGATGCGAGGACGACGGTCGTGTCACTGCCGGCGCGGGCCAGGGCGATCCCGAGTCCCGCCGCCACATCTCCCGAGGGAATGGTCGAGGAGAGGGAGGTGATCTCGATCACCCGCGGTGCAGGCGCGTGTGTCAGGACGGCCGTGCGAAGCGTCCGATAACGCTCGACCTCCTCGGGGTCAGGGGGTGCGCTCGTCGGCGGCGCAAGAGTGGCAAGCAACGGCAAGCCCGCGCGCTCGACCTCTGACGCATCGCGCAGGCGGTCATCGCGTGACTCACGCACGACGGCCAACGCGAGCCCCACGAGAAGCCCCGCGATGGCACCGATCAACATCCATGCAGCCGTCGGCACGCCGGTGGCGACCGGGCTTCCCGCCGGTGTGAGCACTTGTCCCGGATTTCGACTTGCTGCCGCAAGCTGGGCGATCTGGACCGAGAGCGCTGCGAGCTGATCCGTGTAGATCGCCACCTGCTGGTTCAAGGACGCGCGATGCTCGGATGTGTGCTGCGAGGCCAGGGAGTGGTTTGCCGCAGTCAGCCGCGTCTGCACCTGCCGCGCCCGCGACTCGAGGGAATGCAACTGCCCGGCGACACTCGCCTGCGAGCGAATTCCGCGGTACCGGAGGTACTCGGTGGAGAAGGCGTGTGCCCTTTGCCTCGCTCGCTGAGGGCTCGACGAGCGGTAGCCGACCTTCACGACCTGGCTGTTGGGAACGACCTCGACCGAAAGGTTCGAACGCCACGTCAGCGAGTTTCGGGGAAGCCCGAGCGAACGCTCGACCAGGCGCGCCACTGCCGGCGTGGCAGCGAGCCGGGCATCGGTCAGGGCGTCGGTGTTCGCCTGGCTCTGACGGGCGACGCTCTCCGGCGAGTACGGGACGCCTTCGAGGGGAGCGATGAGGACCGTCGCGGTCGAGCGGTAGCTTCGCCCCTCGGCCAATCCGACGACCAGGCCGAGCGCCGCACCGACCACGACGGCGATCACGACCGCTCGCCACTGGCGGCCCAGCACGGCTCGCAGGAGCGGCGGGTGGTCAGCGCCGAGCGGCGTCTCAACGCTCATCTAAGACATCCTCCTTCTTCACCGGCCGCCCTCGATTGCCCCGGCGATCCGGTTCCATCTGGTTCGACCGTAGCCGTACTTCGCCTGCAAGTGACGTCGCCTCCGCCGCTCCTGCGCGAGCAGAGCCAGAGCGACGCCTGCGAGGAGTCCCAGGAGTGCGCCCGTCGCCGGTGGGATCGTCGCGTTCGGCCGCGAGACCTGTACCGAGGGCGCCGACGCGATTTGGGCGGGCTGTGCCGGCACCGTGCGCAACGCTGTCAATGCCGTCGCCACGTTACGAACTGCCGGCCGTTCGAGCGAGGTGATCAGGGCGCTTCCGCCCGCCGCGCGCTCGCTGCGAAGGAGGGGACCGAGCGAGTTCTCGAGTTGCAGGCGCGCTCGCCTGCGCTGGGCGCGGTTGAGTCGGGATTGCAGGGCCACGTAGTGGCGCGCGATCTCGGTGGCTCCAAGACTCGCTTCCCGTGAGTTGCTGGCGTGGTAGCTGATCAGGAGCGCTCGCGTCCCCTGTGGAACCAGGATCTGGATCGCCTTGCGGAGGTCAGCGGCTTCATGGCCGCCACCGAGGCTCCGGGCTGCCGGGCGCAGGACGGCGGTGCTCTCGAGCAACTGGGCCTCGGTGTCCACGGTCGGCGGAAGGGGGTTCCCGTTCAGCTGCGGCGACTCCGGTGAGATGCCGAGGGGTGCCGTCGGGGCGATCACCTCGACCGTCGCGACGTAGATGCGGCCGCGATGAAGCGCGACCGCTGCGCCGGCGAAAAGCCCTACGAGAACGCACGCGGCAATCAACAGCAGGTGGCGACGCGCGAGCGACCCGTACCAGCTGAGCGGCACGTCGTCGCGACGGAGCCCGGCGAGCCTCACCGACGCCACGTCGGCACCTCCCCGAGTAATGCCGCGAGCGCCTCGTCGTGCGGTTCGAAGTATTCCTCGAGGCGTTCGCGTAGCCGATCCGGCAGCGGCGCGCCGGCCTGCGCGTTGTGGCGACCGAAGACGGGTGGATACCACGCCGGCAGGCCGAGGAACTCGAGTACGCGTTGCCATACCGCCTGCGGCGTGGCGAAGAAGTCGGCGCTCTCGAGCACGAGGAGACGCTCTTGGCCGACGAGGTCGAACAGTCGCTGGAGCTGCTCGGCATACCGGCCCCGCGCGAGGTAGGCATGGTGCTGGTGGTGGAACCCGACGTAGGCCGGATCGGCGTGGATCCGTTCGAGCTCCCCTGCCAGCCTCGTCTCCTCGAGCTCGAGGGCCTGCTCGAACGGCTCCGTTTCGAAGCCGCGCGCGGTCTCCTGCCGGTGGGCTGAAAAGGCGCGCTCGACGGGGTCGCGGAGCAGCACGATCAGCTTCGCCTCCGGAAGGTCGCGCGCGATCCGATCCGCCGCGAGTGGGTGAAAGACGTAATACGGGCTTGCCTCGCCGGTGATCGCGCGCCGACCCGTACCGGCCACGCGCCGATCGGCGATCGAGCGCACCGGAAACTGCCCCCGATACCAGCGAGCCCCGCGCCCGTAATTCAGGTCGAAGAAGTGGATGCCCTTCTGGAACAGCGGCGGGACGACGACGGGGTGTCCCGCGAGGTAGCGGAAGAGCGAGGTCGTGCCGCAGCGCTGCGCGCCGACGATCAGGAAGTCCGGGGCCATGCGGAGCTCCGACGTGGCGTGGCCGACCGTCGCCGTGACGCGTCGGACGCCGAGCTTCGCCCGGTTCACGGCCGCTGCCTCGCTCACCGCCGCACTTCTTCCGGGCTCGCGTCGATCTGAGCCGGTGCGGGAGGGTGTGCCGCCACGACCGTGCGCATCGATCCAGTCCCCGCCCCCAACAATCCCTCGAGAAGTTCGAGCAAGGCGGCGACGGTCGGGCGGAGCTGCTCTCCATGCTCGGTGAGCGAGTCGGGTAGGAACCTCGCGCACAGGGCGGTGACGTAGAGCGGGAGGAGCAGATCGATCTCGTCCCTGTCGAGCGAGAACGGAGCCAGCGCTCGCACGGTCGACTCCCGAAGTCGGCCAACGTCTGTTTTCCCCTGCGTGAGAGGCACGGCGTAGTACAGGACGTCGAGCCCGTACGGCACGCCGCGGGCGAACCGCTCCCAATCCCAGAGGCGCACCCGGTCGCCGGCCCAGACCATGTTCCAGGGCCCCCAGTCTCCGTGCCAGCAACCGAACCGAACGGGTTGCTCTCCGTGCCGGTGACCGATTTGCGTGAGTAAGGAGCGGAAGCGGTCCGCGCTCGAGTCGTGAGTACCGGCGGTCATGGCCACGATGCCGGCGAACCAGGAGCTCTCTGCGAGCGGCGAGGTCGACGTCCCTTCGCACTCCGCCAGCTCCTCCATCGCTCGGACGGGGAGCGTTCCGGTCGCGTGTCGTCTCCGCAGCGGGGTGGGCAGGGCGGTCATGACGAGTAGCTCATACTCGTGCCACGCATCGTGATGGATCACCTGGGGGAGCTCGAGGTGCCGGAAGCTGTGTTGTGCGAGGAGACGGAGATTTTCGGCCTCGGTCCTGAGGAGGCTGCGCGCGAGCGGCGAGACGCCGAGCTTGGCGAACCCGAGCGTGCGGCCGTCAGGCGTCAGAACGTGCATGACGGGCTTCCGGTTTGCGCGCACCGCGCCAATCGACATGCCGATCGCGATGTCGGTGTCGAAGATCTCGGCCAGTCGTGCGATGAGGCAGTCCTCCACGTCACCGTCCGTTCCGTCGGCGGCGACTACCGCAAGGCGGTCACGGGGGACGAGGTCGAGTGCACCCAGCCGGATCGCCTTCGCAAATGCGATCCGCACCGAACGCTGCCCGATCCTGGTGCTGTGGCTGAAGCGGCGCACCGTTGCTGCGAGGGCCGCCCGTGAGTCCGTCGCCACGATCCGGGGTCGGCGTGTCGACGGGAGCACCGCGAATGTGTGGAGAGGCACGTCGGGAGTCAGCGTCGCCGCGTTCCAGCGTCGCCGCGGCAGATCGACGACGTCGACCGGCGCCGCCCACATGGCGGCGAGGTCCCGCCGCAGTTGGGCGGACGACTCGAGTAGGCGAGAGCTCATCCGCGCCCTTCCACGGCAACGGCCGGCGTGGTTTCGCTTCGCTCGTCCGGTCGCCGCATCCGCCAGAGCATGGCGAGCGCGAGCATCAACGTCATCATCGGCACGTCGAGCAGGTCGTAGACCCAGATCACCACGAGGAAGAAGATGAACGACGCGCTGGCAGCGACGGCGAGCGGGTCGCGATCGTGAAAGTACGGCAAGAATCGGCGAAGCATGAACCAGAAGAACAAGGCCGCTCCGACCAACCCCTGGCTGAAGACGACGAGCCAGACATGGCCCTGGGTGCCCATGGCGGGTGGCGAGCACTGCGGACAGTCGGGCGTCGCGCCGCCGCCGATCGTGTTGAAGTTGCCCTGGACGTCGCGGGTCGAACCGAAGCCGGCGATCGGTGAGACATGGATCACCGCGCTGACCGTGCGCGACGCGAGCGCGGCACGGCCGGTGTTGCTCTGGCCGACCGCGAGCCGCTGCTCGATCGTGTGCTTGAGAGGCGTGACCGCGATCGCGATGGCAAGGGCGGCAGTCCCTGCGGCGAGTCCCGCGAGCGCGACGAAGCGTCCGCTGCGCGCGGAACTGAGGACGACGAAGAGCGCCATCACGCCTAGTCCGATCCACAGCCCGCGATTGAGCGACGCGACGACGGGGACGATCGCGGCGGCCACCACTCCGATTCCGAACCACCGGCGCCAGCCCCCGTCACGGCGGAACCACTCGAGCACGAAGAACGGCAGCAGCAATCCGAAGTTCGCGCCCCAGTCGTTCGTGTAGGCGTAGGGGGCGGCCGGACGCGCCTCGGCGTAGCCGAGGAAGTCCTGCACCTCGGCCGCCACCGGGTGCGTCAGCGACACGAAGAATCCGCTGTGGGCGACACCGGCCGGCGCGAGATGCTCGATCGCCGACGTGAGTTGAAAGTGCGGGGCGAGGATCCCGAGGTAGCCGCCGGCGACGGTGAAGATGAACAGCGCCGAGAGCCAGCGGCAGATGCGTCGCGTCGGCAGCTCTCGCTCGGACAGATTGCCGACGTAGAGCAGGACGACCGTCAGGGCCAGGTACCACGAGAGCCGATACCCGGCCGTCACGTAGCGGGTCCCGACGTGTGCGGCTTTCGCGTCGGGTGCCTGTGCGCCCAGGAGAACCAGTCCGCCAAAGACCCACGCAAGGAACAGCAGCCATACGCCGAAGCCCCGGGGCGCAAGCAGATGCCTGCGTCCGAGAAGCGCCAATGCCAGCGGAACGGCGGCGAGCAGAAAGATGAAGGAACGCAGGCCGAGAATCCACCACAGCGGGTATCCGACGTATGCCACGGCGAGGGGCCAGCCGGCCGGTAGCGCGAGGGATCGTGCGGCCGCTGGCCTCCGCAGCGCGAGGGGGGAGGCGACCCTGGGAGGTTGCTGGCTGATCGGCAGGCTCACTCGAACAGTCCGTTCACGAGTTCCTCGAACCGAACGACGGCGGAGGAGTTGCGGCCGTTGTTCCTGCCGAGTCGAACAATCGACGGATCCGCGAGAAACTGGTCGAGCGTCGCGTGGAGAGCCTGCTCGGATTCCACGAGCGCGATCTCGCCCTCGGCGTCCAACCGTCGCGCGAACTGCACCTGATGCCCGTCCACGACCTCGCCATATTCCGGGAGGCGGGCGACCACGATCGGCTTCTTGTTTCGGTCGGCGCAGAGCATGATCGTCCCGGGGCCGCCGTGGGCGACTACGACTTCCGCGTC
>Ga0066903_100002561_pt1 | contig 14318 bp, 11 predicted proteins | sample PanSoiMetaGPlot1_FD_67491 | JGI IMG/M metagenome (GOLD analysis project Ga0066903, IMG submission 67491) | Tropical forest soil microbial communities from Panama analyzed to predict greenhouse gas emissions - Panama Soil - Plot 1 (version 2) | ecosystem: Environmental > Terrestrial > Soil >...
GTGGACGCCGTGGATTCGTGTCGTCGAGACCGAGCGGGTTCCGGCGATGGAGAGCCGCGGCGGCATCTGGGTTCCCGTCAAGGGCGGATCGATGGAAGCGATCGCGGCCCGAATCATCGAGACGCCCGAGGATCAGGAGCGGACAGAGATCCTGCGCGATCCGCGGTCGGGCTTCATCGCGTACGTTCCTGTCGGGAGCATCAAGAAAGGCGAGGCGCTTGCCAAGGCGCCGGCTGCCGGCAAGACGGAAACCTGTGCGGTCTGCCACGGTGCAGACTTGAACGGTCTCGGACCGGTCCCCGGGATCGCGGGCCGGTCGCCGAGTTATCTCGCGCGCCAGATGTACGACATGCAGGCCGGCGCGCGCCGCGGCGAATGGGCGGAGCTGATGAAGCCCGTGGTGGCGAAGCTGACCAACGACGATCTGGTAAACATCGCCGCGTACGTGGCGTCGCTGCCCGCGCCGGCGCGATGACTCAGGCGTACGACGACGAGCTGACGGCCGAGAGGCGGTGCTTGCGCTCGTCAGTGACGCGAGCCAGGTAACCATTCGCTCGAAACGCAGCCAGCGGATCGGGAGGCAGACTGCGTGACCGGCGCCATTCGGCAATGGCGGGACGGACGTCGGTCGCGAATGCGTCCTGCAACAGCGACTCGGCCGCGACGAGATCGCAGCGCGACTGCGCCTGCGCCAACCCTGCGTGGTCGACGAGTGCCGCCTTTGCGAACAACGCCTGCGCGACGACGACGGTTTGAATCATCGCCTCGATCTTGCCTTTGAGGTTGTGGCTCTGATCGATCATGTACGCGATGTCGGCGCGGCGACCGGTTTCCCACTCGAAGAACTGGATCTCGTGGAAGATCCGAAACACCTGATACGGATCGATCGATCCGAGCGTGAGGTCGTCGTCCGCGTAGCGGCGATCGTTGAAGTGAAAGCCGCCGAGCATGCCTTCGTCGAGCAGCCAGGCGACGATCTGCTCGATGTTCTGGGACCCGTAGTGATGGCCGGTATCGACCAGCACGCGCGCGCGCGGGCCCGCCGCACGCGCGAGATGCAGCGCCATACCCCAGTCGGCGATGTCGGTGTGATAGAACGCTGGCTCGAACGGCTTGTACTCGACCAGGAGGCGCTCGCTGCCTTCGAGCGCGGCATGTGCGGCCCGCAGGGTTTCTTCGAACCACTGCTTGCGCCGGCGGATGTTCTGCGTGCCCGGGTAATTTGACCCGTCGGCGAACCAGAGCGACACGTCGCGGCTGCCAATCCGGCGCGCGATGGCCACGCTGTCGCGCACGTGCGCGAGGGCGCGCGCGCGCACGGTCTCGTCGGGATTGCCGAACGATCCAAATTTGTACTGCTGCTCCTCGAACAGGTTTGGGTTGACCGAGCCCGGGCGAACGCCGCACCGCTGCGCGAGCGCGGCGACATTGGATGTGCTGGCCAGCCCGTCGGGAAAGTCCCACAGCACGTGCAGCGCCAGCGTCGGGCATGCGCCGGTCAGCCGATGCACTTCGCCTGCGTCGCTGAACTTTTCGTCGATCGTGAGCGCTGCTGCCGGCTGAAGAAACTTGCCGAACCGGGTGCCGGTGTTGGCGAACCCCCAGGACGGCAGCTCGATACGAAACTCGTCGAGCGCTGCGGCGATCCGGTCTGTGAGTGTGGTCATGATGTCCAGTCCAGCGATTCAGGCACGGTGTCGGCGACTTCGAGGACCGCGCGGTACTCGACCGCGAGACGCCCCCGCGCGGGCAGCCAGCGGAACGTCGGCGTGTCGAGCATCCGACCCCGATCCACCATCTGGCGGCGCGTTTCAGGAAACGGCGAGACGCCAAATTCCATCCCGCGCGTCAGCGCGCGGCCGCTCCACGGCGAGTGCATGCGGCTCGCGTTCTCCTCCCAGATGCCCATCCACGGAAAATCCTCCGCGTGCCAGACGTACCCGAACGCCAGCCGTGCGGAGGGAGAGAACGCGACGAAGAAGGCGGGCCGCCGCGGATCCATGCGATGCGCGGTGTACGCGCTCGATGCCGCGACGTCACGGATGCGTCGCAGATCGACCTGTGCCGTTCCGTCGAGGTTCGGCGCGAACGGCCACTCGAACTCCGCGGCGGGACGCAGGAAATCGTGCGCGCCGAATCCGCTCTCGAACACCTTCGAACGCCCGGCCGAGGCGCGGAACTCGGTTGCGCCCCGCTCCAGGAACGGCGGCCCGAGCGTGACGTGCTCGGTCCAGCCGATCGGTCGATCGACGCTCGCGAGGTTCGTAACGCTTTCGCGAACACAGATCGTCAATCCGTCGAGCCGAATCCGCCGCTCGACGAGCATCTGCGCGCGTGCGAGCGTCGCACGCATCGACAGCGTATCGCCGGCGGCGGCGATCTCGTACGGCGCGACCGACGCCTCGCCGTGCGCGGGAATGCCGGCGGCGGCTTCCTCGTCCGACGGTCCACCGAAGATGTCGAGACAGAGGTTGTGGCCCATGATGGCGGCGAGCAGGATGGCGTCAGACCCTGAACCGAATTCGGGATGCGCGGTCCGATCGTAGCTGGACGGTTCGACCGACCGCCACGGCGGCGTCCACAAAGGGTTCACGCCGGACGCCTTGTGCTCGATGGCCGCGATGTGTCCCCCCTCGCGAAGCACGACGACACGCACGGCGTCGTTTTCGATCGTTGCCGCGCGGCGATCGCGGTAGCGGACATCCAGCTCGCACGCCCCCTGCGTTATCATCGCGGCATGGTCTCCCGAGCGATGGTCTTCATTGTCTGTGCCGCGTCGGTGACGATGCTCGCCTCGCAGCAGCCGGCGCAGGAGGAAGCGGTGAAATCGCGGTTTCCGAGCGGTCCGGGACGCGACGCGCTTCTGAAAGTCTGCAACGACTGCCACGGCGCGGAGAGCGCCGTCGCCTCGTTCAAGACACACGAGGAATGGAGCAAGACGTTGGACGAGATGGCGAACAACGGCGCGCAGGCAACCGACGACGAGTGGACGCTCATCCAGGCGTATCTCGACAAGAACTACTCCTTCATCTTCGTCAACAAGGCGGACGCGGCCGACCTCGCGACGACGCTCGACCAGCCGACCTCGGCGGCCGAAGCGATCGTGAAACGGCGCGCCGACAGGGGGGCCTTCAAGACGATCGACGACCTGAAGTCGGTGCCAGGGGTCAGCGGCGCGGCCCTCGACGCGCGCAAAGACCGCCTCATCTTCTGACAGGTTGACGGGACTCTCAGGTCCATTTTGCATTGCGTAACGGAGCGGTGGCGCTTCGCGGCGTGTCGCGACCGATCGGGACCGCGCCCGAATCAACATCGGATTTGGATTCAACACATTAGCGTCGCCGACCGGTCAGGCGGCCGTGTTTCTCGCTGCGAAACGTGTTTTTTCGCGCGCCGTGCGGCTTGATGCGTCCGGGGGCGCGCAGTATCGTCACGCAGCGATCGGCGGCGATTTGAGGGGAAGGATATGCGCAGAATCAGCTCCTGGGTCCTGCTGTTGGCGTGTCTCGCGGCCGTCCCGATGGGCGCCGCCGACTGGGTGACGCACAGCGGCGACTTCCAGCGGACCGGCTGGCAGAAGGACGAAATCAAGATCTCGAAGGACACGCTCAAGAACATTCAGCTGCTCTACAAGATCAAGCTGGAGACGAAGCAGCGGTCGGTGTACTCGCTGTACGGTCCCCTGATCGTCGAGCGCGCGATCACCGATCGCGGCTTCAAGGAGATCGCGTTCGTTGCCGGCGCGGGCAACGATCTGTTCGCGGTCGACGCCGATCTCGGCAGACTGCTCTGGAAAAAACATTTCGACTGGCATGCCGAGGTACCTGAAACACAGCAGGAGACGTTTCTCTGTCCGGGCGGGCTGACCGCGTGGCCCGTGGTGCAGCCGTCGCCGCAGCGCGGCCGCGGGCAGGGCGCTCCGCCGGCGGCGCCCGCGCGCGGCGTGGCGCCCGCGGGCGGAACACCTCCGACGCAGCGTGGCGGCGGCAACCCGTTCGCGGTCCGTGCGATCTACGTGCTCAGCGGCGACGGCGATCTGCACGCCGTCAACATCAACACCGGCGACGATCTCGCGCCGCCGATGAAGTTCCTGCCGCCCAACGGCAAGCCGTACAGCCTCGCGCTCGTCAACAACGTGATCTACACCATCACCGGGCAGGGCTGCGGCGGCACGCCGAACAGCGTGTACTCGCTCGATCTGGCCGATCCGGCGAAAGCGGTGCGCTCCTGGCGCTCGGGCAGCGGCGGACTGTGGGGAACTGCCGGTCCCGCGATCGGAGCCGACGGCACGATTTACGCGGAAACCGGCGACGGCCAGTACGACGTCGCGACGAACCGCTACGCCAACTCGGTCGTTGCACTCACGTCGAAAGAGTTGAAGCTGAAGGATCGGTACACGCCATCGAACGCGGAGTGGCTCTGGAAACGCGATCTCGACATGAACGTGACGCCCGTCGTGTTCCCGTACAAAGGCCGCGACCTGATCGTCGGATCGGGAAAGGAGGGGCGCTTCTTCATGCTCGACAGCGCCTCGCTCGGAGGCGCGGACCATCGCACACCGCTCTACCGGTCGGATTTGATCTCGAACGAAGGCGTCGACTTTGCCGGCGCCGGCACCTGGGGCAGCCTCGCGACGTGGGAAGACGCTGCTGGCACGCGATGGGTCCTGGCGCCGGTGTGGGGACCGAAGCATCCGAACGCGAAGTTCCCGATCTCGAACGGCGAGACCAACGTCGGGACGATCGCCGCCTTCAAGATCGAGGAGCGGGCGGGGAAGCCGGTGATGACAAGCGTGTGGACCGCGCGCAACATGGTGACGCCGGCCGCTCCGGCCGTCGCCAACGGGCTGGTCTTCGCGCTCGCGACGGGCGAATGGGTGCGCCAGGCCAACGACCGGGAAGGCGGTCTCTACCAGGCCGATGTGCGCGCGCAGAAATCGGCGCCGGCCGTCCTGTACATTCTCGATGCGGCGACCGGCAAGGAAATGTGGTCCAGCGGCAGCCAGGTGACCTCGTTCGCCCACAACGGCGAGCTGACGATCGCCAACGGCCGCGTGTACTTCACGACCTACGACAACACGCTGTACTGTTTCGGCATTCCTATGGAGCACTGACCGTGAACCGATCGACGGTCAAGGACGCGCTCGGCGCGGGCGGAGGCATGCTCCGGCTCGAGCCCGCGTGGGTGCCGCGCACGTTCATGATTCCCGGGCGCCGCCTGCGTCTTCATCCCGACGACCTGTACGCGCTCGGCGGACATCGCGGCGGCATCAACGAACGCTGGTTCTCCTCGACGACCAACGCCGACAACGGTCCGGGCACACCGGCCGATGAAGGCTTGAGCTACGTGCGCGCGAACGGCGATCGGTTCCTGCTGAAGGACGCCGTCGCCGAGGCCGGCGATCTCCTGCTCGGCGCGGTCACGATGGCGCGTGACGGCGGTTGGAACCTGCTCTGCAAGTTCTTCGACAACCTCGGTCCGATCCCCCATCACATGCACCAGAGCGAGGAGCAGGCCAGACGCGTCGGCCGTCGTGGAAAACCGGAGGCGTACTACTTTCCGCCACAGTACAACCAGACCTTCAACAACTTTCCCTATACGTTCATGGGACTCGAGCCGGGCACGACGAAGGCCGACGTGCGCCGGTGCCTCGAGCGCTGGGCCAGCGGCGACAACGGCATCCTGAACCTGTCGCGCGCGTTCCGCCTGCAGCCCGGTACCGGCTGGCAGATCGATCCGGGCATTCTGCACGCGCCCGGCTCGCTCGTGACCTACGAGCCCCAGGTCAACAGCGACGTCTTCGCGATGTTCCAGTCCGAGGTGGACGGGCGCATCGTGCCGTGGGAGCTGATGACGAAGGACGTGCCGAAGGAGCACCACCACGATCTCGACTATCTCGTCGACATGCTCGATTGGGACGCGAACGTGAACCCGCAGTTCGCGGCGTCGAACCGTACATTCTCCTGTCCCGTGCGGCCGTTCGCCGAGAGCGAAGGGGACGGCTACCGCGAGCAGTGGGTCTGTTACGGCACGCGCCACTACTCAGCCAAAGAGCTGACCGTTCTGCCGAAGCGCACCGTGACAATCGTCGACGCGGCCGCGTACGGATTGATCGTCGTGCAGGGGCATGGGACGCTCGGTCCGCTGAGCGTCTCGGCTCCGACGATGATTCGGTACGGAGCGATGACGGAGGACGAGCTCTTCGTCAGCGAGGGCGCCGCACGGAGCGGCGTCCGCATCGACAATCGCAGCGACACCGATCCGTTCGTCATCCTCAAGCACTTCGGTCCCGGCAACCCCGACGCGGAATCATTGCGGGCGCGGCGTCAATAGCCGGAGGCATTCCATGGGTACCACACAGCAGCATACGTATCCGAAGCTTCACAACGCGATGTGGCCGGGCCTGGTCGGGAAGGGAAGTCCAGGCGCCGAGCCGGCCATCGATCTCGACACGATGCTCGATCTCACCGCAAAGGCGACCGTAGACGGCGTCAGGTTCGACGGCGTCGATCTGTTTCTGTTCGATCCGCACGTCAGCATCGATTCGACCGACGACGATATCAAGCGGCTGGCGGACAACATTCGATCCAGAGGGCTGGCGGTCGGATCGCTCGTTGCACCTGTTTGGCCGCCGACCGGCGGCGGATCGGCGATGGGCGGCGACCAGGATCGGCGCAGCTTCCTGACACAAGTGCGCAAGGCCTGTGCGATCGGCGGAAAGCTGCGCAACCTCGGCGTTCGCCGGTACGGCATCGTCCGCATCGATTCGGCATCGAGTCCGGCTGAGTGGGCGAAGGATCCCGACGGCAATATGCGGCGGATCGCCGATACGTTCCGGCAGGCCTGCGACGTCGCAGAAGACTACGGCGAGCGCCTCGCAGCCGAAGGCGAGATCTGCTGGGGCGGCATGCACAGCTGGAAGCGGATGGTGCAGCTCCTCGAGGTGGTGAACCGTCCGAAGACACTCGGCTTCCAGGCCGACATGGCGCACACGCTCTTGTATACGCTCGGCTACAACGCGCCCGAGGATCGCGTGCTGCCGGACAACTTCGATTGGAAGGACGGCAGGGTGTTCGACACCGCGCTTCGCGTCGTGACCAACGCGCTGCGGCCGTGGACGATCGACTTTCACGTCGCGCAGAACGACGCCACGGTCTTCGGCTCTGGCACGCACGACAAGACGGGGCGGCACTGTCTGCCGACCGATTCAAACGGCAAGCTCGACGTCGTCCGTCACGCCGGCTTCTGGCTGCGCGACGACGCCGGTCAGCCGACGCGCGCCTTCGAACACATCTGCTGGGACGGTTGCATGTTCCCGAATGCGACGATGATGCAGGCGCAGACGTGGACCGACGTCCTGCGTCTCATGATTGCGGTGCGGAGCGCGCACGGCCGGGACACGCGTGTGGCCGCCGCGGCCGTCTAGGTGCGGGCATGAAGAAGAGGTTGAACATCGGCCTCGTCGGCTACGGCTTCATGGGCCGCACGCATTCGAACGCATTCCTGCAGGCGCCGCGTTTCTTCGACGTGTCGTACGAACCGGTGCTGAAAGCGGTGTGCGCGCGCAATGCGGATCGAGTCAGGGCATTCGCGGCAAATTGGGGATACGAGTCGGTAGAAACCGACTGGCGCGCGCTGGTCGCCCGCAAGGACATCGATCTCGTCGACATCGCGAGTCCGAACGACACGCACGCCGAGATTGCCGTCGCCGCGGCGCGGGCCGGCAAGATGGTGATGTGCGAGAAGCCGCTCGGCCGCAACGCGTCGGAAGCCGAGTCGATGGTCGCCGCGGTCGAAGCGGCGAAGGTGCCGAACAGCGTGTGGTACAACTATCGTCGCGTGCCGGCGGTCACGATGCTGAAAGGCATCGTCGACAAAGGGACGCTCGGCCGCATCTTTCACTATCGCGCGCAGTTTCTGCAGGACTGGACGATCTCGAAAGATCTGCCGCAGGGCGGCGAAGGGCTCTGGCGCCTGGACGTCGCCGTCGCAGGCAGCGGTGTCACAGGCGACCTGCTCGCGCACTGCATCGACACCGCGCTGTGGCTGAACGGATCGCTCACGTCGGTCAGCGCGATGACGGAAACCTTCATCAAGGAACGCAAGCACACTCTGACCGGACACCTTCAGCCGGTCGGCATCGACGATGCGAGCGCGTTCTTGGGCCGGTTCCAGAACGGGTCGCTCGCGCTCTTCGAGGCGACCCGGTACGCCCGAGGCCACAAGGCGCTCTACACGCTCGAGATCAACGGCGAGCACGCCTCAGCGCGCTGGGATCTCCACGATCTCCATCGTCTGCAGTGGTTCGATCATCGCGACGACGGCCCGCTGCGCGGGTGGCGGAGCGTCCACGTCACCGACGGGGAACATCCGTACATGGCGCGCTGGTGGGTGCCGGGACTGCAGATCGGATACGAGCACACGTTCATCCATCAGTTCGCCGATTTTCTCGACGCGGCGGCGAAGGGGCAGAGCGCTCAGCCGACGTTCAGGGACGGCCTCGCCACCGATCTGGTCACGGACGCGGTGCTCAAGTCGGCCAGAAGCGGCCAATGGGAACACGTCGCCATCACTCAGCAGGCAGAGGTATGAAGCACACCCTTTTCGTGCTCGTGATTGTCACCTCCACGATCGTGTCGGCCCAGCCGCCGCCTCAAGGTCAGGGGCGCGGAGGACGCGGCGGCGGTACGCGCGGCGCCGATCCGCTGGTGCTCGACGAGCACAGCGGCTTCGAATCGATCTTCGACGGGTCGACGCTCAAGGGCTGGGACGGCGATCCGCAGTTCTGGCGCGTCGAGGAGAACGCGATCGTCGGCGAGAGCACGCCCGAGCGGAAGCTGACGCAGAATACCTTCATCATCTGGCGCGGCGGCGAGCCGAAGGATTTCGAGCTGAAGTGCGAGTTCAAAATGAACGCGACCAACAGCGGCATTCAAATCCGGAGCGTGCAGGTGCCGCCCGGCCCGGACGTCGGCAAGTGGGTGATGAAGGGCTACCAGGCCGACATGGACTACCAGTTGCAGTTCACCGGACAGATCTACGAGGAGCGCGGACGCGGTTTCCTCGCCATGCGGGGCCAGGCGGTCTACGTGCCCGACGGCGGCAGGCCGCGCGTCGTCGGCAACCTGCAGCAGACGCCCGACGAGCTCAAGGCGATCATCAGGAAAGACGGCTGGAACCAGGTGCATCTCATCGCCCGCGGCAACACGATCGTGCAGATTCTCAACGGCGCCGTCACGAGCATCGTCGTCGACGACGACACGAAAAACCGCGCACTTGGCGGCCTGATCGGATTCCAGATGCACGTGGGCGATCCAATGAAGGTGCAGTTCCGGAACATCTGGCTCAAGCGTCTGTCCTAGGCCGTCTGCGTGGCCAGACAGTACCTGGCGTTCGATCTCGGCGCGGAAAGCGGTCGCGCCATCGCCGCGAAACTCGCCGAGGACGGCACGCTGACGGTCCGCGAGATCTGCCGATTCCCGAACCAGCCGATTCGCGAGCGCGGTGCGCTGCGCTGGAACGCGCTGGGATTGTGGGGCGACATCACTCGGGCACTGGACGGCGTCGGAGAAACGCGCTTCGACAGCATCGGCGTGGACGCGTGGGGCGTCGATTACGCGCTGCTCGACGAGCGCGGCACGCTTCTCGAGAATCCGTACCACTATCGCGACGCGCGCAACGTCGGCACGATGGAAGAGGTGTTTGCGCGCGTGAGCCGCGACCGTTTGTACGCCGTCACCGGCATCCAGTTCATCCAGATCAACACCTTGTTCCAGCTCTACGCGGCGAGCCGTCAGACGCCGAACATCGTCGAAACCGCGCAATCGCTCGTGACCATTCCCGATCTGTTCAACTACTGGCTGACCGGTGAGCTCGTCACCGAATACACCAGCGCGACGACGACGCAGTGTGTCGACGCGTGCACGCGGCAGTGGGCGATCGGTCTCGTCGAGGAGGTTGGACTGCCGACGCGCCTGCTGCGGCCGATCGTCGAGCCGGGCACCGTGATCGGTGCCGTCCGGCCGAGCGCTTCGCCGGCGCTCGCCGGCACGCCGGTCGTCGCGCCCGCGTGTCACGACACGGCGTCGGCGGTCGCTGCCATCGACCTCGACGGTCGCACGGCGTTTCTGAGCTCGGGAACGTGGTCGCTGCTCGGCGCGGAAATGAGCGAGCCGATCCTGAGCCCGAAGGCCCGCGATCTGAACTTCACGAACGAAGGCGGGGCCGCTGGGACGATCCGGCTGCTCAAGAACATCAACGGACTGTGGCTGCTGCAGGCCTGCCGTCGCGTCTGGCACTCGCAGGGAACGAACGAGCCGTACGACGAGCTCCTGGCCGGCGCCGCCGATCCGGCGCTGGCATTTCGATCGCTCGTCGATCCCGATCACGCCCTGTTCCTCAACCCGGCCGACATGACGGCGGCCATCGCGTCGTACTGCCGGCAGAGCGCTCAACCCGAGCCCGAGACCCGCGCGGCGTTCGCGCGGGCGATCTTCGAGAGCCTCGCGTTGAAATACCGTCTCGTGCTCGATCGGCTTGAGGAGCTGACCGGCAGGCGCTTCACGGAACTCCGCGTCGTCGGGGGCGGGTCGCGGAACCGGCTCCTGAATCAACTGACGGCCGACGCGACCGGCCGCGTCGTGCTGACAGGACCGGGCGAGGCAACGGCGCTCGGAAACGTCGCCATGCAGATGGTCGCGACCGGAGCCGTGACGTCGCTCGGTGAAGCGCGGCGGACGATCGCGCGATCGTTTCCGGCCGAGCGGTTCGAGCCGGCGGCGACGGAGCGCTGGGAGGCGCCGTACCGTCGATTCCTCGACTACGTGGAGTGCGGTTGTGCCTGACACGACGGTAACCGGGATGCGGCTGCTGCAAAACTTGTGGGATGCGCGCGAGGCTGACCTGCTGGCGACGCGCCCGATCGAGCTGCTCGCCTATCGGTCGAACCTGCTGGGCGCCGACCTGCGCATCACGAATTTCGGCGGGGGGAACACCAGCTCGAAAATCACCGCGCCGGATCCGCTGACCAGCGAGCCGGTTCGCCTCCTCGCGGTCAAGGGCAGCGGCGGCGATCTCCGATCGATTGGAACGCACGGCTTCGCATTGCTGTATCTCGACAAGCTCGAACGACTGCGCGCGCGCTATCGCGGCGAGCCGCACGAAGACGAGATGGTCGGGTTCTACCCGCTCTGCGCGTTCGGCGGTACCCGCGTCGCCGCGTCGATCGACACACCGCTGCACGCGTTTCTGCCTGCGGACCACGTCGATCACCTCCACCCCGACTGGGCGATCGCAATCGCCGCGAGCGCGAACGGCCGGCGCACGCTCGAGGAGTTCAACGAGCGATTCGGCCGGCGCATCGCGTGGCTGCCGTGGCAGCGCCCGGGCTTCGAGCTGGCGCTGATGCTGCGGCGCGCGGTCGAGGAGACGCCAGGATGCGACGGCGTCGTCCTCGGCAGCCACGGGCTCTTCACCTGGGGCGACACGCAGGCCGAGTGCTATCGATCGAGCGTCGTGACGATCGATCAGATGGGACAGTTCGTCACCGAGCATGCGGGGCGCCGCGGGCGCCTGGCATTCGGCGGTGTGGCGTCGACCGCCGATGCCGGCGAGGCGACCATTGCTTCGGTCCTGCCGTACCTTCGGGGCATGGTCTCGACGAACCGGCGAACCGTCGCGCACGTTGAGAGGTCGGAGGAGGCGCTGGCCTTCGCCAACTCGGCGTGGGCGGAACCGCTGTGCGCGCTCGGCACGAGTTGCCCGGACCATTTTCTCCGGACGCGCATCTCGCCGATGTTCGTCCCGTGGAATGCGGCGGAGGATGTCGACGCGCTGCGGCGGCGGATTGCCGAGCGGATAGACGGCTATCGGCGCGATTACACGGCGTACTACACGTCGTTCGCCGCGGCGGAGTCGCCGGCGCTGCGCGACACGAATCCGTCGGTCGTCGTCATTCCCGCGATCGGCGTCATCGGGTTCGCCAAGGACAAGCGTGAGGCGCGAATCACGACCGAGTTCTTCGTGAACGCCATTCACGTCATGGACGGCGCGACGGCGCTCGAGACTGCGGGCACCGTGTCAGGTCCGCTGCCGCAGGCGCGGCGGCCCGAGCAGGCGGAACACTTCAGCAGCTTTCACAATTACGTCGCGCTGCCGCGGTCCGAGGCGTTCAGGATCGAGTACTGGGCGCTCGAGAACGCCAAGCTGCAGCGGATGCCGCCCGAGCGCGAGTTCAGCCGGAAGATTGCGCTCGTCGTCGGCAGTGGCAGCGGCATCGGTCGCGAGGTGGCGCTGCAGCTGGCCCGCCGCGGCGCGCACGTCGTCGTCGCCGATCAGCATGGCGACGCGGCGGAGGCGACCGCCTCGGAGGCGCGCGGCCTGTCGGCGCCCGAGCTGTGCGCGGCGGTCACGCTCGACCTGTCGTCGCGCGAGAGCATCAGCGCCGCGCTCCGAAGGGCCGTGCTGGCGTTTGGCGGCGTCGACATCGTCGTCAACACGGCGGCGATGTATCCGACGCCGGAACCAGGCGCCGCCGCCTCGGAAGCCGCGTGGAGCCGGACGCTGCTCGTCAACGTCACCGGCAACCACGTGCTCGCCGACGAAGCGGCCGCCGTGCTGAACGCACAGAATCTACCGGCGTCGATCGTTCTGACCACCTCGGCGAACGCCGTCGTGCCGAAGAGCGGCAGCGAGCCGTACGATGTGAGCAAGGCCGCCATCAGCCATCTGATCCGCGAGCTCGCCGTTGGTCTGGGCCCGCTCGTGCGCGTCAACGGCGTCGCGCCGGCGACTGTGGTGGCGGGCTCGGCGATGTTTCCGCGCGACCGCGTCATCAGCTCCCTGACGCGGTACAAGATCGCGTTCGACGAGGCCGAGTCGACCGACGACCTGCGGTCGAAGCTCGCGGCCTTCTATGCGCAGCGGACGATCACGCGGCGCCCGATTCTGCCGGCCGATTGCGCCGAAGCCATCTGCTGGCTCGCTGGCGATCAGAGCGCGAAGACCACGGGTCATGTGATCCCGGTCGATGGCGGGCTACCCGAGGCGTTCCTGCGGTAGCAGCTGATCGTTCGGATAGATGTGATCGACGGTCTCGGCCGTGACGAGCTGGTGCTTGACGAAGACGGCCGGCGGCACGGGACGACGGTGGAGGATGTCGATCGCGAGCGCCACGATGTCGTCGCCGTACTTCTCTGGGAAGTAGGCGACCGAGCCAATCAGGCGCGTGCCGGGCTGCCTGAGCTCCGCGCGCCCCTCGACCGACGCGTTCTGCCCCATGATCGCGCACGCGTCGGTCCGCCCGGCTTCCTGAAACGCGCGAAGCGCGCCGAGCGCGCTCGGATCGTTGATCGCGCCGACCAGAATGCGCCGCGCTTTGCTGACGCGCAGGTGACGCCGCACCGCCTCGAAGCTGTCGCCGAGCACGCCGTCGCCGTCGATCGAGGTCACGCGGCACGACTCGAGCGACGGACACGCTTCTCTCATGCCGACCAGCATGCCGGTGAGCCGCATTTGCGGCAGGCTGCCTGCGCGCTCGAGCGCGAGAAGAACGATCTCGTCCACCGCGCCGCGCCAGTGGTGCTTGGCCCAGCGCCCGAGATAGCGCCCGCCGATGAGGCCGGCTTCGTAATTGTTCGCGCCGAAATAGGTCGCGCCAGGGTGCGGGATCTCGATGGCGATGAGGGGAATGCCGGCCTCGCGATACTTCGCGGCGACGATCGGCGCGACCTGCTCGTCGGTCTGGAACTCGATGACGAGATCGACTTTTTCACGCACGAGGACATCGGCGTTGCGCTGCGCGATCTTCGGATTGTAGCGGTTATCGACGCAGATCAGCTCGACGCCCTCTTTCGCGGCCGCGCGCTGCAGCCCGGTGGAGACCTCCTGTGAAAACTGATAGTTGGTGCCCTGCGCGGCGTACCCCAGGCGGTACAACCGCTGTTTGAACGGCCGCAGCGACGATCGGTACAGGTTTTCGCCGACCTTCTCGACCATTCCGCATCGCTCGAGCGTATAGAGCAGGCGAAACACCATGCTCTTCGGCAGGCCGCTGCGCTGCGCGACGTCGCGCAGCGGCAGAGCCTCGCCCGACGAGCGGAACGCGGCGAGGATGCGCGACGAGTGCACGACCGACTTGACGAGGTACGGATCGCGGGGAAGCGTCGGCGTGCGCGCGGTCATCGCGCGTCGCCTTTCAGGCCTTGCGGGCGTTGCGAGCAACAGAACATCACGGTGCCGTGATCGTCCGCCGGACGGGCGATAAGCTTAGAACAAACAGCCTGTTTTGTCTTGTGGTTCTGCAGGTTAGCCGTGCGGCT
>Ga0066903_100002563_pt1 | contig 14315 bp, 12 predicted proteins | sample PanSoiMetaGPlot1_FD_67491 | JGI IMG/M metagenome (GOLD analysis project Ga0066903, IMG submission 67491) | Tropical forest soil microbial communities from Panama analyzed to predict greenhouse gas emissions - Panama Soil - Plot 1 (version 2) | ecosystem: Environmental > Terrestrial > Soil >...
AGCAGGTCAGGACGAATACTTGCAGCCACAAATGATCGGCATTTCTTACAGGTAGACTCGGTCAGTCGCGCATGACGCGGGTGCAGTCTACGGGTAAAGAAACCATGGTCTTCAGGCGGTTTTCGCCCGTCGGGGGGAGTTCTCATGGTTTGTCTCCAGTAACTGGTTCGAATATGCCACAAGCTACGTTTGCGGTGGGAGAACTATTTTGCCAGCAGAGTGCAAAAGCAGGTTACGGAGGGCCGTGAACCCGACTTCGGCCCTAAGTTCAGGGTGGAAGCGCCGGAGGAAACGGGGAATCAGCGTTCGAGAAAGGCGGAGGCGTTCCGCCTTGCGCGTAGGAAAACGAACTTCAACCTTTGGCAGGTTAGGTTTGGCGATTATTTGCCAGCAAAAGATTCGGCTGCTTTTGTGGTTAAGCCTTTTATTTTGTTAGGATTACGTTCGATCACTTTCATCTCATGCCAGTCGTAGGGAAATTCCTTACCGCAGTCCAGGCAGGCAACATAGGTGCCCGTAACGGAGGCCGCAGCTGAAAGGCGTTGGCCGGGTCGTTTTGTAATCGGAAAGCTGAAGTTCTTGTGGCTGCAACCGAACAACACATCAAGCAGATTCGCCATAAATCACCCACCCACCCTGACATCGGGTTTCCCAAGGAGCTTATCCTGCCGGATTCGGCACGATTGTACTACAGGACATGTCCAAATGTACACATAGGTTCATGCTCGCCTGTAACGTTACATTAGATTCAGAGTTGCCGAAAAAGGTTCGCACCCGCATGGCTAAATTTGCATTGAATTAGGTGATGTAAATATTACACTTAATCCAGGTAAGCCATTGAAACATAAGCGATTGCTAATTTAATGGCTTGATTTCTTCCCCTGGTGGGCACCGCGGCACTTGGTCATAATGGCTTGATGGAGGCGGGTTCTGAGGTCATCAGGAAGCTCGTAAATCTGGTTGTCACGGTAGATTTCGATGGTTTTCTTGGTGGTGTTCATGACGACATGGCATTCGTGGCACCAATGCAAATGCTCATCCAGTTCAGCCCGAAGGCTATCGCTGATCTTGCCGTCAAGGTAATCGGTCAACTCTTGTAGAAATTCTTTGCACTTCACCGTTGGCCGTCTCCGCCTTTCTTGGACTTGAAATATTTTGCCAGACGCTCACGAAGCTGCAAGCGGGCGCGCAGAAGCCTGGATTTTACCGCAGGTATGCTCAGGCCCAGCATTTCCGCCGTTTCCTCCGTGGACAATCCTTCAACGTCTCGTAGCACGAACACCGTGCGGAACCCGGGCGAGAGCCCCTGAATCGTTTTCTTCAGGATATCGCCCAGTTCTGACGTTCCATAAAGCTGCTCCGGATTTGGCGACCAGTCCGCAACTTCGCGGGGAATGGCGCCATCTTCCGTCTCCACATCTTCGTCGAGGGAGACGGTCCGGTCGTTGCGCCGGCGGCGCAGCCGCATCAACGCTTCGTTTACGGCGATCCTCACCAGCCAGGTGTAAAACTTCGAATTTCCCTGGAACTGATCGAGATTCTGATACGCCTTGAGGAATGCATCCTGGACCACGTCCTGAGCGTCTTCCTCGTTATGCGTAATGTGCTGCGCGATTCTGAAGATATTGCGGTCGTAACGCCGCACCAGATCGCTGAACGCCTCCAGATCGCCTTTTTTGGCGGCCTGGACCAGCGCCAGTTCGCTGTTGATACCTTCCTCGGCCCTCTTTTGGATGGCTTCCATGCAACTCCGACTCAATTTAATTTACTATGATCTGCTTGCTTAAGGGACTAGATGGCCAAAATAATTGTTTCTATTTAGACGTGCATCGTAACCTTTTGTTGCGTATCCAGCTCTGATTCAATATGAATCGAACTTTCTTACTTATCCTATTGTGTTTGCTTATATCTGCGGCGGGTTGCCGGAAAGCCGGCGAGCCCGCGCCGGAGCGTATAAAAGTCGTAATGAAGAAGTACGCCTTCGAGCCCGCGGTTATTCGCGTGAAGGCTGGCCAGACCACTGAGCTGGAGGTCTCCTCCGCGGACGTGCAGCACGGCTTTGATGTGCCCGAACTGGGCATCAAGGAGCCGGTGCGCCCAGGACAGCCGGCCATTATCACGCTCAAGTCGCCTGCGAAGGGTGAATACAAAGTGGCGTGCGGCATCATATGCGGGCCTCACCATGACGACATGGCGGGGAAGCTCGTCGTCGAATAAGCCGGCTTGCAGACACTTGGAGCGGGCGGTGGGATTTGGGCGCCAGCGGGTGACGACTAAGATTCCATAAGCCTGCTGCTCAGTAATCTCGCTGGTTGATATTGACTAAGTACACCTTATAATCGCACTCAGGATAATCGCATTCAGGGCATGCCACGTCCGACTGAAATCCAGAACATTATTGAAGAGGCGGTTGCCGAGGTATTAGACGCAGCCCTGCCCAGGCTGCGTGCGGAGATCGTGCGCCGCGCAGCGGAGGTGGTGGAGTCACTGGCGCCGGCTGCCGGATCGTCGCCCACGGACCTGCTGAACGCTGCCGTGGCCGGCATTCAGGAATCATCATCGCAAGCGGAGATATTGCGTCACCTTTTGGAGGGCGCTGCCCGCTTTGCCGGGCGGGTGGCGTTATTCGTGGTCAAGGGGAGCACCATCGCCGGATGGCAGGGTATTGGTTTTGAGGACAATGACGTCATCAGGAGCCTAAGCGTGAGCAGTTCTTCAGGCTTGACGGCGCGGGCAATTCAAGGACGCTCTCCAGCATCGGGTTCAGCGAACGAGTTCGATGCGGGCTTTGTCGCCACTGTTAAAGCGCCCGCGGGAAACACCTGCGTGGTTCTTCCGCTGGTGGTTAAAGACAAGGCCGCGGCCATAATCTACGCCGATAGCGGCCCCGCCGGGGGCGGGCAGCTTGATGGTTCCGGCCTGCAGGCCTTAACCAGGTTTGCGGCGATCTGGCTGGAGCTATCGGCGCTGCGCAGAGCGGGTGGCGGGGCGGAGGAAGCACCGCAGGCCGCAGCCATGGCTGCCGGCGCCAGCGCGCCGGCGGCGCCGGTCTCGGAAGAAGACGAACTTCACAAAAAGGCCAAGCGTTTCGCTAAGCTGTTGGTGGAGGAGATCAAGTTGTACAATCAACCCAAGGTGGAAGCCGGCCGGCAGCACCGGGACTTGTATGATCGGCTGAAAATCGACATCGAGAAAAGCCGGGCGACTTATGACAAACGCTATGCCGAATCTGCTGTCGCTTCCGCCGACTACTTTACCCAGGAACTGGTCAGGATCCTGGCGGACAACGATGTTTCGCTCATGGGGGCGGGTTTTCCGCGATAATTGAAAGCAGTGCTGGTCAGACGGTTTGCATTCGTATCTCTTCTATTGCTTCTGGTGTCGTTCCAGGCGGGCTCCTCCGGCCAGACATCCAGAAAGACGACCCATTCCACCAAGGCACAAAAGAAGGCGGCGCCGTCCCCGAACGCCACGCAGAAGGCGCGCAAGCTGGGGCACATCAAGCGGGCGTTTGTGGCATCGGCCGATCTGCGCCCCATGGCCCAGCAGCTTCTGGAGAATCGCACGCCTCAAGCCTATGAAGGTGTGGAGGCGTATGCGCGCAAGCATGCCAAGGACGATGCCGGTCCGCTTGCCTGGCTGGTGATCGGCTACGCCCACTATCTCGATCGTGACTATGTGAGCGCGCGTTCCTCCTGGGAGCGCAGCCAGGCGCTGGAGCCCGTGCTGGGCGATTATCTGACGTATTTGCAGGCAGCGGCCTATCAGGGAGAGAACAATCCGGCAGCGGTCTTGCGCACGCTTGCAGACTTTGATCAGAAGTATGCGGATTCGCTGCAGGCGCACGATGTTGCGTTGCTGTACGGCGGGGCGTTGCTCGCCACCAACGAGCCGCAGAAAGCCGTGGCATATCTGGAGAAACATCGCCAGCCGGTGAAATCCGACATCGAGATCATTCTGGGCCGCGCGTACCTGGCCGCGGGCGACAAGGGTAAAGCAGCGGAGATTTTTCGCCGGATTTATTTTGAGATGCCAACCAGCGCGGAGGCTGATCCCGCCGAACTCGAGCTGCGCAACATAGGCGAGGCCCAGCCGACCGGCAGTTTCGATCAACGCCACACCCGCGTGGGGCTCCTGAGCAAAGCCCGGCGCTACCAGGATGCGGTCAGCGAGCTCAGCCCACTGGTGGAGCAGGCCCCGCCGGACAAGCTGATGGACCTGCAAGTGGAATTTGCCGCCGCCCTCTATCGTGTGCGCAAACGCGATGACGCCCAGCATCTGTTTGAAGGCGTCGCGCAGAACGCGGGGGCCAATGTCGATGCCAAGGCCCAGGCGCTTTATTTCCTGGCGGAGATCGCGCGTGACAAAGACGATGGAGAGAAGAACCGCGACTTTGTCTCCCAGCTGCGCACGCTGGCGCCGGACAGCAAGTGGATGACTGACGCTCTTCTCTCCGCCGGCAACATGTACATGCTGCGCCGGGACTACGAGACAGCAGTGCCGTTCTACGCGGAGATTTATCAACGACAGAGGAATGGCCGCCTCTCACCCTACACGCACTGGAAGACCGCATGGCTCACGTACCGGATGGGAAAAAAGGACGAGGCGAAAAAGCTGTTTGACGAGCAGATCGAGATGTATCCCGCTTCGGCTGAGGTGCCCGCCGCTGTTTATTGGCGCGGCCGGCTGGCGGAAGCTGATGGCGACAAACCGCTGGCGCGCGCCTGCTATCAAAAGCTCGCGGAGAACTACCGCTATTTCTATTACGCCAATCTGGCGCGCGAGCGCATGCCCAAGCTGGGTGAAGAAGCCGTAGACCCGCCGTCGCTCGATAAGCTGCCGCGCCCCGCGGCGCCACCCCGGGACTGGGAGCTGCCGGCGGACAATATGCGCGCGCAAAAGGCGCAGCTCCTGGCCAACGCCGCGCTCTACGATTTTGCGGTCGCTGAGATGCAGGCTGCCAGCGCCGGCTCGCCCGCGTGGGAAGCCAGGTCCGTGGCCGAGATTTATACCGAACAGGGCAGCTACATCCACGCGATTGAGACGCTCAAGCGCGCCGTCCCCAGCTACTTTTCCGCTGAGATCCCGCAAATCCCGCGGCCGGTTTGGGAAGAGCTGTTCCCCCGGCCTTTCTGGGAGGACTTGAAGCGCGACGCGGCGGCCAATCAGCTCGATCCTCACCTGGTGGCTTCGCTGATTCGCCAGGAATCCGAGTTCAACCCGGCCGCCATCTCGCCGGCCAAAGCCATGGGGCTGATGCAAATTCTGCCCAGCGTGGGCAAGGGCCTGGCCAGGGAGATGAAGATCAGACACTTTTCCCAGGATGACTTGCTCACGGCGAACACCAACCTTCTCCTGGGCACACGGTACTTCAAGCATATGGTGGACCATTATGACGGCCAGGTTGAATTCGCGCTGGCGGCTTACAACGCCGGCGAAGATCGCGTAGATGACTGGCGCAAGAACGGCAACTTCTCGAGCGTCGACGAATTTGTGGAGTCGATTCCATTCACCGAAACACGCGAGTACGTTCAGGCCATCATGCGCAATGCGGCGCTGTACAAGCTGCTCTACTCGAAGAGCCAACAGTCAGCAGCGAGCAATTAGTCTTTAAGTATTTAGTACTTAGCCTGTCCTCAGCCTGTCCTCATTCCGCAGCGTGCGTCTTTCCCGCGTGCAAAGTCCTGCTGAGCAGCAGCAGAGCGCCTACCACGATCGCGCTGTCGGCGACGTTGAATGGAGGCCAGTGGTGCGCGCCGAGATAGAAATCGAGGAAGTCCGTGACTCGGCCGTCGGCCAGGCGGTCCCAGAGATTGCCGGTGGCGCCGCCCATAATGAGGGCGAGAGCGAGCGTGGTGCGGTTGAAGTTGTTACGACGCAGCCAGAGCAGCCGCGCCACAATGACCAGAGCAGCCACCGAGACCGCCACCAGGATGGTGGTCTTGAACGGCGAGGGCGATTCGGCGAAGAGGCTGAAAGCAGCCCCGGGGTTTTGCAGATGGGTGAGGCGGAAGAAGCCGGGAATGATTGGAACCACATCATCCAGCGGAATATAGCGAACCACGAGCCATTTGGAGAGGCGGTCGAGGATGAGCACGGCCAGGGCGATCAGAGCATGCCGCATGCTTACTGGCTCACAGCCTTTTCCTCCTGCGGGGCCAGGAATATCTCACTGAGCAGCAGCAGAGCTCCCACAACAATGGCGCTGTCAGCGATGTTGAAGGCCGGCCAGTGGTGAGAGCCGACGTAAAAATCCAGGAAGTCAATTACGTGCTTGTTGAGCAGGCGGTCCCAGAGATTCCCCAGCGCGCCGCCAAAGACCAGAGACAAGGCAATGGCCGTGGCGTTGAGGGCGTTTCCGTTCTTCCACAGCAGGGCTGACACCACGGCCAGCGCCGCAATGGAGAACAGAATAAGCATGGCCACTTTCCATTCCGAAGGATATTCGGCAAAAAGGCCGAAAGCCGCGCCCTCGTTCTGCACGTGGGTCAGGCGAAATAATCCGGGGATCACATCAACACTGTCGTTCAGCGTGATTTTCTGGGCGACCAGCCATTTCGTCATCCGGTCACAGAGGACGATCAGCCCAGCGATGATGATGTGATACTTCCTCATGGATACTAGTTAGACGTGTTTTCCTTTGCTTTCGTCCCCATCTTTGCCTGACTTAACACCAGTCCGGGCCTATTGCGGCAACTCACGCTCTATCTCTTCCAAAGATTTGGAACAACGCTCGCACACCGTGGGATACCGTTGATCCTTGCCCACCTGCACCGAATAATTCCAGCACCGCTCGCATTTCTCTCCCGGGGCCTTCCTTACTGATACGTGCAAGGGCGCGTTCCCGTTCCCGCCGGAGCCGCGACTCACTTCCAGCCCGGAGACGATCAGCATGAAGCGCAGATCTTCGCGATAGCGCTCCAGCAGCGGGACCAGCTCTTCCGGAGCGACCACGGTGACCGTGGCCTCCAGCGCGCTGCCGATCAGTTTGTGCTGGCGGGCGATCTCCAGGGCCTTGAGAGCGACGTCGCGCACGCGCGTCAGGGTCTCAAAATCCTTCCAGAGCGCGTTGGCTCGCGCAGCGTCGGCGATGGGGCCGGTGATCTCTCCCGCTTTAGGGAAGTATGCCAGATGTACGCTCTCCGGTCTGCCGGAAACTTTAGGGAGTGAAGCCCAGACTTCGTCGGCGGTGAAGCTCATGATGGGAGCAACGAGCCGCACCAGCGCTTCGCCGATGCGCCACAGCGCGGTCTGGGCCGCGCGGCGCGCGCGGGAATTCGGAGCGGCCGTGTACAGGCGGTCCTTGACCACGTCAATATATTCCCGGCTGAGGTCCACCATGAAGTCGTTCAGTTGGTGGTAGATGCGGTGGAACTCAAAGCTCTCATACCATTTTCGGCACTGATCGCCGATCTGGGCCATACGCAGGAGCCAGTACTTGTCCACGGGATGGAGGTCATCGAAGGCGACCGCGTGCTTTTGCGGATCGAAATCCGGCAGGTTGCTGAGAACGTAGCGGAAGGTATTGCGTAATTTTTTGTAATTCTCCGCAATCTGCTGCTCCAGCAGCTCGTGCGAGATGGTCACGTCCTCCTGAAAGTCAATCGACGCAACCCAGAGACGGACGATCTCTCCGCCCACCTTCTTTGCGATCTCAATCGGGTCTACCCCGTTGCCCAGAGACTTGGAGGTGGCGCGCCCCTGCGGGTCAAGCGTCCATCCATTGGTGGCCACTTCGCGGTAAGGCGCGTGGCCGCGTGTGCCCACCGCAACCAGCAGGGAAGAGTGGAACCATCCGCGATACTGGTCGCCGCCTTCAAGATAGAGATCGGCGGGCCAGGTGAGCCCAGACTCGTGGCCGAGCACCGCGGCGTGGCTGGAGCCGGACTCAAACCATACATCGATGATGTCAGTCTCCTTGCGAAAAGCCGGGCTGCCGCAGCCCGGACACGCAGTTCCCGCAGGCAGGATCTCCTTCACGTCACGCGTGTACCAGGCATCCGCGCCTTCGCGGGCAAAGAGATCGACGACGGCGTTGTGCGCTTCCCTGGCATCGAGCAGCTGGCCGCACCCTTCGCAGAAAAAGACGGCGATAGGCACACCCCAGACGCGCTGGCGCGAGATACACCAGTCCGGCCGCTCTGCGATCATGTTGCTGATGCGCTCCTCGCCCCATGCCGGGATCCACTTTACCTTCTTGATCTCATCCAGCGAGCGCCGGCGCAGCGTGGAACCGTCGACGGGCGCCTCCATGGAGATGAACCATTGCTCGGTAGCGCGGAAGATTACAGGGTTGTGGCAGCGCCAGCAGTGGGGATATGAGTGCTCGATCTTGCTCTCCGCCAGCAGAGCGCCGCGCGACTTCAGCAGCTCGATGATCGGCGGGTTGGCCTGGAACACCGTCTTGCCCTCGTACTCGGGAAGACCGTTGTGCAGCCGCCCGGCTTCATCGACGTTGGTGCGCTGGTCAAGCTTGTACTTTGCGCCGGTGTAGAAATCATCGGCGCCGTGAGAGGGCGCGGTATGCACGGCCCCGGTGCCCTGGTCCGTTGTGACGTAGTCGGCCAATACGCCTAGAATTTTGCGATCGAGAAATGGATGAGCGAAGGTCGCGTACTCCAGCCTGCTGCCGGGAAAACGCGCGACCTTGCGCGCGTGATGCAACTTCACCGCGTCCCGGGTCGCGCCGGCCAGCGCCTCCGCCACGATGTACACTTCGCCGTCGTGCTCCAGGGCGACATATTCAAGCTCAGGATGGAAAGCCACGGCCATGGAAGCCGGGAGCGTCCAGGGCGTGGTGGTCCAGATGATGGTGAAAACGTTCTTGCCGGCCAGAGCGGGATCGACCGCCTCCGGATCGCTGGTCAGACGGTACCTGACCCACACGCTTGGGCTGGTGTGGTCGGCGTACTCGATCTCGGCTTCCGCCAGGGCGGTCTTGTCATGAATGCACCAGTAGACAGGGCGGAGCCCCTTGTAGACCGCGCCGTTCTCCATGAAGTCGAAGAGCTGGCGCACGATTACCGATTCGTACTGCGCCAACATGGTGGAGTAGGGCTGCTCCCAGCGGCCGAGGATGCCGAGCCTTTTGAACTGATCGCGCTGAATGTTGAGATATTTTTCCGCATATTCACGGCATTTTTTGCGCACCGCGAAGGCCGGCATCTCCAGCTTTTTGCGGCCCAGCGCTTCATCCACTTTGATTTCGATGGGCAGCCCATGACAGTCCCATCCGGGAACATAGGGCGAGTCAAAGCCAGCCATGGTCTTGGACTTAACCACGAAATCCTTCAGGCATTTGTTCAGGGCGTGGCCCTCATGGATGGCGCCGTTGGCGTAGGGCGGGCCGTCATGCAGGATGTACGAGGGCGCGCCTTTGCGCGACTCCCGAATCCGGGCGTAGATCTCCATTTTCTCCCACCGTTCCAGCCACTTAGGCTCGTTCTGGGGCAGGTTGGCCTTCATGGAGAAGTCCGTCCTGGGAAGATTCAGGGTCTTCTTTAGCTCGAGCGGCGCCCGCATTTTTACTCCGAAAGAGGGAATCACTCATTATAAACAGTCTGCTTCCCTCACGCGTTCCTGACGCGAAAGATCAATACGCCATGCTGTCCCGCCGTTACAAATGTTTGCCGTAAATTTACTGATTCCTTACAAAGCCTGGGACGAAAATTGAATCTAAGCAGTTACGCGCCAACTTTGAATTTTAGAGACGAACGAGGACGAAGCGGTGTCTCCAAAACAACCTTCTCTCACGAGGGAAACCGGTCAGGGCCAAAGTGCGGATAAGAAAGTTTCGCAAAGAAATGCAACTTGCACTTTGCTTTCCTCATCTTTTATGGATGAAAGCAGACCACATGAATGTGGCAACGAGAAGGTAGTACGGGTCGGATCCATGGCGAATCATGTAATTGTTCCCAATCGCTTTTTCAGTAGAGATGTGCCCAGGTTTACCGGTGTGCCGCAAGTGCACCAGTCAATGGTGACCTCCCTTCTCAAGAATATCTGGGATGCCTTGTTCCCGGAGAAATTACCGCCTCTGAAGCTCACCTCGCGTCCGGTGGCAGTGCGCGAGATATGGACCACCAGGCGGCATAAGAAAGCCACCAGCGGCTCGATTACGCTGCATGCGTTCGCGGTCGCCGGGCTGATTGCTGTTTCGATCTGGGGCGGGCGCGCGGCGACGGTTGCCAAGCCGGAAGACCACGTCACGATGATTGCTCCTCCGCTGAGCGACTATCAGCCGGTGATGAAACCGGCGGAAGCGCCGAAGGTCCTCGCGGGCGGCGGTGGCGGCGGCAACGTAGCCAAGATTCATGAGAGCAAGGGACATCTGCCCAAGGTCGCGCCGGAGCAGATTGCGCCTCCGACGGTCGAGGTCCTCAACGCCAAGCCGAAACTGGCGGTGGAGGCCACGGTCGTGGCTCCTCCCAATGTCAAATTGCCTGACAATCCCAATATGCCGAACCTTGGCAATCCCATGTCAGCGCGCGTGAGTGGACCTGCTTCCAATGGAACCGGTACCGGCGGCGGCATCGGTTCGGGTGCGAGCAACGGTGTGGGATCGGGCACCGGTCCCGGACATGGGCCAGGTCAGGGAGGTGGATTCGGCGGCGGCATTTACAAGCTCGGCGATATTGGCGTATCGGCGCCCGTAGCAAAATTTACTCCTGAGCCTGACTTTTCCGAAGAAGCCCGCAAGGCCAAGTACCAGGGCGTGGTAGTGCTGGCGGCGATCATTGGACCTGACGGGCGCCCGCGCAACATCAGGGTTGTACGCGCGCTTGGGATGGGCTTGGACGAAAAAGCTGTGGAACGCGTTAAAACCTGGCTGTTCGAACCAGGCAAAAAGAACGGCACGCCTGTGGCTGTGGCCATGAATTTAGAGGTGGATTTCCGGTTGTATTGATTCTTCATACTAATCGTTCATCCACACACACCAAAGGAGAGGAAAACCTGCCTCTCCTTTTTGGTTTTTAGGGAAGCAGTCGGCAATCAGCAATCAGCCAAAACAAGCAATTGGCAATTGGCATTTGGCAAAACCTGATCTTTGCAATCCAGTAGCGTCCAAATCCAACTCCGGGCTAATTTTGCAATTGGGTCCGCGTTCAACTCCGGCTAATTGCCATTTGCTAATTGCCTGCTTTGGCTGACTGCTGAGTGCGGACTGCTGCTAGTTGCCAATTGCCTGGTTTGGCTGAGTGCTGAGTGCTGAATGCTGACTGCTAGTCTTGGCGGCAATGCAGCATTCGCCCGCGGGAATCGGACTTCCGTGCGGACAGGTACGCGGATGGCCCAGGAATGAGCAGATGCGGTCCGTAGCTTCAGGCGAGAGAATGTGCTCGAACTTGCAGGCCTGCTCCGCGACCTCCTTTTCATCGTGGATGTGGAAGGTCTGGGTAAACAGCCGCTCAGCCAGGCGATGGCGGCGGATCACGTCTTCCGCGCGTTTGCGGCCCTTTTCCGTGAAGATGATCATGTGATCGCCGTGGCCGGTGTACTCGCTTGCCGGACGAAAAGCCACGTGGCAGCGATTCAGCACCTGCTTGTGCGTGTGTGGTTCCAGCGCATGCTCGGTGAGGTCCACCAGGCCGACGCTTTGCATGCGCTCCAGCGCCAGGCGCATGGGCAGAGCGCCCTCCACCTCTACACGACCCAGCTCCGCGGGCTCGCCGTTTTCTGCCAGCACCCAGAGTTCTTCCAGGACTTCGTCAAACTGCTCCTCGTCGGACATGGAATAGGTTTCCTGCGCGGCGATCTTGCCGTGGTGAAGTTCCAGGCGGCGGTCGGCCAGGCGAGCGACCACCGGGTCATGCGTCACCATGATGATAGTGCGTCCCTGAGCGTGCATCTCGCGCAGCTTAAGCAAGACCAGCTCTTCGTTCTGGGCGTCAAGGTTGCCGGTGGGCTCGTCGGCCAGGATGATGTGAGGATCGTTGATCAGGGCGCGGGCGATGCACACACGCTGCTGTTCGCCGCCGGAAAGCTGCGAAGGCAGATGCTCGGCGCGATCTTTCAGGCCGACGCGACCGAGAGCAGCCAGCGCTTCCGCCTTGTCCGTCATGCTGTGGAAGTACTGCGCCAGCATCACGTTCTCAAGAGCAGTAAGGTACGGGATGAGATGATATTGCTGGAAGATGAAACCAATCTTCTCCGCGCGGAAGCGGTTCAGCTCGGCTGGAGACATCATTGACACGTTGGCGCCGTGGATCCAGATTTCGCCCGAGGTGGGCCGGTCAAGGCAGCCCATCAGGTTTACCAGCGTGGACTTGCCCGACCCAGAAGGGCCCATGACGGCCAGCCATTCGCCGGGCGCAACGGACAGGGAGACGCCGTCAAGAGCGCGGACCTCCACATTGCTCTTGTAGACCCGGCGGACGTTCTTGAGTTCGATCGGCATTATTCTCCTCGCAGGATCGCTGCGGGCTGTATCTGTTGCAACAATCTAAGCGGCGCGGTAGAGGCGAGCAGAGCCAAAAGCACGCTGCCGAGCAATACCGGAAGGAGAAGCACAGGCTGGGGAAGGATGGCTGCGTCAAAGTTCGCCTTGCCGATCCAGAAAGCAATCCCGCTGCCCAGGATATAGCCTGCTGCCGCTCCCGCCAGGGCCAGCAACGCAGCTTCCGCGGCAAAAAGGCCATTCACCGCTCGATCGGATGCGCCGAGAGCCTTCATCACGGCGAAGTCGCGGCGGCGCTCCAGCACCGAGCTGGTGAAGGTTGCCACCATGCACAGCATGATGAGCACAGTTACCACAGCCGAGGCGGCAAGCACCAGGGAGCGCGTCTTGCCGACCACCGCGGCCTGGGCCTGGGTGATCCGGCGGACCGGCTTGACCTCAATTCCGGGAAGGGAAGCGCTCAGGCGGGCAATGGCAGCGCGTATCTCCTGTGGACGCCCTTCGACCCGGACTAGGGCTGTCGTCGGTTGCACTCCCGTCAAGGCCACAAAGTCGGCGAGCGGCAGGTAGATGCGGCTATCGTCTTCGGAGCCGGAGTTGAAAACAATCTCCGGCGCTACTCTGATGCTGCGGCTCGCATAGAAGAGGTCGAATGCGCCACCTTTGGGAGATAGAGCGTCCGCTGCGCGCGAGCCCAGAAGCATCCCGGTCGCCGTATAAGCGCCGCTATGCGTTGACCACCAGGAATTCAGGTCGCGAAACGTCTTGATGTCCGTGCCCCCGATGACCACGGGCGTCTTGTCCCTGTTTGTGGCGACGGCATAAGCCACGGGAACAACCTGGCTTTGTCCCCCAGCGGTGTTTCTGATGCTTGCCAGCTTGACGGCATCGACCGGCGCGGCGGAAGTGACGACCACATTGGCGCCGAAGCCGCGAAACTCGCGGCTCAGCCTGCCTTCAAGGTCGCCGTAGATCGTGAGCGCAGCGGTGGCGATGGTGGCGACTACGGCCACGGATACCAGCGCGGTGAAGGCACGGTCCTTGCGCACCCACGCGGCTTTGATCAGCAGACGAAGCAAAAGCCTGCGGCGGCTCATGCGTCACCCCGCAGCACAACAGCGGGATCAAACTTCATGGCCTTGCGCACGGCGCCGGCGCTGCCCAGAAAGGTTACCAGCAGGGCCGCAAAGATGACCACGGCAAGGATCACGGGGTGCACAACGATGGAAGAGCCAAAAATGCTGTGCCCAATGCGATGAGCCAGGAACGCGCCGGCAACAAAGCCTGCCAGCCCGCCGGCCAGGGCAAGAAATCCGGCTTCAGTAAGGAACAAGGCCGCGACGGCGAGGTTGCCGGCCCCGAGCGACTTCATCAGGCCCACTTCCTGGCGGCGCTCAAGAATCGTGGCGGCCATGGCGGCCGAGACCGCAAGCGCGGCCGCGAGCAAAGCCGCCAGCGTCAGCAGCAGCATGAGCCCGGAGACGCGCGAGAGCACCCTGCCCTGGTTCTGCTCCACCTGGCGGATCTGCTCGACGCGAACGTTAGGCAGGACTTCACGAATCTGGAGCGCAATGGAATTGGCGTAGGGCGAGCAATACCAGCGATCACGCATGGCCGGCGACATCTTGTCCGGGTCTTTGCGGGCGAAGGCATCTTCCGGCTTGGTGAGCGCGCTCACGGTCACCCGCTGCACGGCATTTGGATGCCCGACGATCTCCTGCACGATGTGCAGGGGAGCGACGATTGCCTCGTCTTCATCGCCGCCCGAATTCAAGATGCCACTGACGCGCAGGGAACGGCTGCCGATTTCAATGCGGTCGCCCACCGCGAGCCCGGACTTCTGCGCCAATTTTCCGCCCGCGAGAACGTCAGCCGGGCCGGTTGGCCAGTCCGCGTAGTCCTGCGGCCATGCTCCCTC
>Ga0066903_100002564_pt1 | contig 14314 bp, 16 predicted proteins | sample PanSoiMetaGPlot1_FD_67491 | JGI IMG/M metagenome (GOLD analysis project Ga0066903, IMG submission 67491) | Tropical forest soil microbial communities from Panama analyzed to predict greenhouse gas emissions - Panama Soil - Plot 1 (version 2) | ecosystem: Environmental > Terrestrial > Soil >...
TCGGACGTGCGATCGTGTTTGATAGCCCAGTGCGATCCCGAACACCGCCCGGGACTGCCACGCGCCCATGCATCGACAAAACCGGGCCTAAGCCTATGGAAACTCGCCGGCTTCAACGACAACGCATTTTGCTGTTGCGGTCGTGCGCGGGCCGGGGCTGGCGATTGCAGGAGGAACCGGTAGCCACCTTGAACCGAGCGCCGCGCGGAGGAGACGAACGGCCCGTTGAAGACGATGGTTCGCCAGTTCCACGGCGCCAGGTGAAGGAGTCGAAGGGTAAGTGGAAAGGATTCCGAAGGGCAGGGGCAATCCGATCGATGCACAACGTCGACGCGGTTTCTGCCTGCGCAGCTCTTGTCGACCGTGTCACCTCGACCGAGGTGCTTTGGGTCACATCCGCAATCGACGGTAGCGCAACAGGTTTGGACGATAGGTAGCGTTGAAAGGCGGCATGAAATGGGCATCGGCTCGACAGATACGGTCAAGAACGCAAACCCTCCCCCCGGGGATCTCCATGAACCTGACAGGGGTCGTTTGCGACGCATCTCTGGCAAGCAATCTGAGATTAAGACACCCGCTCAATAGGCTTGGGCAATCGAGGATATAGAAAGGCAGAGGAAAATGAGCGTCGGGTCCGCCGGTACGGACAAAGACACGAACGTTCCACCGCAAAATTATGGCGGCGTTACGCCGAATCTCGCGAAGGCGTTCAACGAAGAGGTCAAAAGTTCGACAATTAGTGAACTAACTGTGAAAGAAGACATGTTGGGTATGGTGGGGCTTCAACAATCGGCCAGTACTCTTCCAGGAAGCACGCCATTTGAAAGAAACACAAAGGATGTTGCAGAATTTGCGTCGGACTTTGGTGCTGGACTTGAATTTTTCGCTACAGCTGTAGAACATCCGGTTGTCGCAGCTAAGGGATTGGTCGGGATGACTCCGGCCGGTCAAGCTTACCAAGCATATTCCGCAGCCACAGCAGCGGGCGAGAGTCGCGCAATCGCGGCTATGCGAGGACTTGTTGCTGCAGAGTCAACAGTTCTTAACATGGCATATGACGCGACGATAGGTCTGGCTTCGCAAGCCGGCATGCTTCAGCCAAACGCGGTGTCTCACGCGTATCACGTGGCCACTGGTAAGTCCCTTATTGGCGACAGATCATTAGAGCAAGATAGGACGGCACTCCTTGGATCTGTGGGCGCGTCAGCCAGCCTATTGCTGGGAGCGGCCGGGTCTGGCTCCCCAAAACCAATGGCTCCAGCTCCTCCCACCCAAGGCCCTGTCGCTTTGGATGCGCATGGTTTCATTCCCACGGAGCTTGCATCTGCCGACCCGACTCCCGGAAGCTTCAACCCCAATGTCGCCAAGAACAGCCTTCTCGATGAAGCCGAGGAGCAGGAAAGGTACTTGTTCCAAAATTCACACCTAGGGCGGGATCCGCTCCCGGGACTTCCCAGCCCCGAGATCACGTTCGCGGGGCATGGGATATGGTTACTATTCGACGGTTGGATAACTGTCCCCGAAAACACGTGGGTGAATATTTTCACGCCGATTGGGACACGAATGAACGAGATAATAGGCATGGACGTAGATCAGGGCCTGGTCAATCCACTGCATACCTATGGGCCAGGCGAACGCATGCCCAACTTGCGCTTGCTCTCCCATGTGGGGAGTGATTTTGCGGGGCATCCGATGCGCACGAATCTTGCGGGGGATCCGATCCTCACGATAGAAACGGGCGGGTTTCCGCTGTCTAGCCTCCTGAGGCCTAATATGGGTCCGGTAAACTGGGCCGCCTGCTCTACTACAGTAACATCTCATTTCTAATACTAGAACCAATGAAACAGGTCATACGCAGATCAGCTTACTAGTGAGATCGGCGCGGGTGCTTAGCAGCCCTCGCCTTGCGCGAATCCTGAATTTGCATGCGCAACAAGAGCGAACTCGCGGGGAGGCACGCATGAGCCGGGCTCGACGAGTGACCGGCACGGTATTGCATGACGACGGTTCCCCAATTGGCGCAATGGACGTCCGGGCATTTCATCGCCGCCTCGGCGGGGAGGTGCCGCTGGGGTCGCAAGCCACAGACATTCACGGTCAATATGCCATCGTCTATGAGCTGCCGGCCGGTATCAGCAAAGTCGATCTCTTCGTTCGAGCCTATGACGACCAGCTGGCGGTCATGGCCGTGTCGGCCCTGATTGTCGGAGCCGGCGGCCACGAGACGCTCGATCTCACGATCTCCGCCAGAGATTTCGCGGGCCTTCGGAGTTTGCCAAGGTGACCGATGCGCTCGCGCCCTTGGTCGCCGGCCTCAAGCTCGACGAGCTCGACGCCAATGACGTCGCGCTCATTGTGCGCAACACCGGCATCACGCGCGAAAGCGTCACGGCGTGGATTGCGGCAAAGCGCCTTGCCGAGCGCACGCAGGTCGATCATGAGTCGCTGTATGCGCTGGTACGCGTCGAGAATACGGCTTCCTTGCCGCGCCTGTTGCGCCGCTCCGCCGCCCGGTTGCTGACAGCGCTCACGAGCGCTGCAGAGTCCAACATCATCTCGCAGGCCGCAGGCGAGCGTGCCCAGGCGACCCTGACACGGCTGCGGCAGCTCCTCGTCGAGTTGAGCGTCTCGCATGAAACGCCCGGTTCGCTCGGGCTGTTGTGGATGCCTGCGTCGCTGCCACGCCTGCACAACAGGCGGCTTTCATCGCGCGCTATGCAGACCATGAAGGCCCTGTCCAGACGCTTTGGACCGATCTACGCAAGAACCCGACGTTTGGCGACGCCGTCGTCGATGATCTGCAGCTCACGCTGCAAGTCGGCATCTGGATCGCCCCCGCCGCGCGGTAGACCAACAGGACGCCGCGCTGGGTTGTGCCGATCGTTTCCCCGTGAGGCGGGGCGGCGCAGGGCATCAAGTGTTCGCCAGGCTTCGAGCGGGAGATCCGTAAGCGCCTGGACGACTGGGAGAATCTGGGGCGCGAACGCGCCGAGCGCAAAGTGTGACCTTCGTCACCGAGGGGACTGCGACCGCGTGGCACGGTGGTGCCCTCGTGAAGCGATTAGCGCTTTCGGAGGCTCCCCATGCGCAAGGTCCTCGTCCTCGCCATCCTGGCGTTGACCGGTACGTCGGCCAACGCCGGCGTTCACATCGAGTTCGGCGGACGGGTGATGCATATCGAGGTGCCCCGGAATTGCAGAAGCATCGCGTGCGTGCATGTATCCGAGGGCGACACGGCACGCGCGCAGTCCCGCAAGGCGCGACAACTCGAGCCGCGGACCGCGCATGAGCAGGCAAATAGGTTCCGCAGCCATGGTGCAGAGAGCGTAGGGGCATCGGCTGCGGCAACGGCCGTAGCCACGGCTCCGGCCCCGGCCGTAGCCACGGCTCCGACCCCCGCGGCAGGCGACACGAGCGATTATTCGGTTCCCGCCCCTGGGCAGCAAGCCAAGGCGGCGTCGGACCTGCGGGCGAGCGCCGCTTCAAGCCCGGCGGCCGAGGATCCGACGGCCAAGACTCAAGAGCCGGCCAGATCGCAGCCCGATCCCCACAACACCGTTGTGCGCTACTTGTTGCCGCAAGACGCGGCCGAAAACCCGACGGCGAAGAGCCGAGAGCCTGCCGGATCGCAAGCCGATGAGCACACCACCGTGGTGGACCTGTTGTCGCCGCGCGTCGCGGCCGAGAACGCAGCGCCCACTCCCGCTCCCGCTCCCGTTTATACCGTTGCCGCCGATGCGCCCAAAGTCGCAGCCGCGCAGAGCGAAGCACCGAGCCCCGTCGGGCTTTGGCTGACGGAGAAGCACGAAGGCAAGGTTCGGATCGAGGCTTGCGGCCGAGCCCTGTGCGGTCATGTGGATGGCCTGCCGACCGAAAAGGTCTTCATCGACATGCAGCCGGCCCAGAGCAACCGCTGGGACGGTGAGCTCCGCGACCCCCGCACCGGCAAGAGCTACACGGGCCACATCTCGCTCAAGGGCCCCGACGCGCTGAGGCTGGAAGCCTGCGCGTTCGGCGGCCTCATGTGCGGTGGCGAGACCTGGACCCGAGTCGAGTGATGCTGAGCGCATGAAGCGGGGCGCAACACGGTCATTCGTCCGGATGCGCCGCCCACCCCTGCCCCGCAGCCCTAACCCCCATCCGGTCGCCATTCGGGGTGCAGCCAGGCTCCAGCAAGCGGAACCAGCATCTCGGTACGGAATGCCTTGAAGGCGATGGCGGAGCATATGCTGCGAATGAGAAATCAGGCGCCGCGCGGCGAACCGCTCCGCCAGTGAATGCGTTGATAGCCGGCGACTAAGGCAACTGGGGCTCCGCTCCGGCGGAGCGGTTCTGCTGTTTGGGAGGAGGGCGACCGTGCGCAAAGACCCCGCCGAATTGAGTTCGGCGGGGTCTTCTTCTGTCCCGGCTTTGGCTATCCCGTCGGACCCCTCGCGTTGGCGCGGGTAGCCGGATGTGCGCAAGTCGTTTGTCGCGGGAAACCGTGATTTGTTCAAGGGGTCCGGGGCACAGGGTTAGCGCGCTGTGGACAGGCGGCCACCCACGACGATCTCGTCGCACAGACTCAGAGTGTCGCATCCGCGTGCTGCGTACACGCTGTCACGCACTTTTGCCGAACTTGCGCTGAAACTCGTGAAACTCGATCTCGGGCGTGCGCTGGAGCTTCTCGACCCCGGTCTCGACCTTCGCCTTGCGCACAACCTCGATCGCCGCGAAGAACTTCTCGACGTTGGTCGGGCAGTTCAGCGAGGCCTTGTTGTCCCACACCACAGCCAGATAGGCGTCACGTACCGCCTGCATTGCGTTGCCGACGCGCGCGTTGCCGGTGTAGTCGTCGGGGTTTTTCCTGCTGAAGCGAGCGCGCCGGAAATTTTCGACCTCGATCTCGGGCGTCTGCCTGAACCATGACAGGCCAGGGATCGAGAGATATGTTTCGAGGAAACGATCAACCGATCGGAACCAATTGTCAACCGCGCGCTTGAATTCAAGGCGCGTAACGCTGTCGGTTCGCACGCTGGCATGAAGCACATCGCCCCAATAGCGCTGCTGCTCTTCCGTCAGCCGCTTGAACCTGATCCGGTCACCGTCATCCATCTTCATTGCACTCCCACTCGACCCCCCTCTTGAGGCGCTGCGATGTTCAGTCGGTTTCGCGCAGGAGTAAGTGACCGACGTCACTGAGCGCCACGCATCGACCACTGGTCGGTCAGGTGGCACTCCGCCGCCGGCCTGCATGGTCGTTTGCTGGCGTGGCGCAAGATGAGCATCTCCGTCCCAGGACTTACGCCCATCGGCGGGACTGCCGCGCTTCGCTCCACCCGGAGTGTGAGCTTCGTCACGACCATCTCTGGCCGCAGCGCGTAGGGTTGGTTGGTTCGCGCAGTGCACTGGAGATGTGTCATGATCCAGCAGGACGCCACGACCAGCGAGAGTCACACGGAGCTCACTGAGTTCGCGCCGGTGCAAGTCTCTGGTGGGACGCTCCCGCGACTTCACCAAGTCGTCTGGTGTAGGCTTCCTGAGGGTGACGGGCAAACGCCTGGTCGCTCGGTTCGGCCTGCACTGGTGCGGGGCTCAAAGCATAACCCCACCACACGCCGCGGGGCTTTGTTAGTCTCGCACGGCACCACGAAGCTCGACAGCAAGAACTGCGCGGCCGTCGATCTGATTATCCAGAACGCTCAGCGACTCTATGATCTCAAGTTGCCAATGGCCGTTCGATTCGATCTGGGTCTCACTAACTGGTTGCCATGGTGCCGAGAGTTCTTTGCTCCACCGGATCATTATCCGTACATCATCGCTGGATCGCTGAGTGAGGCCGAGCGAGCCCGCCTCAGGGATATGCTCAAACGGCGCGGGATCATTCAGGAACTCTAACGCCGCGTGATCAACCCGCTGATCGTCGAAGGCCAGCTCGTCGGCGGCGCCGCGCACGGCATCGGCAATGCACTGCTCGAGTGGATGGCCTACGACGAGCAGGCGCAGCCGATCACCACCACGTTTGCCAGCCGAGCGAGAAAGTCCTCATCAACATGCAGCCGGCGCAGAACAACCGCTGGGACGGCAAGATTCACGACACCCGCAACGGAAGCATCCATACGGCGCATATTTCGCTGAAAGGCGCCGATGCGCTGCGGGTCGAGGGCTGCACCTTCGGCTTCTGCGGCGGCGAGGCCTGGACGCGGGTGCAGTAACCGCGGGACATGCATCCATGCGGGTCGACCGGCGGGAGGCCGGCCGGCCCGTGATGTCGTCGGATGCGAGGGATTGCTTTGGACTTATCCGGGCTTGTCAGAACTTGGCTCGTCGATCCACCCGCGGCCTTCACCAGAGGCTAACCGACCGAGACCGAGCATGGCGGATGGCGCGGCGCGCTCTACTCTACGTGCCGCCTTGCGCCTGATTTCGTGTCAGAGCCCAACCCATTGATTTAGCAGCACCGTGTTGAAAATTCCGCGTTCGAATTCCGCAATGATTTCAGCGCAAAAGAGAGCGCGCGCCAACATGGTTTCCAACAGCACGGTCGAGCTATCCTAAATTATTGATTCTGCTGGTACAGCTGGGTGGACTCGAACCACCGACCTCCTGATCCACAGTCCGTATCAAGTTATTGATTTCATTGGGGGCTGTTGGAAACCAATTTGCTAACACCAAGTCATTGCTCGGGTTTTCTATCGGCGAGAATCGGAATTCAGGGGTTCGAGTCGCAGGGCCGCTGCATCCGTTCCCCCTCCCCCGGCGAGGCCCTGGTTCGCGCGGTCGCCCGAATTGCCATGGTCAAACAACCGCTCCCAACCCGCGCGGCAGCGCAACCGATTTGGCGCCGGCCAGCGAGGCTGGAAATTGCCCGCGCTCGACGCACCGGTAACGCCGCGTTTACCCCGATCCGATTCGCGGCGGCCGTGGTGCGGGCTCCGGCTGGCGCATGGCTAGGCGCTTGATCTACTCCGGCGCGGGCGCGAGGCCCATTGCGAATCCATTCCGCGCTGGATCGAGCGATACCGTCGATCAAATTCTCTCATGTCGCGAACCAAAAAAACCGATTTGCGCGCCGCACAATATTCAACCAGAATGAGTGCCGCTAACGCTTGCACCGGCCCCCTGCACGGAACTCAGCGGCGAAGTGCAGTTGACGACAGTCCACTCCATGCATGCCCCGCGCGGATCGCGCAGGATGCCCGCTTGGGATTCCTTCACCAGCTGAACGCGCTCCGGGTGACGAGGCGATTCCCAAGGTGCGATCGCGTGCGCACGCAGCTGCACCTGATCGCAACCGCCAACAAACGCATTGTCGCTCCGGTTCGTTCTGAGGGATGTGGTGTTATAATGGAGGTGGGTCATGACTTTGCGCGCGCGTGGCGCCAATGACAATACGGAACCGGCGGGGCAGCAGCAGAACGTTCAACTCACGAGAAGACAGCAGGAAATACTTTTGTGGGTGGCAGAGGGCAAGACGAGCTGGGAAATTTCCGTCATCATGCGGTGCAAAGAGGTGACGGTGAACTATCATTTGAAGGGGATCTTCAGGAGGCTTTGCGCAACCAATAAGGCGCACGCCGTCAGCAAGGCGATGCGATTGGGGCTTCTGGTGCCCAGTCTCACCGGCCGCGCGTCCGTCCCGGAACGATCGCTGAGGGCTCGAGGCCGGGGGGCTGTGCCCGGACCCCGATAAACAAGGCGACGTTACGTTCTCAGCAGGGTGACCGTCGACGCCGTTCGCCGCGTGAGGTTGCGAATATGCAGAACAAGCACGACGGCACATGCGATTTCGATCGTCATCGACAGGATGGGCACCACGGAGCGGGCGGATAGTTCCGTGCCCGAAAGCCAAAGCGCAGTGAGCACGCCGTCGCTCATCACCGCGACGAAAAGGGCGGCCGTGGCGGCAGCACACAGTAGAAAGAAACGCCGAAGCTGCTTGAGGTAGGTGGGATGGAATGCTGCGGGGACGCGGCAGCTGCGGATATAGGCCCAGCCTGCGAGCCCGATGACGACAGCGAGCCAGAACGTGTAACGGTCGATGAGGGCGACAACGCCGCTCAGCGCTCGCACATCGTCACCTACTACCCATTCCAGCGCCGCATACCAGCCGACGCGAGCCTTCATGGCAATGAATACGCCTGCGATCGCCAGTATTGCAGCGACGCCGGTCCTTCTGCTGTGCCTGGCGACCGACACGACGGCGAACTGGGCGGCGATGACATGAGGATCACCGAAATTCGCGACGGCACGCCTTTGCACCTCCGGCAGATTGCCGGCCGCATCGGCCGCGACGGCTTCCCACAAGTGGTCGGCAACTTCCTGCCGCACGCGGATCGACATGGAGCGATCGAAATCGAGCTCGCGCGCGAGCCGATCGACATAGTCGGAAATCACGCCGGACTCTTCCATGGCTTGGCTCCTCCGAGCAGATCGCCAATGGCCTCGGAAAATTGCTCCCAGACCGCACGGCGCTCGGCGAGGGCGCGACTGCCGCGCCGGGTCAGGGCGTAGACCCGCCGCCGTCGCCCCGACCCGGCGGTGACCCACCGGCTGGCGAGCAGTCCGCCCTGCTCGAGACGATGCAGCGCCGGATAGATCGTCCCCTCCGGGAGATCGAAGGCGCCGCCGCTCCTGCGCCTGATTTCCTCGATGACGGCATAACCGTGGGCCGAGCCCGCTGACAGCGCAGCGAGCACGATCATATCGAGGTGCCCCTTGAGCATTTCGCCCTGCATACCTCGGATTACTAAGGCTTGAGGCTCCGGCGGTCAAGCTGCGCCTCGCGCACGCATTTGCGGCCGCGCGGCCTTCACGCGGATCGTGCTGTACCGCTGCGTGCAACAACCGAGCCGCGTTGCGCGATGAGGTTTCGCTCGTCGGTCGACACTATCAGATTGGGTAGTTCAGTTTTGCAGCGGCAGTGCATTAGTGTCGTTACCGGATTGATGCGCATGCAACATTTGGGCGGGGCCGATCCCGCTCGCAAGCGTCGAGCCATTGGTTCGAGAGCGCAATCGCGGGGGTGGCGTCGTGAGGTCATCGCATGCCATGCGCCACAAGATCCTCGTCATGGGCCTGCCCGGCGCCGGCAAGACGACGCTAGCGCGCGTGCTTGCCTCCCGGCTCAACGCGGTTCACTTCAACGCCGACGACGTGCGCCGCGAGATCAACAAGGATCTCGGCTTCGCCGAGATCGACCGGATCGAGCACGCGCGCCGCATGGGATGGTTGTGCGATCAAGTGGTCAAGACCGGCGGCTTTGCGATTGCCGATTTCATTTGTCCGACCCCCGAGACGCGGGCGGCCTTCACGCAAGGTGGGGAGGCCTTCACGGTATGGGTCGATCGCATCGCCGAAAGCCGCTTCGACGACACCAACCGGATGTTCGTAGCCCCGGATCGTTTCGATCTGCGCGTCACGGCACGAGGAAGCGCCGATTTCTGGGCCGAGCAGGCCGCCAAGCACGTTCGCCCGATCTTCGATCCCAAGCGGCCGACCGCCTTGTTCGTCGGTCGTTATCAGCCATTTCACGGCGGCCACAAGGCGCTGATCACGGAAGGGCTCAAGCGCGTGGGGCAAGCCTGCGTCGCGGTCCGCGACACGGGTGGAACCGACGACAAGAATCCGTTCGATTTCGAATATGCACGGGCACGGATCGAGCATGGCTTGCGGGAATTCGAGGGCCGCTTCACCGTCATGCGTCTTCCCAACGTCACCCATGTTTTCTACGGCCGCGATGTCGGCTACGTGGTCGAGCGCATCGAGCTCGACGCTGTCATCAACGCCATTTCCGCGACCGATCTGCGCCGCCGGCTGCTGCACCTCGGTTCAGCCGGAGTCGACCATGGATAGCATTGCGATCGCCGATCGCTCCCTGACCCGCCGGCCAATTCAGCGGGTGCCGGTCAAGATCATGAATGCGGTCGGCAGCGGCTTTCGCCGACTCGGCATTGAACGGACGCGGCTGGACGCGCACAGCATGTGCCGAGAAGCTGTGCGTCGCACTGGACTGGATGATTTCGGTAACGAATCGTTCCGGCAGCCGCTCGAGGTCCTGCTCGACTCCATCCAACGTGAGGCGCATCTGCATCCGGTGGGGCGATCGCTGATCCGTCAGCAAATCGTCGGGCGCCTCGCCGCCCGCTTGCAAATGCAGGCCTATTGGACCCGCCGCCCCCAGGTACTGGAATATGCCATTGTACGGCCATTATTCATCCTCGGACTGACACGCTCCGGCACGACGTTCTTGTTCTACCTGCTGGCCCAGGATCCGGCGCACCGATGGCTGTCCAACTGGGAAGCGCTGAACCCGATAGCGCACAAATCCGGACCCGACCAGCGCCGGCACCGCGCGCTCAGGTCCAATCGTCTGTTGAACTGGCTGGCGCCGGATCTGCGGCGCAAGCACGCTTTCGCGGCCGACAATCCGGCGGAATGCGTTCACCTGCAGCTCATGACCTTCGAGTCCGAGAACTTTTCGTTCGTCATGGACCTTCCCAGCTATCGCAGGTGGCTCTACGGCCGCGACCGAGTGCCCGGCTATCGCCATTACCGGAATCAGCTTCAGGTGCTTCAAGACCAACAATGGGGCGAGCGATGGCTCCTGAAGACACCTTTTCACATTTTCAACTTGGATGCCCTGCTGACGGTGTTCCCGGATGCGTGCATCGTCCAGACCCATCGGGATCCCCTGGAAACGGTGCCGTCGACCTGCAGCCTGGCGGCGACCTTTCGTGACCTATACGCCGATAGGGTCGATTGTGCGGGACTCGGTCGAGATATGTTGGCGCATTTTGCCTACGGCATCGACCGCTGTCTCGAAACGCGGGCGAAAACCGCAGGTTGCCATTTCCACGACGTCGATTACCGCACCCTTGTGCAGGACCCGATGGCGGTGGTCGAGAGCATTTACCGGCGTTTCGGATTTCACCTCAGCGACCAGGCGCGCGCACGGATGCGCATCTATCTGGAGAGCAATCCGCAGCACAAGAATGGCGTGCATCGGTATTCGCTCGAGGAATTCGGCCTCGACGCCGAAACCGTGGCGGCGCAGTTCAAGCGATACACCGAGCAATTCCACGTTTCTTTGGCGTGCGGCTCAATTCGCGCGCTCGGCAATACTACTTAGTCTGATAGTGGCGCGCTCGGCCGGCTTGTGGTTCGCTGGTTAAAGCAGATGACCGAACGGCGCGTGAGCGCCGTTTCCTTCTTTTCGAAAACGACGGCTCTCGTGAGCCGACGGGCGCCCTTGCGCACGTTGGCGGCGTGGACTCACATCGAACGTGAGAAGGTATCGCGTATGTTCGGTGCAGACTTCATTACCGACCCATACCCGACCTACGCTCGGCTTCGTGAAAGCGCGCCGATACATTGGGCTCCCGAATTCGGAACTGGTGGCTGGCTGATACCCGGATACGAGGGCGTCGCAACCGCGCTCCAGGAGCCGCGCCTATCAAGCCAGCGGACTCACCGCCTGGTCGCCCAATACCCTCCCGAACAGCGCGCGCAGCTCGAGGATTTTCGTGATCAGTTTGCCAAGTGGGTCGTCTTTCTCGACCCACCACGCCATTCGGTCTGGCGACGACTCATGTCCAAGGGCTTTACGGCAAAGATCGTGGCCGACGCGCGTCCTCGCATCGTAGCGCTCGTCAGTCGCCTCATCGATCGGGCCTGTACCGATCGCAAGATGGACTTCATTCGCGATTTTGCGCGTCCGCTGCCGGCCATCACGGCGGTCGATCTCCTCGGTGTCGATCCCAAGGATCAGGATGGCGTCATCGGCTGGACCGACGACATCGCCAACTTCTTTGGCAATGCCAGTTCCCCGATCGAAATTGCGCTGGCGGCGCAATCGGCGCTCTCTGCACTGTCCCGATACTTCAAGCGCATGCTCGAGGTCCGCGGTGCTGATCCCAAAAACGATCTGGTCAGCCTGCTGCTGCAAGCCACAAAAGAGGACGACGATTACGCGGCGCCGGACGAATTGGCCGCGCAATGCGCGGCATTGCTGTTCGCCGGCCACGAGACGACCCGGATGCTGCTCGGCAACGGTCTGCTCGCGCTCCTCAACAACCCGGAGCAGTTTGCGCTTCTGCAGGCAACCCCATCGCTGATCCCGGCCGCCGTGAAGGAATTCGCCCGCTTCGACTCGCCGGTGCAATTGAACTCACGCGTGGTAGCCGCGCCGTTTGAAATGTATGGCCGCGAACTGAAGCAGGGACAGATCGTGACGGCGATGCTCGGGGCGGCACAACGCGACCCCGAAGCGTTCGCCGATCCGGATCGGCTCGATGTGACGCGTCGGGGGGCGCCTAGCCTGTCCTTTGGCAAAGGAGCGCACTACTGCATCGGAGCCGCTCTGGCCAGCCTGGAGGCGGAGATTGCGTTCTCCACGATCATCGAGCGAATGCCGAACGTGAGGCTCGCAACGCGTGAAGTCGAATGGGTCAACAACATCTACTTCCGCGGCCTCAGGTCCCTTCCGGTGGAGTTCTGAGGCGCGTGATGGAGCACAGAGCATGACCGCCATTCTCACCCAGCTGGCCGCTGATATCCCACGCCGCAAGAAGCTGGTCAGCAAGAGCCACTATCTCGCGGCGCTGCAGCGTCGCCACTTCTTCATATTCGACATAGTGCCCAACGTCCTCGCGCTCAGCAGCATCCCCTATCACATGTTCGTCGCCACCGTCCGCATGAGCGACATCGCGGTCTTCCTGCTGCTGTGGGCGGTGACCGGGCTCGGAGTGACGGTCGGCTACCATCGGCTGTTCACCCACCGCGCGTTTGTGGCGCATGACCGCGTCCGCACGGGGCTGGCGTTCTGCGGCTCCCTCGCCGGGCAGGGACCGGTGATTTCCTGGGCTGCCATCCACCGGCGCCATCACGAGCTCAGCGACGAGCCCGGGGATCCGCACTCTCCCAATCTGCATGGTCAGAGCGTCATGGGCGCTCTCAGAGGGCTGCTGCACGCGCATTACACGTGGATGATGGAGCACGATTATCCCAATGTCGCGCATTACACGGCCGATCTTTTGAAGGATCGCGCGATCGCAGGCATCAACCGGCACTACTACGCGATCGCCTTGGGCGGCCTGGTTGTGCCGGGCCTGTTCTGCGGCCTCGTGGCCTGGGACTGGCAGGCGGCGGTCTCCGGTATCTTGTGGGGCGGCTTCATCCGGATGGCGGTGCTGGGCCACACGATATGGGCCATCAACTCCGTGCTGCATCGGTTCGGAACGCGCGCCTTCGCGACCCCCGATCACAGCCATAATGCCGGATTCGCGTCTCTCCTGACATTCGGCGAGTCCTGGCACAACAATCATCACGCCTTTCCAACCTCGGCGAAATTCGGCTTGCAGCGGGGTTGGAGCGATCCCGGCTGGTGGACGGTGTGCCTGCTGGCTCGCCTGGGTCTGGCGAGCCATGTGCGCAAGCCGGCGGACTCTCTCATTGATCGAAGTCTGCGTGAAGGAAGCGGAACATGACTGCGGACGATATCATTGCGTGGTGCCGTGCCTATATCGCCGACCTGCTGGGTATACCGCCCTCGAGCGTTGATCCGGATGCGCCGGTCGAGGATTTCGGCTTCGACAGCTCTGCCGCCGTCGCGCTGGTGCTCGACCTCGAAACCAAGATTGGCCGCGAGCTCGATCCGTCCATTCTGTTCGAGCATCAGACATTGCGCGCCTTGGCGAACGCGGTTGTGGCCCCCACGGCCGCTTGAAAGCTGGAGTGCATCATGATCAGCGGCGGCAGCATGGGATCGGACGCGGCGACCTTCGGGGGCTCACCCCGGGCGATCCGGTATCACTACGACGTCGGCCATGATTTCTATCGCCTGTGGCTCGACGAAAGCCTGACCTATTCGGCCGGGATGTGGGGCTCGGCCCAACAAACCTTGGCGGCGGCGCAACGCGCAAAGCTCGACTATCACCTCGACAACATGTCGCTGCCGCCGGGCGGGCGTCTGCTCGACGTCGGTTGCGGTTGGGGATCCCTGCTCTATCGCGCCAGCGAACGTGCCGAGGTGTCGGCTGCCGTCGGGCTGACCTTGAGCGAAGACCAGGCCCGCTATATCGAGGCGCGCCCCGATCCAAGGTTGTGCGTGCGACGCGAAAGCTGGACCGACCACGAAGCGCACGACAAGTATGACGGCATCGTGTCGATCGGCGCCTTCGAGCATTTTGCCGATCCATGTCAAAGCCGGGAACAGCGCCTGCAGGTCTACCGGCGGTTTTTCGCAGACTGCCGTGAATGGCTTGCCCCGCATGGAGCCCTCTCGCTGCAGACCATCGTGTATGCCGACATGGACGCAAGCGAGGCCAACAAATTT
>Ga0066903_100002566_pt1 | contig 14310 bp, 13 predicted proteins | sample PanSoiMetaGPlot1_FD_67491 | JGI IMG/M metagenome (GOLD analysis project Ga0066903, IMG submission 67491) | Tropical forest soil microbial communities from Panama analyzed to predict greenhouse gas emissions - Panama Soil - Plot 1 (version 2) | ecosystem: Environmental > Terrestrial > Soil >...
CCGCCGCCAGCGCTGCATTGGCACGGCGGACCGCTTCCTCCAGGCCCAGCACGGCGCGGCTGTCCGTGCGCGCGATAATGAAGAAGTCTGGATCGCGTTTGGCCGCGACCGCCGCCTGGATTTTCGCCAGGAATTCGTCGAGGGAAACAATCGCTTTGTCGTCGAGGTGACCGCATTTCTTTGGGAAGCCCTGGTCCTCGATATGCAGACCGGCGACGCCGCGCTGCTCATATTCGCGCACCGTGCGTGTCGCATTGAGCGCGTTGCCGTAGCCGGTATCCGCGTCGGCAATGACCGGGACATCGACGGCGGCGGCAATGCGACCGGCATTGTCGACCATCTCGGACATGGTCACGAGCCCATAATCGGGATACCCCAGCGTCGCTGCGGTGCCGGCGCCGGTCATGTAGACCGCGTCAAAACCGGCATGGATGACCGATCGCGCCGTTATGCAATCATAGGCGCCGGGCGCGATCGTCAGTCCGCCGCGCCTCAGGAGTTCACGGAATTGGCGCCCTCGACTCATGGCTTTGCTCCGCACTGCCGCCCTGCCCTGCAGGATACCGGAATGCGATTGATGGCTCAAATCAGCTGGCTTTCGCAGCTGGCTTTCGCATCGCGGCCCCTGCATTATCAGGAAAGCGTCTTTGGGGGCGGCGAAACAAGGACGTATCGATGGCCTTATCGAGAGTTTTTCGTTCAACTTGCATCGTCACCGTTGTGGTGCTTGCCGCAGTGTCTCGGCATTGCACTACCTGGGCTCAGAGCGTATCTGGACCCACGCCTGAGACCAAACAAGCCCCTGCGGCAAGCGCGGGCGCCTTTCGGCACCTGCAGGCCCTGCAGGAGATCGCCTCCGCGAATGGCGGCAACCGCGCCGCCGGTACACGCGGCTACGATCGCTCAGCCGAATACGTGGCGCAGCAATTGAAGGAGGCAGGCTACACCGTCCGTTTCGAAGAATTCGAGTTCCCGTTCTTCGAGGAACGTACGCCTCCTGTCCTGGCCATAAGCAGACCTGACGGTTCGCACGAGCCCGCATCTGCCAACGCCATCCGCACCTTGGTCGACTCCGGTTCAGGCGACGTCACGGCGCGGCTGCGTGCGGTGAACCTTCAACTCGGCGCAACACCGCTCGCCACGTCGAACAGCGGATGCCAAACCGACGACTTTCGCGAGTTCGAGCGCGGCGCCGTCGCGCTTGTCCGGCGTGGAACCTGCCAGTTCCACATCAAGGTCGAACATGCGGTCGCGGCCGGCGCCGTCGGCGTCGTCATCATGAACGAGGGCACTGAGGGCCGGATGGATGCTTTTGCGGGTCGATTGAGCAAACCCGCGTCCATTCCGGTGGTCGGCGTCTCTTACGCGTTCGGCAGTGCCATCGTGGCGCAGGATGGTGTCGCCACCGTGCATCTTGCGATCAACGCCGTGTCCGGAATGCGTCCATCCCGCAATGTCGTGGCTGAAACCTCCAGCGCTGGTGATGATCCCTGGATTGTCGTTGGGGCGCATCTCGACAGCGTACCGGAAGGGCCTGGCATCAACGACAATGGCAGCGGCTCGGCCGCAGTGCTCGAAGCAGCGCTGCAATTGGCTCATGAGCAGCGAACCGTTCGCGGTCACATGCGCTTTGCATTTTGGGGCGCCGAGGAACGCGGCCTCATCGGCTCGCGCCACCATGTCAACGCCCTGTCCGAGGAGGAGCGCCGGCACATCGCGCTTTATATCAATCTCGACATGGTCGGCTCTCCCAACTTTATTCGCTTCGTTCAGGGCCCGGCTGTAGCCGACGAGGAGCCAGCTGCTGTCGCGCGACGCGAGTTCATCGCCGCGTTCCGCGAGCGAAACCTGAATGTCGAGGAGCGCAACGGGAGGCGATTTGGCAGCGATGATTCCTCGTTCTCCGAGAAAAACATCCCGACCGTGGGTCTCTATACGGGCGCGGGCGGTTCGAAATCGCAGACCCAGGTCAGCTTGTTCGGCGGCACGGCAGGTCGGCCGTTTGACCCCTGTTATCACCAGGCCTGCGACACGATCGACAACATCGACCGCTATGTTCTGGAACAGAACACGGGCGCGCTTGTGCGTGCGCTCAACGCGGTGGCGGTGGTGACGCGAGCGCCCGATCCACCCGATCGAAAGGCGGGCGATCAGTCTCAGTCTAAGCGGTAATTATTAACATCCTGCGCGTATTTCGATCGCTATAAATCACATCGCCCGCGTCGTCGCCGGGCTTATCCGGGCGACCCGAACGCGGGCCAACTCTGAGAGCCGCAAGTCAACTGCCGCCACTCATCTGACGGCTCGATCACATGACATCGGTGCGGCGCCCCGCGCCTTCCAGAAAATCCTGATAAGCCGCCGCAATGCCGGCGCGCAGTTCGATCCGCGCGGTCCACCCCAACTTCGTCAATCGGCTCACATCGAGCAATTTCTGTGGTGCGCCGTCGGGACGCGAAGTGTCGAAGACGATGTCGCCCGCATACCCGACCACATCAGCAACCATCTTGGCGAAATCTGCGATTGTCATGTCCCGGCCGGTGCCGACGTTAAGGAACTGGTCACCAGAGTAGTTCTTCAACGCAAATATGCATGCATCGGCAAGATCGTCGACCGCCAGAAACTCGCGTCGCGGCCGGCCGGTGCCCCAGACCGAAACTGATGCGGCCTTAGTAAGTTTCGCCTCGTGGAAGCGCCGGATCAGCGCTGCCGGTACGTGGCTGTGCTCCGGATGATAATTGTCACCGGGACCATAAAGGTTGGTCGGCATCAGGGAAATGAAATCTGCGCCATATTGCCGGCGATAGGCCTCAACCAGCTTGAGCCCGGCTATTTTGGCCATCGCATACCATTGGTTGGTTGGCTCAAGCTGGCCGGTAAGCAGCATGTTTTCACACATCGGCTGAGGTGCCAGCTTCGGATAAATGCAGGACGACCCCAGAAACAGCAGCTTGCGAACCCCGACCGCAAACGAGCCGCCGATCACACTGAGCGCGATGGCAAGGTTGTCGGCAAGGAAATCAACCGGAAATGCGTTGTTGTAGGCGATGCCGCCGACCCGGGCTGCCGCGACGATGACCACATCCGGCCGATTTTCATCAAGCCACTTCCGAGTCTCGGCTTGCCGCATGAGATCGAGCGCACGGCGGTCGGCTGTCAGCACATCGCAGTGCTCCGACGCCAGCCGCCTCACCAGCGCAGCACCGACCATGCCGCGGTGCCCGGCGACGAAAATGCGCCGTCCGGTGAGATCGAACGGCAGTGCCCCTGCGGCGTGCTCGCGTGTCATGAAGCGGCTTTCGACATTGCGCGGCAACTCAGTCATGCCGATTGATGCGTTCCCTCTCCAGCCGCACCTGCGTGCGGTCGCTATCGACCATCTCCCTGACGAGATCCTCAAAGCTCGTCTTGTGGCGCCAGCCGAGCTTTTGGCGCGCTTTGCCAGGGTCACCGAGGAGGAGTTCGACTTCGGTCGGACGAAAGTAGCGTGGATCGATCTCGACCAGAATTTGCCCGGACTTGGCGTCAATGCCGGTCTCCTCGACGCCCGCGCCACGCCAGGCGATCGGACGGCCCACATGGCCAAAGGCCCGTTCGACAAATTCGCGCACCGAATGTTTCTCGCCAGTGGCCAGCACATAGTCATCCGGCTCATCCTGCTGCAGCATCATCCACATGCCTTCCACGTAGTCGCGGGCATGGCCCCAATCGCGTTCGGCATCCAGATTGCCAAGATAAACCCGGTCCTGCAGACCAAGCTCGATGGCGGCAACTGCGCGGGTGATCTTGCGAGTCACGAAGGTCTCGCCGCGGGTCGGACCCTCGTGATTGAACAGAATGCCGTTGGACGCGTGAAAGCCGTAAGCTTCGCGATAGTTCACGGTGATCCAATAGGCGTAGAGCTTGGCGGCCGCGTACGGGGAGCGCGGGTAGAAGGGCGTTGATTCGCGCTGCGGCACCTCCCTGACCTGGCCGTAAAGCTCCGAGGAAGACGCCTGATAGAATCGGATCCGTTGTTCCATGCCGAGGATGCGGATGGCTTCAAGCAGCCGCAGCGTGCCGAGTGCATCGGAATTTGCCGTATATTCGGGCGTCTCGAAACTCACCTGGACATGGGATTGAGCCGCGAGATTGTAGATTTCCGTCGGCTGGGTCTCCTGGACGATGCGGATGAGGTTCGTGGCGTCGGTCAGATCGCCGTGATGCATGAAAAACCGGGCGCCTTCCTGGTGCGGGTCGACATAAAGGTGATCGACCCGCCCGGTATTGAACGAGGACGAGCGCCGCTTGATGCCGTGGACCATGTATCCCTTTTGCAGCAGCAACTCGGCCAGAAAGGCGCCGTCCTGACCGGTGACCCCAGTGATCAGGGCGACCTTGGCGCTCCGGTCCGTCCCATCGGTTTGTGTCATGTTGCGAGAATTCCTTGCCCCACTCCGCCGGGCCGTTGCGGCCGTGCGACGATCGCGGCCGAATGCAGCACCTATCCTGCTAAGTCGGGCTCGGCAAGATGGTGTAAGGCAACCATTGGATGCGCGGTAGGGGCTCTAACGTGGCAAAGGCGCGCTCTTCGCGCGCCGTGCCAATCGAGAAGGACTGACGGGTGGGCGCGCTTCGCTTTGCCCACATTTCTGATTCTCGGAAATCGGTCTGCGAGTTCCCTTCAAGAAAATAGCTTGTATGAGGAACGCTCGGGCCGACGTCATCGGCTTGGCGCGACGTTACCGAACGTTACGCGCACCTCCCGGATTTCTTGCAAAATCGAAAGTCGCAGTGCGAGGCGCCTTCCATGAGCGTCTGCGTTCGTGTGAGTTCGATGTCAGGATTGAAGCCGGCGATCATCGCATGATCTCGGTTAAAATGGACAAGGTAACCGATATCCGCGAGCCCGAGATCCTTATAGAATTCGGCGTATCGGCAACGCGTGACATTGAAACTGAGGCGATCGTCCGTCTGGCCAACCGCATCGATATCAAGGCAGCCTCCGCCGGCCCAGACATCTTCGGCAACTCTTCTCAGCGAAGCCAGGTCGCAGCCGTAGGTCTCAGCCCATTTGGCACCATCATCAGCGGCGAGTCGACGAATGGTCGCTATTACGAGTTCGTGGGTGCTGGCCTCGCCAAACCTCTCGCGGCACGCTTCGATGAATGGTATGAGAACGCGCCCCTCAATTTTACGGCGTTGCAAATGACTGATATGCAGGTCCTGCTCGTTTTCCATTCGGGTCTCACCAGCTGTGGCGCCGGCAATTTGGTTGCCGTGGGCGCATTAAGGCGTAGTCCAACATCCCGCTTCGGCCGATTCCAATCTCGTGCATATCCGCCCTCCCGGATCAGCATACCATAGCCGTGAACCTCGTTGCCCGCATCAAGAACAAACGACAAGCGACAATTGTTAGTGCTGTTCATGGGCCAAATTTGGCGTATCCGGAGAAGCGAGACATGGCGCGATTGCCATCGCTTGATACACTTCGAGTATTTTCTGTCGCTGCGCGACACATGAGTTTCACCAAGGCTGCAGACGAATTGTATCTGACCCAGAGCGCGGTCAGCCATCGCGTCCGCGCACTCGAACAGGAACTGGGCATCCTCTTGTTCAACCGGCGCCCGCGCCGACTCGAATTGACGCGTGCCGGTCAGGCTTTGGCCCAAAGGGTAGACCTAGCTGTCGCCGATATTGCACGGACAATCGCCGATCTCGACCTGGGGGACGACGCCCGGCGGCTGACCGTAACCATGTTGCCATCCGTCGCATCCCGGTGGCTGGTCCCGCGGCTGCCCCGTTTTCACGCCCTGCACCCGGACCTTGAGCTGCAATTGATCGCCGACCGGCGCCTTCTCGATCTCCGTGCTGCGCGCATTGACCTCGCGATTCGCTTTGGTCGCGGAACGTATCCGGGCTACTCCGTCACTAAACTGATGCCAGATCGTGTCTTTCCGGTGTGCAGCCCGCGTCTCATCGCGCAACACGGGCCGGTGTTGACGATCGAGGAGCTACTTGGTCTGCCGCTGCTTCACGATTCATCGACGGAGGGCGACGGCAGCGGTACGGATTGGCGGAGTTGGCTAGACTATGTCGGCTGGCGCGAACCGGCTTGCGATGACGGTCAGCGTTTCAGCGATGCCGGGCTGCTGATCGATGCAGCGGTCCTCGGATTGGGCGTCGCCCTCGCCCGCGCCAGCCTGGTTTCCGATCACTTTGCGAACAAAGCGCTGATCTGTCCGCTCAGCTTGGCCGCACCGACCGCATTCAGCTATTATCTTCTCGGCTTGCCCGAAGCGGCGGCCGTCCAGAAAATCGTTTGCTTTCGCGAGTGGTTGCAGGCCGAAACCACGCAGCATCTATCTCAACTTGAAGATGGCAGCTTTGAGGCGCCCCTTCCTGAGGGGGCTTGTCCGGGTTGCGCACCGGCGGATGTTTTGGCACTGATGCCGCCGTGAGCGCCGGCGGTCCCATCCTCATCGTGCCGTATATGTGGATCGGCGATTTCGTCCGGTGTCATACGGTCATCCGTTTGCTGCGCGAGCGTTTTCCCGACCGGCCAATTGATATGCTGACCACCCGGATGGTGGCCCCGCTGATCGATTACATGCCGGGGGTTCGCAAGGGCATCGTGTTCGATCTGCCGCGCAAGCGCATTGCGCTGTCGCAGCACCGCGCCCTCGCCGACCTCCTGCGGGCCGAAGGTTACGGCGACGCTCTGATCATGCCGAGAACCTGGAAGTCAGCCCTGGCGCCGTTCCTCGCCGGCATCCCGCGCCGTACCGGTTTTGTTGGCGAAATGCGGTTCGGTGTCATCAATGACCTGCGCGGTGGCGAGAAAGTACTGCCCCGAATGGTCGACCGCTGCGCCGCGCTGGCACTACCGAAGCGCACTACCCTGCCGCAGGATTTGCCATTGCCGCAACTCGTCGTGCCGCCCGAGGTGCTGTCGGCATGGTGGACGCGGATGAACCTGTCACCGAATGGCCGGCCCATCGCGGTGCTCGCGCCTGGCGCTGTCGGGCCATCGAAACGATGGCCGGCTTACGGAGCCTTGGCGGCGCGCCTTGGCGAAATGGGCTTCGCAGTCTGGGTCGTGGGTGGCCCCGACGAGAAGACGCTTGCGGCCGAGATCGCCCGCAGCGCTCTCCAAACCCGGGATCTCACAGGCGCCGATTTGCGCAACGCCATCATGGCGCTTGCGGTCGCGACCGTAGCGATATCGAACGATTCCGGCCTGCTGCACGTGGCGGCGGCTATCGGCACACCGTCGATCGGGATATTCGGTCCGACCAGCCCATGGCATTGGGCGCCGCTCAATCCGCTCGCCGCCGTGATCGAGTCCAAGACCGAGGTGCCTTGCCGGCCATGCCACAAGCCTACCTGCCGGCTCCGACATCACCAGTGCATGCGCGACATCGCGATGGAGCAAGTCGCGGCAGCCGTGCGGGCTGCGTTCAGCGCGCGAGGGTAGAAATCACCGCGAGTTCCGCTGAGGAATAGTGACAGCTTGTCCCTGAATCCTTACTGCTTCTGAATCCGGGGGCTTGGCGGCGCGATGGTGCGCGCCTACGTGTGGCGCATAACGGCAGGGATGCCCGACCAGTCTTGACGAGATCTGCAGCGGTCAGCAGCCGGGTACCCCTACAGGAGGGAACCCGAAAAATGCGATATAAAGCCAGAGGCATTGCGGCGCTCCAGGTAGCTATTGGCGGTTTGCCGGACACGATGCAGGTTGAGGTGGACAAAGACATCGGCATCTCGGTAAAAACAGTTGGCGAACTTCGCACAGTGACGGCATGGCCTGAGAATTTGGTGATAACACCTCCGCAGGAACGCCATCCCGAAAGCGCAGTAAGGGTCAGTAAGGCTGGCGGTGGGAAACGCCTCTCGCCGAAACCGTAAGGGCGCAGTTCAAAGCTGCCTTCTTTGCAATGCACGCCGACGGCGGTCGGTACGGATCACTATCTGTTCCCTCAGGCGCTGGCCGCCGCTACGCCCGAGAATGTGGCCATATCGCGACTTCGTCTCACAATCGAGTAACACTGATGAGCAATCTTCCCATGACCGCCGCGGGTCACGCGGCCCTTGAAGATGAGTTGAGACAGCGCCTTCAGGTCGAACGACCTCGTCTGGTGCAGAGAATTCAGGACGCGATCGCAGACGACTCCAATCTGGCTGAGAATTCGGAATATCAGGCTGCCAAGGCGGAGCAGGAAATCAACGAGGCCCGCATTGCCGATCTGGAAGACAAGCTCGCGCGTGCCGAAGTAATCGACGTGTCGAAGCTTTTCGGCGATACCGTCAAATTCGGGGCCACGGTAATGCTGGTCGACGAGGATACCGGCGAGAAGAAGATGTGGCAGATAGTTGGCGAGCCAGAAGCCGACGTGAAGAATGGAAAGATTTCTGTCAGCTCCCCTATCGCGCGCGCTTTGATCGGCAAGACCAAGGGCGCTATCGTAGAGGTCGAGGCTCCCGGCGGCGCGAAGGTCTACAAAATTCGGCAAGTGGGGTGGCCTGAGGACAACCTGAGGAACCGACAAAAGTCATGAGCGCGAGCCTCCAGCAGCGACGCTCTTCATGGCCGAATAATTGTATATGAGGCACGTGTGTGCCATCATACCAGACGGCGGTTCTGATCAAGTCGTCCTAGCTTGGAACGAAGCGCTTGCCACGAGCGACTTCCGAAATGGCCGCCAGCACACCCTCCTTTCCACCGTTGGATTGCATCCATCGCACCACCTGACAGGCGGCTTTGGCGATGTTTTGGTTGCAATGATAGGACTATACTGATAATAATAGGCTTACCTGAGGGTTTGTCGGCTGGGACAACACATGAAGACTGCAGAACGAAACTCCGCCGGCTGCGCGGACGCGCCTGTTCCGCTCAGGCCGCACCGCTACCCGGCATGGCTCGTCTTTTTCACGGCTCTCCTGCTCGGCGCGATCCTCTATTCGGCCACCTTGATCCCGCCCTATCTCGATGCTTTCGTGGCATTGCATCGTGCCAAAGCAGCGGTAGCGGCGGGCGATCGCGCGGCGTCTGAAGCCCGTCTGCTCGATGTCTTGCATGCGTTCCCCTCTTCGAAGCCCGCGCGTATCGAGATAGCGGTGCTGCTCTTGGCCAATCCTGCCGAAGCACAGCAGCGGCGCGGACTGGGCTATCTCGAAGGGATCAAACTGGGCAAATATGAATGGCAACGCGTCAGCGCCGTGCTGCCGGAGAAATTTCGCAACGCCTTCAGCCCCGTCACGAAGTAGACTCACGCCATGTTCATCATCCCCGGCTTTCTGATCGCGATCGTCACCTTCCCGGGAGTCATTGCGCACGAGGTGGGGCATCGATTCTTCTGCGATCTCGCCGACGTTCCGGTTTACGAAGTGTGCTATTTCCGTATCGGCAACCCGTCCGGCTACGTGATCCACGTACCCGCCACAAGCCTGCGCGCAAGCTTCCTCGTCACCATCGGCCCGCTTATCGTCAACAGTGTGCTTTGCGCGGTCATCTGCTTCGCGCCGATCATCGCGCTTAATCTCGACGTTGCCGATCTGCCCGGCGTGTTTTTGCTGCTGCTGTGGCTTGGCATATCCATCGGCATGCACGCCTTTCCGAGTCCCCAGGACGCTGAGAATTTCTCCCGCGCGGTGCGCGCCAGCGGACGGCGTGGACTACTTTACCTGGTCGCGAAGGCATTTCAATTCCTTGTGCGCCTGGCCAATGCGCTGCGCTTCTTGTGGTTCGACCTCTTCTATGCGGCCATTATCGCTTCACTGACGCCCGTTCTGATCACGCACGCGACGACTGGTTAGGCCCGCGGTCCGTACCCCGGATTGAGCGCAGCGAAATCCGGGTTAACGCTTTTGCATGATCCCGCGCCTTCGATCTTTAGAAAAAGAACGGTTTTGGCGAGGCTCGCTCACCCGGATTTCGCTGCGCTCAATCCGGGCTACGCTTCTTCTGATCTGCCAGCTATTCCCAGCGACTTCTTCCCAGCGACTTCGCTCAAGCCTACGGCGCCCCTACGACGGTGCGGAACAGCGCCTCGATGCCGCAGCGTGGGTCGTTGTGGACATAGGTGAGGCCATGGTCGCGCATCAGGCCCTGCTCGTCGAGGCCGCGTGAGGCGCCGGTTGCGACCAGCATCTCGGCGCGAAAATCGTCGTAGGAGAACGGCTTGCCGGCAAGCCTGCATACCACCTTGAAATCACAGGCGACTGGGCCGGAGATTTTGGCAATGCGGGCCGCCTCCTGCCGCACCACTTGCGCATTGGCAAAATATTGCGCGCGGTAATCCGGGTCGAACAGCACCAGAGCCGGCTCGGTCCGTAAAGTGGCGACGAGCCGCACCACCACGACCAGCGTGATGACGGCGCGCGCCGCGTTCTCGCCATGCCGACGCCCGAGCGGCGTCGCGCCCGCCCGATCGAAAGCAAGGCCCAGACCGGTCGCAGTCGCGATCACCAGATCGAACTGAGCGTTGTCGAGGATCGCCTCTCCGCTCCACTGCATGAGATACGCGACGAACGCGACTGCCACGTACAAGGTGGTGAAGCGTGGGGCGCGGCTGCTCGGTTCCGCCGCAATCCATATCCCCCACAGTACGAGCGCTGGCAGGATCCATTGCAGCCGACCCAGCCCGTTGATCGCCCGCATGACCCGGTATGGCCGAGCGGTCAGGAGATTGGCCAGAAACGCGTCGCCATAGACCGCAACGCAGATCAGCAGTCCCAGCACCGCAGCGCCGACTCCGACGGCGACCGGCAAAGCGGCGCGCCGCCAATCCTTGACGGCGAGCCACAGCAGGGCCGTCAGCGGAGCCGCGACGATATTGTGTTTGTAGAAGCCCGCCACCACCATGGCGAGGACCGGCGGCACCACCGATTTGCCGTGTACCTCGCGCGCCATGAACCAGACAAGCGCGCCCATCATCAGAACGTGACCGACCAGCTGAGGATCGTTCATGCCGACGAACCGGGCAAACGAGCGCGCCATAACGGCCACGAACCATAGACCGCCGACCGCGGCCCCGGCGCGACCGCCGCCGAGTTGCCGGATCAGCGCAGCGATCAGCCCGCCGAGCCCCACCACAGCCAGGAGCGACAGTACCCGCCCGACATAAAGCGCATCCCCCAATACCTGCGCGAGCCCGCCCACCACATAGAATGACAGCGGCGGATAGTTGTTGACGATCAGCGTGTCGGTCGGCGGGTAGAGCGGCGCCGCCCCCATGGCGGCATCGGCGTGGTAGGCGTTCCAACCCTCATTCTGCGCGATCTCGATCGGAAAGCCGGCGCGCCATATTGGCCATACCATGAAATAGGCGGCGAGCGCGCCGATAAGCGCGATATGCACGCAGGGATCGCGTCCCAATCCGCGTTTCATCAAGAGGGGCGCCGGGCAACGCGGTCGAGCGCGTGCAAGACCTCTGCGGCGTCCGGTGTCGCATGTTTGCCGCCGACCACGGCAATGGGCCCCATGCCGACCGGCCCCGTCAATCCCGGCTCGCTGTCGATAAATATCGCGACCAGGGGCACGCCGAGTGCCGCCGCCACGTGGAGGAGGCCGGTGTCGACCCCGATGACGAACGAGGCGCCCGCAATCAGCGCCGCGACCGCATCGAGCGGCCGGCGATGCGGCACTTGATCGGGCCCCTGGCCAATGCCGGCGGCCGCCGCGATCGCGTCGCTGCGAGCCCGCTCCGCAGCGGCACCCCACGGCAGCACGACGTCAAAGCCGCGATCGGTTACGCCGCGCGCAACGTCGACCCAATGCGCGTTCGCCCACAGCTTGCCTGACTGGGCGGTCGCATGGATCAGCACCGCATACCGCCTGGCGAGCGCACCTGCACTGGCAATCGCGCTGCGATCGAGCCCATAATCGGGGGGGTGCCTCGGCTCGTACCCGAGAGCAAGGCCGCACAGCGCGCGGTTGCGCGGGACGGCATGACTGTACCGTTCGACCCGATGGCGAACATCGTAGAACCCGCATGCCAGCGGCTCGCGGATGCTGGCGCGATCGTAGCCATGCCTGGTTCCACGCACGCTGTTCGCGATCACAGCGGTGCGCAACAGCCCCTGCGTATCGATCGCCGCCTGGTAGTATCGCTCCCGGATGGTGTTGCGGAAACGAATGATCTCGTGCCATGTAGCGGGCCTGAACAGACTTCCACGCCAGCGCCGCGTAGCGACCGGAATAACGTCATCGACCGCCGGATGGAGACGGGCAAGCGGCACATAATCCTCCTCCACCACCCAGGCGAGCCGGGCATCAGGCAAGTACCGCCGCGCGTCCGTAATGGCCGGCATATGGTGGACCACGTCGCCCAGCGAAGACGTCTTGATGAACAGAATCTCGGCCATCGACGGGACGGCTTTTCCCCCAGGAGACTGTAGGTTGGCGTTCGCTCTTATACGGCACACGGCAGTTTGTCACCCGATGCGACGCCATTTACGCCAGCCTCATGTCAGAATCGCCGGGTTAGGATCAGGTTAGGAATTGATACCGAATCGAAGTAGACCACCAGCATCCCCGCGCGAGCGAACCCTATGACCATCCTGGTTACCGGCGGCGCCGGCTATATCGGCAGCCACATGATCCATGCGCTGATCGACGCCGGCGAAGCCGTGATCGTGCTCGATAATCTGTCCGCCGGGTTCAAATGGGCGATACCCGTTGGCGTTCCGCTCATGGTCGGCGAGACCGGCGACCAAGCACTGGTCGCCCGCCTGATCGCCGAGCAAGAGGTGTCCGCCATCATCCATTTTGCGGCATCGATCGTTGTGCCGGATTCGGTGGCTGATCCGCTCGGCTATTACCGCAACAACACCGTGAACTCGCGCGCCCTGATCGAATGCGCCGTCAAGGGCGGCGTCAAGCACTTCATCTTCTCTTCGACCGCGGCGGTTTACGGCAACCCCGCGAAGGTGCCCATCAGCGAAGACGACCCGGTGGCGCCCATGTCACCCTATGGCTCTTCGAAGCTCATGACCGAGATTATGCTGCGCGACGCCGGCCTCGCGCATGGTCTCGATTACGTTATCCTGCGTTACTTCAATGTCGCCGGTGCCGACCCCCAGCTCCGCACCGGGCAATCCACCAGAGGCGCGACCCACCTCATCAAGGTGGCGGTCGAGACGGCTCTCGGCAAGCGCGCCAAAATGGACGTGTTTGGCACCGATTACCCGACGCCCGACGGCACCTGCATCCGCGACTACATCCACGTCGCCGACTTGGTGCAAGCCCACTGCGATGCCCTCGCCTATCTGCGGTCGGGCGGCCGGTCAGTCACCCTCAACTGCGGATATGGCCGCGGATTTTCCGTGCTCGACGTGATCGACGCCGTCAAACGCGCGTCCGGCGTCGATTTCCGCGTTGATCGCGGCGGCCCGCGGCCCGGCGATCCGGTACAGATCGTGGCGCAAGCAGAGCGCGCCAGAGAGTTGCTTGGGTGGCGGCCTCAATTCGACGATCTTGTCACGATCGTGACCCACGCGCTCGCCTGGGAGCGCAAGCTTGGCACGCTGCAGAACTGACGATCGACATTGACCTTCCGACCCCTTCCGTCTATTCGGCCACGAGCAGTGGCCGCACACGGTTCGGTCGTCCCCCGACGTTTTCACTCCAGTCAGCAGATATCTCATGACCGCAGACGCTTCCCGCTTTGTCATCCCGCCCCCGCCCCAGGCCGCCCTGGCGGTTGTAGGCAGCAATAAACTGTTCCCGGTGCGACGGATCTGGTGCGTCGGCCGCAACTATCTGGAGCACATCCGGGAAATGGGCCAGGACGAGCGGGAACCGCCGTTCTTCTTCGCCAAGCCTGCCGACGCCGTCGTGCCTGACGGCGCGACGGTGCCGTATCCCTCGCTCACCCGCGACCTGCACCATGAGGTGGAGCTGGTGGTGGCGCTCAGGGGCGGCGGCCGCTTTCTCAAGGCTGCGACCGCGAACGACTTGATCTGGGGCTATGGCGTCGGGATCGACCTCACCCGCCGCGACCTGCAGATTGCCTCCCGCGATATCAAACGGCCGTGGGAAATCGGCAAGGCGTTTGATGGCTCGGCACCGTGCGGCCCCCTCGTGCCGGCCTCGCAGACCGGCCATCGGACCACGGGGCGCATCACCCTCAAATGCAATGGCCAACTGCGCCAGGACGGCGATCTGGCGCAGATGATCTGGAAGGTGCCGGAGGTGATCGAGAAGCTGTCCGAGATGGTGGCGCTCGCCCCCGGCGACATCATCATGACCGGCACCCCTTCCGGCGTTGCCGCTACCGTCCCGGGCGACACGCTCGAATGCGAGATTGAGGCCGTTGGCAAGCTGACGGT